>Ga0208044_1000105_pt1 | contig 83341 bp, 70 predicted proteins | sample Sb_taG_8_FD_187712 | JGI IMG/M metagenome (GOLD analysis project Ga0208044, IMG submission 187712) | Peat soil microbial communities from Weissenstadt, Germany - Sb_50d_c_BC metaG (SPAdes) (version 2) | ecosystem: Environmental > Terrestrial > Soil > Wetlands > Peat | place: Germany...
AGTTCCATGAGTCGGCTTCCTTGCCCGGGCGATTTTGTGTTTTGAGCGACCTAAGTCTGCCCAAAACCGGCAAAGAAGCCGACACCAATTTACTCCGCCGACACTTAAAAATCTGCGAAACACGAACTAAGAAACCGAGACAAGGAATTATGAGCCAGACGACTGAATATCGGGTGATTGGAACCCGGCCTATCCGGCATGACGGCGTCGATAAGGTAACGGGACGGGCGATCTACGGCGCTGATGTGCAAATGGCTGGGTTGCTGCATGGTCGCGTGCTGCGTAGCCCGCATGCGCATGCACGCATTCGCGGCATCGACGTGCGCAAGGCCCTCGCCCTGCCGGGCGTGGAAGCGGTCATGACCGGGGCGGATCTGCCGCATCCTGGCGACCGGATTGCCGATCTCGGCGAAGGCGCGATCGCCGTGCGCTACCTGAGCGATAACGTGATGGCTCGCGACAAGGTGCTCTACAAGGGGCACGCGCTGGCCGCCGTCGCCGCCAGCAGTCCCCACATCGCCGAGGAAGCCCTGGCTCTAATCGAAGTCGAGTATGAACCCTTGCCGGCGGTCCTCGACGTTTGCGAGGCGATGAAGCCTGGCGCCCCCCTCGTGCACGAGGATCTAACCACCGAATCGCTGGGCAAGCCGACGACGCAACCCTCAAACGTGGCCAAGCATTTCCAGTTTAAACTTGGCGATGCGGAGAAAGCCTTCGCATCGGCAGCGCTTACGATTGAGCATGAATTTCGAACTGCCACCGTTCACCAGGGCTACATCGAGCCCCACAACGCCACTGCTCTGTTCAACCCCGACGGCAATGTGACGATTTGGTGCAGCACGCAGGGCGCATTCACGGCCCGCGCCCAGACGTCCGAGATCTTGCAGATGCCGGTCTCGCGCATCAAGGTCGTGCCCACGGAGATCGGCGGCGGGTTTGGCGGCAAAATCCGGATCTACCTGGAGCCCATTGCTGCCATCCTGTCGCGCAAGAGCGGCCGGCCCGTGAAAGTGCTGATGAGCAGGGCGGACGTGTTCGAAGCAACGGGCCCCACGCCGGCATCTTTCATTCGCGTCAAGCTGGGCGTCGACAAAGCGGGCCGGCTCACGGCTGCGCAAGCGTACCTGGCTTACGAGGCGGGCGCCTATCCCGGATCGCCCGTCGGCGCCGGCGCCATGTGCGTCTTCGCTTGTTACGACGTGCCAAATGTCGTAATCGACGGCCTCGATGTCGTTGTCAACAAGCCCGCCACGTCCGCCTACCGTGCACCAGGGGCCACCAACGCAGCGTTCGCCACCGAAACCGTTGTCGATGAGATCTGCGAGAAGCTAAAGATCGACCCGCTTGATTTCCGCCTCAAGAGCGGCGCCAAAGAGGGCACCCGGCGCGCGGACGGCCCCGTTTTTAAACGTATCGGCATGATCGAAACGGTGGAGGCGGCCAAGAAACATCCGCATTACTCGGCCCCGCTCGGCGGTCCACACCGGGGCCGTGGCGTCGCATCGGGATTCTGGTTCAACATCGGCCTGAAGTCGAGCGCCACGGCCAGCGTCAATGCGGACGGAACCGTCAGCCTGGTCGAAGGCTCCACCGACATTGGCGGCACGCGCACCTCGATCGCCATGCAACTGGCCGAAGCATTGGGCATTCGGGCCGAGGACGTTCGGCCAGTCGTCGGCGACACGGAAACCGTTGGCTACACCGACGTGACCGGCGGCAGCCGGGTGACATTCGCCACCGGCTGGGCCGCGTATGAAGCTGCCCAGGACATCAAACGGCAATTGGTCGCCCGCGCCGCCAAGATCTGGAATGTCAAACCTGAAGACGTCGACTACCAGGGCGGCACTCTGCAATGCGTAACGGATGCGACGAAGCACTTCACGTTCAAGGAGCTGGCAGCCGCGTTATACGAGACGGGCGGAACCATCGTCGGCCGGGCGAGCGTCGATCCACGCGGCGTCGGCGGCAGTTTTGCAACGCATATCGTGGACGTTGAGGTTGATCCCGACACGGGCAAAACTACCATCCTCCGCTACACCGCGATTCAAGACGTGGGCAAGGCGATCCACCCGAGCTACGTCGAAGGGCAAATGCAGGGCGGGGCAGTGCAGGGGATAGGCTGGGCATTGAACGAGGAGTACCTCTACAACGACAAAGGCGTGATGACCAACGCCAGCTTCCTCGATTACCGGATGCCGACCAGTCTCGATCTGCCCATGATCGACACCGTACTCGTGGAGGTAGCCAATCCCGGCCATCCCTACGGCGTGCGCGGCGTGGGCGAAGTCCCCATCGTGCCTCCCCCGGCCGCGATCGCCAATGCCATCTACCACGCAGCCGGAGTGCGCATGCGTCAGTTGCCGATGTCGCCGGCGCGTGTAACGAAGGCGCTGCTGGCAAACTCGCAGTGACTTCGAATCATGGCTGTCGTTTACATCCCCTCGCTGCTGCGCGACCTCACGCACGGCGAAGAAACCGTGCGCTTGCCCGGGGAAAACCTTCGCCAGATCCTGAGCGCGTTGAATGATGCCTACCCAGGCACCTGGTACCGCCTTTGCACCGCCAACGGCTTGCGCCGCAGTATCGCCATTGCAGTGGACGGTCAAATAGCCAGTCTCGGTTTGCTGGAGCCCGTGGAACAAACAAGCGAAGTGCACATCGTGCCCGCCATTAGCGGCGGTTGTTTGTAGCAGATCTTCCTGGTTACAAGGCTGAGCCCGTAGGGTGCGTCAAGCGTACTCGCGCAGACGCACCATCCCCGGCCGCTACGTTCACGCCCGTTTCAATGATTGGACACAACTTTCCACCTTCGACTACGCGATGCACCCCGCTTCTACCTGGAACGGTGCGTCCGCGCGAGTACGCTTGACGCACCCTACTCCTACTCCATGGCTGTTTCGTCCAGGTCGCTAAAGTCGAGCACACCATTCTCCACGCAGCCCCAGTTTTCCGGATAGACTTTCTCTTTCACCAGCCGGTGGAACGAGGAATAGGGCCAATCGCGCGGGCATTTCACGAGGCCGTGCTTGACGGGGTTGTAATGGATGTAATCCATGTGGCGCTCGAAATCGCCTTCGTCGTCCAATGTGTGTTCCCAATAGCGGCGTTGCCAGATGCCTCGTTCCTTGCGCTTCCGCCGTGAGGACGAGACCGTGCCTTCCTGTCCGCCGCCCTGGAGAAAGGCTTTGGTAAACTCCTCTTTGATACGGCGCCATCGACGTGGATAGTCCGCATCGCCGGGCGGCAGCGTCCAGATCGTGTGGAAGTGATCATGCAAGAGCACAAGGCCGGTAAGGTCCAACGGCGAGCGCGCTCGAACCGTTTCAATAGCGTCATGCAGGCAGGCCCGGCCAAGCTTCGTTGTGAGAATGCGCCGCCGTTCATGCGTCACGACCGTGAAGAAGTACATGCCCCCCGGCACAAAATAACGTAAATAGCGCGACATGGTCCAACCCTCGCGGTTCGTAGGGTGCGTCAAGCGTACTCGCGCAGACGCACCATGCCGACTCCTTGGCGCCGAGTTGTCCTGAGTTGTGCATGCAGAATGGGCCATCCTGTCTAAGCGGGTCGCAAATCAAAAGTTTACGCTAGTGATTCCATAGGAGGACGTAATTGAGAGGCCTCAGATTGCCCCGACGCTATCCGGATTCGACTTTATCAGTCCTCTCCCCCTCCCGTCGTCGCAGCTGTCGCCAAGGTGTGTAAACTTTTGATTGGCGACCCGCTTAGTCTACCTCAGCCCATACTTGTGCTTCATTGAGATCTACTGAGAATAACGATGAGGGTTATCACGGCAACGATTCCAATCGTCAGGTGAATTAGGCCTCCGAGAACAACCGCATGAGGTCCGATGAAGAATCCCGTGCCCACGAGTAGAAAACCGAAGGCCAAACAATACGTTATGATGCCCGCAAGGCAGATTCTTGCGATAAGCGCAGTTCGCGATAGCTTTTTTCCTTGCATTGCTCTTCCTTTTCAGCAGCCTGCCAAACAATTAGCCGTCGAATCCGCGGCAGATCGCGACCCCGCAGCGTCCTTGAGAATATGACAACAAACAATTACGGTCCGAAGGACTATCCGCCTACGGCCGTTCTGGAAGGTACAGCCATGAGTTGAGCACAAGGTCTAACCGCCGTCAAGCAAACCATTTGAGAGAAGTTGGCTGGGAGGTTTGGGGGGTAGAGCACGGCGAGTGGGTGATCTTGAAAAACGCGCCCTGAGAATGCGAATTGTCCGACTCTGGGGGAGACTAAGTGACTACCCCCCAGCTTGCGCCTCGTCTCTGAAACCGGAGACACCCTGTCGTCTATTGGACACGCCCTTGGGCTGCACACATCGCATAGTGGCGCAGTTCTGGCCTGAATTCCTTCCCGCTCTCTAAAAAGCCAGTGATGATCTCCTGCACGCGCGCGGGGTAATGCATGTGCCAATGACCCAGGCCGTGCAACGCGCTCTCCTGGCAGGGCAGACTATCTATGGAGAGTATCTGACTCATGACCGCTAGCAATTCCGCGTCGAGCTCGGCTGCAGCAGGGTCCTCCGGCTGGCCCCATGTCGGGAACAAGTCCCACCACATGTAACAAGCACTGTTTAGAGGGCTGGCCCCCTTCTCGTCGACGTGTGAAAGGTGGTCGGAACACCTCCGGGCGAACAGCCGAGTGAACAGGGCCGCAATGGCGCGAATTCCTCGCTGCCGTTCGGGCCAGGCGACACCTGGTTCGATCAAGCTCGACGTGTAGTTGGAGCAACAGTTATGCACCAAATACCAAAACCCTTGATTGACCTGTCCGTCGGAATATTGGGCCAGGAACTCGGGTTCTTCAAACAGACGGGTCAAGCACGCAACGCTTTCCGGCGGTTCGGGTTCCCTCGTATCCGCCTCGACATCCCAATACCAGGCAGGGTCCGTGACCCGATGATCGAAGACGTGCCGAACCCAGTCATCGTAAGCAAACATATTCACTCTCAGAAACAATGCACCGGTCTTTGCCAAGGTCTCCTTCCCTGGCTATGGCTCCTTTTGCTGATCGGGTTCCGACGTCATGCTTTCCCTCAATGACGACCGATATTTGGTCACATAGCGCTTTCCCGTGGGGCCGGTCTTTTCAAGTTCATCCCAAATCCACTCGAAGAAGTCTGCGTCAACCGGACCCTGGAGTTTCTCGCTTAGCGATTGCCCAAATCGTTTCATGACATCGAATTCGGTGTACTCTGGTCCAGTAAACGATGCATAGTATGCAGTTATCGTCCAATCGACGCCTTCGTTCCAATGCACTTTCTTGACTCCCTCCGGCCGCTTTTCTCGGAGGGATCTGATGAGATGGGCGAGGCGCTCGCTCTCGGCGTAGTAAGCGTTGTGCCGCCACACCCACCATCCGACCCAGAAGACCAGTCCCAGGATTACGCCCACGAGCAGCGCGATGAACAGGCGGCAAAGAGGGTGAAGAGGACGACGCGCTCCAACTCCGGTCGCGAGTAACGGACTATTTAACTGAGGATCTAGGCCGCTCATTCGAGATTCCAAGCCGGCTACTTCGCGGGCCGGCTCCTCAAACGCGCTCTTAGTAGTAACTGCAGGACCGAAACAGGTTCCTGCCGTCGGAAAGCGGTTCTCCGGCGCCGGCAAAGGAAAGTAATCCGCCCATCAGCGAGGCAATGAATATCCGCCGTGCGGAAGGTAGCGCTCTAAACATCACAATCCCCAAATCACGGAACAGGGCCGGGTTTCAGCATCGTCTGCCAGGCTTTCTGGCTGATATTGCTTTCGATGAATTTGACGCTCCCGTCGCCCATGGCAACATTGATTCCACCACGATGTGGAGACGAGGCCAGACTCGGATCGCAGTTGTCAGCGGCCGGCCGAGCTTGAAAGAGAGACCAATTGTAGGACGCGGCCGCCAGTTTGCCGTCCGCGAGCATGCCTGTAAATCCGAGTACACCACTGTAGTTTACGACCGGCGGATGGTCGGCCGTCCCGCTTGCAAAGAAGGGCGGCGCAGCCCAAAGGTTACCACCCTGAAGTTTGGGGAGCATGTTGCAGACCCACATCTTCTCGGTGAACAGCATGGTACGAGAGGTGCCGTCTAGGCCCTTGGGGTTGGCAAGGGTATCAAACACCATCCAGTTGGCCGCATAGCAATTGGCGCCCCATTGCATCACTTCAGAAGTCTCTGCTGGTTCAGCAGGCTTGGCATCCCACGTCCAATACGTCGCGCCGACACCGAGCCCTCCCGCGATCAGTTCTGATACCCCGTTCGATGGCCCACTGTAGTCGCTTGGACAGAGATAGACCGGCACCTTGACAGCAGCGGCGTTTTCATCCGGCAGTGCCGGAATGGTCGAGAAATAAACCTTCCGGTTGATGTAGTCAAACGCGGGCGGTGCGCGGTCGTATGTTGGCTTCTCCTCGATGTAGGGAAGAATGTGGTACCAGATCGTGGCTCCTGGTGTGACAGACGACTGCCAGGGGGCGTGCTTCGCATCCGCTTGAAATGGGTTTCTCTTGCCTGCGTAGACGCCGAAAAGAGGCGGAAGTTTTTTCTGAACGTCGTTTGCACTGAGCGTCGCAAGAATAATCTGATGAAGATTGTTCATGCACTTCATACGATTATCGTCGCCGTCACGCACCTTTTGCACCAACGGCAGCAGCCATCCCAAGAGAACGATGACGATGAGGACGACCACAATCCAACTCGTCCGCATAATCGAAGGACTCTTGCGAGATTCACTTCCATTATCCATGGCTGGCCTCCGACACTCCTGAAGGCGTGCTCGCGCTCTCAACAGTGAGAATCGGCCGTTCGAACCGGAGATTTGCACTTCCAAGGATAACACGGGAGTCGCGCAAAAGAAACCGGCCCTGAAGGTCCCGTAGGGTGTGTCAAGCGTACTCGCGCCGACGCACCATGCCGACTCCTTGGCGCCGGGTTGTCCCGAGTTGTGCACGCAGAATCAGCCATCCTGTCTAGACTACCACGACCAAAGGGAGTACTTTGCCGGCCAACTGGACCCGTCAACGGTAAGGATGTCCAGGTTCGCGCGGATGCGCAAGGAGGCGGCAATGTCGAAGTGCATTCTGCTGGTACTTCACCTATCCTTGGCATCGGTTATTCCCGACTGGAGCGAGAGCCTCCTTCTAGAGCGACCCTCTTCGACATTTGAAGACATCGCCAAGTTGGTACGGTCGTTGCAGGAGCCGGACGGAGCTGTTCGCCTCGATGCCGTCGAGGCTTTGGGTCAATTGGGTCCAGACGCAGCGGAAGCGATCCCAGCACTTGTCACGATAATCCGCTCTGATCCCGACGCTTCCGTTCGCCGGGCGGCAATCGACGCTGTGTTGCAGATTAGCAAAGTCGGAAAAATTGAGATCGAGGCGCGCTCTTTGGTCGAGCGCGTTGGGAAACTGGAGACATATACAACGGCGGCTCTCAGCACCGCCTTGGACGACGCGGATGCCGGCGTGCGCAGCGCAGCGATCAAAGCGCTGGGCCAGCTCGATCCAAAAACACCAAACGTCGTCTCGGGGCTGATCAAGGGGCTGGGCGATCAGGATCCTGCCCTGAGACTCGAAGCGGTGGACGCCCTCGGGGGCATGCATCCCAAGACGCGAGCGATGATGTTTGCGCTCTTGAATATGCGCAAGGACCCCGAGCCGTCGGTACGCGTCGCGGCCGCGCATATTTTTGGCGAGCGTGGCATTGCGCTTTTGGAATCGACCGGGGCGCTGCAAGAGCTACTGGTGGACCCTGATGCGTACGTGCGGCAGGCCGCCGCCGAACGACTTCGCCAACTAAATCCAAAGCCCGTTTACCAGCTTACTTCCGCTATCAACAGGTTGCAGGGGCTGGATCCAAAGATAAGACTCGAGGCCGCCCAAGCACTGGCCAAGCAGCGGCTAGAGGACCCGGAGGCTCGGTCGATATTGCATCAGTTGCTGAGCTCCGAAGAGGTCCAGGACCAAGAGATAGCCGCCTATATTCTCTGGCATGCGGAGCATCGGTGCGAGGAGGTCCTGCCAACGCTCATGCAGGTCCTCGAGGCAAATTCCCAGGCAAGGAATCCGGAACGCGGAGGGTTCCGCTACTCAGGACCTATGGGCATAATAGGCTATTTTATGCAGGGGCTGTTCCCGCCTTTGGTGGCTCTCACTGCTCTCGCCGAGATGGGACCAGCGGCGGCGCCTGCCGTGCCGACTTTAGTCAGAATCTTGACCGCAAATCATGAAGCGGATGCACACGCCCGGCCCCGCGGCGGTAGCGTAGTTCTTCCTGATTGGGTCCAGAGCTTCATGACGACCGAGGAAACACCAGAGAGAGTTCGTAGCCTCTTCGAAGTTCCGTCAATCTGCAGCGTTCTGGCCAAGATTGGGCCAGAGGCGAGGGCCGCGGTCCCCATCCTAACAGAGTTCCTTAAAGACGATGACGCTGGAATTTGCCTCTCAGCGGCGCAGGCACTGTGGATGATCGACCCCGGTTCCCAGAGCGCACTGCGTGTCGTGTTGATCCGCCTGGATAGTAAGAACTGGATGGATCGCATCGCTGCGGCTCGTTTGGTGGGAGAAATGGGCCCCTCGGCGAAAGCTGCCATACCCTGTCTCGTGAAACTCTTGAGGGATCGTGATCCGAACTGCAAAGCGGCAGGAATTCAGGCGCTGGGCAAGATGGGCTCGGCGGCCACGGCTGTGCTACCCAGTCTCCAGCCGCTCCTCAAGGACAAGGACAGACTTATTCGCGTATCCGCGACAATCGCCATCGGGTGCATTACGCAACAACCCTCGCAAGCGGCTCCCTTATAGCTGAGCGGTTACGCGCTAGCGTTGGGCTTTGATAAAGTTCAAAACGGTATGACATCAGAGCAAGTCGAAAAATTGCTCGGACCTCCAGAAACAAATGCGTTCGGAAGAATGCAGTCGACCGATCTGCCGCCAGCATTGATTTCTGAAGGAGCCATCAGAGAGTCTGCACAGGTCGAGCTTTCCGAGCAGAGATGGAGGGAGGGCAGCGTCGTCTTTTCTGTCGGCTACAGTTCCGGGAAAGTGGCATGGAAAAGCAAGTCTGACCAATGACTGCCAAGTCGAAGCTGGCCCCAATTGAGCCCTTGGCGCACGCTGAAGCAGGGATCGCTACGGCTGCCCATCGATTGGCCTGGCGAGACAACACCTTCCTGACTACTCTTTGTCCCCAGCTGTCTCTTTCCAAAGCTGGCCAAAATGATTGTCTTGGGAACACCAGGAAAGGGTGCATATGTACACATTGGGCCTACGCACATTCCTTTCGGCCCTTGTCGTTTCGACTCTACCGGTTCTTGGGGCGGATTTGAGCAAGATTGAACGAAGCGTAGGAAAGGAACCGGCCTACGCTTCAGGTGAGCAAAGGTACTGCCTGCTTGCGATCGGCCCTAACGCCGAGCACCGCGTTTGGCTCGTCGTCGATGGCGACGTGCTGTATGTCGATTGCAATGGAAACGGTGATTTGACCCAACCCGGGAAGCGATTTTCATTGCCTAAATTCCAAAGGGAGGGGAAATGTCCTTTCCTCGAATGGCGAGAGTTGGACACAGGCCCCATTCTCGCTGGTCCTCCTCGCTACACGCACTTAACCATCGCCCAAAAAAGACGCCGGTTGGACCTGCAACCCACTTCGAAATCTGAAGAAGACCTGAGACAAAGGATCCAACAAGAGTTTCAAGAAACTCATGAACTGATCAGTTACTGCGTTGAGATTACGATTAGTCTTGGCAGCGGTCATTCTGAAGCTAAAGCCGATGACGCGCACCTCAAACTTTTAACGTTTGCGGACCCGGCGGGAGCGCTGATCTTTTCAAAACGGCCGCAGGATGCACCTATTATCCATTTTGACGGAGCACTGAGTGTGCAGATTCAGCCGAACCAACACTTGCGTCGCGGGGACATGGTGCAGAACTTGAAGGCCCAGCTCGGCAGTCTCAATGCTTACTTTATCCGGGCATCCATAGGAACGCGAGGCGTTGGACCTGGTACGTTCGCCTATGTTAGTCCGGACGATTTCCCGGACGGCCATCATCCCAAGGCTGAGGTTCGATTTCAGTCAGCGACGAAGGGAAACCCTATCGTATCAAGCGTGGATTTAAGCGAGCGGTGGTCCGGATATGAATTCGTTGGCGCCATCGAAGGAGTCCCGGAGGAGGCCAAGGGTCGCACCGCCAAGATAACGATCTCTGTACCCAATTGGCCCTACCGCACGATTAAGCCATTCGAGGGCGAACTCCCTGTTCTAGACGCAGCTCCGTTAGTGTCTTTCCGCTGAAGTTCTATGCCACTTGCGGAGAACTTTCTTGTTCATAGAATGAACTTCTACAAATGCCGCACTGGCGATTATTTCCCGGTTTTTCCGGGAAAACCTCACTCTATCAAGCGGGCCAGCAGGCAGGGAAAAGAACATCGCTGGCTTGCAATATGAGGATCAACTCCCCCATCACCCTCCTGCCGGGCGCAAGGAAACTGCGCACATTGCAGGGCGGTGGGCGAAGCCCACGTTAAGAGACGGTTCCCAAAAACCCTGAAGACCCAATCCCAGGTTCGTACCACGGAGGGCACTCATGTTGCTATCCGCTCTCATCTGCATTAACGTCGGCCTCTGGCCCGTCGTGGCCGAGGCCCGGCTCGAGCAACTCTTTCAGAACTGGCAACAGGCGCAGACGGACACGCGGTCGCTCGTCGTCAGGTTCACAGCTACACCAGATGACCCGATTTATAAAACGAAGCTGACTTTCCAAGGAACTCTTCATCTACAGCGTACCGCCAAGGGCGCCTTTCTCGGGCGCTATGACGTCACCTTGAAAGAGCCGCAAGTGAAGCCATCCGGACTGCCGCCCTGGGCCAACGAACTTAACGTCTGGCCTCCCGGTGCTGATCTTACTTCCCATGCTCTTCTCGTCGAACATGACATTTACATATTGAAGCCAGCCGAAAAGAAGGCCATGAGGTACTCCTTTACGGAACAAGAACTCAAGACGACTCTCGAACGATGGAATCCGCTGGTCCGCTTGCTGGACAAGAAAAAGGTTCTGGAGGACTATCACGTGCGTGTCGTGGGCCAGGACCGGTGGTACACGTACGTTCGCATGGTGCCGCGGGAAAGAAAACAAGTCGGCTGGTTCTGGGAAGTTCTCGAACGTGTGGATCTTGCCGTTGAAAACAAAAATGTAGATCTCATTCCAAATGCGATGCCTCGCTGGTTCAGGGTTGGTGCGAGCCTTCCTTCCCCCAGCTTCGATATTGTCTCGTGGCGCATGAGTAAGTCCGCGGAGATCCCCGCGGAGACTTTCACGCGCCCGGAACTGTTGCCGGGTTGGGAAGTGATAGGGATGGGGGACGAGAAGCCCGTAGTCTTGAAGAAATCGCGATGAAAAGGGGGGAAGGAAAGGACTGGAACTTGATGCCCTGGCGGATTCCTGCTGATCAACTCTCGAGACGCCAGGCGCTTGCCACGCGAGACACGTGTAAGTGCCCATCTGTCAGTAGTGTGTAGGGTGGGTAGGGTGCCATTAAGCGTACTCGCGCCGACGCATCGTTTCAGGGTCCGTGCGTTCACGCTCCTTCCAACCATTGGCCACAAAGGGCCAAATCCCGTCCATAGGCCGTCTGTCTCTCCCTGCGAGTAGAACGCGGGAGTAGACTATTACATTCACTTGACGGTAAAATTCGTGGGGGCAAGTCGGCATGGAACTCCGCTTCTACAAAGACCCGGATACCGGCCAGCCACATATTTATGGGCACGGGGTCACTGAACAAGAAGTAGAGGATATCTTGCGTGGGCGTGGCGAAGACTTGCGCGCGACGGGGAACGCGCGCAGGAAGATCGGGAAGACCTCGGCCGGCCGCTACTTGCAAGTCTTCTACGTGCCTGATCAAGACCTTGACAAGGTATTTGTGATTACTGCATATGAACCGCAGGGCAAGGCCAAGAAAGCCTTCCGTCGGCGCCAACGGAGGAAACCGAAATGAGCAAGCAAGACTTTCCCCCAGGCTGGGATGAGAAACGCGTAGAGGAGTTGATCGCGCACTACGAAAACCAAACTGAGGACGAAGAGTTCGCCGACATCGAGGCAGCGCTCGAAGCCGAGGACATCACGCTCATGGCCATCCCGACGGACCTGGTTCCAGAGGTTCGGGCGCTCCTGGCCCGTAAGCAAAGTGCCTGAGCCTGAAGGCGTGTGTCAATCGTACTCGCGCCGACGCACCTTGCCCAGGTCGCCACCTTCTCGCTCGTTTCAATCATCGGCGACGACAAGGCGGGCACCTTCGACTACGTGATGCACACCGCTTCTACTTGGAACGGTGCGTCGGCGCGAGTACGCTGGACGCACCCTACGGCTTAATCAGGCCGCCACGCCTTGGAGATGAAAGGCGGCGTTGAGCGTGCAGACGTTGGTGGCCTCTCCCTCGCGGACCACGAGAGAGATGCCGCAGTTGTCGAGCGTGACCTGGCGTGCTTGGCCGGCTGTCAAACCGAGAAGGCCGGCCAGATAGGTACGGTTGACCACGTGATGTCCGACCACCAGAATTGCTTGCCCCGCATGTGCCGCCAGCAGTTTTTCGAGCGCCGGAGCCACCCGCTGATGAACGTCGGCAAACGTTTCGCCGCCGGGATAGCCCTGCTTCGCTGGATTGGACATGAAGCGTTCGTACTCCAGTGGCTGCGCGTGCCGAATGCTTTCCCAGTCGAGCCCTTCCCAGGTTCCAACGTCGCACTCGGTCAAGTCTTCGAGCGGCGTGGGTGTTAGCCCGTGTGGGGCCGCCACGATGGCTGCCGTCTGGAATGCGCGAGCGAGCGGGCTGCAGTAGCAATGATCAATGGGACGAATGGCCAGGAAATCGCGGGTGGCCTCGGCCTGGCGGACGCCGAGACGTGCGAGCGGCAGGTCCAGGCGTCGCCCTTGCAAGACGGGCGGCTGAGCGAGGTTGGCTTCCGTCGCTCCGTGACGAATAACATATAACACCGTCTTCATTCCGGATCCTCCCGCAAATGAACGGTCATGAGTAGCGACGCTGTCAGCAACGCATTCCTAAGGTCCGTTTGATCCGTCAGCGCCTCGATAAGCGCGCGGCCACGCGCGCGGCCTCCACCAGGCTCGTGGCGTCGGCCTTCCCCAGGCCCGCGATGTCGTAAGCGGTGCCATGCGCAACACTCGTCCGGACCAGCGGCAGACCAACGCTGATATTCACCGCCTGGAACCCGGCAATCAACTTCATGGCGATATGCCCCTGATCGTGATACATCGCGACGATGCCGTCGAATTCACCGCGCCTGGCACGAACGAACAGCGTGTCGGCCGGCCAGGGGCCGGAAGCCTCGATTCCCTCGGCCCGCGCTGCGGCTAGCGCCGGCTGAATGATCGTTGCCTCTTCGTTGCCGAACAATCCGCCGTCGCTCGCATGAGGATTGAGGCCGGCCACGCCAATACGCGGCCGGCGCTCGAGCAGCCGGGTCATGACCCCGTCCAGCAAGTAAATCTTGTCCAGGACCGCTGCGCGCGTCAAGTGTTGAAAAACCTCGCGTAAAGCCATGTGCAGCGTGACGTGGATCACGCCCAGGCCGCCGGCATAGAGCATCATGGCAAAACGCTGCGTCCCGGTCCGCTCGGCCAAAATCTCCGTGTGCCCTGGATACGGCAAGCCGGCAGCGCGAAGTCCTTCCTTGTGCAAGGGAGCCGTGACAATGCCGTCCGCAGCACCGGCAAGAGTCTGGTCGACGGCTGTGCACAGAAAATCGTAAGCGGCCCGGCCGGCCTCCGCGGTCACCCGTCCCGGCACGACCCGAGTCAGGTCCTGATCGCTGCCCTGCAAGCAAGGAATCAGGTTGGGCGTGGCTTCCAGGGCGTGCCCAGCCAGCGTAGGCCGTACTACTGCACTAAGTCCCACCAGGCGGACGGCCCATTCAAGCCAGCCAGGATCGCCGACAACGACGGGCCGGCAAATGGCAGTCAACTCAGGCCACGCCCGCGCGATAATCTCGGGCCCGACGCCGGCAACGTCTCCCATGGTGATGAGTAATCGAGGCTGATCGTTCATGGTGCTTGAGGGCAGTCGCTGCGGCGGCTGTCGCTCCAAGGCTCATTCTGGGTGACTCTGGATCTCTGGGTAAAACGAACCCCGGAACGATAGCCAAAGGACAGATCAAGTACAAGATCGACTGCAGGGCAGGGGATGCGCTGGATGCGTTCGGAGTTACTGGAAATTCAGAGTAACCCGGCCCCTGACGGGGCACGGCTCGCCAGGCGAGCCGTGCCCCGTCAGGGGCCGGGTTACGAGGAGATCGGCATCCCCGGCTTGCGCGCGAGTTGCGCGACCAAGCGCTCGAGCAGTGTCCGCGCGGGTAGTTGGCTCGAACCTTTGAGGCCCAGGTCCACCTCCAGCAGCCAATCGTAGAGCTGGTTGACGCGCTGCCGGCCCAGGTGGCGCAGTTGGTGCTCGCAGCCTCGGACCGCGAAGGGGGGAATTCCAGCCCGCTCGAGGGCCTGACCGAGAGGCTGTCCCTGTTCATTGAGTCGGGCGGCCGTCACCAGCCGGCGCAGTTGTGAGCTGAAGGCTCCTAGCGTGCGCAGAGGTTCCTCTCCCTGTTCGAACAGTCGATCCAGTATGGTCAACGCGGCACCGGTCTGCCCCGCGCCGATGGCGTCGAAGATCTTCCAGGTGTTCTCCGCCCGGCTGCTGCCAACCAGCTTGTCGACGTCGCTCGCCGTGATGGCCAAGGCGCTGCCAACGTAGACGGCCAGTTTGTCCAGCTCCTGGTCGAGCTGGCCCATCTCGGAACCGATCAGATCGACGAGCAAACGGGCGGCATCCTGCGCGAGTTTTTTGCCATGCCGGGCCGTCGCCCAGCGCACGCACCAGTCTGCAAGCTTGTAAGGGGGCGGAGCCTTGCAGACGATCGTGGCATCGGCGGGCACTAGCTTGGCCAGGCGGGTGGTCGCGGGCCAACTCTTGACATCGAGCACCAGCACGCCGGCCGCGGGCTCTGTCGCATATTTCTCCAGGGCGGTCCGGTACTTGGTGACGAAGGGATCGGCGTCTTCGATCACGACCAGGCGGCGCGAGTCCGAACCGAGGAAGGGAAGAGTTTGCAGCTCATCGTGAACCGCGGCAAAGTCGGCTTTGTCGCCGGCAATCGTGCTCAAACCAAAGGCATCGTCTCCCGTGCCCAGGATGAGCTGACGGAGCGAAACGAGAACCTGGCGTTTGAGAAAGCTTTCGTCGCCGTGAACGACGTAGATCTGCTTCTGCTTATGCCGTTCGGGACGATCGAGGAAGGTCTGACAATCCATGAGGTATCACCGTCGCCATTTTCCTGTGGTGACTGCAATGATACCAAAAGTTGCAGGCCATTGGGCGGGAGCGGGGCGGCACCTAGAGCGTGGTAGAACGCGGACTTGGCGGATGAACCCGGATCAGATGGACCCTCATGCGCAATGCCTGGTGCGCTGGCCGGTCACTTGCCGGCAGGCTGAGCGTCCATGATGAGGCTCTTCGGTAGGCGGAGATCGACGAGAACGGGTTTGGGCGTTTCCGCGGAGCCGACGTTGCCGGCGAGATCCACGGCGTCCACGCGGACGAAGAAGCTATAGGGCACATCCTTGGGCATTTTCCAGACATAGCGACCGGTGTTTTCCAGGCCGGCGGCGATCGTTCCCCACTGCCCCTGGGAGTCTTTCCTGTACAGAAGAGTGATGGGCTCCCGGCCGAGATTCTTGTCCGTCGCCTTCCAGGTGATGGTCAACGAGCCCGTATCCAAGCCGCGGCCCACATCGACATTCAACCAGCTGACGACCGGCGGAGTGGTATCGACTTCGACCCAGATCTGCGGCTGATCGCCGTTGCGAGGAGGCGGATAGCTGAGGTCCACGCCACTGCGCGGCACCAGCGTGAATCCATACTTTCCCTCGTCGTGAACCTCGAAGGTGTGCACGAACGAGTGATTGGGATCATCCGGGGAAACCACGTCGGTGATCTTCTCTTCGTTGTACTTTTCCCAGCTTCGCGTATCGCGCGTAAACCAGAGTTCCACCTTGGAGACTCCCGAGGGACCTGCCTCCGCGAGTTTGTAGTTCAGACTGATGCGCTTGCTGTTGACCCACTTGGTGCCGACGGCTGCGCCTCTGCCAGACGGCTGGTTGGCTCCCGGCTCCTGGTAATTGAGTCTTGAGCCCTGTCCGCCACCGCTCAACGTGACCTTGGCTTCCCCGGCGTTCCCGGCAAGATCGCGCACCTGTAAACGGACTTCGACAGGGCTATTGGTCTCGGCCCGCCAGAGACGTTGGCCACTGGCGCACGGCTCCACCGCGAGAGGGATCCAATCGGCACTGCCCGTCACGCGGTAGTCCAGGGCGAAGCTCGCCAGGTCCAGATTTACCTCGCGAATATCCCATTCGACGGCCCAGAGGCCGTCGCGCCCGGCACCTTGCCGCAGAGCCACGACCGGCGGCTGGGTATCCACACAGATCTTGAGTTCGGGGACGGCTCCTTGCAACGAAGGTGGCTGGAGCTGGCCCTGAAAGTCCACGGTTCGCGTTAGGAACCAGTACAGGCCGTCGCGATCGGCCCGGAAGTTGAAGCCACGTTGTTCCGGGCCAACTGCGGCATACTTTTGCCAGCTCTGGCCCTGGTCCTCGGAAACCCAGAGCTGCACTTCTCGCAGGCGACGTGCGCCCTGGTCGGCGTCGAAGGGGATGCGGAAGTACGATTGGCGGGTATAGCTGGTCTCGCGCGTGGGCGCCTGAGCATGGCTGCGCGGCACCTCCAGCAGGCTGGCGATGGCCCCCAGCGCGGCAAGAACCATTGCCGGCATGCTACGAGACCAAGCACGACGGACTCCCTGTCCGGCCTGCGCGCCATTTTTATCGAGAAGACGCATGGCGGGTATGCCTCAATCACAGGCGGCTATGTAGGACAGATTTCCAATCTGTCCGGTCAGGTTGGAAACCTGACCTACTGCCAAATCGCGCACGGTCCTTAAGTGCCAATACGGCACGGAGCCCGCGCGGGGGGGCCTATCCGCTTCTTCTTATCGTCCGGTAAAGTAGGTGGACTTCAGAGAATTCACAGAAGAAAAGGAGGGGGAGAGGTAACAATGCCAAAGGAAGCCTCGGCACCTGGGAAAGCGAGCGACGCGGGGCTCTGCACCACGCCCAGGTCTTTCAAATCCAGGTCGCAACTCTCGTAGAACAAGCTGCCAGCTTGTTCTACAGCAACTCGGGGCGCCTAAAACGAGCGGCCCTGTGCCATCATGATCGCCCTGGCTTTCTCGGGGCCGGGAGCAATTTGCCGGCGCGTCAGGCTTCTCAGGCTTTGCCCAAGCCGGTCCAGCAGACCGCGCACGACCTCGGGGGGAACGAACGAGAGCACGCCCGTGAGCATGACCATACTGAACGTCACAAGTCCCATGCAGAAGGCAATTCCTAGATGCATGAAGACAGCGGAGGCGATAATGAGCGGGCGGCCCCAACGGGTCCAGATCAAGAACGGAAAGCTGATTTCAAAGGCCAAGGTGAAGTAAGTGCCGCCCGTGGTCACCAGCTCCCAGAGCCAGCGACGCGCGGCGATGAAGCGCAGAGCATCCATGTAGAGCTTCATGCGCATGGGCGAGAATTCATAGTTCGCCATCGTCAGCCAGACAGCGGTGCCGTTCCACCAGGCCCCACCCTGCAGCTTGGATAAGCCCGAAATGAAATAGATGATGCAGAAATGGATCTGCAACAGGCGAATGGCGACGTTCGCGGACACGGAAGGTTCCGGCGGCCCAAAACTGGGAGTCGGAAGATGTTGACGTCGGGCGCGTCGAGCCAGCCAGTAGCGCGTGATGAGCCGGTCGACCGACAGTGCCGCTCCGCTCGGTCCAATCGTCAGGTAGAGGATGACGATCATCGTCATCGCGTCCATACCGAAGAGCGTCGCAGGCCCCCGCTGGACATAGCTCAACATGGCGGCCCACGTCAAAACCGCCATGACGCGCGTGCAGAAGCCAATGGCGAAACAGAACATGATGGCGAGAACCGCGCAATGGACCACCAGCATCCAGGTTGGATCGGTAAGGTGGAACCAGATGGAGCAGAGGTAAGTGCGACCCTTGCCAAGCAGCAGACTCGGGTTTATTCCCCACTTTTCGGCGTAGTGTTCATCCTCGCTCGTTTGCGGAGGCGTAACTGAAGAGCTGTTCTGCCAGCCCACGGGCGGAGCAGGGACGGGATACTCCTTGCGAAACTCGTCCATCATCTGCGTGTCAACCCAGGCGTGCGATCCAAAGATGGCCTGCAGGTCGTACGTGTAGGCGATGTGCAAGTAGAGAACGAGGAGGCCGCCGCAAATGCGAATCAGCCCGAGCGTGGTCGGATCGGCCGGATTGAACCAGAAACGATTCCACGCCCCCGCTGCGCGCCTCAAGGGGCCGAATAACCCGTCAGCAGTTTGGACTCGTGTCATGCGCCTTCTCCGCGACGACAGCTATTGTCAAAGCTTGGGGGCCTTATCGTCATGCGATCCGGGTATCGCCTTGATGCCGGGATTGTTGATTGGGTCTTGTGCTTTCTTGGGAGCCTTCTGTTGTTCGGCATGCTGCGTCAGGTAGTCCATAACCACCGGACCGTCCGCCGAATCCGTTTTGACGATGGGGATCATCCACCAGAGGAGCGGGTCTTCCGGATCCAGGAGGTTGCCGTTGGTGTCATATTCTCCCTGGTAGTACGCAAAATAAAGCCACAGCGAATCAGGATCGATCCCGTCGGCCAACTCCTGTGGCTGGAGGAATTGGTGCTGGAGCCTGTAGACCTTCACGCTGGAAACCTTCCGCGGCGGCTCCGTTGCATGCGCCTTGGTGTAGGTCACATGGCGGGCGAACGAGCGGAGCATTTCCTTCGAGAGAGCGCTCGGCACCCGATATTGAGTCACTGGATCGATAAGGGGATGGCCCGGAATACCTTCGGTGGCGATCGCCAATTGCCGTCGCTTGCGCACTTCCTCGGGCAGCTGCGGCGCCATCAATCCATTAACAGCCTGGGTCAGCGACAACCTGCGCTGATATTCGACCGCCAGGGAATTATCTTCCCTGCGCGGGATTTTGAACCACTCCGCACTGCCGTCTTCGAACTTGATGTAAAACCAAACCAGATCGCCGGGGCCAGGCTCCGGTGAATAAAAATGGTAGGCGTTGGTCAGGTACATGAATTCCAGGTAGGGCCGATAGACATAAGTCCAAGCCCATTGGGCAAGCGCCGGGGCAGGGGGTTGGCTGAAGGCACTGCTGAGGATGCCGCCTAAATGAAAAACGATGATCAAGCTGAATGCAATGCGGCGGAGCGTGCGCGGGAGCGACATCAGAACCGCGGCCACCGCGGCCGTGGCGCTCAGGACAACCATGAACATTCGAATGGAATCCCAGCTGGGCAAGAGCGCGAAGCAAACCGTAAAGCCGGTGACGGCCCCCAACCCGAGAACCGCGGGAGATTGAGGTCGGATAGCAATCGCTACACCTGCACTCAGCAAGCCGAGCAAGAGGAAAGGCACCAGCACGGTACCGGTGGTCCGATACACCAGAACGCTGATGCCGGCAGCCCCTAACCCCAGGAGCATGGCGGGCCAGGGATTCGAGAAGATCCTGGCGCTGGAACTGTCGGCTACCGACGTGTCACTGGCCATCTCGGATTCTCCGACGGAGCGAGGCAAAGCGATCAGCCGGCGGAGCTGGAGGCAAGACCAGCCCGCCATGAGGCTCCGCGCACCTCTTCCCTCAACAATATCTAATCGGGTGCCCGAAGCTAAGGCGAATACCGAAAATGTGACGCGGACGACCTCTCGCTTGCGCATCGATCAGGTTTAAGGAGAACGCGGCCAGGACCGATTCTTGCGCGCCGGAGAAAGCCCCACACAAGAGTCGAGTCGCATGGTTGCCGGCATGTCAAATGTAACGAGCGCGCCCTCAGCTGTCAGGAAATGGACGCCAGCCTCCGGCGCGGACGCCGAATCGATTTACGTGCCGGATTGCCGAGGCCGAGGATCGGCGCACGCGAGAACCAAGCAATGCCAGCACTTAGGATGAAAGCGGGCGCTGGGCCGAATCTTTCTGCGTCAGACTCGTTGCATACCGCCTAGATTACTATTGACTCTTCTCTTTGCCATCTTTACTATCCCACTGCGGTGCATGAATTTTGACGGAGTTTGTGGGCACGGAGAAGTGCGAGGCCGGTATTCCCGGCTGCGTTCGAGTAATGGATTTCGTTTCAACGCGCACAAAAATGCCTAATCGTCTCTTGCCAGCCGCTCTGGTTGGGGTGCTTCCCTCCATCAAGAGACGAAATTGCACTTACTGTTCTCTAGACTACGCATTTTGCAATGATTGCTATGGGCTTTGGAGAGCGTTCTCTAAAAGCATGGCTCGTTTGTTGTTCTTAGTCAGCAGGAGGTTATGACGATGTACAGTCTCGTTCTGATGATGGCCATGAGCAGCGGAGCTGGGACTCCCGCGCTAGGCCACAAGGGGCACGATTGCTGCGGTTGCTATGGCAACTACAGCTACACGTGCCACGGCTATAGCTGCTCCGGCTACACTTGCCAGGGCGCTTGCTGGGGTAGGACGTGCTACGGTGGTTGTTGGGGCAACGACTGCAACGGCTGCGGCGGACGCCGGCAACATCGCCGCGACAGGGGCTGCTGCGGCTGCTGCGCACCGGTAGTCTACACCAGCTGCTGCGGTTGCTGGGGTGGCCATCCGGCTGCGCCTCCTCCGCCTGCTCACATGCCTCCTCCTCCCAAGGGGGAAAAGCTGAGCGTTCCGCCGAAGTCTGACGCCAAGGTCCAGGCCTTTGCGCCTGCGATCATCATCGTCAGCCTTCCCGCAGAAGCTAAGCTCAGCATCGATGGCGCAGCCACCGCATCGCAGACGGCAACGCGCGTGTTCTCTTCTCCGGCTCTGGAACCGGGCAAGGATTTCTACTACAGCTTGACAGCTGAAGTGGTTCGTAACGGCCGAACGGTCACAAGCACGGAGAAAGTCAAAATCCGCGCTGGTGAAGAAACGCGCGTCAAACTGGAGTTCGCCACCCCGACGACGGTAGCCCAGAGATGACGTAGCTCGCTTTGGTCGCGCGTGGAGCCGAGGATACCCGCGAAGACAGCAAAGAAGCACGAGCCCTTGCTGCCAAGCGGTGGGAAACAACGGGGGAGAACCGGTCGGTTCTCCCCTATTTCTTCGAAGCTGGCCGACATTTCAAATCCCTTCGCTGCGCAAACCACCGCACCGACACGCCTGAATGCAGGGCTTTTTCGACGGAATGCCACGCATATAGATCGTCGTGTCGAGCCGGTCAGGAGCCCGCGAACGGCCCTGTTTCAAGCTAACATTCGGATCTTGAACGGAGGCACAGGGGGGAACATAGCTGTTCTCCCTATTTCTCTCTTCTCCTGCAAAAGTGGAGAGGAGAACCCAGGTGTCAAGGCTTCTTGGACCAGGCGCGCACCGGGGCAAGGGGCACGGGAATCCGCATTGTGGCCGTTTGCGACCGTGCCTATAATCGCTGGGAGGAATGAGGCAATCTCTTCTTGGGAAGTGGCCAGGCATAGGGATCATGGGTGTGTACCTGCTTCGGCCTCGGGTTGCCGATCTGGTTTTCCAGCTTTATGGACGGCCGCTGCATCCCGAGTTGTTTGATATCCTCGCTGTACGCAAGGTGCAGCGGGAAGACTACGAGCTAGCGGTGCGCATCACCCGCACCGGCCACGTCATCTGCTGGTCCAACCGCGACGTCTATCTGACAGAAGTCACCGCGGCCGCAGACCAGCCATTGCCCGAACGGCGCCGCCTGGCGAGCTACCGGGTGCGCGGCGAGCACACCGACAGTCTGATGTGCGCTCCGGGCATCAGCTATCAGATGAGTTTCCAGGTCGAGATTTTGCCGCCGGAGATTTTTCTGCACGTGCACGACGAGATCCTGGCGGACGGCGACAAGCGTGGCCTGCTCTATAACTTCCAGCCGAATCACCGCTTGTCGCTGGCCCCCCTCGGCTTCGTGAGCGTCGAAGCCCGACCGGGCTGCTTGCTCCTCACCACCTTCCACACCTTCCCCGACGAGTACACGGTTGTGAAATCCCAGTCGTTGATCGAAAAGCGGAACTAATCCTGTCCCACGGGCACGATCAGGCCGCCAATTCTTGCAACTCACGCTACAATCACCGCAAGCCTTCGGGCGCTGGCAATCAAGAAGCCGTCTGTGCGGGAGATGCATCGATGGGCGAAGCGAACAACAAGATCCTTGCGCGCATGCTGGAACGGCTGTTTGCGGGCCTGGTCAATGGGCCCAACCTGAACTGCAGGCCTCATTCCAGCCGGCAGCGCATCGATTTCACGCAGCTGGTGAAGCTTTGCGACCTCACGCCCGACGAGGCCCTTCGTCTGCTTTTGGACAAGAAGGCAGAGGTCAAGCTGACGGGGCGCGTGCCGACGCCCAAGCGGCCCAAGGGAGCCGGCGGCTCGGGATCGCGTGCGAACAACCCGACTGCGAGCGAGACCAGAGGCGCGGAGGAACCACAACTCACTCCCGAAGAGAAAGCTGCGCAAACGGCCTGGAATGAGCAATTCAAGCTCCTCGCCAAGATCAGAATCCTGGCTGACGAGGCGCGGACCTATGAGCAGGACACTGGAGAGCACGCTCTCAACATCGGCTTACCGTTGCTGAGCCTGCCGCCTGGCTCTCTCGGTGCGTCCGGAAGACGCACGGCGGCCAAGCGCGTGCTGGCTCCGCTGGCGTTCATTCCTGTGGCCTTGACCCTCCGCTCCGGACCAACGCCGACGATCGAGATTGCTTGCAGGGAGGGAGGCGTCGATCGGGTGACGCCAAACCCCGCGCTCCTGAGCTGGCTGGAACAGCAGACAGGCAAGCCGCTCGGAGAGTTGTTTGCCGACGAACGTGGCGAAGATCCCTGGCGCGAAATCAGCGAGCTGACGCGGCAGGTCTGCAAGGAATTGAACCTCGATGTGCCCGAGGCATTCAAGGAGCCAGTCGCCCATGTTCCTGCAGCGCCCCCCGCGGTCAGCGAGCCGGCGAGTGCCGGCATTCCCGCCCCGTCGCTCCCTTCCCCAGCGCCTTCCGAACCGAATGCGACGCCGTCTGCTTCCGTCAAGGAGCAAGCAAACGGCGCAGGCGAGCAGCGACCGACCGGGCAAGATACCTTCGCGCTCCAGCCGGCGCCGCGTGCGGATGACGGAGACGCCAGGCCAGCCATCGTCTCGGCGGCGGTGCTCGGTCTCTTTCCGCTCAACAATCAGGGCCTGCTGCGCGACACCCAGGCCATGCTCGCCGGTGAAGCGGTCCAGGGGCCGATCGAGAGCTTCATCCAGGCGAACGTCAGTCTCGATCAGCTGCCGGACGCTTCCTACGATCACGAGGCCTGGAGTGGCCAGCGCAGGCCGCGCGATTTCGCGAGCGAGCGTTATGTAATCCAATCCGATCCATGCCAGTCCCGCGCGGTCAGGCTGGCGCGTGCTTGCCGCGGGTTGGTCGTCCACGGCCCCCCGGGGACGGGCAAGAGCCAGACGATCACGAATATCATCGGCGACCATCTGGCCCGAGGCGAGAGAGTCCTCATGGTGTGCGACAAACGGACCGCCCTTGATGTCGTGGCCAACCGGTTGGAGCATCTCGGGCTCGGCAGCCTCTGCGCCCTGGTCCACGATGCCCGTCACGATCAACACAACCTTTATCGGGCCATCCGCGAGCAAATCGAGAACCTGACCGATACCCACGGCGATCCGAGGGCGGAGGGCAAGCTAAAGAAGGTGGACGCGGAGCTGCAGAAGTTGCACGCCGAGCTGACGCAGTGCTGGACTCTGCTGATGGAGAAGGACGGCAAGGTGGAATGCACGTTTCACGAACTGATGGGCCAGTGGCTAAGCGCCCCCGCTCCCCAGGCCGTCAAATTGGATACAACGCTTCTGTCCGGAGCCAAACCGCAGGACCTTGAATTACACGAGCAAACTCTGCACGGCATACTGGCGCGCGGAAAGAATATCGGCTACGCGCAGCATCCCTGGCGCGAGGCGGCCGGGGTTAGCCTGGAAGAGTTTCTGGCCAGGCCAACACAGGAATGGCGCGCCGCCCTGGCCAGGTGCGCGGAAGCGGCGCGTTCGGCAGATGCAACGCTGGATGCCACAATTCCGCCCTTTGCCGCGGAGCCGGGAGTCGCTGTGCAGGGACAAGCGCGGGGCGCGCTGGCCATCGATCTTGCCAAGGTTCTGGAACAGCCTGCGGCCGGATCGCTGGAAGCATGGGCGAAGAAGGACTCAGCTGCTCTCCAGCGGACACAGCAAAAGCTGGCGAAAGCTGGGCCAGCGCTAGAGATCCTGCGCTCCGGACCGCTCGAGGCCGAACTAGGCCTGGTAGTGCAAGAGAAAAAATTGGCAAGCGCCGCACTCGCCCAGCAGCTCGGCGCCATCGAGGCCTATCTCGCCGTCGCCGCGAAGTGGTATGGGCTGCTGTGCTTCAAGCGACGGTCGCAAGCCCTGGCGGTGCTGGCCTGGTATGGACTGCCGCCAAGCGTAAACGCTGCCGAACGCATGCGCACGTTCCTTGTCGGCCTGCGCGCTCGCCTGGTGCTACAGGCTCTTTGCAAGGAACTGCTCGGCCGACCCCTTGCCAATGACGAAGCCAGCGCTGATGAATGGATCGATCAGACCATCTCGGCTCACGCACGGCTGGTGGATCTTCTCCTCCGTGTGAAGACTGATCCGGGCCTCGCCGGCCTGACAGAGTTGGTGACGCAGTCCTTGCTAAAGCCGAAAACCGCAACGAATCTGATTGCCGGCTTGCAAAAGTCCGCCGCCCGGGCCACAGCCCTGACCGGCCTCGAGGAAACTCTTGTCGGCTCTCATCTGTTTGACCGCGGCTGGTTGTCCAGCGCCTTTGGCCAATGGCGAGCCGGTCAAAAGACAGAGAAGGCATTGGCCGGCTTGAACGAACGTATCGGCGACCTGGAGGATATGCTGCGCATCCGGGCCGGATTGGCTGAGGTGCCAAAGGAATTCCAGGGGCCCGCGAAAGCACTTCTCGATGCCTCCACCCCTGCGGACGCGGGCGTCGCGGCGCTGCGCAAGGCAGTGCTGGCGGCGCAGATTTCCGAGCGCCTCCGCGGCAACGCCACATTGCAAACCCTGGACGGTCAGCGCATCCTGGCAAGCTTCGAGCGCTGCCGTGCACTGGAAGACAACAAGAGGGAGTTCGTTCGGGACAGCGTGCTCCATCACTGGACAAGCAAACAGCAGGAACGCTTGCTCGTCGGCACCGGGACTCGGCTCAACAGCCTGGGGGCGGACCTGCGCCGTCGCTTGACCATGCGCGGCGAACGCGCCCTTCGGCTCAGGCAGGTGGTCGCTTTCGGCCAGGCCATCGAAGGCGGCGATCCGCTCTTCGATTTGCGCCCCGTTTGGATGGCCAGCCCGCAGACCGTTTCCCAGGTTTTCCCGCGCCAGCCGCTCTTCGACGTCGCGATCTTCGATGAGGCATCGCAGTGCCGGCTGGAGGAAGCGCTGCCGGTGCTCTTGCGCGCCAAGCGCGTCGTCATTGCCGGCGACCCCAAGCAGCTGCCGCCGACGCGCTTCTTCGAATCCGGCGTAGCAGCCAGCGAAGACGAAGATGTCGAGACCGACCAGCAGCTCTTCGAAGCCCACCAGGGTGAGCTGGAAGACCTGCTCTCGGCGGCGCTCGGCATCGACATTCAGCAATGTTACCTCGATGTCCACTACCGCTCGCGCAACGCCGATCTGATCGAATTCAGCAACCACCAGTTTTACAGCTCCCGCCTCCAGCCGATCCCCGGCCATCCCGCGCATCGTGCGCGCTTCGCCCCGGTCACGCTCTACCGTGCCAACGGGATTTACGAGGAGCGTACTAATCCCCTGGAAGCAGAACAGGTTTGCCGCATCGTCGGCGATCTTCTCAAGCGAGCCGAGCCGCCTTCCATTGGTGTTGCCTGCTTCAACCTCGCGCAGCGCGACCTCATCGTGGAGAAACTGGAGGAGTTGGCGCAAGAAGACGCCGAGTTTGCCGCTCGCCTGGGTGACGCCCGCGTTCGCCAGGGAGCCAGCACTTTTGAAGGGCTCTTCGTCAAGAATCTCGAGAATGTCCAGGGTGACGAGCGCGACCACATTATCATCAGCACCACCTACGGCCCCGATGCCACCGGTCGTTTCTACCGGCGCTTTGGACCATTGGGTCGAGCCGGCGGCGGCCGCAGGTTGAATGTGCTCGTCACGCGTGCGCGGGAAGAAGTCCATCTGGTGACGTCGATTCCGCCGGCCGTTTATCGCAATCTCCCGGCAGTACCGGCGAATGAGGCACCGAGCGGCGGCTGGCTCCTCTTCGCCTACCTGGCTTATGCGGAACAGCTCGCGAAAGCCTACGAAGCCGCACATGAAGCCCAGGCCAAGGAAGGAAAAGCTGAGCAGGTATCTGTAAAGATCCTGCCGAGCCGGTCGCCTTCAGAATTTGCAACCGCGCTCGCCCGGCAACTGGCAAACGAGCAAAAGGTCGGCAGCGACGTGCACTGGGGGAACGACGGCTTCTGCATTGATCTGGCCCTGCATCATCCGCAGCACGCGGATGAGGTGACCATTGGCGTACTCTGCGACGGCGTCCGCTTCGCGCAGGCGGAAGACCCCGTAGAATGGGACTTGTTCCGAACCTGGATCCTCGAGAGCCAGGGCTGGCAATTGCACCGTGTCTGGACTCCTCATTTCTTCCGAGACCCGCGCGGGGCAGTCGAAAAGATCCTCAAGGACGCGGCCCAGGCTATCGCCAGCGAAGAGGCGAAAGATGCGATTCGGGTTGTGGGTCAGCCGAAAAAGGGTCGCTGAAGATCCTCCCAGGTCATCCTGGCCCACGGTTGGCAAGAAGCACTGCCGCCCCTTCGATCTGGCCGCTTCGCAGACGCGTCAGCGCTTCGTTGGCGTCCTGCAGGCCAAACGTGTGAACCTCGGTCCGCACGGGCACCAAGGGCGCCAGCTTCAGGAACTCGCGCCCGTCGCGCCGAGTCAGGTTCGCGACCGAGCGCACCGAGCGCTCGCCCCAGAGAATTTCATACGGGAAGGCCGGAATGTCGCTCATGTGGATGCCGGCACAGACAACGATCCCTCCCTTGCCCACGGCTCGAAGTGCCGCCGGAACAAGACTGCCGACTGGGGCAAAGATGATGGCCGCATCCAGCTCGCTGGGAGGACGGGCTTCAGAGTCGCCGGCCCACACGGCCCCAAGCCCGCGGGCAAACTGTTGGCCCGCGACGTCGCCGGCTCTCGTGAACGCGTAGACTTCGCGTCCCTGGTGGCAGGCAACTTGCGCAATGATATGCGCGGCCGCGCCGAAACCATAGAGCCCCAGCCGTCGTGCGTCGCCGGCCATGACCAGCGCTCGATAGCCGATCAAGCCGGCACATAGCAGCGGCGCCGCCTCGGCGTCTGTATAAGTTGCAGGTAGTGGGAAGCAGTAGCGCTCGTCGGCGAGCGTGTACTCGGCGTAGCCGCCGTCGATGTTGTAGCCAGTAAAACGCGCGAAATCGCAGAGGTTTTCCCGGCCTGCGAGACAGTATTTGCAATGGCCGCAGGTGAAGCCCAGCCAGGGCACGCCGACGCGCTCACCAATGCGAAATTCTTCCGCGCCTTCGCCCTTCTCGACAACCGTGCCAACGATTTCGTGGCCGGGCACCAGGGGAAGTTTCGGCTCCGTCAGCTCACCATCGACCACATGAAGGTCGGTTCGGCACACTCCACAGGCATGAACGCGAAGGAGAATCTGGCCGGGACCAGGTTCTGGGCTTGGCCAATCCAACTCCCTGAGCGGCGTTCGTGGCGACTCCAGCACCATGGCGAGCATCGAGTTTTTCCTTCATGAGTTGGCGCAGCAACGAACTCATGTGTGTAGACGTGCCAGCGCGATAGCGCCAGCGGCGGACGCGTGCCTTGATTCGGGCAAGGTGATTTAGCGGAGTTGTGCGTCAAGCATTGCCAGCCGCCTTTGCAGGCCGGCCAGCTTTTGCCGCATCTGGACGACGGCTGCAAGACTCTTCCGGTAAGCGGATTCGTGACGCTGCAAGAGTTCCTGTCCACGCGCGGTACACCGCCAGGACTGGTCGCGCTCAGGTTGGAAGCGATCCCCGCGCACCGAGAGCCTGGCTGCGCGCAGCTTTTGGGCGTTGATGCGATCCTTGATGCTCTCGATGATACGCCGGCGCCGCACCAGGCCCGCGTAGCGTTCCTTCAAGACCCGGTTCAGGCGCGCAATTCTCTCCTGAAGCCGAGTGCCAGGATCGTCTTGCCAAATGCGCTCGACATCTTCTGAATCGAAGCCAAGCGCTTTGAGAACATGCACGAGTGTCATGGATTGAGCCCTCGCACGAATTCGCACACCCAGGATTATTGTACGCGCGGACTCCCGCCCCTTTCCATGCTATTCGTGAAATGGGTCCTTCCATTTCAATTCCCACGCAAAGGCCGCTTCTTTCCTCCTTTATGACCGCTCTCGTCGAAGCTGCGCCGAAAGTACGCCAAAAGTGCGCCGTTTTAGAGCCATTTCCACCCCAAGACCGAAAGCACCGGGCGATAACACACGTCCCGGCTTCCGGAATCCCCACAATTATAATTGTAGATCCAGCAAGGCGCACAAGGAACAGCAACCGGGTAGATTTGCGCGCGAAAAATTGACCGGGCGCCAAGATAAACGCCCAGGATGGAAATGCCCTCTACTTAATCGGCCCAGCATGTCGTGGGGAAGTGGTGCCAGACATCATGACACCAACGGCAAATTTCGTTCGTGACAGCGATTGAAATCCCTCCCGGTGCTACGCCTTCTCCCACATCACCGAGGGATGCAATTCACCATATTCCCAGAAATATCGGACCACGCCCAGTGCACGCTTCACGTTAGTGCAAACATAACGTGAAGCGACGTAGTCCCAAAGCCCCCCGTCGTTGTACATCTCGACCTCATTGTCGCAATCCACGTCGCGTTCAAGGTAGCGAAAGCGCCCGCGGCCGGGGAGATAGGCGGTGATCCCGTAGGCTCCTTCACGCCCTTGTACGCTCAGATGTCCTTCTGCCAGCCCTTCTAGCGGGGCGAGAGTGAACAGGGGCCGGTCGGCGCCATTGAGGGCGCATATCGACGCCTCGATCTCGGCCCAGGTGGGCTGCGGAAATGAAGGCCTCTGGAGTCCGATTAGCTGTCGAGGGTTCATGACAAGGCACCACTTCTCGCCGGTAATCGAGCATGCGATAAAGGTCAGCGCTCTGCGGTGCTCCCTCTTGACTTTCGAGACACATTACGGGTTTGCCGGCCTTTCGCTGCGGCGGCCTTTCTTTCTTGCGCTCGTTTACGAACGGTCTCCCAGAATGCCTTTTCGGATAGGCCCTTCCCCTCTTTGATGCTTTGCCGAGAACGGTCGCGCAAAGCTTGAAAGCGCGGCGAACGCCCCAGCAGAATACGTTCCAAATCATCGTCGTCGAAGGGAACCAGCAGTACAGCGGCGGCCTTGCCATTGCGTGTAATGACCACAGGGCCCTGGAGCCCACATTCGTCCAGATAGGCACTCAACCGCGCCTTTACATCCGCCAAGGGGGCAATTCTCATAACTCGTACTCCTCTCCTCCGATCAAGACTAGGCACGACACGACGGAATCGCGGACCAAGCCCGTGGCCTTTCCCTCCGGCGTGCTCGCGTCGATGAACAAACAGGCAGGGTCACCCGTCATCGTCAGATTCTTCGTGACCTCGGCGACTACGAGCGTGCTGACTGCCCTCGCGTACACGTCGGACTGCACAATCACGGCCGGTCGCTTTTCCCCGCGCAACCCACTAGGATGCGGGAGCGGACTAAAATCACGTCGCCCCGATTCATGGCTTCTCCGGCACATCGTCGTACTCGTCCAGATCCTCCCAGCCCAGGCTCTTGCCAGCCTCCCAGGCCAAGCTCTGAAGCTCCTCCCTCGTCCACGGACTGTCGTCGTATTCCTCGTCCTTCAGCCGCTCATATTCGTCGACACGGAGCAAGACGAACGTCTCCTTGGTCCGCGGATTCACGATGCGCGCTGGTGTGGCCTCGGAGCTTTCCAGCGCTTGCAACTGCTGTTCGGTCAACTCGATCATGAGTATCTCCTTTCCTGCATCGTACAGCCTGCGCAGGCTGACGCCTACCATAGGCATGTTGCGGAGGCGACCCGGATAGTTTGCAACGGCTTATTGAGGTCGCGTCTGTCTTACTTACTTGTTGCACTCCTGGACATCCGCGAGCAGCGCTTCGAAATTTAATCAACCGTGTTCCCAACAAAGTACCAGGCCACGGGATGCCCCCCAGCGTCATCGTAAACCGGGAAGCAAACACACTCACCTCGCCCCAGCTCTTCATTGATTTTGTAAATCGCGTTACAAGCCTCAGCCATCGTCGGTCGCAACGTCCCGACAAGTCGAATTGTATCCACATCTGTCAGCCGCTGGGCGGTGAAAACTTCTCGCTTTTCCGAAATGCCGGTTACATCGAGAACGTTGCTAATGCCTTGGCCGCTAATGGCATTAATCTGACGCAGGATTTGAATTTGGGCTTGCGCGTCCTGCGGCACGGGCTGGCTGTTGAAGTGTTCCAGGAGCCGTACCTGCCCCTCGTAAAGATCGACTAAGCCATACGGATCACCCTCAGCCCTAGCACTTGCAACAGACTCGCGTGCCCAGATCAAGTGTTGCGGCAGAAGGCTGCGTAGATCGTACTTTTCAGCCAGGAAGCGTGCTTGGAGTGCTTGCAACGCTGCGGCAGGATCGAGATGCCATGGCGCTTCGTGATGCCAGAGTTGCGCCCCCATAAATCCAGTCTCCGATCTCCTAAGGACCACACTTACCTGCCGGGCTTCCACGGAGAGTTATGCGTGCCTTCCCACAGTGATTCAGGCTCAGGGCCCAACTATTCCTGCAACGACGTCCAGCCAAATGCCGGGCACTTGTCCAACCCCTCTGGGATGGCAGACCGGCACTGAAAATCATGAATCAGCTCGCTCACATCGGCGCTGGCTTGCGGCTCGCCAGGGACTCATAGTAATCACGCAAGCCGCTGACGTCTGGCTCATCCACGTCCTCGTGATCCTCTTCGATGACTTGCATACCAGCCGTCCCTCCCCGCCGCCCAATTTGGGGCCACTACCGACCTTGAGTTTCCCCAAGCAAGCATCTTGGGCGATCTAAACGACGGATGGCAAGAAATCCCTATTGCGTCCGATGACAACAAATGAGGCGAAAGCAGAGCAGGGGTCCCAGAACAAGCCAGCCAGCGCCGTGCCCTTGATTGCTTCACGTAAACAATCCGGCTTTGACCATTCCTCAATCCGTCGCCTTTTATGTGAAGAACCCGTCAAAACCGGACCGGGCGTCATTTTGGTTTCGGCCCGTCGCAAGTCCTTATTGCTGCATGCTATAGAGTCTGCCGGCTGTCACTGGCCGTGCTGGGGAGCAAAGCCCATGCCGTAAGACGGTGCTTGTTCCAACGAATAAAACGATAGATAATGACACAATCCAAATAGCTGAGGAGGCTGGAAAACTCCTCACTACACTCGACTCAACCTTCACCAAAGAGTGCTGGAAGCAGTGAAGGCCAAGGAGGTCTCCGCGATGGGATTCCTTGAACAGGTTGTGCTGCGTCTTGTCCTGTGGGTAGGGCTGCCCTTGCTGCTCCTCGTCCTTGTCCTGGGGCCAGGGCGCGTTTCCGGGTGGTTGAAGAACGCTCGGAAGTGGCTGTGGGCGAAGAGGCTCGATCCGGAAGCGATCCTGACCGAGGTGGTCCGGCTTCAGCAGAAGCGCATCGATGGTCTGCGGAAGGCGCTGGCTCGGTCCGAGGCCGCGGAGACCGATATCATGCGCAACGCCCGCAAGAGTGAGGAAAACATCGCCGGCCTCGACAGGGAAGCGTACAACTTCGCGGCGCGCGGCGACGACCTCGGCGCGCGGGCGGCGCTTTACAAGCTGAACATGGAACAGCTGGCCGTCAAGAATTTCCAGGAGCAGCTCGACCGCCAGCGGCAGCACATCACGGAATCGCGGCGCCGCCTCTACCTTCTGGAACTGCAGCTACGTCAGTACGAAGTCGGCCGGAGCATCCTGCTCAGCCAACTGGCCGAAGCCCAGACCGTCGAGCAACAGTATGACATCGCCAACAACTTCGACCCGTTCAGCGCCATCGCCAACTGGCAGCAGGCCGAAGGCATGGTCCAGGAAAAAAGCCAGAACGCGCGGGCAGCCGAGCAAGTTTACACCGACATTGCAGAGATCCCGCTTGCCGGCCAGCCGGCCCAGGTCGATTCTGAGGCTCTGGACCGGCAGCTCGAAGAACTGAAATCGCGACTAGGCAAGGCCCCGCTCGTTACCAAGGCCGCCTCCGCACATGCTGAAACCAAAGCGAACGGTGAAAGAAACGGCACGTGAGGCGCACCTGCTCATGGCTTCCGTGCCTGCCACCGCCCGCTCATGAAAGAGGAGACTGATCGTGGATATCTTTAGCAAGCCCCGTTTATGGATCATCGTGGCCGCAGGCATCGTCGGCCTGCTGCTTCTGCAACAATTCTGGCAGTGGGAGGTCGAACGTATCGAGGTGCTGCCGCAGAAGTACCTGGTGCGCGTCCACCGCTGGGGCAAGGACCTGCCCGAAGACGAGATCGTCGCTCCTGACGACACCTACAAAGGAGTTGTCCTGGATGTGCTGCAGGAAGGCCGGCACTTCCTGAACCCCATTTTCTGGGCTCATGAAATCCACGACATCGTCAAGGTACCGCCTGGACAATGCCTGGTGTTGACGCGCAAGTTCGGCAAGCCTATCCCAAAGGAGCGGCTGGAGGCGGGCGATATTTTGGCCCACGACGGCGAACGCGAGATCGATGGCGAACGCGGCATTGTCCGCGAAGTCCTGCGCCCGGGCAACTACCGGCTCAACCCTTATGCCTACTCCTGGGAAATGATCAAGGCCGTCGAAATCGGCCCCGACCAGGTTGGGGTGCGCACGCTCAAGGTCGGCGAAGATCCGCATGCTCTGGCCGTGGATCCCAAGCACCCGCGCTATGTCATGCCGGAACGCTATCGAGGAGTGCAGGCAAAACCAACTCCGAGCGGCACACACTATATCAATCCTTATCTGGAAACGATCACGCCGGTTGAAGTGCGCAGTCATCGGACCGAGCTCTCCGACATTGAATTCCCGTCGCGCGACGGCTTCATCTTGAAACCGCACGTCATGGTGGAATACCAGGTGCGGCCCGAAAAGGCGCCGGAAGTGCTCGTGCGCCTTACTGATGAGGGCCTCCTGCACCAGCACGACAGCACGCCGCAAGAGCAGGACCAAAATGAGATCCTGCAGAAAGTGCTGCTGCCGCACATTCGCGGCTACGCCCGCATCGAAGGCAGCAACTTCGATGCACGCGACTTCATCCTCACGACGCCCGGTGCCGGCAACGAGAAAGCCAGCAACACGCGCGAGAAGCTGCAAAAAGCCCTGCTGGCGAAAGTTCGGCCGCGCTGCGAAGAGCTGGGCATCGAGATTCGCGCCGTGCTGCTGGGCGAGATGAAGCCGCCGCCGGAACTCGCGGAGCAGATCTCCCAGCGCGACCTGGCGCGCGTGAAGCAGGAGCAGAACAAATCGTTGCTCGGCCAGTACAAGGAAGAGCAAAAACTGAAATCCGTCGAGGCCATGAAGCAGCAGTACAGCGAGAAGGTCCTAGCGGACACCCGGCTCTTTGTCATGAAGACCCAGTCCCAGCAGCTCAAGCAGGTCGAGGAAGCCAAGCTCAAGCAAGAGCTGGCGAACGCACAGATCCGCCTGGAAGCGGCCCGTTCGAAGGCGGAAGGTATTCTGGTCCGCGGCAAGGCCGATGCCGACGTGATCAACAAGGAAAACGAAGCTGAGGTCTCGGGCTTGCGCAAGGCCATTCAGGGCTTTGGCAGCGCCATGACCTTCGCTCAATTCCAGATGGTCAAACAACTGGGCCCGACCCTCCGTGAGATCTTTGCCTCGGACGATAGCGAAATGGCCAAGATCTTCTCGGCCTACATGACGCCGCCCACTGCGCCGGCCAAAGGCCCGGCCCCGGTGGCGCAGATCATGCCGCCGATCAGCAACGGCTCGGTGAAGAAATAATCGACTAAAGGTTGGGATGGTGAACTCGTTCCTCCTTTGCAGAAGGGAAAGCACTCATGCCGCATGTACATGAACCGCCCGATCGAGATTTCGAATATGCCCTGCCGCCCTACGGAAACTGGAGGCGGCTGGCTATCTTCTGGGGAATCCTGGTTGTCGCCGTCCTCGTCGGCTTCGGCCTGACCTGGAGCGTCTTCTTCAAGTATGTCCCGCCGGGTAAACACCTGGTTATCGTGGCAAAGGACGGCGCCCCCCTGGATCCGGGAGAGGTACTGGCGAAGGAAGGCCAAAAGGGCATTCAGCGAGCCGTCAAGGGGGAAGGCTGGCACTACATCACCCCGGTCATCTATACGACGGAGATAGAGGAGAACACGATTGTGCCGCCGGGCAAGATCGGAATCGTCACCGCCCTGGGCGGCAAGCCACCGCCAACCGGCGTGGTCCTGGCGGAAGAGGGTGAACAAGGCATTCAACGCCATGTGTTGCCGCCTGGCGCTTACCGCATCAATCGGCACGGGTCTCAGGTCGATCTTGTGGATGCCACCGAAATCAGGCCTGGCTTTGTAGGCGTGGTCCGCCGGCTCCTGGGATCGGAGGGCAAGGGACTCTTCGCGGAAAAGGGAACCGATCAGAAAGGCTATCTGCGCGACGTGCTGCAACCGGGCATTTACTACCTGAATACGAAGGAGATGGAAGTAATTCCGGTCGAGGTCGGTATTTTTCAGACAACGTTCCACGCACCTACGATCAAAAATGATAGGGACACAGCGATTACATTCACGGCCCGCGGCGGCTACTCCATCGGCATAGATTGCACGGTGGAATGGGAAGTCCTGCCGGAGCATATGCCTACGCTGGTCGCGGAGTACGGCAGCCGACGGGAAGTCGAAAAGAAGGTGATCGACGTTCAAGCGCACGCGATTGGCCGGGACAAGGGCATCGACTATGGCGTGCAGGATTTCCTGGAAGGGAGCACACGTGAGAAGTTCCAGGAAGACTTCACGCAGGAGTTGACGCGCGTTTCCGCGGAAAAGAACGTGACGATCCACTCGGCATTCATCCGCCGGATCGACATCCCCGAGCAATACCTGAAGCCGATCCGCGATAAACAGATTGCAGCGGAGACGCAGCTGACCACCATAGCCCTCGAAGTGACAGCCGAGAGCGATAACCAGGCCGAACGCGAAAAACAGATGATCCAGCAAGGGGTGGCCAAGGTCGAGGCCGGGACCAAGCTCCTGGTGGCCAATGTCGATCAGCAGGTGAAGAACCTGGCCGTGCAGACGGAGGCAGAGATCGAGCGCATGAAGGCCGAGTACGGCAGCAAGATCGCTACGCTGGATTCGGAACGAACCAAGCTCCTGGGCCAAACAGAGGCTGAGGTGACCAAGCTGAAGGAAACCGCCCGGAGCAGCATTTATCAACTCAAAATGGATGTGTTCCAGAGCGATGGCAACGCATTCCTGCGCTATACGCTTGCCGAGCAGCTCAACCCGAACATGGTGCTACGACTTTTCCACAGCGGCACTGGGACGTTCTGGACAAATATGGATAATAAGGGGATAAACCTGATGCTGCCTGTGCCGAATGGGCCCGCCCCGAGCGACAATCGCGCCAAAGAACACGCTGCCAAGGCACGGGCCGACAGCGACAACAGCAAGGAGAAACTAAAGGAGTGATCCATGCCGCAGCCCGATTCGCCCGCGCCGCCGCCGAGCAAGGAGGAACTCAAGCACGCCATGAAGGCGTTCAGGAAACGCCTGAAGCTGACCAGGCTGGACGAAGAATCGTCCATTGCCGGCGGCCCCATGAGCAGCGGCAAGAGATCGGAGATTGTCGCGATTACGCCGCCCAATCAGTTTTCACAGGCTGTTTGGGATGAGCTGGTTAAGCTAGGAAGGCTCAAGCACGTCGGCCATGGCACGTATGAGCTGCTCGAGCAATGATATTGCCGAATTTGGTCGTCGTAGGGCGCGTCAAGCGTACTCGCGCCGACGCACCGACCCCTGAAGGGTGCGCCGGCGCGGGCATGCTTGACGCACCCTTCGATTGCTGAAATGGTGCGTCGGCGCGAGTACGCTTGACGCACCCTACGAATTTTACGAATACTGAAACCGAGTCAGTTTCTCAGCGAGTCTCGATTCGATATAGGTGCTTTTCCGTTCGGATGAAGAGTGCTCCATCCACTGCTGCGTACGATGCCAGGGTGCGTTCGCCCAGCGAGTTCTTGGCCAACTGCTCGAACTTCTTGCCCACCTTGAGGACCACCGCCGGCCCCTGTTCGCTCTGCAAATAGATTTTACCGTTAGCACAGAGTGGAGACGCGGAGTACGCGCCTCCAACCCGTTCCTGCCAGTGCACCTTTCCCGTCCGGGCGTCAAGGCAACTTGCCACGCCGCTATCGGAAACCATGTACAGTTCGTCGTCGATCAACAGGAAGCACGGAGTGTGCGCGACCGATTTTCGCAGCGTCCAGGCAATGTGCGTGTCGGTCACATCACCATGGCCGTCGGGGCGAATCGCCAGGAGGCTCGGCGTGTTGTATCCGGTCGAAATGAAGACCAGTCCGTGACCATAGACCGGCCTGGGAATGACCGAGTAGCCGTCGAAGCGCACGCGCCAAATTTCCTTGCCCTTGACCGGCTCATATGCACAGACGACGCCGCTGCCCGGGCTGATGATCTGCTTGTGGCCATTCACGGCGATCAATAGCGGTGTGCTGAAGGAGAATTTCTGGCTCGATTCGCCGACGCGCGGCGTTTTCCACACCACCTTGCCGGTTCTCCGATCGAGTGCGGCAATGAAGCGCTCGTCGCCGCCGTCGCAACTGAAAACCAGCAGATCGTCGACCAGGATTGGCGATCCGCCGTTGCCATGCACCGGCTGATACTTGACGCTCGTGTTGCGCCAGATGACCTTTCCGGAAAGATCCAGGCAGGCGGTCCCCTGATGGCCAAAATGAACGTAGATTCGTTGGCCGTCGACGATCGGCGTGGGGCTGGCGTGGCCGTTCTTACTGTGAATTCGCGCAGCGGTCTTGCCGTCCTGGTGAATCACTTCGGTGGCCCAGAGAGTCTTGCCCGTCGCGGTGTCCAGGCAGAGTGTTTGCAGTGACTGGTCGTTGCTGGCGCTGCCTTCGACAGGAACGCTGGTTGTGAGGTAGAGGCGTTCGCCGTAAACGACCGGTGACGACCAGCCGGCGCCCGGAATCGACTGTTTCCAGACGACATTTTGCGTCGGGCTCCAGTGAACGGGATACTTACCCGCTCCCGCGATCCCCTGTCCGGTGGGGCCACGAAATTCGGGCCAGTTATCCGCTCGGCCCGGCGTTGGCAAGAAGACCAAAGCCGCAACCAGCGTCAGGAAAAAAATCCTTAGCATGTAGTAGCTCTCCCCAACCCGCATAAATCTGCCGTCAATGTGTTGCCGCTCAATCACGGGACCAGCCAGTCTTCGAGGAGAGGTTGAGGAATGTGCAAAAATCTGGTGGGTGCGAACAACGATTGCAATGTTTCATGATTCCGTCGGCCCTGCCCGAACCAAGCCTGATCATAGCCGACGGATTATCGAATTTGTCGTCCGATTCATTCTTGAAGAATTATATACGCAGGCGGGGAAGTAGGAGTAATCTTATCAACAACCGGCCGTCCTAGGCCGTCGAATTCTCGCTATAGCCACGCCGAAAGCGCAGCTCCAACTCCCGCGTTCGGCGCTTCAAGGACAAGATGTTGGAAGTCAGGGCAATGAGCGGGCTGAGCCCCGCGATAACCAAAGGCCAAAGCCAGAAACGCGGGTTGGTCTGCAAAGTTTGCCACCAGTCTTCAAAATTGCTCACGCTCAATGGTCCGTGTGTGAAAAAGCTCCTCGCCGCGCTTTCCAGTTGACCCAGGACCCAGCCCAAAATCGCGCCCGCAGCCAGCAACAGCACAATCCCCAGGCTCCAGGGCGTGCGGGCCACGACCGGAAATCCCCACTCCAAGCGCGGCGGATTTTGCTCCGCCTCGGAGCATTCGACGGTCAGGTCGCCTTTGAGGATTTCGTACGGGAATCTCCAAATGCTAAGCCAGCCGGACTCGCGATGGACCTTGAGAGTGAGCACGCGGTACTCCCGCCCGTGCTTGGTGATGGTCTGCGGATTGGGTTGACCGGCGACGCACGTGGGGAAGCCAATCAGGCGAGCCTCGCCAGGCGGGCCAAGCGCGGAGCGCCCGGCCACGCGCAATTGATAGGTGCGCCCAAAATAGAGAACGTAACCTGCCGAGCTGAGGGGCACCCTGCGGCCGCGGCTATCGGTCAGTTCCCAGGCCGGCGGCGCCAGCTCTTGCAATGCCGGGGAGATGGTTCCAGCTTCTCTGGGACGTTCGCGGCGCAGCAGTTCTTCAGTCTCCATCTGTCGTGGTCCTTTCCGGGACGGGCGGCAGAGCCAGTTGAACGATTGCTTGGCAGCGCTGCCGGATGAATGATCGCAAAGCTTCTTCCTCGATCGGCTGCTCCGCGGCGGCTCGAACAACTTCCATCCATTCTGCATACGCGAGGATTTTGCGAAGCTCATCGTTGCTCAGCGAACGCAGAACCGCCTGACGACGCCGGCGGGAGCTGGTCCAGATTTGCCGCGTTGCCTCCGGTAAGGCCGCGGCGAGGTCGCCTTCCTCAACAGCACGGGGCCAGAGCACGGTCAGGTGGTCGACCCTCAGTGTTTTGTCGCGAAATAGCTCGAACTTGGCCTTCAGGTCCCGCGGCATCCCGGCCCCTTTGGAAACCAGAAAGCCGATCGCGCCGCGCACGGTTCCTGCGTTGCCGTTCGTAGGCTTCTTTTGCCAATCCACCAAGGTGACGAGGCCGTACACGGGGTGATCGCCCACGGCAACCGTGGCTTGCACACTTACGGGCTGCCACCCTTCGAAGCTTTCGCGGGCAAGTTGCTGGAGCAATCCGCCCAGCCCAGCGTGCAAGGCCTGCAACTGATTGACCAGCGCTCCTTGCAATTTACGATCAGCGGCACTCAAGCTCTCCGTCCAAGTGCGCTCCAGCAAAGCTGTTGCATCCGGTTGCTCTACAACGACAGGCTGTTCAATGCCCCGCCCGTAGACGACGCGCGAATATTCGTCGCGCAGCAGCAGGAGGCGATTGCGAAGCCCCATGCCGGTTTTCTGAGCCAGGCCGTTCAAGAAGGCAGGAGTGTACGGATAACCGGCAGGCAAGGAAGCCGAGCCGGCAAAATCCTTCAACAGCCTGCCCACGCGCTCGCGAATGAGCTGTTGCAATTCCTCGCAACTGGGCGGCTTCAGCTCGATCAGATCAACCGGGCCCTGGGCATGGAGCGGAACACCCTGGCGAATGCGGTCGAGTGCGAACTGGTTCGTTTGCTTCGTCACCTGCCGGAACAAGGTGCTTTCCGCAAAGATCAAGAAGAGCAAGCCGCGGGTTGAATCCACTGCCTGGGCCAGGCTATCCATGAAGGCGTTCGTCGCCGCGGCGTCGAACTGACTCTGCGGCGCCAGAAAGCCCTCGAGATTATCAAAGGCAAAAACCACGGGCAGCCGCACGAGTGCGCAGATCTCGATAAGTGCGTGCAGAAGGTGCTTCACGACGTCGGCGCGGAACAGGGGCCGGTTATTCGGCAGGGTGTAGTCAGCCTCGAGAAAGCGGCTCAGTGCGTCGTCGTCCTTGAGCAAGGCATTGCGCGCCATGGCGACATACAGATGCCGGCGGATAATCCGCACCGCATCGTCGCCGGCCTCATGCCGATGCAAATGACCCACCAGCAATCGCATCAGCAAGTCAGACGAAAAGCGATAGTGGCCGGCCAGGGTCAGCAGGTCCTTCTTGCAGGACTTGTCCGCCAGATCCTGAATGAGATGATCGAACTTGGCGGACCAGGGCTCGCCGCGGCCCCAGAGCAGGCGCGCGCGTTCCCAGCGGGAAAGGTCGCTGGCGAACAACCGGTCTGTCGGCCCCAGCGTGCGCAACGCCTGCTGCAGCATCCGGCGGATAAGATGCGCGGCGATGTCCTCGAAGAGCTTACCGCCGTGGACATGGTCGCTCTCCAGCAGGGCATTGACCAGGTGCGACAGCAAATACTCCTCGAAGGGGACCTGCGTGGCATAGTAAGTGGGTCGGATCAGGATTTGCGAGCGCTCGCCGGTGCGGTGGCCGAGAGATTCCAACATGTGCGTCTTGCCTGAACCACGATCGCCCAGAATCGTGACGATCCGCGTGTCGCGCAGGTCGGAAGCAGATTGGTACGCAGATACTCGATAAGCGTCGATGACGCGCAGCAAGAGTTCGCGCGGCGCCTGGAGCAGTGCCTGGACGTGCAAGTCCGCGAAGCGATCGTCCGAGCGCTGCGGCCGCACCAGACTTTCGAAAGGGTTGGGCCGGCCGCGAAGCAAATCGATCGCCGGCTCGGTCGTGCCGGCCGGCAGCTCCGGAAGATCAAGGGAGTTCGACATAGTACATCACCTCGCCATCGAGAAAGAGTGCATTGCGGGGGTCATCGATGGTCGCCAGGGCACGCGTGAACGGCGACAGCCGGATTCGTCCTTGATCTCGGAGGGCGCGCAAGCCGTCGTGAAATTGGCCGATGGTCAACGCGGGCCGCGTTTGCTTCAACTTTGCATATATTTGCGGCAGCGTAAGCGGTTGATAACGGTCTCGCGCTCGCTGTTCCTCAAGCAACCTTACTACATCGTCGGCAATATCTGAAACCTTGGGACCTGCCGGCAATGCCCGAGGCGGTTCAGATGGCACAGCCGGCCGCGCGTTCTGCTGGAGCCTCGCCAGAATCTCCGCCACCCTTGGTGGCTCAATCTTCTCGGCAAGGCGCGCCACTGTAGCAGCCAACTGCTGCCGGTGGTCCAGCAGTTGGCCGAACTGGTCACGAAGAGCTGCAAAGATTTCGACCTGCTGCCGCAGGGAGGTCGACAGATTGCGCAAGAGGCTTATCGATTCGCTATTCTCCAGAACCGCTTGCACGCCTGCGGGGGTGATCTGGTATTTCTGTTTCCTCGATCGTCCTTTGCCGGCCCAATCATCGACCGCGGTCACCCAGCCACGATCTTCGCACATCCTGGCGGCCGCCTTGACCGCCGGGGATGAGCCCTTGAAGAAGCCCGGAACGGCACTCGATCCTAAGAGCACGCGCGACTTGGCATCCGCAAGCGCCTGCGCCAACGACTCTAGTGCCAGCGCTTGCACATCGACAGCTTTCTTGGCCACCCAGAATCCCCTTCTTGTAACACTGCGAGCAAAAGGGACGCAATGATCTGTTTATGATCCATCTTGCCGGGCCCCGCCGCATCGAGCCAACCAACGCCCTGGTGCTCCGCCTTGCCGGTCATCGTTCGTACTGCGTCATCGCAGATGCGCGCTGGCGTCCCTACCTTTCGAGCTTTGGCCAAGCGGTCTCCGTACGAGGGGCCAAATTCCTTGCGACGTCCTCCACCTTCCTTTACCCGATGCATGGGGAGATTGCAATGACTCGGACACAGCGACCTTCAGCAGAGCAAGCTACCGCAACGCTTCAATCATTCCAAAAACCATGAGCGCCGCAGAATTTTGTACTACGGTTGTCTAGCACCGTGGGTATGGAATCGAACAACAGCCGATGAGGCTCAAAATGTCAGGCTCCTCCAGTTCCGCCTTGCGAATGTTCAATTCTGCGACAAGAGCGTCAGGAGACTGGAAAACCGGCAGAATTTTCAACAACATGCAGCGGGTCGTATGCAGCTCCTTCAAATTTGGAGGAGCTGATTTATCCGATTTTCCTGGAAGTACTTACGACAGCTCACCGGCTCAGTCGACCTGCGCTGCCGCCCGAATCGATTGATCGAAGCCTAATTCGAAAATCAGCATCGCAAGCTCGCGGCACAAGGTTTGCTCCTTTGAACGATCAGTGAGTGAGACGATCAAAACCACGGGATGCAAAGCAGACCACCTGGAGCGATTGGCCCCGATTGGTACGGGGATTCTGTGATAGTCAACTGCGGGGAGTAGCTGCAATGAACCCCTGGAAAATTTCCGCTCAATTCGCGGCATTTGTTTGGTTCCTTCAGGAGAGGCATCAGCCAGCGGTTACCTCCCATGAGGCAGCCCGATTCGCCAAGGACAATTGGGTTGCCTTTCTTCCCTATGCAGACCCAGGTTGTGGCCGGCTCCTGATCGCGATCAAGGGTCCGAAAGCGGCCGGCAGGCGGCCGCACCCTCGAATCGCCCGTAAGGTCCCGCGCGGGAGCGGCAATACCAAGCCGGCGGCGACGAATAAAAATTAGAGAGGCTCCAAAGGCCTAATTGAGAAATGCTGGCGTGCTCAGGAGACATCGCCGTGTATCACACAATCCAGTTTGCCGGTGACTTCATGATCGATATCGAGGTTTCTCCGAAGCAACCTTTGGAGAGAATCCTTGTTCGAGCCGGCTCCAGTATTCGAGCACAGCTAAGGCCATACGTCGCCGAGACCACGGACGGCCCGGTCGAGGTCGCGGACCTCTACTTTGAGGATGGCTCTGCGACGAGAACGGTGCCCTTCGCGTGCTTTTTCTTCGTCGACTAATTGTCGGGAGAAAAGGCGGAACGGACGTGCTCGCTACACGAGTGCATTCGAGCAAGCACCCTGGCGCTGCGTGGGTCTCCCGCCAGCGACCGCCGCTCCATGAGTTGGCTCGGTCTGAGATGCAACTGTTCAACCCGAGTCCAGAGAATTTCGATGCAGCCTGAACATGCGCAGACCGGCAAGGTGTGTGGCTTCGCGGCCGTCAATTCAGGTTTTTCAACTGCGCCGGTTGCCATCATCATGCGTGGGTCTGGAGAGACCTGGCCCGATCTGTTTCTGGCATGGTAGAGCGTGGGAATGGAGCGTTCAGGGATGTGCTGCCACGGGCGGAAGGCCGGCAAAGGATCACGTGGCTGCAAGCGCAGCACTCAAATTCTCACTCCCAGAGTACCGCACGCAAGTCCTCGTCGGTGAGATCGCCGATAAACTTGCAACCGGCCACCCACCTGCCTTCCGCTTGCATCGACGAGTGTGCGACGCGTGCGGCCACTGCGAACAAGGAGTCCTCGCAGGCCTTCCTGATCTGGATCAGCAAGCGCGTTCCCGGCCGCAATTCCCGATCTATGACGATGCCGATGCCGGTCAACGAAATATCGCAGATGTTTCCCCAAAAGAATTCGCGGGTCGGGTCGACGAAGCAGGATGCCAGCACGCTACAGGCTTGACGTTGAGCGATGCGCCTCTCGAGCGTTTGTAGTTCATGGGCGATTTCCGCCCGGAAGGGAAATACTTGCTCGGTCATGACGAACTCTTCCCTCTTCCTGAAGAGACATGTGATCATTCCAAGAGTAGGTCGCGGTCAGTCGGGGAGCAAATCCTCCAAGAGAGGGAAAGGACGGGATAGAAGCGGCAAACGCTCGGCCGGGGAACTCTTGCTAGGGAAGACGTGCTCCAGTATCCTGGCAATGCGATTCCGGTACAGGATCGTCACAGATTAGTCACAAGCGACGAAATGGCTGTAACGGGATCGACGTAAGCCTATCGTCAGATATAGACGCCGAAGTGGCGGAATTGGCAGACGCGCCGGTCTCAAAATCCGGTCCTCGCAAGGGGGTGAGGGTTCGAGTCCCTCCTTCGGCAGTAATGACTTACGGCAAATCAAAACTGGCGAATAAAATTCTTTGGTGCAGATTTGGTACAGATGCTTGGCTGACATAGCTTTCGCGTTGCCGGGACGGCGATCAGGGCGGCCCTGCAGGAACGCAACAGAAGTTTCCAAGTCCTTTTTCTCTACCGCGACAAACGCCACATCCTCACTCTTGTTACTTCCGCGCCTTGATGGGGAAGGTAATCCGGAACGTGGTGCCGCCCCCGCTTTTGCAGGCCAGGAGGCCGCCCAACTGCTTTGTCAGGTCGGGCACCAATTGCAACCCGAGCGTTGTGGGGAGACTCTCGGATCCTGCGGGTAAACCGACGCCGTTGTCGGCAACTGTGAGCGCATAATCCTTGTCAGAAACGCGAGCAAATGCGATCCGGATATTGCCGGTTCGGCCATTGGGAAATGCATGTTTGAGCGCGTTGCTTACCAGTTCGTTGACGATCAGCCCGCAGGGAATCGCTCGTTCCAAATCGATGTCGGCTTCGGCGATGTCAACGGTCATCTTGATGCGAACTGGGTCCGTGTTATAAGCGCGGAAAAGTTGGTCGGAAATGCCTCCCAGGTACTCCGCGAGATTGACAGCTCCCAGGCAGTCGGAACGGTAGAGCGTTTCGTGGACCAACGCCATCGAACGGACACGGTTTTGGCTGTCCGCGAACAAGGCCAGGATCGTCGGATCCTTGATCGTAGCTGCCTGGAGATTCAGCAGACTGTTGATGATTTGCAGGTTGTTCTTGACGCGGTGATGAACCTCCTTCAGGAGGGCGTCCTTGTCCTTGAGGGACTGGCGGAGAATCTCTTGGGCGCGCAAGCGGTCCGTGACGTCGCGCAGAATGGCCGTGTAAATCTTCTTGCCGTCTGCATCGATATGCGAGATCGATGCTTCGATGGGGAAAACTGAACCATCGGGACGGACGCCGGTCACGGTGCCGAACTCTCCCATCTTGCGATTGGTCTTTCCGGTCTTGCCAAACTCCTCAATCGCGTCCGCGTGGGCTGCGCGGCTCGCATCGGGCAGCAGACGGTCTAGTGGCATGCCTACCATTTTTAACGCTGGCACACCAAAGAGTTTCTCCGCTGCCGGATTGAAAAGGATGACCCGCTGCTCCTCGTCGAGGCAGACAATGGCATCCATTGCCGACTCGACGAGCCCGGACAAGCGTTGCTGGCTTTCCCGCAGTTCCTTTTCGGCACGGAGCCGTTCCAGCGTATTGCCAACGATATCGACAATCGTGGTCACCAATTGCTCATCCGCCGCGGAGAAAGTGTTTAGCGCTTCGCTTTCCGCGTTGAACACGCCTATCACCCGCGAGTTGATCTTGATCGGAACGCAAAGCTCCGAACGTGTGCTGGGGTCCGCGGCCAAGTATTCCGATTCATGACTCACATCCCCGACGCACCGCGGTTTTCCCGTGCGAGCGGCCAGGCCAACAAGTCCCTTGTCGATGGGGATGGGGGACATGTCAAAATTCGAGTTGGCGATGACAGCGGAGCGATGGGGTATCAGGGTGCCGCGAGTCGCGTCAAGGAGAAGGAATCCGCAAGTGTTCGAGCAAAGAGTCTCGGCGATCACCAGAGTGGCGCGCCGGAGAATTTCATCCTCCGAGGACACCTCTGAACAGATCACCCCAACGCGGTTCAGGGCGGTGAGTTCGAGGATACGCTTCCGCAGGGTTTCTTCCGCCAGCCTGCTCTCCGTGATGTCCTGTATCGTCCCAATGAGACGCACGGGTCGACCAGCATCGTCGCGAGTCATTTCGCCCTGGCCGCGCAATATGCGGATCGATCCATCGGTCTGTGGGACGCGAAACTCCAGGGGACCGGCATTCTTGCCCGCAATAACGGATCCGATCTGTTTCTGCAGGGCGTCACGATCATCGGCATGGACCAAACTGACCACCGCCTCGGCCGAGGGCACGAACGTATCCGGGGATACTCCATAAAGCCGGTAGGCTTCGTCCGTAAAGGTCACGCGCTGGGCTACGAGGTCGTCGCTCCAGCTGCCGATTTGAGCAATTCTCTGAGACTGGGAAAGGAGGTATTCCTTTTGCCGCAGTTGTTCCTCAACCTGCTTGCGGTCTGTGATGTCAATGAAACTGGCCAGTGCGCAGACTTCGCCACCCAGCGTGATGTAGTCCACGGCCATGAGAACGTAGGTGGTCGCACCCGCCCCGTTGTTAAATTCGATTTCAATGGACTGGATCGATTGACGGCGGTCCGCGGCTTCCAGCACATGTGCGCGCTGCTCAGGATTCAGATAGAGGCCCAGGTCTCCAATCTTTTGTCCGATAATCTGCTCTCTGGAACGCCGCAGCAACCGGTCGAAGCTGGCATTGGTTTCGATGACCCTATCGTCGCTCAGCCGGCGGATGCCCATGGCAACCTGATTGTCACGAAAGGCCTTGGAGAATCGTTCCTCGCTTTCGCGCAGGGCTCGCTCGGCTCGTTTACGATCGGTGATGTCGCGTATTACGCCCTTCAGGCCAGCGACCTTGCCGTCCTCCACCAGAGCGCTGGACCGGACATCCACCGCCGCGTTCGTCCCATCGCGACGAATGATCTCGGCAGTTGTCGCTTCGCGGGTTCGCCCGCTTTCCACGGCTTGACTGAAGTACCTGGCAATCTCTTCCACCATGGCTGGCGCAATAAAATCGAAAAATTTCTTACCTACGACGTGATCAGGATGCTCGAAGCCCAGGATGCGGGCCAAGGCTGGGTTAGCGAACGTCACTGATCCTTGAGTGTCAGCGATGTAAAGACCGTCATTCATCTCCGTGACCAAGGTGCGGTATTTGTCTTCGCTTTGAAGCAGCTCCCTCGTCCGTGCTTGCACCAAGCGTTCCAACTCTTCGTTCGACCGGAGCAGAGTGTCTTCCGCTTTTTTCTGAAGCGTGATGTCGAGGGTGACACCGATCATGCGCGAGGCGCCGTCAACGGCTTTCTGCATGCGGCCGCGCGCCAGATACCAGGCGGTTGCGCCGTCGCGCGATTTGCCACGGAATTGGAGTTGGAAGTCCTGGCCGGTATCCAGTGAACGCTGGAAAGCGTCCACCAAGGGACCGCGGTCGTCCGGGAAGACGGGTTCAAGGATGGAGTCGTCGTTCTTCACGGTCTTGCCGGTGGGGGGCAGTCCGAAGAATTTCCCGTAATCCTCGGAGAACGCGATCTCATTGGCCTCGATATCCCAGTCCCAGACGAGCATGTGCGCCGCGTCGAGCGCCAGGCGCAGCCGAGCCTCTGCTTCGCGCAACTTGTCTTCTGCCGCCATGCGTTCTGTAACGTCTTGCCAGTTAACGACAACGGCGCCGACTGCCGGATCGTGCAACAGATTATGCCCATGCCCTTCCACCCAGCGAACCGAGCCGTCCTTGCGGACCGTTCGGAAGGTGGTTTTCATCTTCTTGCCGGGCGTGGCGGCCAGCTCGGCAAATATGGACCGGACTCGGTCCCGGTCGTCGGGGTAAACAACATCGAACGGGCCTTTATCGCGCAGCTCGTCGAGGCTCCAGCCGTCATACCGCGTGTTGCGCGGGCTGATGTAGGTTTCGTTGCCGTGGGCATCGTAACAACTGACGCCGTCGAAGGCATTCTCAAGGAGCGCCCGGAATCTTTGTTCGTTACGCCGCAGGGTACTCTCCGCCTCCTTTTGGAGAGTGATCTCCTCGGCACTGACGAGCACGCTGCGCGACCATCGCGCAAAACGGGCCCGGTAGTGCCGCGTTCCGCCGGGCATGGGCAAGGAGTATTCGAGAGTCTGGGGGGTTTCTGTCCGAAGTGCCTGGGCAACTTTTTCGGCAATGAGTGTCGCCACCGGCTCAGGCAGAACTTCCCGAATCGTCCGTCCCAAAAATGCGCTCGGAGGGACGTACAAACTGGCGTCAGAAGGCGCGTGGTAGTCAAGGAACTTCCCATCCGCATCGACCACGAACAACAGATTGGGAAGGGCCTCGAGGATAGCGCGATCCGTGGCTTCAAATAGTTTCCCTGACATACCCGGGCCTTCCGGGAGTTTTTCGTTGGACATGGGCAAACGCTCCAAACAGGGCGCTAGGCAACAGGAATCTGGCGAGATTCCTAACTAAATCGACTGCCGCGAGCCAAAGCGACTATGCAGCCCGCCTCCCTTGAGATTTTATTGATTCGGCACTGGCCGCTTGTAGGGGTTGCGCGGCCTGTGCCGACAAAAACGCGGGACAAAGACCTGCCCCAGGCCAAGGTAGATGAGAATGCTGAAAGTGCCCGGCCTATCCTTCGATAATGACGGATCATCTTGCAAGGAGCCCCATGAGAATTGGACTCCCTGTTTTCGCAGTTGATGACAATCACGCGATCCGCAAATCGCTTAGCGGACGCATGATCGTGACAGCTGGCCGGGACGTCGAAGGTCGAACGCGACGGCGGAGCCGCGGTCCGAATCATCTTTCCCATGGCAATTTGACAGAAAACGAAAAGTTATGAACGGGGCAAGCATTCTCATCGTCGAGGACGAGGCCATTGTGGCCCGCGACCTCCAAGGGCGGTTGACGAAGCTGGGTTACAGGCCCGTCGACATGACCGCTCGTGGCGACCAGGCCGTGGCCCTGGCTGAGCAGTTGCGCCCCGATGTGGTATTGATGGACATTCATCTGCAGGGGGCCATGGATGGAGTAGAAGCCGCCGCGGAGATTCGTTCTCGGTTCGGTCTACCGGTGATTTTCGCCACGGCGAATGCCGACTCCACTACGCTGAGCCGCGCGCTGCTCACCGATCCATTTGGCTACATTGTCAAGCCGTTCGAAGAGCGCGCCTTGCACACTGCGATCGAAATGGCGCTCTACAAGTCGAGGAATGATCGCCTGCTGCGCGCCAGTGAAGCCAACAAGGCGGCAATCTTGAATGCCGCGCTCGATTGCATCATCACCACGGACGTGGACGGGCGGATCACCGAGTTCAATCCAGCGGCCGAGCAGACATTCGGCCATTCCCGGGAGAGCGTCCTCGGTCAAACCCTGCCCGAATTGCTTCTGCCTGTCGCAGCGCGGGAGGGCTACCTATGCAAAGTCGCCCAATGTTTGGCCTCCAGCAGCATGCACGGCCGGGGCCAGCGCTTCGAACTGACAGCGCTGCGCTCGGATGGCATGGAGTTTCCGGTGGAGCTGTCTCTTTCAGCGAATGTCACCGCACGCGGGGATCGGCCCGTGGCAATCGGTTTCTGGCGGGACCTATCGCAACGCAAGCGGCTGGAGCAGCAAGTGCGCCAATTGCAGAAGATGGAAGCCATCGGCAATCTGGCCGGCGGTATTGCTCACGACTTCAACAACCTTTTGACGATCATCAACGGCCAGGCGGAAGCTCTTTTTGGGAGTCTGCGTGCCGATATCAGGGCTTGCCAACGCGTGCAGGAAATCGCCAGGGCTGGCGACACGGCAGCAAGACTCACACGTCAGCTTTTGGCGTTCAGTCGCCAACAGCTCCTGCGGCCGCGCGTTTTGAATCTCAACGATCTAGTCTGTGATTTCCATCGTATGCTGGGCCGCTTGATCGGCGAAGATATCACGTTTACCACGAATTTGAGCCCCGAGCTTGGGGAAGTCAGAGCGGACCCCAGCCAGATCGAGCAAGTGTTGATGAACTTGGTGGCCAATGCACGCGACGCCATGCCCACGGGTGGCCAACTTGTCATTGAAACGTCCAACGTGGAGTTGGACGAGGGGTATGCCCTGACCCACCCGGACGCGAAACCTGGACTCTACGCGCTTCTGGCGGTTAGCGACACCGGCTGCGGCATGGACAAGCAGACCATGGCAAGGATCTTCGAGCCGTTCTTCACCACCAAGGAAATCGGCAAGGGAACGGGCCTCGGCCTCGCCACCGTCTACGGCATTGTCAGGCAGTCGGACGGCTACATGTACGTCTACAGCGAGGCCGGCTTCGGCACGACCTTCAAGGTCTACCTGCCAGTCACCCGTGAAAAAGCATTGGTAGTTAGGTCCAAGCCGTCAGCGACCCCTCCGGCCGGCAATGAGACCGTGCTTCTGGTTGAGGACGATGATGGTCTCCGAGCATTCATTCGCTCCACTCTTGAAGAGTACGGTTACACGGTCTTGGAAGCGTCCCATGGTAAAGAGGCTCTGGCGTTGGCCCGGGCATTCGCTCGGCCGATCGATCTTCTCCTGAGTGACGTGGTCATGCCCGAGATGGGGGGACGGGCGCTAGCCGAACAACTTGCCGCCCTGCGGCCCGAGGCCAGGCTGATCTTCATGTCCGGCTACACCAATGACATCATTATGCGCCACGGCATCATGGAAGCCGAAGTCGAGTTTATTCAGAAACCGTATACCATCGTGGCATTACTTACCAAGATCCGCGATGTGCTCGACCAAGGCAGGACGCTGCGGCACGCAGCCGGTCCGCTATCTTGCTCATCAGGATCCTACTCAGCCAGGTGAACGCCTAGGACCGTCCCTGGAATTCTCCGCGCGCCTTCAACGCCACCGGCAGTGTTGAGCCCCCGACAACGGGTAATTTCTGGTCGACCTCAGTGTCGGGCCTTGCCCCCCACCCGATTATTGGCATCGTTCTGGTCGTCGCCTACTCGGCGTTGATGTAATCGTACCTCCGCCAGAGATTCCGCCCGGCCAATCCCGTGCGGAGGCCGACCGCTTGCAGCTTGAAACGCCCAGACAAACGTCCTCGCCGACGTGAGACTTGTCCGGCACGCACGCATAGAATTGGTCTGGAAGCATCCATGCGAGGAGAACGCTGCTGTGACCCGTTTGCAACGTCTACGCGAGCGACTTGTTCCCTTCAAAGCCGCCCTCCTGGACCATCGAGTCTATCGTGAAATCGACGACCTGCAAGCGCTGCACGTGTTTATGGAACAGCACGTCTTCGCGGTCTGGGACTTCATGTCCTTACTCAAGGCGCTGCAACGGCGGCTCTGTTGCGTCGAGGTTCCCTGGTTGCCTACTTCCTCCCCACTGGGTAGTCGACTGGTGAATGAAATCGTTTTAGGCGAGGAGAGTGACGAGGACGGGCAGGACGGCTTTATCAGTCATTTCGATCTGTACCACCGGGCAATGATCCAGGCCGGGGCCAGCACAACTGCTATCGACAGCTTTCTGAGCCACCTCCGCCGAGGCAAGCCCATTTCCGCAGCCCTGGAAGCTGCGGCAGCAGCCAATTGCGTGCGTAGTTTCGTGGAACAGACCTTCCGTTTCATTGAGGAAGGCGATCTCTGCGCGATTGCGTCAGCGTTCACGTTCGGCCGGGAAGACCTGCTCCCCGCAGTTTTCCAGCGGATCGTGGACGAGCTGAACATGCAGAGCGGCGGCGGGTTGGAGGATTTCAAGTACTACCTGCACCGGCACATCGGCCTGGACGAGGAGCAGCATGGGCCAATGGCGAACAGGCTCCTGCTGGACCTCTGCGGCTCGGACGAAGCTCGCTGGCGCGTCGCAGAGCAGGCGGCCGTCGAGTCCCTGAAAGCGCGGCAAGAGTTGTGGGACGGCATTTCAACACTGATCGGGCAAGCGAAGGAATCCTGCACGTCCTGACCGCTTCCACCCACGCCGGTAATCGACGAACAGTGGCTCGATCGACTGGATCGCTCCTTTTTCCCAGTTGAACTCATGGAGGAGCTGGGACGATCTCCAGTCCTCATCAAAGTCTCGGAGGAACTCCGCCGCTCAATGGCAGTCAGCAACCAACGGCTCGGCCAGTTCCTGCACATAAAAAAGGCGGCCGGCGAGGGTCGGCATGAACGAACTAGGAATCCAGGGTGTCGGTTCGTGCTGCAAGGTCATGCGCAAAGAGAGACCCTGCCACTGCATGCCCCGGTTGAAAGTCCCGTCCGCGCCGCCAATGATCCGGTCGGCGGCCAGGAACAGGGCGGGCCCGATCGTGTTGGCGAATGCGGGCACCAACGTGGTGCGGCTTTTGAAGCTAGTCAGCGCGTTTTGCTCGATCGTCAGAGGATGCAGGCGCGCGCCCAAGCGGTGGGTCTGCTTCTTCCATTCGTCGGTGTTCTTGAATTCGGCGGCGAATTGGGGCTCCCAAAAAGCAATGTGGCAAACGCGGCCGATACCGAAGACCGTTATGAGTTTGCCGCCTTGCTTCTTTAATTCCTCGATTTGTGCCGCATACGTCGGCAATTCACTTTTGAGAGCGAAGTGCCGCTGGCGAACCGGGACCGTCTGGCCGCCAAGCGGCCCATAAAGGGCGTGCTCCATCGCGAACTGGAACGCGCCGGGATTAGCGGACGGCTGCGTGGTGCCTTGCGCGTCTGACCACTCATCCATGTTGAAGCCGTGGACGTGACCGCAAGGTACTCCCCATTCCTTGAGAAAGTAGACGGTCCAGCGATACATGCCCATGGGACCAACGGGCAGAATGAGGATGAGCGGACGTCCGGCCTGGTGGGCAAGCTGGATCTCGCGAGCGATCTCATGACCCATGAATGTGTCGAAGTCTTCATAAGAGCCGCACGAAATAGGCTCAAACTGAGCGTGCCACCAAGGGGCGCGTCGCGTGCATTCGGCCTGGCCGAGAGCTGCCAGCCGGTCAATCTTGACCAGGTCCCAACCCTCTGGGAAAAAGCCCTGCATCATCGAGCCGGCTATGGTCGTGAGAAGATTCATGGTCGCTGTCCTTTTTTGGTCGGTGGCCCCCGCGCTTATGCCTGCTGGGACTTCGGCTGTGGCGGCAAATTTTTAATTTGCCGAAAAAATCCGGCAAGTTAAAAACTTGCCGCCACGGAAACTATGACCCTGCTTTGAACCATGCCAATTTTTCCCTGTTCTCTGCGTCTGGCCCCTCAGGTAGGATAGATAGCCGGAAGTTCGTGCCAACTGTATAATGGCATTCCACTAGGTACTTATGTAAGTCTTCCCGGGAGGAATAATCGTGTCACAGCCGCGCTGGTTTGTTGTCCTGCTTGTTTTGGCCGGGCTTTCGGCCCCCAGCTTCGCTCAAGAAGCCGTCACGCTCAAGTGGGAATTCCAAAAGGACAAGCCTTTTTACCAGGAAATGAAAACGACGACCAATCAGACCATGAAGGTTACTGGGATGGACATCACCCAGAAGCAAGAGCAGACCTTCATCTTTAGCTGGACGCCCAAGGAACAGGACAAGGACAAAAACTGGATCATCAACCAGAAGATCGAAGCCATCAAGATGGATATCGAGATGGGCGGGAACAAGATCAATTACGATTCGGCCGTCCCGGGCACTACCAACAACCCCCTGTCCGACTTCTTCAAGGCACTGGTCGGCTCTGAATTCAAGTTGACCATTTCGCCCGAGATGAAAGTCCTCAAGATCGAGGGCCGCGAGGAGTTCATGAACAAGCTTCTCAAGGCTAACCCGCAAATGGAGCCGTTGCTCAAACAGATCCTCAGCGAAGAAGCTCTCAAGCAGATGGCCGACCCCGCTTTCGCGGCAGTGCCGACCAAGCCGGTGAAGAAGGGCGATACCTGGGAGAGGACCAGCAAGCTGAACATGGGCCCAATCGGCGCGTACGACACGACCTACAAGTACACTTACGACGGCAAGGATACCAAGGAGCCCAAGCTCGACAAAATCAAGGTAGTGACGAGCTTGACCTACCAGACTCCAGGCCCGAATGCCGGCGGCGCGCTGCCTTTCAAGATCAAGGACGCCAACCTGAAGAGCAAAAACGCGGAAGGAACCATCCTTTTTGATAACGTGAAGCACCGGCTGGAAAAGTCGGAGATGAAGCTCACACTCGAAGGGAAGCTGACCATCGACATCAGCGGCACGTCGACGGACGTGGATCTCTCCCAGGAGCAGAAGACCACGGTGACGACGTCGGACACGAACCCGGCCAGCCCGCCAAAGAAATAAGTGTGAACCTGAATCCAGGGGCCGCGGCCGCCAAACGAGGTGACCGCGGCCCATTTCTTTTTGTGGCATGGTTCATGGAGGAGGCTATTGGGCTGGCGCGGTCCCGTGGCGGCAAATTTTTAATTTGCCGAAACAATCCGGCAAGTTACAAACTTGCCGCCACAAAAACTGGTCCTCTGCCTTGAACCATGCCCTTTTTTGTACTATCTCATTCCGCGGAGCATTCATCACGAATCTTGCGATACTCCGCGCGGGCCTTTTCGTAGGCATGTTCGGCATCAGCCCGCTCGGCCGCTCTGATGGCCCTCACTTTCTGCTCCCAGCATCGATCGATGCCTTGCAGGCACCATTGGGCTGAGCGTTTGCTGGCGCGAACCGGCCTCCCGTCCACCAGCACAAAGATCGGATTGGTGTGGCTGGAAGGAAAAATGCGCAGGCAAATCCAGCTGCTGGTCTCGATGGGCACGTCGAAGGTTATCTCCTGTTCGGAGCCGTCAGCGCTGACCTCCTTCTTGTCCACGGCGTGCCCGTTCACCACGAGTTCCACGGGAATCTTGCGGCCCGCCCCGATACGGGCGCGCTCCAGATCCCAGTAGGGCTTGGCGGATAGCGGCGTGCGGCGGATCCGCTCCGTCTGTTCGGTGGGCTTGGGCTCCAGCAAGGCCGCGACCCGGGCCTGCACATGCACGGTCCCAGCCTTGGAAAGCCGGACCTCGCTGCCATCTTGGCCGACGGGCACATCGTTGACGGAAAAATCCAGCAAATGACTCTTCCCGTCGCTGACATAGCTTCGCCCCTGCTTGATACCCTCAACCCAGTCGTCGAAATTGAGTTTGCCGTCCAGGTGAACATAGCTCCGTCCCAGCCCGACCCGTTCGCCATAGATGCACGGAAAATCGGTCTCTCCACTAATGCGACATCGGTAGCCGCAATTCAGCGTGTGATACCAGATGTTGAGTTCCCAGACGGAGGGAGTATCGACCGTGGAAATGAAATCGCACATGCCGTGAGCCACGTCGACCAGATACTCGTTCGCGCCAATGCCGCTCATGGGGGGCACGATGTAATTGGGCAATTCCTTCGTCGGCCCCACGTCCAAACCCCAGCCGCTATGCGCGAAACCGACTACCGCATTTTGGGATTTCGCCCAACGAAAGATAGGCAAATCCCAGCTCGGCCAATCTTCAATCAGTTTCGTGCCGGGATAGTCCTGTTGCCGTAAGCGCAGGAGGCAGATGTGCCCGCAGTGGCTGGAAGGAAAACCAGACACTTCCACGTCGTAGCGCAGCAGATTGGTTGCTGTCGACAGAGCGTTGACTTTCCCTTCGAAGTAGCGTTTCTGGTGATACCAGCAGGGGCCCCAGCTTAGGCAGCAGCCGACGTTCAGGTCTTCGCCCAGGACGTGACGGATCATGTCTTCGGGAGTCACGCCTTCGGTGGGACTCTCGTAGTGCGCACAGCCCGCCGCATGAACGTGATGGTCCCCGGAGAACCAGCCCTTGGCCGCCGGATGCACCCAGCGTTTGAGATCGAAAGCCACGCTGTACGTGGGGACAGGGGGAACGGCAATCTCCTTTTTCAGGGAAAGGTATTCCGGTCCACGGGTGTAGGTGACCATGTATTTTCCGGGCTGCAACGACACCGATTCGTCGCTATGGCGATAGATCTGCGGATGGAAGCTGAAGTCCGGGGCCAGGCGTCGGCTTTGCGCTGGATAGACGCGCCCGCTGGCATCGCGAAACGTTAAAGCAGCGGTCGTGGGTGTGCCGTCCTCATCGCGCACTACTAGGCGAACGAGCACCGCGGGGATGCTCTCCACGACATAGGTGAGCGGTTTGCTCCGCGCGAGCGGCTCCTTGCCCGATGCGGCCCAGAGCGCAAATGCAAGGTCTGCTTCTTTCCGTCCAGAATCGCGGCAGTAGACCTGCAAGATGCGATACTCCAATTCGAGCCCCGAGAGATTTCGAACCAACGGTTGGCTATCGAACATCTTGAGGTCGAGAAATCGATGTGAAACTTCACCGACGGAAATGACCTTGGGATCCGGCTTGCCCGTCGATGTTTTGTAGAGCGGCAGCGCATTGGGACTTTCCGGCCTGAGTTGGACATCGGAAAGACCGGCGTCGTTGAGGACCTTGACCAGAAAGACGCGCCAGCCCTGCTCGGCCAGCTCTGGACGTGCAGGACCAACCTTCACCTCCATGACCTTCCCGCGATCGATGCGCACGGCCGCCAGACAATGTTTGTCGAAGACATCTTGGATGGCCATGACGGCCTTTCCTTGATCCTTCTGGTCTGCCGCCTGCTGAACTGTTTTCCTCTCCTCACTGGAAAGCGGACTGCCGATGAAGTCGAGAGCATCAACCACGCGCTGTGCTTGTGCAGCAAGCGGCTGCAGCTCTACGTTGGAGATCTTGGGAAAGTCGCCAGCATATCCAAACGTCACCATCCAAAATGAAACAACGAGCGAAAGCAGGAGCCGCCGGCAGCGCATCGAATGCCCCCTTCGGTTCGAGATGAATAGCGGAGCGGAAGTGAATGACACCGTAACTGGAAATTCGACGGTAGGCAAGTGCCCGAGCAAGATTTCGGGACATCGGGAGGAGAAAGCAAGCGGCGGAGTCTCCAATCCTTGATTGGATCCCAGCCCGTCTTGTGCCAATCGTAGGCCTCTGTCATTCATCCCGCGCTAGATTCGTAGTTCCGGGTTCAGTCGATTTTCCCGGCTGAAGCGGAAACTACGAACTCATCGGTCCAGACGCGACATGGCGCTACACGTGCGAGAAATATTCGTCCGAGGCGAGTATCGCCGTGAGCACGTCGCCTGGCTGGGCCCCGTGCTGGAGATCGCTGACGAATGCGTCCAACCCGCCCACCTCCGCAGTACGCCGCAAGTAGGTCAGATAGTCGCCTTCCACCAGCACTTGCTCCGCCTCAACGCTCGACAGAATCGCTTTGACAATCATGGTTCGCGAAACCCCGGCCGACAGGGCCGCGCCGAAGCCAGCAGCGCCGCTAGGGTCAACTGCCCGGCCCAAAACATCATGATAAACAGCAGCCAGGAAGCCCGTCTTGGTGCCGCCGCCCTGAGTCTGGTAGAACTCCGTCGAAGCCAAAATGTCCGCCTGGAGCTGGAGAAACGCGTTTTGCGAACCCAGAACAAAAGGCGTACTCGACAGCAAGGCTAACGCGGAACCCAGTCCTGTCGGATCGACGTTGCGTCCTAGGTAGGCCTGATAGAGGCTGTTCACCTCGTCCGTGCGGTACTCCTGGCTGGACTCGATGCCTTCCACGACCTGTGCACGGCTTGCTCCCTGGGCCAGCGCCCCCGAGAAGTACAGCATGCCGGTAGGGTCGACGCGGCGGTGGAGCATGTCGAGGTAGAGCTGGTATACAAAACTCTGGCCGGGAGAGCCCAGGTTCCCGAAGTCGTTGGAGAATACATTGGTGCCGCTGAGGGAGACTACGGAGTATGCGCCGAGGGGCGCGGGCGCCGTCTGCAGAAGGCCCGATTGCTTGACCTCGAAGACGAGGTAGTTGCCGGGACCGATGCCGTTAAAGACATACTCGCCCGCCTGTCCATTGATGGTCGTGCTTACCGTCGAAGCGACGAGCGGATCCGCACCCTGGACGAGCCGGCCGGTTCCAGCCACGTCGCGGTAAAGCTGAACGGTGAAGCCATTGAACCCGGGCTTGCTCGGAGAGTCGATCCCGTCGGCAGTCGTGTCCACAAAAACGCGGCCGCCGATGCTGATTAGCTGGAAGTCGCCGAAGTTCTGGCCCGTGATGGTAGCGCCGCTCGAAATCGTGCCATTGGCCGGATTCGCAGTCGTCTGTGCCCAGCCGGCTTGCGCGACTTCGCGCACCTTGTACGTTCCTGGTCCTATCGAGCTGAACTGGTAATTACCCGAGCCGTCCGTGATTCGCGTCTGCAAAATGGTTCCTTGAGTCGCGTCCAGGAGCTGGACAGTCCAACCCGGCAGTCCACTGTCGCCGCTGGTTAGCACGCCGCTGCCCTTCGTGTCCTGGAAGATTTCGCCACTGATCACTCCCAGCTGGAAATCGCCAAAATTGACCCCTGTCGTGGTCCCGCCGCTGCTCGTGGTGATGTTGGCGGGATTCGCCGTTGTCTGCAACCAGCCCGAGTGCAGAACCTCGCGCACCGTGTAGCTTCCAGGGCCCAGGTTGGAGAACGTGTAGTTGCCGGTTGCATCCGAGGTCTGGCTGGCAATCAGGGCTCCCGTCCCCGCGTTCTTGAGCTGGATCGTCCAGCCTTGCAAGCCGGAATCAGCGCCGTTCTCGCTGCCATCGCCGTTGTTGTCCAGGAACACCTGGCCACCGATTGCAACAAGCTGAAAATCGCCAAAATTCTGACCGGAGACGACGGTGCCGCTGGTCGTAATCACGATCGCTGCGGGATTGGTTGTGGTCTGCACCCAGCCGGACTGAAGAACTTCGCGCACCAGGTAGGTTCCTGGGCCGCTGGCGACCAAGCTGAAAGTTCCGTTCGCACCTGTGGTTTGGCTGTTCAGAACGCTGAGGGTCACGGGATTCAGGAGCTGAATGGTCCAACCGGATAATGCGGTGTCGTTGACGTCCTGTATGCCGTTGCCGTTGAAATCCTGGAAAGTCTGGCCGCTGATGACGCCCAACTGGAAATTGCCGAAATTGACGCCAGTCGAAGGACTACCGCTGTTCACAAGGATGTCGGCAGGGTTCGTGGTCGTTTGGATCCAGCCGGCGGGCACGACCTCGCGAACGCGGAAGCTCCCCGGTCCAACATCGAAGGTGTAACTGCCATTGGCACTTGTGGTTTGGGTGGCGAGCAGGGCGCTTGTGCTAGCATTGAGCAGCTCGACCGTCCAACCGCTGAGACCGGGGTCACCGGCGGCCAAGCTGCCTGTGGCGTTAAGGTCGACAAACAGCTCGCCGCTGATCGTCGTCTGCTGGAAATCGCCAAAATTCCGGCCCGTGATTAGGAGACCTCCACTGGACACGTCCACGGAATAACTGGCCGGCGAAGTCGGCAAGGTCTGAACCCAGCCGGCAGGCACTACTTCGGACACCGTCAATGTGCCGGGGCCTCCGCCGGTCAGTACGTAGTTACCGTTGGCATCTGTGATCACACTGCTCAAAAGCTTCCCAGTGCTGTCGAAAAGATTGACGGTCCATCCCTGGAGGCCCGGTTCTCCATTGTCAAGAAGGCCGTCGCCGTTGAGGTCATTGAAGACCTCGCCCGTAATTGTGGCGGATTGGAAATCGCCAAAGTTCTCGTTCGCGATGGTCGCTCCACTAGCCGGGGTCAGCGTGTAAGTGCCGCCTCCCGCAGGCAAAGTGATAAACCAACCCGATTGCGGAACCTCCTTGATCGTGAACGGGCCCGGATTCACAACCGTGAAGCTGTAATTGCCATTAGTATCGCTCAGCGTGGTGTTCAGGATGGTTCCGTCGCTGCTCAGCAACTCGACCGTCCACCCTTGCAAGCCGGGTTCTCCAGCGTCCTTGACGCCGTTTCCATTGAGGTCGTTGAAAACCTCGCCGCTGATCGTCGCGGGTTGGAATGTGACCGTCTGGATGAGCGCAGAAGAAGTGCTGCCTTCGAAGTTCTGGTCGCCATTGTAGACGGCCGTGATGGCATCGGATCCCACCGGCAGGCTGGATGTTGTGAACGTCGCCTGGTTATAGGCCAGGGAGTACGGCCCAGTCTCCAAGGAGTTGAGCGACGCCGTCCCAAGCACAGTGCTGCCGTCCATGAACGTGACCGTACCGAGCGGCACGAACGACGTGCTGGTGGGCGTCACCGTGGCTGTGAAGGTGACGCTGCTGCCGAAGTTCGAAGGATTGGCCGACGACGTCACGCTCGTCGTGGTGTTGGCGAGGATCGGCTGCACGAGCGTCGTCTGGCCTACAGCATAATTCGAATCGCCGCTGTAAGAGGCAACGACATGGTAGTGGGCCGCGGGCAAGCCGGTTGCCGTGTACGAGGCCACGCCGTTCACGAGCGGCACGGTTCCCAGGATGACGATGGACCCGGGGGTGTTCATGGGGTTGTTGGCGCCGGAAGTATAGCTGTAGGTGATGCTGCCGGTCGGCGTCGGGCCGCCCGAGGTCGAAGCCAGGGTCGTCGTGAACGTGATCGGGTTACCAACCACGGCGGGATCGGCGGAAGGAACCGTGTTGATGGTGTAGTTCGAATAACCGCCCAGGGCGAAGAGCGTACCGCCGTTATCGGAGAAGGCCTCGCCGTTGGGGCTGAGGGCCGTCGGCGTGTAGGGCACGCCATAGCCTAGGGTGATCTCCACGGCATTGGTGATTGTACCGGTGCCCAGGTTCCATTCGTAGGTGTAGCCGTCTTCGTTGTTGACGAAGACGCTGTCGGTGGCGGGATCCACGGCGGTGCCGTTGGTGCACCACTCGCGGACGGCGTTGGGGTCGCCCCCGTTGACATTATTTAGATCGGGCGACGGGCTCGCGTAAGTCATGATCTCCTTCATGACCGGCATGACCTGTCCGTTGGGTTGGGGGTCGTAGTTGGGGTCCGGCTGGGTCGCATACGGGTCCAGGATAGCGATCTGGTCTACGCCGTTGCCACCGTAAGGTTCGCCGACCTCGGCGTTGGCATAGTTGTTGTACTTGGAGAGGATCAAGTACGAGGAAGTGCCCGTGTAGGAGGGGACCATCGAAGTGGGGATGATCGATGCGGTGTCGTCCCATCCGAAGGCCCCGGGAGTGTATTCCGTTGCCAGGTTTCCGGCGAAATGCAGCAAGAAGCCGCGCGAGCCGTTGTAGTTAGAACCGAAGACGCCGAAGAAGACCGAGCCGTCCGGCGCCACCATGGGCGAGGCCGAACTCACATCGATGACACCGGCGCCGTTGCCTGTGGTCTGGACGCCGCTGGACGGGACGCCGCTGCCGCTGGTCGGGTCAAGGAGGCGCACCGAGTACACGGGCGCCAGGGTGGTGCTGTTCAGCCCGACCAGGTAAGAGTTGTACTCGCCACCGCTGAGTGAATAGCCGCCATCGTCGACGCCGAGGTACAGGACCGAGCCGTTGTTGCTCAGGGCCGGCGCCGAGCCCATGGCCGCAGTCCAGTTGCCGTCGTCCGTGGGCGTTTGCCCGTCGGAGGCCGCGGCCGCGAAGGCCAACTCGTAAGCGACGGCACCCGACGCGCTGATGCGGGCGATCCCGCCCTCGGTAATGCCGGAAGGATTACTACCGGTCACCTCGTAGCCGAAATAGACGTTGCCCAGGGTGTCCACCGTCAGGGGCGTATTGATGTAGATGGACGAGTTATAGGCGGACTCGTTGGCCGTGTAATTGGAGGTCCCGTAAAAAGCCTCTTGGACGGGAGTCACCACGCCCCTGGAAGTGTCGGGATTGCTGATGTAGTCGATCGTTCCGCCAGGGCCTGGGAAATAGGCGCGGTTGGTGACGGGATCGTAGACGGCCTGATTGGGCGGCAGCCAGTTGTACTGCGGCTCGATGTAGCTGGTCGAGGATGAAGAGGCTGTGGTGAATTCCCAGGTGCCGCCGCCCGTGTAGGTTCCATTGCCCATGCTGCCATTGAGGCTAAACGTGTTCGGGGTGAGGACGGTGATGGTCCACGTGGGGTTCGAGTAGGTGGCGTTCACGGCGGTGTTGCCCAGCACGCCGCCGATCGTGACGACGTCTCCGGTACTGAGGCCGTTGTTGGGGCTGGTGATGACAATGGGGGACGTATTGCTGGCGGCGGTGATCGAGCCTGTAGGAGCAGTGCTCCAGAGCACCGCTCCCGTGACGTCGTTAATGCCCTCTTCATAGAAATTGGTCGCACCCTGGGTGGTCCCGTCCCAAGTCACTTTGATGGGAACGATGACAGTATTGTTGCCCGTGAATACCGGATCCCCATAGTGCACAGCGCCCCAGGGGTTCAAATCGAGCGGCGTTGACCACAGGAGCTGGTCGATGGGCTGAGCTGGGACGCTGGCGATGTCCGTGTGCTGGGCGTTGCCGCCGAAGTTATTCCAGTTAGCCGAAGGGGCCAGGCGATCCTCCAGGAATTCCAGGGCAGGTAGTTCGCCCCGACCCTTCAATTCAGTTCGGCGCCGGGAAAACGCAAGATGGCGAGAGGATGAAAACCAGCGCTGCCACAAGCTCCGTGTCACGATGCAACTCCTTGGGAATGATAATGAAGAACGAATGCCACGGATTCGTGTTGGGGAAAAAACAATGAGCACGTCACTTAGCAGGAGGGGCGAAGGGAGCCCAGGTCCGCGATTTCGTCGCAGGGCGAGAGGCCCCAAAGACCACGACAAATCCAGATGGCACGCGGGCAGGGGGACAAGTTGCGAACTGGAGTGTAAGTCCGGCTTCTCAGTACTAAAATAGTAGAGACCTCCGAGACCAATGCAAGCAAAAAATGAGATATTTTCAATCCTTTCCGTTTTCCGGTTTTGAGGCATCGGAGTTCAGCCTGGGTCAGAATCGTGCTAAGCGTGGCCGCCGTCGCCGCAAGCCTTGCGGCCGTCAGCGATGTTTTTAGGGACAGATAGACATGCCGGGCGGATCCGTTCTTACCCCCAGACGCTACGCCGTCCTTGGCTCGATAGGTCAGCTGGGCTGCGAGTTGTGCCGCATACTCCCGGGCGAGGTGATTGCGCTCACAAGGAAAGACCTGGATCTATCGCAACCGTCAAACGCTAGGTTGTTGCTCAAGGACCTGAAGCCAGACGTGCTGCTGAACTGCGCGGCGTACAACCTGGTCGACCGCGCGGAGCAAGAGCCCGGGGTTGCATTCGCCGTGAATGCTTGGGGCGTCCGGGAGCTGGCCCTGGCTTGCCGGGATCTCGACTGCACTCTGGCACATTTCAGCACCGACTATGTTTTTGGGCTCGATGAGACGCGCTGCACTCCGTATTTGGAAGAAGATGCTCCGGGGCCCCTGAGCCTATACGGTTTGAGTAAGTTGGTCGGTGAGTATCTCGTACGCTCTTTATGTCCCAAGCATTTCGTTGTCCGCACGTGCGGGCTGTACAGCGTCAGAGGACAGGGGGGAAAGGGAGGCAACTTCGTGGAAACGATGTTGCGGTTGGCAAAGGCGGAAAAACCGTTGCGCGTCGTGAACGACCAGGTATGCACGCCCAGCTACACGGTCGATGTGGCCGCGGCGGTGGCCGCGCTGGTGCAGACCGATTGCTATGGGCTTGTCCACATCACCAATTCAGGTTCATGCTCCTGGTATGAGTTTGCCAGGGAGATTTTCGAACGATTCGACACTTTAGCCAACCTGACTCCAATCAGTAGCAAGGAATTCGGCGCGCTCGCCCGCCGCCCCTCTTATAGCGTCCTAGCGACAAGCAGGGCCGCCAAAATCCCTGGGCTGGTCCTACGCGGCTGGAAGGACGCGCTGAGCGCCTACCTCGAAGAACGGGATCCGCTGCTTTCACCAAAGGGAGGCGGTTAAACGAGTCTGCTGTGCCTTTGCATCGTTTAACCGCGACCCAGCGGGGAGCGCGTCACAGGATCCCATTTGCAACGACCGTTCGCGGGACGAACAGAGGGCTACCGGTCCGCTTTCTGTTGACGCGCTCGCCGCTGGCTCGCGGTTAAACCATGGAGCCGTCGCACCCGGAGCAGAGCTGGCGAGAGAATCGCTGGTTTGGCACGTTGGAGGTTGGGAGCTATTGACAATTCCGGCCTTTTAGTTACAGTAGATTGAGATTCAATCTCAATAAGCCCCTTGGGTGACGACTGTGCATCCCGACAACCCGCTACCGCTCGAATTGATTAAGCCCGGCCAATGGGCTGAGGTTCTAGAGATCACGGGAGAACCGACTTACGTCACACGAATGGCAGACATCGGCGTCCGAGCCGGCAGCCGTCTTCGTGTACTGCGTCAAGGTAGTCCCTGTCTCCTGCTGGTAGGTGGTTGCCGCCTGAGCTTTCGAGGTCAATCGCACATGCAAATCTTGGTTCGCCCGCTGCAGGCCACCGGCTGAGCGCTCCTTGCAATCCACGCCCCACACGGACCACCTTTCCCATGCCTTCCCTGGATCAGCTACAGACTGGACAGTGTGCCAGCATCGAAAGCGTCGATGGAAGCGACGGCATCGTTCAACGCCTGCTGGAAATGGGGCTTCTCGAAGGCGAGGAGATCACGGTACTCGGGTTTGCCCCCCTGGGCGACCCCATGGAAATCCGACTGCGCGATTATCGACTGAGTTTGCGCCGTAGTGAAGCGGCACGCGTGGGCGTGCGCGTGATCGATCCGCGTTGATGTCTACCAATCTCATCCTCCAATGGTCTTAGTGCACACGACGACCGTGGCATTGGTCGGTAACCCGAATACGGGAAAGACCACACTCTTCAATGCGCTCGCCGGCATGCGCCAGCACGTCGGCAACTACCCCGGAGTCACCGTCGAGACCAAGAAGGGCCAGATGTCGTATCAGGCCCAGGTCCTTGACATTGTCGATCTGCCTGGAACCTATAGCCTGGCGCCGCGCAGTCCTGACGAGATGGTGGCCGTGGACGTCATCCTTGGGGAGCAGGCAAACGAACCGCGGCCGGACGTCGTCGTATCCATTGTCGATGCTTCCAACCTCGAGCGAAATCTGTATCTGACCACGCAGGCTATGGAACTCGGCGTCCCGGTGGTCATCGCGCTCAACATGACCGACATTGCCAAGGCGCACGGCATTACGATCGACCACGAGCAGCTTGCTCGCCGGCTGGGCGTTCCCGTCGTACCGATCCAGGCGAACAAGAAGAAGGGGCTGGAGCAGCTCAAGGAAGCAATCGTCGCGGCGGCACGCAGCCCTTCGGTTGGATCAGGCGTACCCTTTCCCGAAGATTTCGAGCGCGAGGTCGCCGCCCTGCAGGAGGCATTGGGAGAAGAGGTCCCGCATTATTTTGTGCGCAGGCTGCTCCTGGATGTCGGGGGATGGACAGAACAACGGCTTGCCGATTCTCGCGGCCTGGGAACCCGCGCGCTTCTCGATGCGGCCCGCAGCAGGCTTGTTCAGGCTGGCTGCCGGGTGCCGGAGGTAGAAGCCCGCGTGCGTTACCGTTGGATCCGGGAGGCAACAACGGACTGCGTTCACCGCTCGGCGGAGCGCCTTGTCAGCTGGACAGATCGATTGGATCGATTGCTGACAAACCGGCTCTGGGGCACGCTCGTATTCTTGGCGCTCATGTTTCTGGTCTTCGAATCGATCTTCACCTGGGCCAGGCCCGTCATGAAGTTGCTCAGCGACGGCAAGGACGTTCTGGCCGACTCGCTTCGTGATTTCCTCCCGACCGGGCCCTTCGCAAGTTTGATCACGGATGGAGTACTGGAGGGAGTCGGCAGCGTTGTCGTGTTCTTACCGCAGATCGTCATCCTCTTCGGCTTCATCGCCGTGCTGGAGGATTGCGGCTACATGGCCCGGGCAGCTTTCTTGATGGACAAGCTCATGGCGCGCTGCGGCCTGAGCGGCAAGTCGTTTATTCCCATGCTCTCCTCTGTTGCGTGCGCTGTGCCCGGGATCATGGCGACCCGCGTCATCGAGAATCGACGCGATCGGCTGGCGACCATCCTGGTGGCTCCGCTAATGAGTTGTTCGGCCCGTTTACCGGTCTATGTCCTGCTCATCGGCGCATTCTTGACCGACGGCTTTCCCTTCTGGGTGCCGGGGCTGGTCATGTTCGCCATGTATTCCGTCGGCCTGGTCACGGCTCCCTTCGTGGCGTTGCTGCTCAAGCGGACGCTGCTGCGCGGCGAAGCCCCGCCGTTCGTCATGGAAATGCCGCTCTATAAATGGCCATCGGTCCGGTCGGTCGTGCGGCGCATGACCGACAGCGGCTGGGCTTTTCTGCGGCGCGCGGGAACGATGATTCTGGCCGCCATGGTGCTCGTGTGGGCATTGCTTTACTTTCCGCGCGCGGGCTCGGACGGCGCTGAGCCCTACGATGTGCGCATTGCCGCCGCCCAGCAAGATCTCGACAAGCTCCGCGAAAAGGCTCGAGCAGAGCAGGGGCCTGCTCAGGAGCAATTGCAAGCATCGATCGACAGCGAGGCGAAAAAGCTCAACCTCCTTCATGGGGAGTGGAAACGCCAAAGCTATCTGGGCCGGATGGGTCAGGCCGTCGAGCCGGTGGTGCGGCCGCTCGGCTGGGACTGGCGGATCGGGATGGCGGCCATCGCCAGCTTCCCGGCGCGGGAAGTCGTGGTCGGAACGCTGGGAATCATCTACAACCAGGGCAAGGTCGATCCCGACGAGATTCGTGAAGCTGAGAGGATATCGGATACGAACCTGGGCAGGGCCTTGCAGGCGGCCACGTGGGACAGCGACTCACGACACAGGGTCTTTACGGTGCCCGTGGCGTTATCGCTCATGGTCTTCTTCGCCCTGTGCTGCCAGTGCGTCTCCACACTGGCGATCATCCGCAGAGAGACGAACAGCTGGCGCTGGCCGATCTTTACGTTTACTTACATGACGGTGCTCGCGTATGTCGCGGCGCTGCTGGTCTATCAGATTGGGAGGTTGATTTAAGGCGATGGATTGGCAGCTCGCTTTGGTTGGGATAATGGTGGCGGCAGCCGCGCTGTATCTGGCGCGCGCTAGCTGGCACAGCTGGCGGAGCGGCAAAGCCGGATGCAGCGGTGGTTGCTGCTCTACGGGCAAAGAGGCGCCTTCGAAGAATGGCTCCTCGGCGATTCCCCTGATCTCGGAAGATCAGCTCACCGCTCGGCTCCGTAAGGGAACGCGTCCCTAGTTCTCGGATATGAGATGCACAGCCTGTCGCGAATCGACCGACTGTAGCGAGTAGTCCGCGGAGGAAGGGCCCGTCTTCTTCAAGCTGTCGCGGGGCTCTCACTTTTTCTACTTTTTTTACTTGACTTCTCTTGCGGCTTAATTATGATCGGAATCGTTAGTGTTTGGCCTCTTCTCTGTTCCGGCCCCGCTGTTCGACCTGCCTGCAGGGAGTTCAGCGGGGTTTTTTCGTTTGGCCGAATCCCTTAAAGCCTATCCCAGCCGTTTCACTCACCTTGGCGCCTTCTCTGCCACTGACTCAAAGCAGTGTTAACGATGATGATCACGCCGATGAGGATGTATTTCACCTCGACAGGCACGTTGAAAACGCTGACGCCATTTTCGAGCACTCCAAGAATCAAGACACCCAGCAGTGTCCCAAAGACTGTCCCTTGCCCGCCATTGAGGCTTGCACCGCCAATTACCACTGCCGCGATGACCTCGAGTTCCAAGCCAACGTTGCCAGTCGGCGCGCCGCTGCCGCTGTGAGCAAAACTAAGGATGCCCGCCCAGCCTGTGAAAACTCCCGCAAGCGTGTAGAGAAGCACCTTGGTCCGACCTATCGCCACGCCACATAGTCTTGCTGTCGCCTCATTCGATCCTATCGCATAACAGTGACGGCCGAGTATGGTGAACCGCAGCAGAACGGCAGTGATAACCGCGAGCAGCACCAGCGTCCAAAAGCCTGGGTAAAAAATCAAGTAATCGGATTGCGTCTCCGCCAGGGCACGCACCCAGCCCGGTCGAGAGCCGGAAGGGAAACTCAGGGTTGTACGTCCCGATAGCCAGTACGCCAGGCCACGCGCGACACTGAGCATGCCGAGCGTTGCGACGAACGGCGGTACGCGGAGCAGCGTGATCATCGTCCCATTGATTAGCCCACAGGCGCCGCCAACCAGTATCCCCGCGGGGATCGCCAACATGCTGGCCATCACCATCGATTTGTCATGTCCGTACATCCCGGCGTAAATGCGCATGGTGACCACAGTCACAAGTGCCACGACCGAGCCGACCGATAGATCGATGCCGCCGCTCACGATGATGATCAACATGCCGAGTGCGGCTACGCCGGTGATTGTGTTGTCATGGACAAGCACCTGAATGTTACGCAAGCTCAGAAAGGTCCCTAGATCGCCTTTGATGCCGATCAGGAGCATGAATAGCCCCAGGACCGCGAGCAGACCAATTACCGGCCCCGACGCGCGCAGCGATTTTTGGTGCTCGTGGAGAGTTCGAAACAACCCCTTGGATTTCGCACTCGAGCTGCCGGCAGCTAGCTTCCCGCTGTGATCGTTTTCTGTTCTGCCCGCCACGGTTTTGTCTCTCGCTAAGAAGATGAGCTACCACTGCGCGTGGCAAAGGCCATGACTTGCTCCGGACTCCAGTCGGCTACCGGCCTGATGGCGCTCAGGTGGCCGTTCACCATCACGGCAAGGCGGTCGCAAACGCCAAGGAGCTCCGGGAGATAGCTGCTGACGAATAAGACGGCTTTCCCTTGCGCCGCCAGATCGCCGATGAGGCGATAGATCTCTGCCTTGCTGCCGACGTCGACCCCACGCGTCGGTTCGTCCAGGAGGAGGATGTCCGCCTGCTGGTGGAGGAGCCGGCCCAGGGCAATTTTCTGCTGATTGCCGCCGCTCAGTTCTCCGGCGAGCTGCTCCGGCCCTCGATAGCGGACGCCGAGACGACTCAGCCATTCTTCGACCGCCAGCCTGCGCTTTCGCAAGTTTAGCCAGCCAAATCGGCTGTAAGGCTTTAACCGGCTGTAGGTCAGGTTATCGGCAATACTCTGATCTAACGCCAATCCTTCCTGTTTGCGGTCCTCGCTCAAAAATCCCAATCCCTGCCCTATGCGCACTCGCGGATCGGCCCGGGCACTGGCAAGACGCTTCACAATGACTTCGCCGCGGCGCACGGGATCCAGGCCGAAAATAGCACGCAGCATCTCGGTCCGGCCAGCGCCGACGATTCCGGCAATGCCAAGAATCTCCCCGCGGTGCAGCGTGAAGTCGACGCCACAGGGCAGATTCAAACCGGCCAGATCCTTCACGACGAGGATCGGCTCTCCAGCCGTGTGCGGAACGCGCGGATACTGCGTGGCCAGGCTACGGCCGACCATGAGTTCGATGATGCGCGTTGGTGAAAACTCCCGCACGCCTCCGCCGCCGACACTGCGGCCGTCGCGCAGGACGGTGAACCGGTCGGCGATCTCTTTCACTTCTTCGAGAAAATGGCTGATATAGACGATCGTGACCCCGCGCTCGCGCAGCCGGCGCATCAGCGCGAAGAGCCTGGATGCATCTTCCTGCGTTAGCGAGCTGGTGGGTTCGTCGAGCACGAGCACGCGAACATCGACAAGCAGGGCGCGGGCAATTTCCACCAATTGCTGGGCGCCCGGACTGAGACCTGCCACCGGCCCATCGGGACGGATTTCGGCATGCTGCAAGACAGCTAGCGCCTCTTGCACGCGGCGGCGGTGCTCAGCACGCCGGATGAAGCCAAAGCGGGTGACTTCGAGCCCGAGCATTACGTTCGCTTCGACACTCAAATGGGGGGCAAGCGTCAGCTCCTGGTAAATCATCGCCACACCCAGGCGACGCGCCTCCTGGGGGCCCGCCGGGTCATAGGGGCTGCCGTCCAGCATCATCTGCCCACGATCCGGCTTCACCGCCCCGCTCAGGATTTTCATCAGGGTCGATTTGCCCGCACCGTTCTCACCCACGAGGGCGTGCACCTCGCCCGGACGGAGCTCCAGATCGACGTCACAAAGTGCCTGGGTCGAGCCAAAGCGCTTCGACACACCCGACATGGCGAGACGAAACGGCCCTTGCTGTGGTGCTTCAGGAGAGGTGAAACCGCCAGCGCTGATCACGCCCGTGATGCCTCGGTGGGTGGAGACTCCTATGGATTCAATTTTCGTGGAGGAAGTCTGTGCCTCGCTTGGTTCGGCGCGACCTACTTCTTGGTAAAAGCAGGCGTTTCGATAGCTCGCTGGCTCTGCAAATCCGGTTCGAACAACTCGCGCGTGCTCTTGGCTTCCAGATTCGCCCGCGTGATGACATTTTCGCCCGTGCTCTGGGTCTTCTCGCCATTCGGCGTGACGTCATAGCCCTCAAGGTAATGCACCAGAGTCCACACGCCCAGATAGCCCATACGGTAAGGATCCTGCAGGATGAGGGCCTCCACATCGCCATCCCGCAGCCCGTCCACCAGCGGGGCACTGGAGTCGAACCCTACCAACCGAACTTGTTTGTTGAGTTGCAGACTACGCAAGGAATTGAGCATGCCGCTGGCAGCCGACTCGTTCGGGGCGAAGATGCCATCGATCCCCTTATCGCGCAAATGATTGAGCAAAGGCGTGGCTTCCTTTTGAGCGGTGTCCTCGGTGGCCCCGGCATACTTGTCCGTCGAAAGCCAGGTAATCGTCGGCTGGCCCGCCTCCTTTTGCTGCTGGATCGTTTTGTTGACGTAATCCTCAAATCCCTTTTCACGCTGCTCTGTGCTCTCCGAACCGGGTTGATAGCGGAACAGGATCAATTTGGGTGCCGGCTTGCCCTCATCGCGGAGAACCTTGATCAGATGCTCGGCGGCGAGCCGGCCGCCGTTGTAGTTATTGGTGGCAATGTACTTGACGATGAGCTTTTGCCCTTCGGGCGCCAAACCGGAGTCAATGACCAGAACGGGAACTTTATCGCGAACTGCCTTCTCCACCGGCGCCACCATGGCTTCACTGTGTTGAGGAGCCAGGACGATGCCGCTGATGTGGGCGGCTAGATTTCGGTCGATGATGCTGATCTGTACCTGGGTGTCGTTTTCCTTGAGCGGCCCGTCCCAACGGACTTCCACAGGCAGATTCTTCTTCTCCTGCAGATCCAAGGCAGCGCGTTCGGCTCCGCGATGGATCGACTGCCAGAATTCATGGGTCAGGCCCTTGGGAATGACTGCAATTCGGTACTTATACGCCTGCTTGGATGGCCCGCAGCCGGCCAGCGTCAGAGACATCAGGACGGCCAGCCCCAGGTAGACCCGGCGCAGCATGTTTTCTTCCCCCGGAAGCAGATCCAAAGGATCGGCTTCAAAAAGCGAGTCGGCTCAGCGTCCTCTGGGCCCATCCGGAAAAGGGGTCTGACCCTGTGATTTTAGAGGGTCTGACCCCTTTTCCGGATAGGCTCTAAGCCGGTTTTGCGAAGAACCTAGCGTAGTGCCTGCCACGGGGCGGGTCAAGAAACTCCGTGCACAACGAAAAAGTACGAGGGCCCATTCTCTTTTCGGGCGAGCTTCCGAAATGTCATGTCATGTTTTGTCATGTAAAAGGGGGGCACCCAGACACCGAGTCTGACTAGCGAACGGAGTTTATAACTTATTACTGACTAAAGCCTTGCATCATTGCCGCAACGTCCGAAGTCGGCTGCGGCGACATGACATATGTCATGTGAGCAGAAGTACACTATGGACTGCGGCGCTTATCCGCCGCTTTTGTTTTTCCTCCTCCAACCATTCACTCCGCCAACCCTTCAAAATCTACAAAACTCGATCTTAAATGGCGAATTTGCTCGATTCTCCAGGGTGTGAGACCCGTTCTTAAGCAGCCTCACAGGGGAGAGAGGAGAAAGCTCCGCGTCAAAGCCGGCCGGAACGCTGCAGGCGTTCAAGCGCAAAGCCCGGAGTCGCGGCAGCGCACTCCGGGTAATACGCCTCCAAATTCTTCTCTACGCCGCGGGCGTTGTAGCGCCTGGGCGCAGGAGTTATTATCGTAGCCCATGCGCTGACCGTAAACTTCAAGCCGGTTTCACCGGCGAAGCCCAGGGCCGTTCCTGCCATGCCGCAATCCCTGGCCCAGATTTATCTGCACGTGATCTTTTCCACCAAAGAGCGCGAGCCTTATCTGCAAGACCCTGTTCTCCGCGCGGACATGCGCGACAATCTGGGCGCCACCTGCAGGGGCCTGGATTGTCCGTCGTTGGCTGCCGGAGGCGTCAGCGACCATGTGCAGATTCTTTGCCGCTTGTCGCGCACGCTGAGCGTTGCCAACCTGGCCCGCGAGTTGAAACGGAAATCGTCCAAATGGATCAAGATGACGGTGCGCAATTCGGCAGCATTTGTGGGGCACGTTTTCAACGTGCCGGCCGGCGTCTGGGCACGTTACAAACGTGCCCCACAAACCGCAGCAGCCGATTCACACACGGCCATAAAGATGAAGGATCGCTCCTGCGCGCAGTTTCACTGGCAGGAAGGCTATGGAGTGTTCTCGCTTGGCGCGAGCCAGGTGGAGAAGGTTCGCCGTTACATCGCGACACACGAGAAGCACCACAGCCAGCGGTCCTTTCAGGACGAGTTTCGAGAGTTCTTGAACAAGTACGATTTGGAATACGACGAGCGCTATGTTTGGGATGGACAAGGGCGGGCAAATCCGCCCAGCGCGGTGCGACGGCGGGCTGCAGGATCTGGACCTTCGTTGTATTTCGGCGCTGCAACACCTTCGGCGTAGAACGGAGCGGCGCTGGCCGTATCCCGGAGTGCGCTGGCGCGACTCCGGGCTTTGAGCTTTAACGCTTTCAGCGTGGGAGCGATCGAACTTTGCGCCAGGTGGCTCCGGTTGCGGCGAGGTTTCCAGACTTGCACCGAGCGCAGAATTGCGAAGCGCGTGGAGTGCGTGGCGTGGAGATGGTTTGGCGCGCCTGGCGGTCATATGGGCAAGCGAAAAAGTACGATGGCCGATTTTCTTTCAGCGAATCGGTGACTCCTAGGCTGACGCCTCTCGACCTCGATTCGACGATGGCGATGAGAAGGGAGCCATTTAGTGTGAAATGGGTTTGTTGTTGTTCAGAGCGAATTGCGCGAGGTGACTGCGACGCCGGCGGAGCGGAAGTCAATCCACAATCGTGATCGCTTGCCAGCATCCAATTACGGCCCACCGTTCGAAGCCTCGGTCGATGTGACGTCGCGTGACCAATTAGTGCTCAGCCAGCGGAGGTGTTGGGGCAACGAGTTCAGGCCGCAGTGGTAGAATTGGCCCTGGGTCCTAGGCCGTAGGGGAAGCGGGCCCGTCGCAATGAATCTTGCATCGTCCGCGGTTGCGCCCGCCGCAGCGCTTCATCACCTTCGACGACGCTGTTGTGTCCCCGGCTGGCCTACAGGGTGTAAGACTCAGATTCTCGCCCCGACCCCGCGAGCGATTGATCATGAAGCTTTCAGAAGGGAAGTTCCAGCGCATTTACATTCGCGAGTTCGGCGGGAGAGAGGAGTCTCAAAAGCTTGTCAGGAGCTCAAAAGTCAGAACCCGAAAGATCGCAAGGGGCTAGAATGGTGTTGGAATCCCAAAGGCGCCGGCATGATTGACATGACGTGCGCATCGGCAGTAGACTAGACACGGCAACTGAGGATTCCCACCAGCCGACGTTCGACCAACGGACACAAAGGCGATGAGCGAAAGCCTTCCCCAGAAGATCGAGTTGCTGCCCGACGGGGAGATCAAGACCAAACTGTCGAACTGCCTCAAGGTAGAGGGCCTGACGGACTCGCTCACTCTGGCGCGAGCGTGCGCGGAGACGCTCGTCCGGGAACTCTATCTGGGTCTGAACGCTCCCGCCCCGTTTCTGCTCGACGATTGCATCAGAGGGCTACGTGACGAGACAATCAACCCAGGTACGGTGCCAGTTCACGTCGTGAATTATCTTGACAACTGCAAAGTGTTGGGAAACCCGGCGGCGCATGGCAGATCGGTTGCCGTCGATCTCCCTTTGCACCTGAGCGACCTCCTCCGAGTCGCTGAATGGTACTACAGGTCTTTCGTTCCCGGCATGAAGGGGCGTGCGAATTCGGGACGGGCCGCTCCGTCACGAAGGCCCACATCGGACCTGCGTGAAGTCCCTATGGTCAATGAACTTGCCACGCGGGGGCGGGCGAAGGGGTCTCTGGCGTCTAAATTGTACGCCGCAATCAGTGGCCCAGGTGGGGTCTCCCCGCTCCTCCGGCTCATCCAGGAGCAGTGTCCGGCTTACGATGACTGCGGTCTCTCTCACGCCTGCCGGATCATGACGAGAGTCCACGGTATCCTCACGCCTGCCGCGCGAGAACAGCTAAACGCCCCGGAACTCTTCTCCTTTGTATACGCGACGATCTCAAATACCGCTGGCTTGTCCGCCCAGGCCGCGGAAGCGCAGCTTGAGAAGGCGCTGAGAGGCTGTGCCCTGTCGGATCAGGAAATCAAGCGTTGGGCCGCCGCCATTAACGTCGTCCTCGATGCCCAGACGGCGAGCCGGGATCAACTTCGCTCCCATGTGGGATTCGGCAAAGACACGACCATCGATCAATACACCATCCGGCCGCGCTTACTGGCAATGCTGTTGCGCATCGGGGACTTGCTTGACCTCGACTCGGAACGCCCTGACCCGCATTGTGTTTCGGCTTACTGGGGGGCCAGCCCTGCTCGCTCGCGGAGACGACGAGGCAAAGTGGAGCACTTCGTCTGCAACCCCCAGCAGTTGAGAATCCGGGTGGTGTGCGAGGATAAGTTGAGCCACCAGACCGCGAGCAGGTGGCTGGAGCATCTGCGCGAGGACATCGCGTTCGCGGCCCTTTTCGTGTTCCGCCAAGACCTAACGGCCTTCCAGTTGCCCGCGCCGGAGGTCTGCGTCGAGCGCGCGGCGGGTGCGGCGTATACCCTGTGGCCGCTGCGCTTTGAGATCGACCAAGACGGCCACCTGTGGGAGGTCCTCCGCCGGTCCGTGTACACTGGTCCGTACGATTATGTGCGCGAGATCGTGTCCAACGCGATTGACGCATGCGTGCGATACATGTTCGACCATGCAGGCACACCGATCAGTCCTCAGAATGCCAACTCTCCGCGATCCTGGGTCTTGCCAGGCTACGACCCGCTGGTACTCGTTCTGTTCGACCGTCACGAGAGCCGGCTGGCCATCTGCGACAACGGCGTGGGGATGGATACCGAAGACCTCCAGAATTTCCTGTTCAAAGTTGCCGGGCGTGGAGCAGCGCGCCGCAAGCGCGACGTAGAACTGCCCACCATCGGCCAGTTCGGAGTTGGGTTCATTTCAATCCTGACGCGAGCCGACTCGGTGCGGCTGGCAACGTGTCGTCATACCGGCGGGAATGGGTTGCTCGTCGACATCACCTCGGGCTTGCGCGAAGCGTCGGTGGAAGAATTGAGGGGCAGCCCCGACCCCGGCACCAGCATCGTCTTGCACTTGAAGGAGAAGGAGCCGGACCTTTCTAGATACGGGGAAGCCGATGCGCGGGCTCATCTCGAGAGGATTCTGCTCTACCCAAGCATCCGCGTCGCGCTCATCGATTGCGATGCCCTGCAGAAGCTCCACAGCCAGGTCCAGGATCTCGATCCGTCCCCATCGCCGCCCATAAGTGAGTGGTTCGCTGTGGCCGAAACCCGCATAAAACCCCTCCATCAAATCATCGAAGAAGCAGACGGAATCGTCCGTCGCGCCTCCGAAATAATGCGGCGCGAGAACCATCGCCGCAAGGACGAGAGCGAACGGACGCTGGAGCAGAACAAGAGGCTCACCGCAGCACACCAGGCCCGGGTCGATGAGCGAGAAAGGGTAAAGCAAAAGGGCGGTGACCCTGGTCCGATGATCCCTCCACCGCAGTTGGCCGACGCCCTGCCGCTGCTTAGTACCCATTGGGCTGAGGTCAGCTCCACCGCCATAGAACCCAAAGAACCCCCGCAACCACCCATCGACTCCCCCCTTCTCGTTTGCCTAAGAACAGACGGGCGGGTTCGGCGCATGCGCCGCATAGGCTCGAAACAGACGGTTCAGCCACAAGATCTAGCGATGTTGTCCATCCTAGTTGTCCCAGTCATGATCGATGATCCGGGCCTAGGCATCGAGTGGCGCTCGCTGCATTCCTTCGTACTTGGCGAGGGCGTCCTCAAGGATCGGGTGGCATACGATCCTCGGATCAACAATCGATCACTGGCAAGATACTTCCCTCACGGAATCTCGCTGGGCCACGAGGACAGTTGGGACGAGGATGAACCTAACGATGAGTTATACGATGCACTAGAAGGAGGATTGCTAGATAAAGAGGTTTCGCTCTCGAGGATACTGAAGGCCAGCGATGAACTTCGCCGGGCCACCTCCGCCCCGGAGCTCGTGTACAAGTCACTCGCAATCGGGCCAAGTCGAATCGAGTATGAGGAGGTGGATTATGATGGGGAACGCTCCAGGCCGCGAGAAGTGTTTGACCATCTCACCACCGAGACGCTCTCGGCCAGAACGCAGAATGTCCTCGGCCCGATAGCCGAGTGGTACAAGGTCATGAACGTGATCTGCCAGGACGGCATCAAGCTCCCCAAATCCGAATCCGTCTCGCGCCTCGCCCCAATCGGCGCGACTTGCGGCGTCGCGAATTTCACCGCTTCATCTCGGCTCGCGCTGAACATCAGTCGCAACGCTGTCGATGAAAGCCCTGAAGGCATCCGCCAGTGGAGGCAAGGCGTTGGGATGATCATTTTGAAAGCTGTTCGCCGACGGGTGACGGCTTGCCTCGCTCGGTGTGACATCTCGAACGGTTACGGCGGGTTGTGGCTAGGGACCACCGGCGGCGATTCTATTACGACTGAGCATGACTGGGACGCCAGCGCGGAGTGACAACGCTGGGGCGAGCCCTCACGTTCGTGGTTCGCACCAAGGCGCCAGCATGTCGAAGCTCTTGTGCATTTCGGTCGGCAGCATGCACTGGAAAATTAAAGGTGTCAGGACCCTTTTCGGCGTTCAAAACGATGAGCAGCCCATCAGAGTTGCCAATGGAAAGAAAAGCGGCCATCGTACTTTATTCCTCATCCACCGCCGCTCCGAACAGGTCCGACACGGCCAGCTTGGCTTTGCGGAGGCGGCCGCGCGGTCGCAGACTCTGTTCCAGCCCCAGACGCTCGGCCGTCGCCATCGTCCAGGTCGAATGTCCAAAGGCCGGCCGCGACGCATGCTCTCACGCAGGCTTTCCACCTCCGCCCCGGTCTGCGGCTGATTGACAATCACCAACCAATTCGCCGGTCGAGGAGCGGGACCGGCATCCACCGGCAGCGCGGTCCGCAGTACCCTCAGAAAATGGTCATCCTCCTGAACCGGGAAGGCCCGGAAACGGCCTTGCCAGACGTGACCGCTTGAATGCTAATGCTGATGATAGCGACGGACGTGCGTCCTCAACAGCCACATCATGGAATCGCTCAGCGCTCTATCGGGGGGGGCAAAGGTGGCACATCCGGCCCTAGAGTCCGTGCGAGGTGATTGCGAATGTTCTGTGCGGCACCTCGGCGTCGCAGTATCATTGCAGTGGGCGGGCAATCAACTGCGCCGCATTGAAGGCAGCCTGCGCTTTTCGCGCCCACGGAGCCGCCAGGAGACCACACATGTCTGAGCCGATCACTCTCACTGCCGTGGCAAAGTTGGCCACCCTGTTGCCCCCTACGGAACAGAAGCAGCTGGCCGAGTCGATCCTCCAGCGGCTCGCTTCCACCCCCGCCCCCGACCTCCGTCGCCGCGCCTGGCACGAGATTCGCGGCAGCGTTGCGTACCCCCTCTGCGGCGAGGATGCCCAGGCTTGGGTGACCCGTAGCCGGCAAGAATCGCAGGACCAACGCGAACAGCAGTGGAGGAGCAATCGGTGAAGGTCGCCGTTGCCCTCCAAGGGGTGGCAAGCCTGTTTCTGGACACGGCCCCTGTGATCTACTATGTGGAGCGTAATCCGACTTACGCCGCCTTGCTGGATGACATCTTCGACCGTGTGGATAGCGGAGCCATTCGAGCAGTTACCTCCCCCATCACCTTGGGGGAGTGCTTAATCGTGCCGATCCGGCAAGGGCTCCTCCAGGCCCAACGAGACTTCACCGACCTCATCGTCTCAGGCGCCTGGTGCCATGCCCACGGCTTTTGCGTGGGCATGCGAGCGACATTGGGCCCGGTTGCGATTTGTCCTGCGAGAGGATGCTACCTCCTGCCCCTTGAAATCAGAACGCACTTCCTGAGAACTGGTTGGCCCTGGTCCACCGCCGCCGATTATACTGAAGCGGGTGCTCGTCCATTTCAGCGTAAATACGGAGTCGCTGCCTGCAGTGGTTAGTTCCTGATAATTCGCTGGCGCTCGCATGCGCACGCAAAAGCCGTCGGTATGGCACCCGGCGTACAAGTTGTAACCGTGGTCACAATCCAGCGAGTCGCCAAGGATGGGAAAGTGGAGATCTATCGACTGCACAAGCACCTCCTTTCCGAAACTCACGCAAGTTGTAGTTGCGGATTCCCAATCCGACGCGTGCTGTGATAAAATCCCCCCGAAGGAGATTCACTGCTAAAGGTCGATTCAATCCGTGATGCGGAACGGCGTTGACTCCATTGCGCGGGAGAACCCTGATGTCCGAATCCTTGGCCTGCCCGCTTACCACCGTGCCCAGTCACGTTCCGCTCAACGTCTCGAAGACCATTCAGGCCCTCGGCGTCCTCTTTCGCCGGGACGGCGTCCGCAGCATGAATTCCATGCGCCTCCTCAAGCTGCTGTACAGCGCTGATCGGGAAGCGCTTCGACGCACCGGACGGCCGATCGTCGGCGGTCCCGTCCTGGCCATGGAACGTGGGCCCTTGCCGGAAGAGGTCTACGATTTGATTCGTGGCAGGCATCGCCAAATGCCCCTCTGGGATGAATACCTGCGCACCAGCCATTTCAATGTGCAGATGGTCAAGGATCCTGACGTGGGGCAGTTGTCGCGCTATGAAATCGAAACGCTTCAAGAAACTGCCTGCCGCCACGCCGATGATGATGAATGGGACCTGAGCAGGTTGACCCGGGAGTTTCCAGAATGGAAAAAGAACTATGTCAGCACTGAGTCGCGGCCCATCTCCCTGGTAGACGTTTTGGAAGCAGTCGGCCGCGGCGCGGACCTCCAGGATATCCTCGAAGAAGCCTCCGAAAAGACCTTCATCGAAGGCTTGCTGGGGAGATGACGCGGCATGGACGCCGGCACCACTTTCCTCCGGTCGGATAGCGACAAACACCTTTGGATCATCGTCTCCGATCCCCGGGCCGACGCCGAAACCATCTTGATCGTCAATCTCACGAGCCTGGATGCCCGCAAGGAAAACGTGTGCGTTCTTCATGTCGGCGATCATCCCTGGATCCGTCACGATACCTGCGTCAACTATGCCGATGCCGTGGTCACCAGCCTGACCAAACTCTTTGCGGCCAAGGACGCAGGCGCTATCGTGCTTCACGATCCTATCTCCGATGTCGTGCTGCGGCGCATCCGCGAGGGAGCCATGAAGTCGGCGCGCATCTCCCTCGATTACGCGGATATCCTCATTAACCAAGGCCTCGTGCAGCCCTAAGTCTGCTCGTTCATCGTCTCCATTGTCGCCTGGTCCCATGCCCACGGCTCTTGCGTGGGCATGCGAGCGACATTGGGCCCGGTTGGGATTTGTCCTGCGAGAGGATATAACGTCCTGCCGCTTGAAATCAGAACGCACCTCCTTACAACTGCTTGCCCCTGGTCCACCGCCGCCGATTATACTGAAGCGGGTGCTCGTACATTTCAGCCTAATGTGGAGTCGCAGTCTGGAATGGTCAGTTCCTGATAATTCGCTGCCGCTCGCATGCCCACGCAAAAGCCGTGGGCATGGCACGCGGCGCGGACAGCTTATTTCCCAAGTCGTCCTGGCGCAAGCATCAGTTCCAAAGAGTGATTGGCATCCTGGACATGAAAAGCAGCCCCGTGGTAACATGACGAAGGAGGAGGTTCGCATGCATCGAACGGTTCAAGCTGTTTACGAGAATGGCGCTTTCCGGCCGCTGGAGCCCGTCGCCTGTAACGAACACGAGCTGGTGCTCCTTAGGGTGGAGAGTCCTGGGAGTGCCGATGAGAGCCTGATTGACCACGAATTCCTGGACTACTGTGAATCCCAGGCGGATGATTCGGTTTCGCTTGAGACTGTGCGTCAGGCCCTGTCGAAGATCCCGGGATCCCTCCTGGATGACATTCGGGCCGAGCGTGACGAACGATAATGTCCATTCATTTCCTGGACACCAGCGGCCTCGTCAAGCATTATCACACCGAAGTTGGCACGGCCAAGCGAGAGGATGCAATGTCCTGCCGCTTGAAATCAGAACGCACCTCCTGACGACTGGTTGGTCCTGGTCCACTGCCGCCGATTATTTTGGAGGGCTTGGCAGAGGCTGGGTGCCATGCTAAAGTCAGCAAAGGCAGGAATCAAAGTCATGACGCACCGCGAGTTCAATCACATTTTGAGGAGCCTCAAGGGCCTTTCGCCCGAGCAGTTCGAGCGACTGCGCCGCGAATTGAACGCCGAGCTGGATCACAACGGGACCCAGACTCGGTTGGCCAAAGAAACCGCCTTCGATGTCATGAGCCGGGCAGGACTCATCGGATGCATCAAGGGGGCAGCCCATACGCCTACCGACCTGAGTACCAACCCGAAGCATATGGAAGGCTTTGGCCGTGCTTAGCCAGGCCGTGGTCGACACCGGCCCGATCGTAGCTGTCCTCCGCAAACGAGAGAAAGCCCATAAAACGTGTGCTGCCACCCTGAAGCAACTTCGAGCGCCACTTCTAACGTGCTGGCCGGTTCTTACCGAAGTAGCCTGGCTTCTTCGCAATGAGCCCAAAGGAATCAAAGCCCTGGGCGGACTGATGCACAGCGGTTCCGTCCGACTAGTCGAACTGGACGAGGCTGCCTTCCACTGGATCATCAAATTTCTTGAGCGCTATTCCTCAGTCGGGGCACAGATGGCCGATGCCGCCTTGATGTACATCGCGGAGCAAGAAGGGATCGATACTGCCTTTACCCTCGATCGCCGGGATTTCTCCATTTATCGCACGACCGACGGCCGAGCGTTGAACATCATCCCGGAGACTTGACCCCTCCTACGGACTCGCTACCTGGAGTAGTTGGTTCCTGATAATTCATTGCCGCTCGCATGCCCACGCAAAGGCAGCGGGCATGGCAGCCGGTGCCGGGGCCAGTCGAGGCCGGTGGGGGAGCTTGCTTGGCGGTAAGACCTCCCCGGCCGGGTTTTGTCTCTGCTCTACCGATGGTCCCTTTGAAGTTCGATTGGGCCGTTTCGGCAGCGGCTGTTATAATTCAGCAATCTTCGCAGCCAAGCCCTCCGGAGGTCAAAGCCGATGTCGACGATTGTCAAAGCAGACGCCAGCGGCGCCGTGGCGTTACCCGCCGCGCTCTGCCGGGCGGCAGGCGTCGAGCCGGGGGCGGACCTCGTAGCCGAGGTCCAAGAAGGCCGGATCGTGCTCGAACGCCGGCGGTTGCCCATTTGGGAGCGGATCGCCGCCCGCGCGGCGGAGACTCCCGCCGAAGAGGTAGACAAATTGCCTGCCGACGGCGCCGCCCAGATTGACCATTACCTGTATGGCCACCCGAAGCGGCCGGAGTGACCACCGATGCCGCCGCGGATGCTGTTCGCCGACAGCTTCTATTGGGTAGCGTTGCTGAACCCAGGCGATGGCTTCCACGCACGTGTCACATCATTTGGGAGCGGTCTTGGCACGGCTCGTCTGGTCACGACGGACGAGGTGCTGACGGAGGTCTTGAATTGGTTTTCCAGATCAGGCCCGCATTGGCGCGGCGAGGCAGCCGCCTTGATTCACGACCTGCGGAATGACCTGGGCGTGGACGTGGTCCCGCAAACCCGCGCCGACTTCGACGCCGCCCTCGCGCTGTACGAGGCCCGGCCCGACAAGGCATACAGCCTGACCGACTGCCGATCGATGGTCGCGCTGCGAGCGCTGGGCCTTGGCGAGGTATTGACCAACGATCGTCATTTCACCCAAGAAGGATTCACGATTCTATTTCCTTAGCCGCTGAGCGGACACCGCGATGTTTCCGCGATGGCGAATGGCTTGCTTGGCGCTAAGACCACACCGCCCGGGAGCCATGCCCACGCAAAGCCGTGGGCATGGCTCGCGGGCGCTGACAATGTCCCCTCTTTCACAAAACCTCGTATGGACATGAATTGGCTCGCAATGCAGAATGCGATCCAGAATCCGTTGGCGAAATATCGCTCCGAATTCAGCGAACCGCTTGGCCGATCTACCGCTCTAGCATTTGTCCTCTTATGAACTGGCTCTGGGATCTGAATCTCATCCGTTTCTTCGAGTTTTACCTGTTCCTTGCATTTCTGGTCAGCACGACCATGCGTCTCCGCCAATATGAGTCGGTGATTCGACTCGTCCGAGCGGTTCCGAAGCGCTGGCCGCGACTTTTGCAGCTGGTGAAACAGCATCATGGCGTTTTCTTGACGTGGTCCACGATGCTGCCGGCAGGACTGGCATTCTTTCTTTACGTTTTGCACTCCATTGCCTGTCGTCTTATTTGGCCGCAAGCCGCGCTCACAGTGAATGCCCTCAGCGGCTTTCGCCTTGCCCTCCCTGTTGTGATCGTTCTGGGTGCGGCCATGCTCGGTGTCGACCTGTATGCCACATTCAAGGTAGGGAACATCGACCGCCCGCTGCTTGAACGATACTTCGATCAGGCAGAATACTGGCTACGCTCCTGGGTAGCGCCGGCACTGAACTTGTTTACGCTGGGCTACGTGAACCCGCGCAAGATGGTGACCGCCGAGGTCCGCAAGGCTCTCCTCGAAGCCAGCCGGTTGCTGAATGCAACGCTCTGGTGGGTCACCGTTCAGGTTGGGCTGCGCATCGCGTTTGGATTGGGGCTGTGGCTAACCTATGCGCTGAGCACGCAACAACAGGGATAAGCTTCTCGGATCAGATCGGGGGCCTCGAAGCCGGAGCGCAGATTTCATTGGGGCTGACGATTCTGCCCTGACGCGCGGATAGGGCGGCGGCGTGACACACCGCCAACGATTGCAAGGCCTCGGCGTAATCTACAACCACCGTGGCTGGCGCCTTGGCGGCTACGGCTGCCAAAAAACCGGCAACCTGCTCGGCATAAGGGTCGTTCAAGCGGCGCAAGATCGTCGTCTTGTCGCGCTCGGCGACGCGCAGGGCAGAGAAGTTGTCGACGAAACTCAGGGTCCAGCTATCTCCCATCAATTCCAGTTCGACACACCGCTCAGGCCGGGGAAAACATGTGCACGCCAACACCCCGACCGTACCCGTCCGGAATTCTAACTCGATGACCATGCTCCCCGTCGCAGCTTGTCTAGCTGCCGGCAAAGCGCGAACGCGCTCTACGTCACCGCAAAAAAACCGCACGAGGTCGACCATGTTGCAAACGTCGTTCCAAAGCATTCGTTCCACGGAGAGATCGGTGCCCTCCTGGGGGCATAGCCACCTTCCCAGGGCAAGAGAAACCTTGTTTGCGCCCAGATATTCCCGTGCCTCTTGAGCCAGATCCATGGAGCGCAAGCCGAAGCCCACCGCGTTGACCAAATTCGCGCCGGCAAGTAACTGGCCGTCTAGTACCGCCTGAGCGTAATCAGGCCCTCCGGGGGGCTCGATGAACAGGGGGACGCCAGCGAGCGCGGCCTTGAGCACAAGGTCACCTTGAAGAAACGCAGGCACGCAGATAAACAGCGCGTCGGGATGTGCTTCCTCCAACATCGTCCCGCAGTCCGCAAACGGCCTGGCCCCCAACGCTGCAGCGGCCTGCTCCGCGGCAAGCCGATTCGGATCACTCACTGCCGAGATATGCACATCCGGCCGGCGTTCGAGCACCTGCAAGTAAGGCTGTGCTCGCGCTCCAATTCCATAAAAAGCGATATTCACTGCTATCGTCCGTCCTGTGTGTCGATCAGGAATTCATTCATGTGCCAGAACCGAAGGAGCCTGCTGAAAAAGGGGTCTGACCCAGGGCGAACGCATCAAACTCCACCTCAATTATTGAGAGGGCCTTGATTGGGACAAGTGTACAGGCCTACGATTCTTCCGGACTTTCACCTATTTCCCG
>Ga0208044_1000108_pt1 | contig 79934 bp, 70 predicted proteins | sample Sb_taG_8_FD_187712 | JGI IMG/M metagenome (GOLD analysis project Ga0208044, IMG submission 187712) | Peat soil microbial communities from Weissenstadt, Germany - Sb_50d_c_BC metaG (SPAdes) (version 2) | ecosystem: Environmental > Terrestrial > Soil > Wetlands > Peat | place: Germany...
TTGGCTCTCTTCCTGGTCACTGCAGACTCTGTTGTGGTGATATGCTTCCTCATGGCCGGTCTCCTTTCGATTGCACCTTGAGTGCGTTTCTCATTGGGAGCGTATCGCATCCCGCCGAGGGACCGGCCTTCTCATTCCATCTAATTCTGCGTTGATCGACGGCGCGGAACATCGATCGATAGATGTAGCGCAGGGACACGCGCCGTTTGCGGGTACCTGCGGCTGTGAGGCAGGCACGTGAGAAAAGCCGCGGGTATCCCGCCAACCCCGCGGTATCCCCACGCTACAGGAATGGGTGGTTAACGCGGACACGACCGCTGCCAGAATCAACGCACTCTTGGCGCACTACCCACTGATCGAACCGATAGGCGGCAAACTGTAAACGCAGTGGGCAGTCGGCCGAACTTCACCGGATCGCGGATGCGCCCTACAAGCCTGGTCAAGGTATAGCGAGTGCACGCTGGCGATGTGTTGGTGGCAAAGGGTGCTTTTTGGTGGGGCAATGGAATAGCCTGATGAGATAGTTGATTATATTCTTAAAATCGAATATTCTTGATAGTGGATGCAAAATCTTCTCCGGTCGTACAAAGCTGGCGTATTCCAGGCACTCGGCCACCCGACCCGGATTGCCATTGTGGAATTGTTGCGCGATGGCGAGCTTTCGGCCGGGGTCATCCAAGAGCGCCTTGGCATTGAACAAGCCAATGTTTCCCAACATCTGGCAATCCTGCGAAACAGGCAGATTCTAACCAACCGAAAGGAAGGCAATCAGGTCTTCTACTCTCTCCGCAACCCCGTCCTTGTGGAGGTGCTGGATATCATGCGGCGTTATTTCCAGACCAATCTGAAGGAAGCCGTGCAAATGCTGGGTGAAATCAAAGTAGAGCGGAGGGGGCGATGAACCGCCACGCCGGCAGATCGGGCGAAGTCGCAGCGCGAATGGGAGCTCGACCGGATGGGAGGTTTCAGAAGGAAGCTATGGCGGAACGTGAACGGATGCACCCCCAACGGCATGAGGCGTTACCGGTTTGATCAACGGTGATCATTCGCTGCGATCGCGACCGGACAAATTGCGCCGGGCGGTCGAACACGCCGCGCACATGCTTCCGATCCAGGGTCCCATCGGTGTGTTCGTCCACCACAATACGCTGCACGCCTTCGAGGAGCGGCCTTTCGAACAGGCTGTGATCGAGGCCTCAAATCTGTTCGGCGCCGAACCGTACATGGCTGAAGCGGCATACCGGTCCGAGTTGGCGCGCGGGCGCATCCGCGTAGAGGACATCGACGCAGTGCTCGACAGCGAGCCGGATGCTATAGTCTTCCCACGGCTGACCCGGCGTTCACTTCGCCGTGCGATGATCACACCGGGCGTTCGTGAGTTTGATGCCGCCACGGTCCTCTGGCGCACCGAGCAGGGCGACTTGGCTCGAGACTTCCGCCAGGCTGCGCTACGCGCGTTGTTCGACGCGTGTCTTGCCCGAACCGTCGCTCACGAGGAAGAACCTGCGGATACGCGTCCAGTGGACGAGGTGATTCATCCGTGGCTGATCCGGTTGTGCTCGGTATTTCTGGACCAAGGCATGGCTTATTGGCCCATGCCGCACCGCGAGAGGGGATTCTACGCGAGCGTCCGCGCGGTACTTGCGCGCCCTGGCGGCATTTTTCCGCAGTACCTGGGGGGATTGGACGACGAGTTCGCACGGCAAGAGTACTTTTCGTTCTCATCTACGGACGCCGTGCTCGACTACCTCGATACCCAACATTTTCGTGAAACCGACTGGGAAAGCGTCCTTCAGTCCGAGTTGCTCGCGCTGCCCGGCTGGGCAGGGTTGATGCGTAAGCTTGAGGAAGACCCCAGCTTGGCTCCACACGAAAGCGTGCCCTGTTCTGTGATGGACTTCCTGGCCGTGCGGCTCACCATGGCCCGCGTGGCCTCGCGTATGGGAGCCGCCGAGACCGTCCCGCAGGAGAGCCCGCTCAAGACCCAGCAAAAACGGCGTCTCAGCCGTGCCGCCCGCGCCTATGACGCAGCGCGAGTCGTCTCGCTCTCAGCCGACGAGGTCACCCGGCTTTCCGACTCTCAGTGGGCGTCATTCGCAAGCGAAGTAAAGAGCTGTAATGGACTCGAGCGCCGCCGCATCCTCCATCTGGCCTATGAACGCTGGCACGAACGCGAGATTCTGCGAGGGTTGGCGAGCCATCGGCAGAACCGGGGCTTGCATGAACTCGAGACCAGGCCTGCCGCCCAGGTGTTCTTCTGCATCGACGAGCGAGAGGAATCGTTGCGCCGCGCGCTCGAGGAAACGGACCCGGAAGTCGAGACGTTCAGTGCGGCTGGTTACTTTGGCGTGGCCGTCGACTATAAGGGAATCGACGATTCGCACGGCGCTGCTTTCTGTCCGGTGGTGGTCAAGCCCCAGCACGCGGTATTCGAACAACCCAGGGCTGGGGACCGCGAACTGCTGGACCGACGACGTTTCCGCCGGCGATTTCTGGGACTAATGACTCGGAGTTCGTTCCTATCGTCGCGCACGCTGGTGCGCGGTTGGATCTCGACCAGTGCTCTGGGATTGCTCTCGGCTGTTCCCCTGATTGGCCATCTGCTCGCGCCCAGGCGCTACGCGCAACTGCGCGAATGGCTGAATTGGGCGTTCCTGCCCGAGCCGCGCACGGAGCTCACGTTGATGCGCGACACTGCCCAATCGCACGGCGCCATTACTGGTTTATTGACGGGATTCGCGACCTTGGAGAAGGCCGAAAGAGTGGCAAGCGTTCTTGGTCCAGCGGGCTTGACAGGTCGCTTCGCGCGCCTTGTGGTAGTCCTCGGGCACGGATCGAGCAGTTTGAACAACCCGCACGAATCGGCGCATGACTGCGGAGCTTGCGGAGGCCGTCGCGGCGGGCCCAACGCGCGGCTTTTTGCCGGCATGGCGAACCGTGTCGAGGTACGCGACCTGCTGCGCGAGCGCGGCATCGACATTCCCCCGCACACCTGGTTCATCGGCGGCTATCATGACACGTGCAGCGATGACGTGGAACTCTACGACCTCGATGATGTTCCGACTACCCACCGGGCCGACCTGGAGCGCACGCGCGAGTCGCTCGAAAAGGCCAGGGCGCGGAATGCTCATGAGCGCTCGCGACGATTCGAATCTTGCCCGCCTAACTTGTCGACGGATGCCGCGCTTCGCCATGCAGAGGAGCGTAGTGAGCACCTGGCGCAGCCGCGCCCCGAATATGGGCATTGCACCAATGCCGTCTGCATCGTGGGGCGGCGCGCTCTGACGCGGGGATTGTTCCTCGACCGCCGGGCGTTTCTGGCTTCTTATGACGCTGGCCAAGATCCGGCCGACGAGAGCCTTGCAAAAGTAATGGCCGCTGTGGTTCCCGTTTGCGCGGGAATTAGCCTCGAATATTACTTCTCCTTTGTTGACAATGATCGCTACGGGTGTGGCACCAAACTCCCACACAACGTCGCGGGCCTCGTCGGCGTGATGGATGGTCATGCCAGCGACCTGCGAACCGGCTTGCCATGGCAGATGGTGGAGATCCACGAGCCGATGCGGATGCTGTTCGTGATCGAGACGACTCCGGAACGACTCATGAAGGTCGTAGATGCGAGTCCTTCGCTGAAGAACTTAGTTACCAATCGCTGGATACGCTTGGCGACGATCGACCCCGAAACGGGGCGTGCATACGCTCGCAGGGATCGCGATTTTGAGGAGATCGATGGACCGATGGAACGTCTGCCGGTGGCCCTCTCCTCCGCCGAATGGTATAGGGGCAAACACCAGCATCTCCCGATGGCCTGGATTCAGGCGGAATCAGGAGGCCGATAACAGTGGACTCTTGGCAAGCTCTGCTGGTGTTCGTGGTGCTGGCGCCGGGCGTGGTCTTCGGCGTGTTGGCACTACTGTGGCTGGCGGGCTACGTACCGGCCGAGCGCATTATTTCCAGAATCACTGGGGTGACGTTTTCCGCCTCCATGATGGCGCTGGCCGCGATTGTCTGGAGGCTCGCACTGCCGGGCGCTCCGGCAGTGGCGGTTACCTTCGGCAACTGGTTCACGGTGCAGGACTATCACTTTCCGCTCGTCCTCCTCGCCGACCGGCTCTCCCTTCCGTTCTTGGGCATGACCGTGGTGTTGTCGGGATTGATTGGACAATTCTCGGCGACCTACCTGCATCGGGAGCGCGGATTCCTCCGGTTCTTCCTGCTGCTGCATCTGTTTGCATTCGGATCTTTGCTCGCGTTCAGTGCCGGTTCGTTCGATCTGCTGGTGGCGGGATGGGAGATTGTGGGTATCACCTCCGTACTGCTGATTGCTTTTTTCCAGCAGCGCACGCCTCCGGTCGAAAACGGGCTCCGCGTCTTCGCGGTGTATCGCGCCTGCGATATCGGCTTACTGGTGGGCGTGTTCGTCATGCATCATTGGGCTGGAACCGCTTCGTTTGATCATGGTCTTTCCGTGTTGACCGGTGCGCAGTCGACCATCGTCTGCCTGCTTCTGCTGCTTGCAGCCGCCGGAAAGGCGGCGCAGGTCCCATTCTCCGGATGGCTGCCGCGCGCCATGGAAGGTCCGACGCCATCCAGCGCCATCTTTTACGGAGCAATCTCGATTCACGCGGGCGCGTATCTCCTGCTTCGGGTGCAGCCCATGCTCGCGCATTCTGTATTGGCTTCGACTCTGGTGGTGGCGATCGGTCTGGCGACGGCCATTCACGGCACCATGGTTGGCCGAGCCACCGCCGATGCCAAAACGTCGCTCGCCTACGCCTCATTGACGCAGGTGGGTGTAGTTTTTGTGGAGATCGGAATGGGCTGGAAAGCGGTCGCAGTGGCGCACATCCTGGGGCACGCTACCGTCCGGACGCTGCAGTTTCTGCGTGCGCCGTCGATGCTCCACGACTATCACCAGATGCACTCCGCCATCGGCGGCACACTCTCGCCGACTGGCCAGCATTTCGAGGACCTGTTTTCGGAGAGCGTGCGGTTGTGGCTGTACCGGTGGTCGCTCGATCGCGGCCATTTGGACACAATCCTCGATCGTTGGGTGATTCATCCGCTGATACAGCTGTCCAGGCTCTTCGCAAAACTTGACAACCTGGGCATTGACCGGCAGCAGGAGCCGCGGGAAGAAGCGCCGGTCTCCATTCACACTGCTGCCAGTCCAGGGAACATCGGATGACCGGCCTACCCTGGATTCTTACTACCGTCGCGGTGGGAATTCCCTGGCTGGCCGGAATGCTCACGGCGGTGGCCCGGCGGCACGCCCGCGTCATCGGTTTTGTCGCAGCGCTGGTGTCGGTGGTGGCGAGCGCATTTCTGCTACAGGCCGTGCCGGCTAGAGAATCGCTGAACGAAGCACTAATGCTCCTGTTCTCGTGCCTCACGCTGGGAGCAACGCTGGTGATTCCGCAGCGCGACTGCAACGCCGCCACGATTGGCGGAATTCTCTTCCTTCTGGGCTCCACGCTACTGGCCTACTCAACCAACGACCTGCGGATTCTGCTCGCCGCATGGGTATTGTCCACCGTTCCCTTCTTTGCGAAGCACTGGTTCAGCGCGCGCTCATGGCGCCCCCGCCTCGGCCTGCTGCTTTCAAGCATCGCTTTGGCACTTGCGATAGCGCTTATTGCGGCACAGGGGCACGCCATGTCGATTGCCCGCTTGCGGGGCCGAAGCCCCGGAGGGATCGCCGTTTTCGGACTCCTGGTCGTGGCCGTAATGTTCCGGAAAGGCATCTTGCCGGCTCATGCCTGGGTGGCGGATGCCGCCGAAAGCGGTGCTCCGATTCCCACTGCACTTCTGCTGAACGGCCACTTCGGCGCAATGCTTGTGGCCAAACTGATTATGCCGCTGTTTCCGTATAAGTCGCGGGATTTGTTCCCGGTGCTCTCGTATCTCGCGCTCGCCACCGCGCTCTACGTGGCCATCCGGGCCATCACGGAGAATTCACCTCGCCGGCTGCTGGCTTTCATCGCGCTCAGCCAGTCGGCGTCCATTTTGGCGGGGCTAGAGAGCCGGACTGCGGAAGGAATCACCGGAGCTCTTGTGCACTGGTTTGTCGTAACCACATCCACCATGGGGCTCTTCGGGATCCTGCGTCTGCTCGAGGTTCGCTTCGGTGAGAACCTGACAGCCAGCCGGCATCTTGGTTTGGGGGAGCACGCACCTAGGCTGGCTGTTTTCTTCATCGTGTTTGGCCTCGCACTGGTGGGTTTGCCTGGCACGCTGAGCTTCTGTTCGCAAGATCTTCTGATATATGGAACATTAGCCTCGCACCCGCAAACCGGACTATTGCTACCGATCGCTACTGCGATAAATGCGGTAAGCATTTTCAGGTTGTTTTCGCGGCTGTTCCTGGGCAAACGCAGGACGGGTTTCACCGTGATGGCGGATGCCCTGCCGAGGGAGCGGTGGATTCTAACCGCGGGCGTCTTGTTCGTGGTTTTAGGAGGATTGTTCCCCAGCGCCATTGTAGCCCTGCGGTCGGCGGAGGCGAAGGCGGTCGAGCATGCGATTTACTCGCCCGATGGAGCCCGATCGGGCGTGTAGCCGCAAATCGCGCGTCGAGTCCACCACCGGCTTCGTCCCGTCGGGCCACGGATCGTAAGCCGACACGGTCTCAAATGACTTACGGCCGATGACTATGGTATCCACAGGGGCGATGAACGCGTCGTATCCGTCGCTCGCCGTGGCCGGGAGGTAGCCAATCGAGAGCGCCGTTCTCGCGAGCAATGAAACCATCGAGGCTGGTCGCGATGAAGACGGATGATTTCGTATCGCGCTCCGCGTGGAACGAGATATCAAGAAGACCAAACATTTTGGGGCCGCGAATGAACGCGAATGCGCGCGAATTTCTGACACAATGTCAGGCATGCGAATATCAGCTCTCTGCGCGATGCTTTGTGTTGCGGCCGGATTGTCCGCCGCGACGCTGGACGGCGTCTGGGAATTCACCATCACGCGGTTCGGCGAGCCTGACTACGGCCGGGCAACCTTCAAAACGAGCGGGGACAAGCTCACGGGGCAGTCCGACGAATTGACGGTCGATGGAACGGTCGCGGGTGACACGGTCACGTTCGCGGCGCGAGAGAAGGACGGTAAGGTGTTCGGGGAGTTCAAGGGCACACTGCTCGAAGGCGTGCTGGTGGGCACTGCCAAGTTCGGCGACGAAGCCGCCAGTTGGACAGCGCAACGTCCGGCGGAGCGGCCGGCGGGCGCGCTCAAGGCACACCGCTTCTTCACGCGCACTTATCACCGGCAGTTTTCGAGCGCCATTCCGCCGGTGCTGCATATTTTCCCTGGGGACAGCGTGAGCACCTCGACGGTGGATGCCGGCGGTGTGGATGCGCACGGAACACGAAGATCGGCGGGAGGGAATCCACTGACTGGGCCGTTCTATGTGGAAGATGCCTGGCCGGGCGACACGCTGGTAGTGCGATTCACGCGCATCCGCCTGAATCGTGATTCGGCCATACACAGCGAAGGTATCGTCGGCAGCGCTTTCGACCCTTACTACTTGCGGGACCTGAAGCGGGTGGAAGGATTCGATAGCAACTGGAAACTGGATCGTGAGCGTGGCGTGGCGATGCTGAAGAATCCCACCGAGAAGCTGAAGAACCTTGCGGTGCCGGTGGCGCCGATGCTGGGGTGCGTGGGGGTGGCGCCGCCGGGCGATCAATCGTTCCAGTCAGGACATCTCGGCAGCTTCGGCGGCAACATGGATTACAACCAGATCCGCGAGGGTGTCACGCTTTATCTGCCTGTCTACCATCCGGGCGCGCTGCTGTTCGTGGGGGACGGCCACGCCGTTCAAGGCGACGGCGAACTGACCGGCAACGCGCTGGAAACGTCGATGGACGTGGAGTTCACGGTGGATGTGGTGCCGGGGCAATCGCTGGACATGCCGCGGGCGGAGAACGGAGAGTACCTCATGGCGCTGGGAATTGGCGGCTCGCTGATGGAGGCGCTGCAGGCCGCCACGACAAACCTGGCGCAGTGGCTGGAGCGCGACTACAAATTGAATGGCCCCGAAGTGGCGATGGTGCTGGGGACGTCGATGCGTTACGACATCGCGGAGATCGTGGACGGGCAGTTAAATATGGCGGCCAAGGTGCCGAAGAGTGTTCTTTCCCAACTCCGGCAATAAGGAAAGCCCTTGGCCGGCGGCGATCCCGCGCGCCGTGGGGCGGCCGGTTCACATAGAATTCCGGCGAACGGTGGTGGACGAGGCCGGCGATCCAGCGCACGCCGCGACGTTTCTTCGCCAGCGGCGAATGGTGCTTGAAGAGGCGCTCATGGCGGACGCGGACGACTTCGCGCGGATCTTCATTCACGAGTTGTTTCACTTCGTGTGGCTGCGGTTGGGGAACCCAAAGCGAAAATCGTACGAGCGTGTGATTGCGGGTGAGTTGCACGGCGGAGTTCGTGGAGAGCTGGGGTGGTCGGCGGAGTGGCGAAAGAACAAGCTGGAGCGGCGCGATTGGAAGGAGCGCACGCGGCGGTGGCGGGAATACTGTTGTGAGAGCTTCTGCGACACGGCGGCGTGGCGATATGGGGGGGTGAGAAAACATGTGGAATTTACACTTGATTCGCGCGCGCGGACGGTGCGGAGGGAGTGGTTTGCGCGGGCCGGGGTGGATGAGGGGATTGCGATTTAGGGGATTTCCCGGTTCGCTAACGAACACCTTGCCCAGTGCGTCAATTACATGAAAGCCTCTGGAGTACAGCGGGTCGACTGGAAACGCGTCGTTTACGATCCTCAGATTCGCGTCCAATCGCGGCCAGTCTATAATATTCATAAAGGAGAACTCGTGTACGTTGCTCGCGTGAGTCTGGCTGTCGCCGCAATATTGTTGGTGTCCGCCGGCTGCTCTTCGCCTCGAACCGTTCGAGCGGCATCGTTGAGGCCCGCCAAAGAGCGCAAGAAGGCTCCGGATTTCGAGCTGAAAGACGCCAACGGCCAGATGGTGCATCTGTCAGACTATCGAGGAAAAGTGGTGCTCCTGGATTTTTGGGCCACGTGGTGCGGGCCGTGCAAGGTGGAGATCCCGTGGTTTGAAGAATTCGAGCGGCAGAACAAAGACAAGGGTTTCGCGGTGATCGGCGTGGCCATGGATGACGACGGCTGGGATGCGGTGAAGCCGTTCGCCAAGGATCGGGCCATCAATTACCGGCTGGTGCTGGGCAATGACCACGTTGCGGATTTGTATGGCGGTCTCGAAGCGCTGCCGACCACGCTGCTGATCGATCGCGGCGGCAACATTGCCGCGGTGCACATCGGACTGTCAGGCAAAAATGAATTTGAAAATGGCATACAAGAGCTCCTTGGCGCTCCCGGCGGTATTTCTGTTCCTGCCGTGCTTATGCGCGCAGAGTAACCCGATCCTAACGGTGGCGCCTCCGCAGAAAGTGGTGGCGAAGCGAAATTCCGAGGTCACGGCGAAGGTGGCGGTGGCGCTCGGCGCGGGTTACCACGTGAACAGCAATGCGCCGCACGAAGCGTACCTGATTCCGCTGAAGCTCACCTGGGCGGCGGCTCCGCTCGAAGTGGCGGCCGTGACTTATCCGAAGCCAACCGACGAGAAGTATCCGTTTTCGCCCGAGCAGCCGCTTTCCGTATACACCGGGAATTTCGATATCGCGACGAAATTCAAGGTTCCGGCCGATGCCACGAGCGGGCTGATGGTGCTCGACGGGAAGCTGCGTTACCAAGCCTGCAACAACACCATGTGTTTCCCGCCGAAGACGGTGGAGATCAAACTCCCGGTAGAGGTTCGATAATCACGGCAGGCTCTTGAGCCAGCTGATGATCTGCCAGCGCTGCGGCTCAGGCAGCTTGGACCATGCGGGCATGCCGCGGCGCACCACTCCGTTGGTCACAATCCAGAAAATTTCACCCGGCTTCGCCTGTTGCAGCGCGTTTGCACGAAGACTGGGACCTCTTTTCGCGCCATCGGCTCCCTGGCCGTGGCACTCGGCGCAATGCTGCTCGAAAAGCTTCCCGCCGGCTGCGGGCGCTTCGGGATCATTTGCAAATGGGTTGCATTTTGATCGAGCCTTGACGGGAACTTTCGCGAGAATCATCTCGGCTGGTTCGTCATGCCTCGAAGCTCGCTGCTGGGCGGAAGCGAGTGCAACCAGCGCGGCGAAGCAGATGACCGCGGAAGTTGTTTTCATGGGCGGCCTCCGAACAAGCCGTGGAGCATCTCTGAGAAGCCGGAGAATTCCCGCGATAGGCCCCATCGCAACAGAAGGCGGTGGCTGTTGTCGTTCAAACCAAATCCAGGCGACAGCCGGAGCGTCCAGCCGGAGGGAAGATTCCAGGCCAGCGCCGGCGCGAGGTAGTGAGAAGTTTGGTGCAGGCCGAAGCTCTGCGCATCGCCGAGACCCCCATAGAGCTCCACTCCAGCGATGAAATTCTCAGGGCAGAAGGCGCAGCGTTGAGCCGACGCCCTCAGCGCTAGCGGGCGGCTGATTCCCATCGCGTAGCCGAATTCCCAGGGGTCGCTGGGCGACAAGTTCTTGGTAGCCAAGGGATTCACAGCGAAATTCCAGCCTCTGAAATCCTTCGACAGGATGACCTTGAACTCGAGCTCGTGGTTGTGGCCCTTCCTGAGGGCGGCGTTTAAGTCACCGTGGTCGGCTGCGATATCGTGACCCTCCACTTCCTTGATGATTTTGTCGGCCTCGGTGATGTTCTCGTACTCGATGTAAAGCACGGGATTGATAAAGTGCTCGGCCCGGAGCGGGCGGAGCCGGTTCTCCCAGCGGAAGCCGGTGAAGAGCGAGCTGTCGTGCAAGGTCGTCTGCCCGTCCAGGTAGAACTCCGTTGTCCACCACGCGGTGGCGCCATATTCAAACTCCATCCAATACGCGTGGAAGTCATTACCGGCGCGCTGCGTGCCGAACGTGGAGAAGTACTCGACTTCGAGGTTTCCGGGCTCCTCCAGGTGGTGATCGTAGGTCACGATATACGGGCTTTCCTGGGCGAACAAGGGAGAAGACAGGCACAGGAGCACGAGGGGCATCAATAGAATTTGCAAATGAGTTGCCATTGGGTAAGTCCACGGACAAGACAGGAAAGGGCCATAGTACGGCACGTTCCTGATTTTTGCAAGTGATTTGCAGTAATAATGTGAAATGAAGCTGCCGGGAGCCCCAGGCCAGTGGGGCGGAGTCCCGTTGCCCGTACCTACTTACAAATCATTTGCAATCACGATGAAATTACTTGCCGGCCAGCACGGGCTTGCGCGCCAGGAACTGCTTGATGGAGCGGGTGGCCTGGCGCGTCCGGTGGTCATTTTCGATCAGGGCGAAGCGCACGAAACCCTCACCCAGCGGGCCGAACCCAATGCCAGGCGAGACGGCCACCAGCGCTTCTTTCATGAGCAGCTTGGCGAACTCGAGAGAGCCGTCGGTGCGATAGGGCTCGGGGATGGGCGCCCAGACGAACATGGTGCCGCGCGGCGGTTCAACCTCCCATCCGGCGCGGTGCAAACCTTCGACCAGCACATTGCGGCGGCGCTGATACACCGCGCAGATCTTGGCGGTCTCTTCCTCGCACTCGCGCAGCGCGATGATGGAGGCGATCTGAATCGGCTGGAAGACTCCATAGTCGAGGTAACTCTTGATGCGCGCCAGGGCACCGATGACTTTCGCGTTGCCGAGACAATACCCCACGCGCCAGCCCGCCATGTTGTAGCTCTTGGACATGGAGAAGATCTCGACCGCGACGTCTTTGGCGCCTTCGACCTGAAGAATGCTGGGCGGGTGGTAGCCGTCAAAACCGAGGTCGGCGTAGGCGAAATCGTGCACGATGTAGGAGCCGTGATGATGCGCCAGGCGCACGATTTCGCGCAAGAAATCGAGATCGACGCAGGTGGTGGTCGGATTGTGCGGGAACGAGATCAGAATCACCTTGGGCCGTGAACCTGAGCGATAGACGTCTTCGAGGCCGTTCAAAAACGTGGCGGCGTCGGGCATCGGTAACATGCAGGCATGTCCCTCGGCCATGATCACGCCGTATTGGTGGATGGGATAGGCCGGGTTGGGGGAGACCACCACATCACCCGGGCCGATGATGGCGAACAACAGATGCGCGAGCGCGTCTTTGGCGCCGATGGTGACGATGGCTTCCGATTCCGGGTCGAGCCTTACTCCGTATTTTCTTTGATAGCGCTTGACGATTTCCTCCCGCAATCGGGGAATGCCACGCGACATGGAGTAGCGATGATTCTTGGCATTACGCGAAGCTTCGACGAGCTTGTTGACGATGGCGCGCGGCGTGGCGCCATCGGGATTGCCCATGCCGAGATCGATGACATCCTGCTGTGCCGCCCGTGCCTTTGCCCTCATCTCGTTGATGACGGCAAACACGTAAGGCGGCAACTTCTGGATGCGATAGAAATCTTCAGATGGTTTGGGCATTACTGCTATTTTATGCAGCTTAGTTGGTTTCCCGCTAGGCCCAAGCGGCTTGCGTTACAGTGAGTACGAAACCTGTGAATAAGGCGTTGCGGGTGGCAATCCGGCTGGTGGCATCGGTGGCGCTGGTGGCCGCCATCATTTTCGTTTATCTCCGGATTGCGCCGGCCAACAGCGTTACCGTCGCCTTGACGCTGGTTCTGGCCATCCTGGGGATTGCGGCGCGGTGGGGCTTTGCCGAGTCCATTGCCGCCTCAATCGCCGGGGTGCTGGGATTGGATTACTTCTTTATCCCGCCAATCGGCGAATTCACCGTATCCGACCCGGAGAATTGGGTGGCGCTGGCGGTTTTTCTGATCACGGCGGTGACGGCGAGCGAACTTTCCGTGCGGGCCCGCCGGCGTGCGGCTGAGACCATCGCGCGCAGGCAGGAAGTGGAGCGGCTGTACACGTTGGGCCAGGCGTTGCTCCTCAGCGGCAGTGTGCGTACGGCCGCCCGGGACGTCGTGAACAGCATCATCCGGACTTTCGAGATTCCGGGAGCGGTTTTCTTCAACCAGTTGACCGATGAGTTCTTCCGGTCGGACATGCGTGGGGCTATTTCCGATGAGCACTTGCGGCAGGTCGCGGAAACTGGTGAGCCGCTGATCGACGCTAACCTGCAGATCGCCATTGTCCCCATCAGGCTAGGGGGCCAAAGCACCGGCAGCCTGGGATTCGTGGGATGCACCCTATCCACGGCCGCTCTCAATGCGCTGGCGTATCTGGTGGCCATCGGGATCGAGCGGGCGAAAACCATCGAAGAGACCAATCGGGCGGAGGCGGCAAGGCAAAGCGAAGTCCTGAAGGCGACTCTGCTCGATGCGCTGGCACACGATTTGAAGACACCACTCACCTCGATTAAAGGCGCGGTGACGCACTTGCTGGCGAAGCCGCGTGATGCGGAGGAGCTGGAGCTGCTCACCATCGCCAACGAAGAAGCCGACCGGTTGAACCGCCTGGTGGTGGAAGTTCTGGAGATGGCGCGCATTGAGGCCTCGAAGCTGCACCCGGATCGGGCGCCGCACAACATCATGGACATCGTGCAGGCGACGCTGAAAGCGCAAGAGGAGTCGTTGAAGGGGCGCAGGATCGAGCTGCGCGTGCCGGCGTCGCTCCCCGCCGCCGACGTGGATTTCGAATTTATCGAGCAGGTGCTCAAGCAACTGCTGGACAATGCGATAAACTATTCGCCGCCCGGAGCGCCGCTCATCATTTCCGCGGAAACGGAGGGCGAGAGAATCGTGGTGAGCGTCGCGGACGAGGGCAAAGGAATTCCGGTGGATGAGCAGTCCAGAATCTTCGACAAGTTCTACCGCGGCCGCGCGTGGCGCGAGAAGGTGCTGGGCACGGGTTTGGGATTGTCGATCGCGAAAGGCATCGTGGAAGCACACGGCGGCAAAATCTGGGTGACGAGCACACCCGGCAAGGGCTCCGTGTTCAGCTTTGCGGTGCCCAAATTCAAGGGCGAGCTGGTGTCGTGAGCGCAAAAATTCTTGTGGTCGATGACGAGCCGCAGATCCGCCGCATGATGCGCGCGACTTTGACCTCGAGCGGGTACCAGGTCGACGAGGCTAAGACCGGAGAAGAAGCACTGGAGAAGTTGCGCTCCTATCAGCCCGACCTGATTCTGCTGGATCTGAATATGCCCGGCATGGGTGGGTTGGAGGCATGCCGCACCATGCGCGAGGGGTCGGATGTACCCATTGTCATTCTCACCGTCCGTAACGCAGAGAAAGAGAAGGTGGAAGCGCTGGACGCCGGCGCCGACGACTACGTCTCGAAACCGTTCGGCATGCAGGAGCTGTTGGCGCGGATTCGCGCTGCCCTGCGGCGAGCCCCCGGCGCGGCGGAAGGCGGACCACACAGTTTTGCCTCCGACGATCTGGAGATCGATTTCGAGGGCCGGCGGGTGCGCGTGAAGGACAAAAGCGTACGGCTCACGCCGAAGGAGTTCGATCTTCTGCGCCATCTGGTGGCGCATGGCGGAAAGCCGGTTCCCCACCGCGAACTGCTGCAAGCCGTGTGGGGGCCGGACTACGGCGACGAAACCGACTACCTGCGAGTCTTTATCAATCACCTGCGCAAGAAGATCGAGCCCGATCCGTCGCGTCCCAAGTACGTGCTCACCGAGCCTTGGGTGGGATATCGCTTCGCCATGCCGGAAGGTTCGTAAGGTTAGCGAATTTAGCCCAAACACCGTACAGGGAATGTAAACTACTACTGATAGCTCGTTGGAAAATGCCCGGCAGTCAGGCGTCTTGACCCATCCGCATGCCCGATCAACGTCCCACCCCCGAAGAGATCCTTCGCCGCGTTGAGGCCGAGGAACAGCAGGCCGGTCGCGGCCGCCTCAAGATTTTCCTGGGATACGCGTCGCGCGTAGGCAAATCATTCCGCATGCTGGATGAGGGCCGGCGGCGCAAACAACGCGGCCAGGACGTCGTAGTCGGACTGATTCAATCCAATGTTGGCGCTGAGGTTCAGTGCCTGCTGGACACGCTCGAAGTGATCCCCGGCTTGCAGGGCCGCAGTGGCGAAAAAGAGTGGCTGGTGCTCGACGTGGTGGCCATCCTGAAGCGCCATCCGCACGTCTGCCTGGTGGATGAACTGGCCCAGGACAATCCACCCGGAAGCCGCAATCCCCAGCGCTGGCAGGACGTCAAGGAACTGCTCGATAGCGGGATAACCGTGGTCACGGCCATCAATGTGCAGCATATCGCTGAGCTGCAGGATGCCATCGAAAAGATTACCGGCAAGCGGGCGAAGCAGGCGGTGCCGCAGGCATTCATCCGCTCCGCGGACGAGATCGTGATCGTGGATGCGCCGCCCGAAGACCTGCAACTGCGCGAGCCGGTAAGCGCCGGTGACACACGCCGCCTCTCTGAACTGCGTGAACTGGCGCTGCTGTTGGCCGCCGAGGTGGTGGATGAGCAATTGCACAACTGCCTCCAGCTTCAAGGCGTGGAGTTGTTTCTGGGAAGCCAGGAGCGCATTCTCGTTTGCATCACGCCGCGGAGCAACGCCAAGCGCATGCTGGAGAGCGGGCGGCGCAACGCGGACCGGTTCCATTGCGGCTTTTTGGCGGTGTATGTACGGCAGGCAGCACTCGATCCGGCAGACGCCCAGTTGCTTGAGAAGCACCTCGGTCTGGCGCGCGAGTTGGGCGCCGAGGTGCATGTGCTGGAAGCAGCGGATTCGGCGCAAGCGATTCTGGATTTCGCACGCGCGCAGGCGGTGACACAATTGTTCGTAGGCCACAGCCTGGGCAACCGGTGGCGCGAGGTCCTTTTCGGCAATCCTCTGGACCGCATGATCCGCGCGGCCGACACCATGGATGTGCGCATCTTTCCCCATCCTTCGTCGTCATGACACCGCCACCAGCCCGAAAACGGGGAAGGTTCAAGATTTTCCTGGGCTACGCCGCGGGTGTCGGCAAGACCTACCAGATGCTCGACGAGGGGCAGGTTCTTCACCGCAAAGGCGTGGATGTGGTGGTGGGCTATTTCGAACCGCACGGCCGCAAGGACACGATCTCCAGGACCGAGGGCCTGGAGGTGGTACCACGCCGCAAGCTCGAATACCGCGGCACGATTTTCGAAGACCTGGACACGGATGCCATCGTCCGGCGGCAGCCTGAGGTTTGCCTGGTGGACGAGCTCGCGCACACCAACGTGCCCGGATCCGAGCGCGTGAAGCGCTGGCAGGATGTGCACGTGCTGCTCGATGCCGGCATCAGCGTGCTCACCTCTCTGAACATCCAGCATCTGGAAAGCCTGAACGATCTGATCTGGCAAATGACCGGCGTGCGCGTGCGCGAGACGATCCCGGACTGGGTGGTGGATCAGGCGGACGAGATCGTGGTGGTCGACGTCACGCCGCGCGCCCTCCGGCATCGTTTGGAGCGTGGCGTGATTTATTCGCGCGAGAAGGCCGACAAGGCGCTGGAGAACTTTTTCACCGAGCAGAATCTGAGCGCGCTGCGCGAGATCGCCATGCGGCACGCCGCCCACGAGATTGAGGAGAAGTTATCCGCGGAAGAATCGGCGCCGGCTGATGGCGCGCTGCCTCCTGCTCCGGGGGATGCCTCCAGACGCAAGGAGTGCATCCTGATCTGCGTCGATGAGCGGCCCGTAACGATTGTTCTCATCCGCCGCGGCCGGCGGGTGGCCGACTATCTGCGTGCCGAGTGCCTGGCGGTTTACGTAAGCCCGGATGCCTCGCTGGCCCGCCTTTCTCCGGAAGACCGCGAGGCCGTCGAGAGGCATTTGGGGTTCGCCCGCAACCTTCGCATCCACACTGAAGTCGTGCCCGGCGACGATGTGGCCGCCGGTATCGTGCAATTCGCGCGCGATCACGGCGTGACCCAGATCTTCATGGGCCGGAGCGTCTCCCGGAACTGGAAAGAGCGGCTACAGGGTAGCCGCCTGCAACGCGTCGTGCGGTTGGCGCGTGACACGGAGATTACCATCGTCGCCGAGCGCCGCAGAGGGCGCAGCGGCTCGATGGGAAGCGCGTGAGCCGAACGTATCACGAACGCTTCACTTTGTCTGAATCGCTATCTGCATTAATCTCATCTCAAGAATCTCGCCATGGATTCGTTTCCTGCCTCTTCTGTCGAATCGGCCCGCGTCGTCTCGGTCAACGTGGCAACGCCGCGAATTGTCCGGGTTGGCGATACCGAAGTGCCGACAAGCATTTTCAAGTCCCCTGTAGAAGGCCGCATCGCAGTGAAGGGGAACAACCTCGTGGGCGATCGGCAGGCCGATTTGACGGTTCACGGCGGGCCACACAAAGCAATCTACCTCTACCCGGCGGAACACTACGCCTACTGGACCGCTCAACTGGGCGGCGCGGTCCTTCCGCCCGGCGTTTTCGGCGAGAACCTTACCACGTTGGGGATCGATGAAAACTCGGTGCGCATTGGCGACCGGTTTCGTATCGGCTCCGTCGTACTCCAAGTCACACAGCCGCGCATGCCGTGCTACAAACTCGCCGTGCGCTTCGGCAGGGCGGATATGGTGAAACGGTTCTGGCTGGCTCGCCGCCCGGGTATCTACTTCGCCGTGGTCGAAGAAGGTGATCTCGCCGCCGGAGATCTCATCACCAAGGTTTGCGAAGGACCGGAGCCAATTACCGTGGGCGATGTTGTGCGCCTCTATGTCGGCGAGGATCGCGAACCTGACCATCTGCAACGCGCTTTGCGTGCTCCGCTTCCTGGCGGCTGGAAAGACCAATTGCGCGAGCGCGCGAGCGAACTGGCCAGGAGCTAAGTGTCTGATCGCTCACATCTGTGGCAATATCCGCCTTCTTATTTGTCTGAAACCGTATCCGAGTTTGTCTCACCTCAAATGCTGACTCGTCAGAAGAAATCGTGGGTGGATTCCGGCTACGACTACGGGACCGTAGCTACAGAAAACCGATTGAGCAAGTGCAGTGGAAGGCCCTTAGGGCTTTGCGGACGCCGGCTGCCAGAGCTCAATCTTATTCCCATCCAGGTCATAGATCCAGGCAAAGCGACCGTAGGATTCATTCATTCGTTTGGCGTCAATCTTTACTCCCTCTTGTTTTAAGCGGTCGAGCAAAGCATCCAGATCGTCCACGATGTAGTTGACCATGAACGGTTGCGTGGCTGCGATATAGTCGGTGGAGGCGGGAAAAATAGTCCAAACCGTAACGTGTTCCTTTTGCGGGTCATCGTGTTCGCGCCAGGGAAGCATCGCGCCTCCGCCTTTGTCAGCGAGTCCAAGATGCTTCGAATACCATTCGCGCATCTGATCACGATTAGCGGATTTGAAGAAGACACCGCCGATACCAAGGATGCGCCCGCGCTGCTCCATTTTGACAGGCGGCTTCGACTTTTCAGGTTGCGGAGATTGCACTTCCTGTCCTCCTATTGAGCAGGCCGAGATGAGCAACAGCGAGCCGAGCGCAATTGTGCTCCCGGGTATTCCTTGCATGTGTGGATCATAACATCGCGCTCGATCCCGGCGCAGAGACGGCAGCAAAATTAACAAGTTTCGATTCGAATGGAGAAAACGGTTCGCTCAAAGTTCGCCTCGATTCACCCTTTCTAAATCGCGCATGAGGTCTCGAACTGGCTTGGCATCGCCCGTAGAGAACCAGGCTTACGGGATCGTAAAGTATCCCAGATTGGGTGTTCATCGGCACGAAGCGCGGATGACTCCTGCAAAAACGGCGTAGCGTTTACCAGGGAGGCAAGGTGGTTCCAGAGCCAACTGGCCACGAACACAAAAAGCTGAGACCCCAGAAATTTCACGGGAGCCGGTTACCGATTCTGAGAAGGCGTCTCAGTCAGCTTAAAAGGGGCCGGACGTCTCCGGCTCCCACTGACTGACTCAATCACCGGGCAAAGACCATCAGAGTGAACGTCTTCGAAATGACCGTCGGCCACGGATGAGGGTTCTCCGCAGTCGCCTTGGGTGGCGGCCCAAATTCGGCGGTCACGGTATAGACATTGTGATTGCCTGTGTCGAGAGCCATGGTGCGTGCGCCACGCTGCGTCGCAATTGTTTGCACTACGGAGTATTTGTCGGATGAATCCTGATGCGCCACCGTGATCGTGCCGTCACCGCACGAAGCGAACGCCAGACCAGTCGCCGGATCGAAGCGGTTTGCATCCACGCCTTTTCCAATGGGGATCGTCGCCACAACCTTGCCGTTCGTGTAATCCATGACGGCCATCAATCCGTTGTGGCAGCCGGCGAACAGGCGCTGGTGCGCAACGTCAATGGCCATTCCTGACGGCTCCTTGCACGGCGCGAGGGGCCATGTGTGCAGCGCCTTCAGCGTCTTGGCATCGAATGCAATGATCTGGTTCTTGTCCTCTACGTTGACATATATGTGTCCCGCGCCATCTGCCTGCGCAAATTCCGGCTTGCCTCCGAGCGGGATGCTGCCCACCATGTTCCCCGTCTCGGCGTCGAGGGCCGTCGCGTCGTTGCCGCCCTCGCCGTTGAAAGTGAATACGCGCTTGGTCGCCGTATCGTAGAGAATGGCATCCGGGTCCCGCCCGCTCGGCAGCTTCGCCTCGCGGACAACCTGCAGCTTATCCGTATCCAGGATCGTCACCGAGTTGTCGGTGCTCAGGAACGCGCGCTTCAGTTCGGGCGCGAAGGCAATCGCGTGCGCCCCGTTTATTTTGGGGATGTCGGCAAGCTGCTTGCCCTCCGCGTCCACTACCAGGATGTGCGACCCGCGCGGAATGAAAACGTGCCTGGACGCCGTGTCCACCTCAAAGTAATCCCACCCACCCTCTCCGCCCAGGGTGATTTTCTTCACAAGCTGGTATTCGCTCGCAGCCGCTATTGCGGCGAACAATTGTGCCGCGAATATGGCGGCTACCACAGCATGGTTGCGCATTGTTCCCTACTTTTGCCTTTTGAATTTTGCCTTTTGCCTTCACAAGTGTATCGCGATGTGGAAGGCTTGCACTCGGCAACCGCCGGGACTATGATTCAGCAACAAGAAAGGGGACCCTAATGGCAAACTATCTGCTCCAGGTGGCCTACACGCCGGAAGCGTGGACCTCCATGATCGCTAATCCGCACGACCGCATCGGTGAAGTTCGGCCGGTGGTCGAAAAGCTCGGCGGGAAAATTCAACACGCCTGGTTCGCTTTCGGCGACTACGATCTGGTGGCGATCGTCGAGATGCCCACCAACGTCGAGGCCGCCGCGTTCTCACTCGCTGCCGCCGCTGGCGGTGCCTGCCGTACCGTCAAGACCACTCCGCTCATGACCACGACGGAGGGAATCGAAGCCATGAAGAAAGCCGCCACGTCGGGGTACAAAGCGCCGGCTCGTGCGGCGCACGCGTGAAGCATACGACGCATACTTGTCTGTAGTGCGCTTTAGGGATTCCGAGCCGCGACCAAAGGAAGCGGTTTTCGGGCCCCATTTGGTGACGGCCATCGATTATGTGAGGCAGATCGTGTTCATCAAATGGGTCGGCTCTCACCACGACTACGACAAGATCGACGCCAGGACTGTGCAATATGGAGATTAAACCCATCCGCACCAAAGCCGATCACATGGCTTCTCTGCGCGAAATTGAACGTCTGTGGGGCGCCCCGCGACGCACGCTGGATGGTGACCGCTTAGAAATTCTGGTGACCCTGGTGGAGGCATACGAGCGCCAGCATTTCCCAATCGGCAAGCCTGATCCGCGCGATGCGATCCGTTTCCGCCTGGAACAGATGGGATCCGACCTCCGGGCCCTCATAGGGGTGATTGGAAACCGAACGCGCGTTTACGAAGTGATGCGAGGCGACCGCTCCCTCTCGCTCAATATGATTCGCCGTCTCCACGCGAAATTCGGAATTCCGGCAGATCTGCTGATCCAGCCCTTCGGCAAGAAGAAGCGGGCGGCGTAAGGCCACCTCTGTTGGCTTTTCTTTACCCCGCGCCGCGGTCGGTGGTAATGGTGATCACCGGTCCCTGGCCCACCTTAACTTTTTGCTCCACCTTCGCCTTAGGCCCTTGTCCTTCCGGGGACGAAGATGTGAAACCACTCGACCTTTGGGTGTAGTTTGGCTTCATGCCCGTTGTCACGTTTTTGCCGCACTTTCCGGGTCAGCCGATTGACACCTGGTACGGCACCTTCCATCTTTGGAGATGGCACCAACACAAGGCAAAGTACATCCCCGAGGCCGCACATAGGCATTATCTTGACCAGCTGTTCTCCATTTATAAACGCCCGAACGGTGCCTGGGAGGACCGCATCACCATCCTGTCGACTTCCGACAGTCTCTATCCTGATTGCGACGATGTTCTTGGCCGGTTCACTTCCGCATGCATGTTTTGCCACTTGATCATGCTGCCGGACGAGGCCCATGCGCATTGGAGGATCGCTTCCTCCGACAATTTCCTGGCGTTTTCATGGCCGATCGACTTTGAAAGAGCTGATCTCTCGATTGCGTTTGGCAGCTACTTTCGCTGCTACTACGAAGGCACAGCGGAGGAGCTGTCAGTCGTGACGCCCCAGTATGTTCCGATGCCCACCGAGAGCCCTTGTGAGAGATCGTTATTGCGGGACTTGGCTCGCCTCGCGGCTTCGACGGACGTCGAATGTCTGCGCCTATTTCGATCCTTTGACTGGATACGATTGGCCTTTGGCAATTCTACCGGCTTTCCGTTTGAATCGCGGATCGTGGCGCTAGCCACGGCATTCGAAATTCTCCTGGACCTCCCCGAACGAGGAAAGGGATCGAGCCTTTCTCAGCGCGTGAATCAGCTGGTGCCAGGCAACAGAATGCCTCTCTCACAGAAGGTGCTCCGGCCCAAGAAACAACCTGTTGAAGATAACGAACTCGGCTGGTGGTGCCGAAACTTCTATGATCTTCGCAGCAAGATCGTTCACGGAGATCAACTCCAGGGAGACTGGTTCTTGGTGAACAACACCGACCAGCTGAAGATCGGACTGAGCGTCTTCGAGGAGTGCGTTATCGGGCTCCTCGTGAGGCGTGGTGACTTCGATGACTCAAAGAGACCAAACCGACGTCTGGGCCTTCGCTGGGCTATTGCCCTAGGCGTGCAAGATTACATCTCGTGATAGCCGCAGCGGCACTGCAGTCACGACGCGTAAGGCTCTCTCAGCTCTTCTTCACCGTCACCGCGCCGCGATCGGTCGTGATCGTGATCACCGGTCCCTGACCCACCTTACCCTTCACCGTCCCACCCTCGCCCTCGGTCCTGGCATCGAGCGGTGAGCCGTATTCGTTCTGCGCTTCGCCGCGCGAGGTGGTGGCCCGGATCTCGAACCCGGCCGCGTCCGGCAGTTCCAACTCGATGTTGCCCGAGTGGCTCCGCGCATCGATCCTCGCCAGCGGCCCTTTGCCCGGTTTCAGCTCGATGTCGCCGCGCTCGGTCTCCAGATCGATCGATTGCGTGAAGTCTTCCACGTGAATGTCGTGCGATTTCGTTACCACGTGCAAAGGCCCTACCACGTTACTGGCGGTGAGTGCGCCCAGGTCCATGGTGATCGTTCCCGGCACTCTTTCCACTCGCAGGTCCGTGTTGCGCGATTCCAGATGCAGCGGCTTGGCCAGGTTCTTGAATTGCATCGTACCCGAGTAGGACCCGTTGACTGTCACCTGCCCGCCCACGTTCTCCAGCTCCACATCCGCTCCGTGTCCCTCGATCGCCACATCGCCTTTGACGTCCACCGCGTGGACGATATCGCTGTGCTGCAAGTCGACCTTGACGCTGCCGCCGATGGTGGTCAGCCGCACTCCGGCGTTGCCGCTGGCGATGTCCACGCTGCCCGCGAGATCGGTGATATCGTAATCGCCCTTGTTTCCGCGGCCCTCGATATCCGCGTGGCGCGGCAATGTCACCTCCAGGTCGCAGGCCATGCGCTGAACGTGTGACACTTTCTCCTCATTGGTCCGCACAACGATCCGGTCGCCGTCCTGCACAATCTCGAGCGGCGTCTGTCCATCGGCCTTGTCGGCGTCGCCTTTGTTGTACGCCCGGATCATCTTGTGCTCATCCACTTTGACTTCCGCATCGTCGGTGCCATTGATCCGCACATTGCCGCGCAAATTTTCGAATACCACGTGCACCGCGCCCTTCACAGGCCTCTGCAAACTGGTGTGATAGTCGAACTCTTCGCCGAACATTTCCAGACCCGTGGTGCCGAACGGGGCCAGATGCACACCGTGCCGGTCCGCGGCATACATACCACTGCCGATGACGCACAACAGGATAATCAGCGCCACTTCCCCACCTGAAAGGCCGCCGGAAGGCAGCGGGCCCTCGCGCATGGCTTCGATCATCACTTCAAACAGGCGCAGGACGCCCCACGCGATCAGAATGAACGGCCAGTACTGCGCGATCAGTTGAAACAGCGGCAGATCCTGCCACACGTTGTGCAACAGAAACGCCAGGCCGATCAGGATCAGGATCAGCGGCCCGGTAACGGATCGGCGCGGCCTCATGAGGCACCTCCCGGGGTTGGCCCACTCCGCGTGGCTCGTCCTACCAAAACGAGCAGGCCGATTACGATCAGAATCACCGGCCAGGTCTGCTGGAAACCATAGGGCGTGAAGTGGTCAAAGGCAAACAGGGTTCCAATCGTAATCAGCAGAATGGGGCCGCGTACGGCGCGGGCCAGATCATTACCGGTGATCATGATGCACCTCCTGGCCTGGATTAACAGGCGAGGCGCTGCCGGCGTGCGCGCTCATTCCCGCCACTCTGCCGTAAAGCAGGTACACACCCAGCAGGATCAGCAGGATCGGCCAATAGCGCAGGAAGCGTTCGAGCGGGATGATGTCGGTGGTGTCGAGCAGCAGCAGCGCGCCAACCACAATCAGCAATACCGCCCCCATGGGAAACCGCGAACCGCCCGTGTGCAGGTCAATCAGGCTCGAGAATTCGTCCATGGGCTGACCGGAGCGCCGTTTGAGCGCGGTCTGGTACGCTTCGATCGCCATGTAAAAGACCCACGCCGCGATCAGGACTCCGAAGAGCGGCTCGAGACCATGCGCCGATCCGGAGCTGAGCACGCTTACCAGCAGTCCGAAGATAATGGCGTGCACCAGCCCCTTGGCGTACTGGCCATTGTAGATGGCGCCGACACCCGGCACGATCAGGCCGAGTGTAAACGCCAACCCGGGAGATACGTTGGGATCGGCCACAGGCGTCGGCGGGACGTAGCTCGGAGGCGGCGTGCTCGCGGTCACGGGCGGCGCGTGCTCTTCGCAAAACACGGTGCCCTGCACCTGGCGTTTGCACGCGTCACAAAGTGGTTTGCCGCAGGTGCGGCAGAACGCCGTTGCCGGCGTTTCGGGATGATTGAGACAGTTCATACGAATCCCCTATTTCGCCCCCGTTTTTGCGGGCGATGTTCCTTTGTCCGGCTGACCGGGTTCTTGTTGGACCGGCGCGCTGTGCACGGGCAGGCGCCGATCGTCGGTGGTTTCCGCCGGCGCGACCGCGGCATCCTGCTCCTGCTGGTCGCGCCACTCCCGCAGCCGCGACTGAATCTGGTATACGAAGCGCAGATTCTCGTAAAACTTTACCGAGCGTTCCCAGCCGCGCTGCACCCGGTCTTCCAGGCCCGCCCAAACGTGCGCCGGATCGAGATCCGCCGGGCTCAAACGTTTTCCGGGAATGCCGGCGCAACGGGCCATCATGCCAAAGAACAAAATCGTCAGCGACAATCCCATCACCATGCGGGGCTGCAGCATGGGCTGAAAAAGCCGCTGGAACCAGCCGCGAATCCCGCTGCGTACCCGGGTTTTTGCCTCCGGCATCTGCGCGATGGCGAATAGCCGGTTCACCAGCTCCGGCGGCGGTTCCACGTCCGCCACCCGTTCCAGGAAACTCAGCGCCGCACCCGCGTCGCCAGCCAGTTCCGCACAGGCAGGGCACCCGGCCAGATGCCGCTCGAATTCGGCCTTGCCGGCCGCCGTCAGCGTCCCATCCAGGTAATCGCACAGAGCGATTTCAAAATTCGCGCACGTCATAACGCCGCTCTTTGCCTGCGCAGCAGCCGCGCCAGTTCCGCCCGGCCGCGGTTCAGCCGTGATTTTACCGTGCCTTCAGGAATCTTCAGCACGTCGGCAATCTCACGGTATTCCAATTCCTGCAAATCCCGGAGCACTACGGTTTCCCGCAGCTCGGGCGATAACTTTGCCAGCGCCGCCTGCAACACCTCGCTCGCTTCACGGCCCGCTAACACGCGATCCGGTTGCACCGAGGCCTGCCCCGCATATTTGCTCTGCTCCAGCGTCGGCAGCTGATCCTCGATGGGCTCGGTCACGCGGTCCTGCTTCGTTCGGCGGTAATGATCGATCAGAAGGTTTCGGCCTAGCCGCGTTAACCATGTAACAAATGAACCCTCCGCCGACCGGTAGCTTCCCAGCGTCCGAAACACGCGCAAGAACACTTCCTGCGTCAGATCTTGCGCCTCGGCGTCGCGGCCCGTAAACCGGTAGCACAGAGCATACACCCGCCGCGTGTGAAGCCGCACCAGTTCCTCCCAACCGGTGGCATCACCGCTCAGGCATCGTTGAACGAGAGTGAAGTCCTGATCCAAGGCGCGGGAGGCCGGCCTCCAGCCGCCGCCAGCCGAAAACGTGCTCCGCCCCGCCTTCCCCGGCCAAATTGCGCCGGGCGCCGGGAACGCAGCAGTCATGGCAGCGGTAGCCATAGTTTACCTCGTTTACTCTCGTGACCGGCCAACTGCCGGTCAGTTGGGGTCCGGATTTCTGCCCGATTTCGGGTTTCCCGGCTTCCAGTAGAAGTAACGAGGTTTTATGATGTTAGGTTCATTTTTACATTCCGGGGCAAGACCTTCCGGGACCCCGGGAAAGGTGGCTTCATCAAAACAAACAGGTGGAAATGGGTCGCGCTCGGGGCCATCCTGGTCCTTGTCGCGGTCGTGCTGTTGCGCTCCGAGTTGCGCAAACAGGGCTTTCACTGGTCCATCTTCATGGGCACATTGGCCAGGCTCAACTGGGCTTGGCTCGCGGCGGCGGTTGTGCTGGCCCTCGCGACCTACTATGGGCGAGTGCTCCGCTGGGCCGTGCTCCTGAAACCCCTCCGGCCGCACCCCGACATGTGGAAACTGTTCTCGGCTACTTTGATCGGCTTCACGGCGGTGACCCTGCTGGGGCGTCCCGGCGAGTTTGTCCGGCCATACCTGATTTCGGTCCGGGAGCGCGTGCCCTTCTCTTCTCAGGTCGCCGCTTGGGTGCTGGAGCGCATCTACGATCTTCTGAGCGCTCTGGCTCTTTTCGGCTTTGCCCTGAGCCGTGTGCAAAACCTGAGCAGCCTCGGCCCTATGCTTTCCTGGGTCCTGGACATCGGGGGTTGGGCCGTATGTGGATTGAGCGCTGCCTGCCTGATTGCGCTGGCTATGATCCGGTTCTACTCGGAAGCTATGACCCGCCGATTGATGGACGCGCTGGGCTTCCTCTCCGAGCACCACCTCGATCGCGCCGGCCGATTCTTAAAGGCGCTGGTACAGGGGGCTGAATCGTTGCAGAGCACCAGGTCGATTTTGCTGCTGGTGCTCTATACCGTACTGGAGTGGGTGCTGATAGCCGTCTGCTATTATTGCGTTGCCGGGGCTTACGGCACGGCGGTTCATTTCACATTTACCGATATTCTGGTTTTTCTTGGGTTTGCGTCGTTCGGAGCCGTGGTGCAGATTCCCGGGATTGGCGGTGGTATACAAGTGGTTTCGGTTCTGGTGCTTACGAAGATTTTCGGGCTGTCCGTAGAACTCGCAACGAGCATGGCCGTACTGCTCTGGTTGGTTTCGTTCGTATCGGTCGTGCCGTTCGGACTGGCGCTGGCGCTGCACGAAGGCTTAAGCTGGCGCAAATTGAGTGAACTGAAGCCGGAGGCTGGGAATTGAACTGCCCATTTTGTGGTCATTTACACGACAGGGTAGTGGATTCGCGGGAAAGCAAGGAAGGCGACGCCATCCGCCGGCGCCGGCAGTGTCTCGCATGTGAAAGAAGATTCACTACTTACGAGCGAATCGACGAAGTCCCATACATGGTGATCAAAAAAGACGGCCGGCGCGAGAAGTTCGACCGTCAAAAGGTATTGGCGGGGCTTCTAAAAGCTTGCGAAAAACGTCCGATAAGCATGTCACGGCTCTCCGAGCTGGTTAATCAAGTGGAATCAAAGGTGATCGACTCGCCGGATCGCGAGATTCCGACCACGGAAATTGGGGAGATCCTGATGGAGGGACTGCGCGATTTGGACAAGATCGCCTACGTTCGGTTTGCGTCGGTGTATCGCGATTTTCAGGACGAAGAGGCGTTTTTCAATGAACTCAAGAACCTAATGCGGCAAAAAGGGCCATAACACCTCACAATTGTGGTGTTTGTACTTCCTGTAACCAAAACCGTTCTGAAACATCATTAACTATGGGACTTAACATCTGAACCAATACGTGTTATCATCATCTGACCAGTTAAGCTCTGGTTGGCTCCGCGCGGTTGTCGTTAGGTTGGTTAGGCAGTTTTCAAACTTGTACCCCACAGAAAAACACGTTTGTGACACTGGTTTGCTGCGGGGGAGGTGAGTCCGAGTGGACCATTTTGACGATCATTTTCTAAACGAGAGCCCGCTGGGCATCAATTTCGACGAAGAAGCGAAGTTCTTCGATCCGGAAGCGGCCCAGGAGGACTTTCTACACCCACAGCCGGTTGTCGAAGAGTCGATTTACACCGACGATCCTGTACGCGTGTACCTGCGCGAAATGGGCGCGGTACCGCTGCTGACGCGCGAAGGCGAAGTGGATCTGGCGCGGCGGATGGAGCGCGGCAAGTTACGGATGCAGAAGGCAATCAGCCGGTCCGCGTTGGTGCAATTGGTGGTAGTTGAGTCGGCCGAGCAGTTGAAAAAAGGGACCGAGGAGCTGGACAACCTGGTGGACCTCGGCGATTTGGAAGAAGGCACGCTGGCCGACACACAGCGTCGCAATCAATTGAAGCAGCAGTTCGCCGATGTGATTGTGCTGCACAAGAAACTTCTGCAAGTAGACGAAAAACTGGAGGCGACGGCGCTGAGCAACAAGCGTGTGCGCCGGCGGCTGTGCTCGAAATTGAACCGGGCTAAGGTGGAAACGTCGCTGGCGATTCGCCGGGTTCCGTTTCTGCTGAGCAAGTGGAAGGAATTCTCCAAAGAGATCGAGCGTGCTGTCGAAGAGCTGACGCACCTGGAGCGGGAACTGCAAAAGCTGGAAACCCGCGCGGGTGTTACGGCGCAAAATCGCGCGCGCGAGCTGAAGCGGGAGATTCGCAAGCGGGAAGCCGTGGCTGGCGCACCATTGGCCGACCTCAAGCACACGCTGAACGTGATCCGTCACGGCGAGCAGGAAGCCGAGCGGGCCAAGAAAGACCTGGTGGAGGCTAACCTGCGCCTGGTGGTTTCGGTGGCGAAGAAGTACGTCAACCGCGGGCTGCACCTGCTGGATCTGATTCAGGAAGGCAACATCGGCCTGATGCGCGCGGCCGACAAGTTCGAGTACCGCCGGGGGTACAAGTTTTCGACCTACGCCACATGGTGGATTCGCCAGGCGATCACGCGCGCGATTGCCGACCAGTCGCGGACCATTCGGATCCCGGTGCACATGAACGAGAGCATGAACAAGTTTCTGCGTGCCTCTCGCGAGTTGGAAAAAGAACTCGGCCGCACGCCGACCAACGATGAGATTGGGCGCCGTATGGACATTCCCGTGGAAAAAGTGCAAAAGCTCAAGACGATTTCGCGCGATCCGGTTTCGCTCGAAACTCCGGTGGGCCGCGACGGCGAATCGGCGTTGGGCGACCTGATCGAAGACCGCTGGGTGGGATCGCCGGTGGACGCAGTGATCGAAGGTAACGTGCGCGACGAAACCGCGGGCATTCTGAAGACACTCTCGCCGAAAGAAGAGAAGGTGATCCGCCTGCGGTTCGGCATCGGCTGCGAACGCGAGCACACCCTCGAAGAGATCGGGCAAGAGTTCGATGTCACGCGCGAACGCATCCGCCAGATCGAAGCCAAAGCGTTGCGTCAACTGCGTGCGCCGGAGCGTGCACGGCGGCTGCGCGCGCTGATGGCGGCGCGGTAGACACACTTCGTCTTCCGATTGCGAAAATCCTAGCAGATCGCTTCCGGGAACCATGCAAACATTTCAGGGGGAAACGTTTGCGTGCGCTGTTTTCAACCGCCTGTACGTAAAGTTCCACATCTTTTAGACGATCGTGCGCTCGATATCTTGCTGAGAAACTGAGAGAAATGGGATCTGAGGAAAACCTAGTGAACTCTTCAATAATGCTTAGGATAAAACAGAACGCGCGGTCCATGTTGAGGGCGCGCTGGTTATGATGTCCTTTGAGTTTTATTGGTTTGGCCGTGTTGTGGTTCGATCAACGGATACGTCCACGGTTGCTTAACGAGAAGCCAGAGGACTGGCCAAAATGAGCGAGGGGCTTCCCAGAGTCGGGTCGGCGCTTATTGTTAGAGATGAGGCCAACCGGATTTTGCTGGGAAAACGTAACAAAGATCCGCAGCGGGGCAATTGGGTTCTGCCAGGGGGCAAAATCCATGCTTTCGAGAGTATTGCCGACGCAGCAGCAAGGGAACTGGCGGAAGAAACCGGCCTCACTGTTGAAGTGCTCCACCAGTTTCGCGTCTACGAGGTCATAAACGCACCGCACGAGCACCGAATCGTCATCTACAGTTGGGCCAGGGCCGTCGGGGGAAACCTTCGGGCCTCAGACGATATTTCGGAGGTCAAGTTCGTGTCGCTCCATGAACTCGGTGACCTGCCGCTCACACCGTTGGTGAAACAAGTTCTTGCGGACGCCGGCTACATCGGCGAAAGCCTATCTCCGCACGTCGAGCCCAGCGGTTCTGCCGTACTCTGTCTGTTTCCCGTGCCTATCGCTGGCGCGATATGCCGACACCCGAAGAGCCGCAGGCCACGAACCCCACGCCGGCAACGAGGCCGGATCAGGCCGACATACATGCAAGGGTCTCTTTGCTTCGAGTCCGCCGTATCTGACTAGAGAACTTTTCGACTGCTCGTTGGGCCAAGGGCGGCTTCAGTACATTTCTTCATAAAAATGTTTGGCGTATAATACGATTGACGTGCGGCAAGCGTGGCGACGAGTCCGCTTCTTCTTCCGGGAACGTTACTGGTGGATTGTGGCGTTCATCGGCGTCGTCCTGGTGCTAATCGGGTCGTGTCTTTCGCCGATGCAACCGCTCGTGGCGTCCGCGCTCGTTGGAATCGGTGCATCTATGCTCGCCGCCATGTTGGTGAGCTTTGCAGGGCCGGACGGCGAAGAAACGTACCGAAAGTTCCTCCAGATGGGCGTGAAGGATTTCTATGCCAACCGCAATATGGTACCCAATGAATCGTGGGTTGACTGGCTGGAAGGATCCCAGCGGAGTTGCATTCTACTGGGCCAAGCTAACGGTGAATGGATCAGGGACGACCGATTCGAACCTGCCCTTGTCAGCCGCTTAATCGCCGGCGTTCAAGTCGAGATTTTTTTCTTGGATCCAACTTCGACCGCAGCTGATGTGCGTCAAATGGAAGATCAGCAGAAGCTGGATACGAAGAAGCGGATCAAGGAATCAATCAGGGCGCTTCTGCAAATCCGGAGTCGTCTGACCGACACGGCAAGGAAACGCCTGACGATCTACACATACGACGCGACCCCCAGTCTCGGTGTGACCTGGATAGACGATTGGATGCTCGTGACCCACTACCTCGCCGGATTCAACAATCTCACAAGTCCAGCGCTTCGCGTCGAATCAAACCCAAATCCAAGATCCCCCTACGCAGTGTATGCCAAAAATGTCGATCGAATCCGGGCGCGTTCGAAGAAGGTTGCTGATGAGGACGTCGATAAATACACCAATGAATAGCCATCGAGCCGCCAACATAACCTGCGAGTTTTGCGACGAGTTTGCGGGTGGCAGCGCAAACTCGTTCGCGGCCCACTATGCGCACGAGCTCGAAAGTCGCACAATTCTGGAACAGGAAAATTTCCGAGTGCTACCAACCCTGGGGCAGATAGTGCCCGGCTATTTGCTTCTTGTTCCCAACCATCATTATCGTGCATTCGCCGACATGTCCTTGGAGGAACTCAAGGCTGCCGAGGTCCTCAAAACAAGTCTGACCGAGCAGATGCGGGTTATGTACGGAAACTACTTGTTCTTCGAACACGGTGTGCGTACGTCTGACTCCGGGGGCTGTGGCATCAGCCACGCTCACTTACACGCCGTGCCGTTCCCTCACGAAAAGGACCCCGTCGAGGAGCTCGCTCGGTCGTTTTCATTTGAGAAAATCTCGAGCTTGCTCGAGCTAAAGCGCGTCGAGCCGGACCGATCGTACCTTTACTATGAGTCTGTTCGCGGCATTAAGTACGTGCTTTATCCGCCGTTCATTCCCTCTCAGTACATTCGCCGTTTGCTCGCCGAGGCCCTCGGTAATCGAGCGTGGGATTGGCGACAGTGCAAGAGGGAGGAAAGGTTTCTCAGCACACTCTCGCAAGTCTCACAGCTGCTGTCTGTCGCACCGCGCTGATGCGTGAATTCGATGCGCTGCTCGAACTTAGGTACGTCTCAGAGCGCAACCTTCGAGAGTCACTTCGTTCGCTGAACGGTTATTTGAAATTCACGAGCATGGTATGGATTCGCGCTTTCCGTCAGCCGATTCTCGACGGTTTGCTCATGAAACGTTGGTCGCCCGACGCTCGGCGGGTTATTAAGGACTTCTGCGACCGTCACCGACGCGATGAGCTATTGCTTCGAGTCGATACTCTGGACAGCCGGTGGTCGGAGCGCCGGGGAGGGTACATCATTTCTCGGTCAAACGCTCGTGCAGTCATACTGGACCTGAGCAACGAAGGAAAGGTCGCGGCGCTCCTGGAGCCGGTGAGCCCTTATCGTGACCGCTATTCATTGGCCGCTGTGACCGACGACGCTCAAGAGAAAATGACGGTCGAAGTTGTCGGCCCTGGTTTTGATGCGAGCGATTTGCTTCGTGGCGACTCTTTTCCGCACGAGCGCTTTGAGGCATCTATTCCCAAATTATCGCGGCCACTCCACAGATTGCGTTTCGAACCGCATACTTACGTCATACGCCCAGAGGACTACAGGCGGACCGTCGACGAAAGACTACTCAAGATTGGCGCCCGGTTGAGAAACCCAGCATTTCCCAAAGCTGTAATCGATTCGGCGGACGTTCAACGAACTCGCTTGGCAAAAGAGGCGATTGACTACCTCAGGCGAACGAAGCAGTCCGAATTGCTGAATCGCCTAGAGGTGTACGAACCCATACCCAAGCACTTCGTCGAAAGATTCGTCACCGGAGTCGGGCGCATTGTTGATGGCTTACGCAGATACAACATTCGGTTGGGCCCTATTTCCGTTTCGGGTACATTTACAGCACGCGGACGGTTCGTTTTTTGGGATTTCTTTCCTGTCGATCTTGCAAAGGCCGGAGCCTTGTACTTGCGTTGATGACCCGTCGGCCTGATCGAGGACCGCTGGGTGGGATCGCCGGTGGACGCAGTGATCGAAGGCAACGTGCGCGACGAAACCGCGGGCATTCTGAAGACGCTCTCGCCGAAAGAAGAGAAGGTGATCCGCCTGCGGTTCGGCATCGGCTGCGAACGCGAGCACACCCTCGAAGAGATCGGGCAAGAGTTCGATGTCACGCGCGAACGCATCCGCCAGATCGAAGCCAAAGCGTTGCGTCAACTGCGTGCGCCGGAACGCGCACGGCGGCTGCGCGCACTGATGGCGGCGCGGTAAAGTTCGTCCATCCAACCGTTAATTTTCAATTCGTAATCCACGCACCAGGGATCCGCGTACGCGCGGCGGCTCAGCACGGTGACGACATGCCCGCGTGCATGGAAGCGCCGGGACAAAATGTGCCCAACTTGTCCGGAGCCCCCTGGGATGACGATTTTCATGACGCCAGGGTTCCCGGGCGGGCAGTCTGAAGACACTCTCGCGCGCTATCGTTGAAGCGCCCCACAGCCTAGGGTCTAAGGAATTAGGCTAGAATAGTCTGAAGGGGCTATTTATGCGGATCTTCGTTTCCTTCGCAATCCTCACATGTACCGGTACTTTGCCCGCCCAAGACGTGGCGCCAGCTCAGGGCGCGGTGCAAGCCGAACCCGCGAAGACCGGCGATTACCTCATCGAGACCGGAACCAAGATTCCGCTGACACTGATCAACAGCATCAGCACGAAACATTCCGTAGAGGGCGATCGCGTATATCTGGAGACTGCGTTTCCGATCATGGTGAAGGGACGCATCGTGATCCCGCCCGGCAGCTACGTGGCAGGCACGGTCACGGAAATCAAGCGGCCTGGGCGTGTAAAGGGCCGCGGCGAACTTTTCCTCCGCTTCGATTCGCTCACCCTCCCCAACGGCGTCACCCGCGATTTTCGTGCGCGCATCGGCACCATGGACGGAAGCTCCCCTGAAGATTTCGACCGCAAGGAAGGAAAGATCACGAGCGAAGGCAACAAGACCGGTGATTTGCATACGATCGAGGAGGCCACCACTGCCGGAGCCTCCGCCGGAATCATCGGCGGCATCGCCACGGGACACTATGGAATGGGCGCCGGAATTGGAGCTGCCGCGGGAGCCGTCGCCGGCCTGATGGGCGTACTGCTCACGCGCGGTCCCGACGCGGTGCTTACTAAGGGCAGCACGATCGAGATGATTCTCGACCGCCAGTTGCACTTTCAGGACACCGACTTGAACTTCGGACCTGTGCAGCCGGTGCAAGTGTCCAATAGCGAGCCGCCCATCAAGAGAGATTCCAGCGTGATCCCCACGCGCCGCTTCCCGTTCTGAGCGCGCCGCCAGCTACCATCCCATTTGCCGCATGCGTTCCGAAATCCGGGCGCTATAGTCGTTCATGCGTGCTGGCTTGCGCCGTAGGGGCGCAGGCAGAATGGCGGCCAGCCGCGCGCCCTGATCCCTGTTGACGCGCGCCGCGTTGATACCGTAGTGATATTGCGCGGCAGCCTCCGCTCCATACACGCCAGGCCCCCATTCCACCACGTTCAAGTAAAGCTCCAGAATGCGGCGCTTGCCGAGGATGTGTTCGGCCAGCGGAACCAGGGTGAATTCGATCCCCTTGCGAACGGCGGAGCGGCTTGTCGTCAGAAACAAATTTTTCACAAGCTGCTGAGTGATGGTGGAAGCGCCACGCGGCCGACCGCCTTCCATGCTTTCGTCGAAAGCGATCTGCACCTGATTCCAATCGAACCCGTGGTGCTGGTAAAAGCGGGCATCTTCCGCGGCGATAACAGCGTGCTGAAATTCGATCGAGATGTGGTCGAGCGGAACGAATCGGTACCGTTTATGATACGGCGTTCGATGGACCAATGCCTGGATGTGCCGCTGTAACTGCACGGTAGTGAACAGCGGGTTGATCCACCGCAGCGCTACCAGTGACAGCGCGATGCAGCCATAGAACGCAAGCACGGCGACAACCGCGAGCCACAGGAATCGTCCGAGCCATCCGCGCCGCGAGCGGCGCACCGGTTGAGGTGCAATTCTTACACTGCGAACCGCCACTCTGCCAGGATACGAGATGCCGCCGGGCAGATGATATACTGCGTTTCCATTGCATGTGTAGTTTGCTGCAAATCGCCGCCTGGACGCTTTGTGCCGGCGTGGCTTGGCCGCAGGGTCCCGTGGGAATCCAGCAGCCTTCCTCCACACCGGAAGACCTGGCGGCTGGCGAGCATTTCTATCGTACGGAATGCGCTTACTGTCACGGCCCGCACGGTGAAGGAGGGCGTGGCGCGACCCTGGCGCGTCCCCGGCTGCCGCACGCCCCCGATGATGCAACGCTGTCCGCAGTCATCGAAAACGGCATCCCTGAGACGGAGATGCCCGGCCACTGGTTCGCGCCGCACGAAATCAGGCAGCTTGTCGCCTACGTGCGGACCCTTGGTCGCGTCGAGCCGCAAAAGATAGACGGCGATCCGGAACGTGGGGAAAGGCTGTTCGCCGGTAAAGGCGGCTGCAGCCGCTGCCATACCGTGACCGGCCGTGGCGGGGCGCTCGGCCCGGATTTAACCGACATAGGTGCGCGCCGCAGTGTTCCCTACCTGAAAGAGTCTTTGCTCGATCCCGAGGCTGCGGTGCCAGAAGGATTCCTCCAGGTCCAACTGGTGACTCGTGACGGCCAGCGGATTACAGGTGTCCGGCTGAATGAAGATACTTTTTCCATCCAGATTCGTGATTTATCCGATAACTTCCAATCGTATTTTCGAAGTGAGCTAGCGGAGGTTATTAAACAATTCGGTAAGTCACCCATGCCGAGTTACAAAGAAGCATTTACTCCCACCGAGCTCAACGACTTGATCGCTTATCTCGACGCGCTCCGGGGCATTCAATGAAGCCGCACATCGTGTATCTTCTCACGCTGTCCACCTTGTTCGCCCAGGTACCTTATGAGCGAATTGCCAGGGCGCCCGCTGAGCCGGAAAGTTGGCTTACTTATTCAGGAGACTACCAGGCTCGGCGCTACTCAACACTGAATCAAATCGACCGGTCAAATGTGAATCGCCTGAAGATCGTCTGGATGTACCAGATCAAGGCCCATCACAAATTCGAAACCTCTCCGTTGGTATTCGATGATGTCATGTACATCACCGAGCCGCCCAGCGACGTAACCGCCATCGATCTTCGCACCGGCAGGCCCATCTGGAGCTTTCGCCGCAGCGTGCCGGCGGTGCCGGTCTGTTGCGGCCAAGTCAATCGCGGCATCGCTGCTCTCGACGATCAGTTGTTCATCGGCACACTGGATTCCCACCTGATCGCTCTCGACCTGAAGACCGGCCGGGTTCGCTGGGACGTCGTGGTGGCGGACTACAAGACCGCGCACTCCATTACACTGGCTCCGCTGGCGATAAAAGACAAAGTGATCATCGGAATCGCGGGCGCCGAATACGGAATCCGCGGATTTCTCGACGCCTACGATGCCAAAACGGGCAAGCGCGCCTGGCGTTTCTGGACTGTACCGGAGCCCGGGGAGCCTGGCAGCGAAACTTGGTCAGGCGATAGCTGGAAGCACGGTGGTGCTCCGACGTGGATAACTGGATCGTACGATCAAGAAACCAACTTACTCTACTGGGGCACCGGGAATCCGGGCCCGGTCTACCGCGGAGATGTGCGCAAGGGAGACAACTTATATTCTGATTGCTTGATCGCGCTCGACGCCGATACCGGCAAGCTGAAATGGCATTTCCAATTTACGCCTCATGACGTAAATGATATAGACGCCAATGAAATCCCTGTACTTATAGACGCGGAGTTCCGTGGCAAGCCGCGTAAATTAGTTCTCTTCGGAAATCGCAACGGCTTCTACTACATACTGGACAGGGTAACCGGCGAGTTCCTGCTCGCCAGGCAGTTCGCCAATCAGACCTGGGCGAAAGGCATAGATGAGCGTGGCCGCCCGATACCCAATCCAGCCACCGCTCCCAGCCCAGAAGGCGCGACTGTCTACCCCGATGACGATGGGACGGCGAACTGGTTTAGCCCATCATACAATCCGCAGACGGGACTTTTCTATCAGAACACCCGCGAGAAGGGCGCGACTTACTATCTGACCGAGGCGCCCTATATGCCTGGCAGGCAGTTTCTAGGGGCTAGCCGGCGCGCCCTTTCAGGCGGCGAACCCTGGGGCGCTCTACGCGCGCTCGATTCCTTGACTGGCGAATTGAAATGGGAGTTTCGCCTACCCACGCCTCCCTGGTCGGGGATCCTTTCCACCGCCGGCGGGCTCGTTTTTTCGGGCGATATGGAAGGGAACTTCTTCGCACTGGACGCCGCGGACGGCAAGCTCCTGTGGCGATTGCAGACCGGCGGACCCATCTGGGCCGCTCCCATCACTTATAGAAGTGAAGGCAAGCAGTACGTCGCCATCGCCGCAGGCAGCGCAATTGTTGTCTTCGGCCTCAACTGACCGAGTTTCCAACAAGCTCCGGGCGTCTCCAGTTTCTGCGGTGCACTTAGTGAGTGCGATAGCATGAAGAAGAACCGCTATCTATGTGGATCGTCCGATTAGCTCTCAGGCGCCCGTACACCTTTGTGGTCATGTCCATGGTGATCGTGATTTTAGGCGTCCTGGCGATTTTTCGCATGCCCACCGATATCTTTCCCAACATCGATATTCCGGTGGCGAGTGTGATCTGGAGTTACAGCGGTCTCTCGCCTGAGGAAGTGGCGGAAGTTATTACCATCCGCTGCGAACGCAGCTTCACCACCTCGGTGAATGACATCGAGCACATGGAGTCGCAGTCTTTGCCGGGGCTCTCCATCATCAAGGTGTTTTTCCACCCCAATGCAAAGATCGAGGCTGCCGTAGCACAGCTCGCGGCCAGCTCGCAATCGGTGCTGCACTCGCTGCCGCTGGGCATTTTTCCACCCTCGATCCTGCGCTATAACGCGTCGAGCGTGCCCATCTTGCAATTGAGCCTCTCCAGCGACACTCTGAGCGAGCAGGTCATTTATGACTACGGGTACAACTACATTCGTACCCAAATGGCCAACGTCCAAGGCGCGAGTTTCCCCTTGCCTTTCGGAGGCCGCCCGCGTCAGATTATGGTCGACATCGATCCGCGCGCGCTCTATGCGCAGGGGCTCTCGGCGACGGACGTGGCCGTTGCGATTAACGCTCAGAACATCATTCTGCCCTCCGGCATCGCTAAGATTGGCACACGTGAGTACAACGTCCGCTTGAACGGCAGTCCGGATGTCGCCGAAGCATTCAATAACCTGCCGCTCAAGCAGACCAATGGCTCGACAGTCTACATCCGCGATGTGGCTCACGTGCGGGATGGTTACGCCGTGCAGACCAACATCGTGCGCCACAACGGTGCGCGCGGCGCGCTGCTCACGGTGCTCAAGAACGGGGCGGCCTCCACGCTGGAAATCGTGCGCCAGCTTAAGGAAATCCTACCGCGGGTGCGATCCACTTTGCCGCCCGCCCTTCGCGTGACGATGTTATTCGATCAGTCCGTCTTCGTGCGCGCCGCCATCAACGGGGTGCTCAAAGAAGCGGTGATCGCCGCGCTTCTTACCGCGCTGATGATTCTTCTTTTCCTCGGGAGCTGGCGCAGCACATTAATCGTGTGCATTTCGATCCCGCTCTCTATCCTGACTTCGCTTGCCATCCTGCACCTGCTCAATGAAACCATCAACGTGATGACCCTGGGCGGTCTCGCACTCGCCGTGGGCATTCTGGTGGATGACGCTACCGTCGAAATCGAAAATATTCACCGCAACCTGGGGCAGGGAAAACCGATCGTTCGCGCGATTCTGGATGGCGCGCAGCAGATTGCCGTGCCGGCGTTCGTTTCGACTCTCTGCATCTGCATCGTCTTTGTGCCCGTGGTTTTCCTCACAGGAGCGGCGAAATATCTGTTCACGCCGCTAGCTCTGGCAGTCGCGCTGGCCATGATGGCCTCCTACATCCTCTCGCGAACCCTGGTTCCGACAATGGTGAAGTACCTGGTTCGCGCCGAGGTGGACCGCTATCGCGTGCCCGAAGGCGAGGAGCACGGATCGGGCATTTTCTGGCAGATCCATCACGGCTTCAATCGTGGCTTCGAGCACATGCGCGAACGTTACCGCCGTCTGCTGGACGCTGCTTTGCACCACCGCAAGCTCGTAGCTCTATGCTTTTTCCTGATCACGGTCGCGTGCGCATCGCTTTATCCGTTCATCGGCACTGATTTCTTTCCACAGGTGGACGCCGGCCAGATCCGGGTGCACGTCCGCGCGCCCGCCGGCACGCGTGTCGAAGAGACCGAGCAGTATTACGCGCGCGTGGAGAGGACGATTCGCCAGGTCATTCCAGCGAACGAGTTGTCCGACATCCTGGACGACATTGGCCTGCCTTATAGCGGCTTCAACGTGGCTTTCAGCGATTCCGGGATCATCGGCGATTTCGACGGCGAAATTCTGGTTTCGTTGACTCCTGGGGAGCACGGGCCCACCGCAGGCTATATCCGTGAACTGCGGCGCCGTCTGAGAGTTCAATATCCGGAGCTGACCATCTTCTTCCAGCCCGCGGACATCGTCGGGCAGACGCTGAACTTCGGCTTGCCCGCTCCTATCGATGTGCAAGTGGTCGGTCCGCTAACCAATGCCCCTGCGAACTACCAAATCGCCACCCAAATCGAACAGCGCTTGTCACTCATTCCTGGCGCGGTGGACGTGCACGTGCGCCAGGTCCTCAACGTGCCGGAGCTGCGGCTCAATGTGGACCGCACGCGCGCCGAGCAACTCGGGCTGACCCAGCTCAACGTAGCGAACAGCCTGCTGGTTTCGCTCAGCTCCAGCATGCAAGTGTCCCCCAATTATTGGATCAATCCTGCCAACCAGATCGATTACCCGGTTGCCGTCCAGACGCCCGAGTATCGCGTGGATTCGACCGCGGCCCTGCTCTCCACTCCCGTGCACACTGGCGGCAGCGGCTCCACGCAACTGTTGAGTAACTTGGCGCAGCTCGACCGCGGAACCACGGCCTCGGTGGTCGATCATTACAACGTGCAGCCGGTTTACGACGTTTACGCCAACGTGCAAGATCGCGACCTGGGAAGCGTGGCCCGCGAGGTGAATCGCGTCCTCGACGAGTTCCGCCCCAAGCTTGCGCGCGGCAGTTTCTTCGAAATGCGCGGCCAGGTCCAAACCATGCAGAGTTCTTTCGTCGGTCTGGGCATCGGCCTGCTGTTTGCCATTCTTCTGGTCTACTTCGTGATGGTGGTCAACTTCCAGTCGTGGCTCGACCCCTTCATTATTCTGATGGCTCTCCCGGGTGCGCTCGCCGGCATTCTGCTTATGCTGTTTCTCACGCAAACCACGGTAAGCGTGCCCTCAATGATGGGCGCTATCATGAGCATTGGGGTAGCCACCGCCAACAGCATCCTGTTGGTGAACTTCGCCAACGATTTGCGCCACACGGGTGAAGACGCACGCAGGGCCGCGCTCGAAGCCGGTTTCACGCGGCTCCGTCCGGTCATCATGACGGCGCTGGCGATGATCGTGGGCATGGTTCCCATGGCGCTCGGAATTGGCGAGGGCGGGGAGCAGAATGCGCCGCTGGGACGCGCGGTCATCGGGGGATTGCTGATGGCGACGTTCGCGACACTGTTCTTTGTCCCGGTAGTGTACAGCGTGTTGCGGCGCAAGCCGCCGCTGGGCGTCGATGAGCTCGAAGCCGAAATGGAAATCTAAGGAGCGTGATTGGCCATCCGGGACCCTATCGTTTCAGAGAGGCAGGAGCGTCAAACGGAGCCGCCCCGGCGAGCCAGCCGTGGGGCGCTTTTGAGTGTTTTTCTGGTTCTCGCGCTGGTCGTCATTGGCGCGATCGCGTTTGGTTTGCGGCCCCGCCTGGCACGCGACAAGGCTCTGGCCGCGGCTTCTGAGGCGGTCGAGGAAAAGCTGCCCGTTGTCAGTGCCGCTCCAGCGCGCCAGTCTCCGGCAAAAACCGAATTGGAGCTGCCCGGTGATCTGCAAGCCGAAATTGAGACGCCAATCTTCGCCCGTGCCGACGGGTACCTGCGGCGGCGCCTGATCGACATCGGTGACCACGTGCGCAAAGATCAGCTATTGGCGGAAATCGATACACCGGAACTCGATCAACAGTTGACCCAGGCGCGCGCCGGCCTCGCGCAATCTCAAGCCTCGCTCGTGCAACTCGAAGCTAATCTGGTGCAAGCCAGGGCCAATCTCAAACTTGCGCAGGTGACTTGGGACCGCTGGAGCCGGCTTGCAGACCGTGGCGTTTATTCCCGCCAGGATGCCGATGAAAAGCAGGCCGCTTTCGATGCGCGTAAGGCCGACGTGGATGCGGCCGTTGCCACCGTCGAGGCAACCAAGAAGCTGGTCGATGCAAATGCGGCCAACGTTCACCGCATTGAGGATCTGAAATCCTTTGCAAGCATCGTCGCTCCCTTCGACGGCGTGGTCACCAACCGCAACATGACCATGGACCCTGGCACGCTGGTGAATTCCGGCAACGGTGGTACGAACCGGGAGATCTTCCGGGTGGCGCAGATTCAGACCATGCGCATCTTCGTGAACGTTCCGCAGGCCTACGCGCCGCTAGTCCATGATGGCTTGCGCGCCGAACTGCGCGTCCAGGAACTGCCAGGCCAGATGTTTCCGGCAACAGTTACACGAACCGCCCATTCGGTCGACGAGAGGGCTCGCACCATGCTGGCCATTCTAGAAACGCCGAACCCAAAAGGCACGCTCTTGCCAGGAATGTACTCGCAGGTGAAGTTCGCGTTTCCCGGCAACAAGTCGGGCCTGCTCATCCCGGGTGATGCCCTGCTGCTGGGCCGCGAGGGTCCGCGTGTGGCGGTGGTCACGCCGGACCACACTGTTCAAATGCGCCGCATCCATATAGCGCATGATTACGGCGCTGATCTCGAAATCGACTCCGGCCTCGCTCCCGGCGACATGGTGGTCCTGAACCCGACCGATCAGATCCGCGAGAATGCTCGCGTCGACGTCCGGACCGCAGCTCAATAGTGGAGCCTGAGCGCACCGGCACGTTAGAAGTCCGACTATCCGGGGAACACTCTGCGTCGTCTAAGCGTATTTCCTGAAAATCGCCGTATTGGCGCCGATCCCGAACGCCAGCGTGGCGATGGCAATCAGGCTGAAGCCCGGATTGCTCGGCATACGGCACCCTTCGCGTGATCCTCGCACGCGCTCCGGTGGATCTACCGAGGGTGGATGAGATTCACATCGATGTGCGTGTGCTGCTCTTTACGGTCGTGATTTCCTTCCTGGCCGGGTTGCTGTTCGGCATTCTCCAGGCGCGGCGGTTGGCGCGTACCGATCCGCAGGACGCCATGAGAACGGCAGCGCGGGGGCTAGCGAACTGCGCGGCTCGGGAAGGCTGCGGGCGATCCTGGTTGCGGTGGAAGTCGGATTGAGCACGGTGTGTCTGATGGCCGGCGGCCTGCTGCTGCGGAGCTTTGTAAAGCTAATGGATGTGGATAGAGGATTCGTAGCGCAGCAGGTGGTCACCGTAAGTCTCAATCTGCCCGGCAATCGCTATCCCGATCAGCGCGAGGGTGGCAACAATCTGGTGAGCGTCGAGGGAACGAACGTGCCCTTCATGGAACGCCCGCTGGCCGACATTCGTGGCGTCAATAACGAATATTTCAACACTATGGGCATTGCTCTCCGGCAAGGCAGGATCTTCGAGGAGGCGGATCGTGACCGCGGCACTGATTCACGGCAATACGAAGCTTGCGGCCGGTCGTGCGGGGCTCGATACAATAAGCACCGTGGCGGAAGGGCCGGCGGAACATCTCAGCATACTGGCGAAGGCCCCGATTTTTGCGGGGCTGACTGAGTCCGAACTGGGCTTCCTGGCGCAGCGGGCGGTCAGACGGCGCTGCTCGCCGGGAGAGCTGGTGTTTGGCGAGGGCGAGCCGTGCACGGGACTCTATGTGGTGGAGCGCGGGCACGTCCGCATCTTCAAGAGTTCGGCCGGCGGACGCGAGCAGGTGCTCAGCATCGATGGTCCGGGAAGTTCGATCGCTGAAGTGCCTGTGTTTGACGGAGGGATGTACCCCGCGTCCGGCGCGGCGATCGATGACGCGATGCTACTGTTGATCCGCAAGCAGGATTTTCAGGAACTCTGCCTGGCGCAGCCGCAAGTTGCGCTCAAGGTGCTGCGCGTGGTGGGCGCACGATTGCGGCGGCTGGTGGGGATCATCGAGGAACTTTCGTTCACGACGGTGCGGCACCGCCTGGCGTCACTACTCCTGCGTCTGGCGCAGCGGGAGGGGAAGCAGACCTCGGATGGCGTGGAGATCATGCTACCCGCCAACAATCAAGAGCTGGCGGCGCAGATCGGAACGGTGCGCGAGCTGGTATCGCGCAATCTGTCGCGATTCCAGTCCCAGGGGATCATCAGGATCGAAGGTCGAACGGTGGTCCTGCGTGATCTGCGCGCGCTCGAAGCGGAACTTCAGTCCGCTGAATAGATTATCCCTCAAATAAATCCCCGTAACCGTGACTAAAGTCATAGGCGCGCGATCCTCCGCCGGCGTACTCTCAGAACATCGAGGAGAAAACAATGAGCGTGATGACTGAGAAAACGGTGCGGGAGCTGGCACTGGACATGCCAGTGGCAACCCGGGTTTTTGAGAAGCTGGGCATCGATTACTGCTGCGGCGGCAACCGGACGCTCGAACAGGCGTGCCAAGCGGCGCAGGTACCCCTGGACCAGGCGGTGGACTCGCTGGAGGTTGCCGATCTGACGGCGCGGGCATCGCGCGAAGACCACGACTGGCAAACGGAGCCTCTTTCGGAGTTGATCGAGCACATCAAGAACACGCATCACAAGTACGTGCGCGAGGAGACGGCGCGATTGAAACCGCTATTTGAAAAGGTCTGCTCGGTCCACGGGCAAAATCACCCGGAGCTGCCGCGACTGCGGGTGACCTTCGCGAGTCTCGCGCAGGAACTCGCGACGCACATGATGAAGGAGGAAATGGTTCTGTTCCCCTATATTGTGCGATTGGAGGAGGCGGTGACGGAGAGAGCACCGGTGGTGCCACCACCATTTGGGAGCGTGCGAAACCCGGTAGCGATGATGATGCACGAGCACGACGACGCCGGCAATGCGTTACGCGAGATGCGCCAAGGCAGCCACGGCTACGCGGCGCCAGCGGATGCGTGCGTCAGCTACCAGACGCTATACAAGGCGCTGGCCGATTTCGAAGCAGACTTGCACACCCACATTCACCTGGAAAACAACATCCTGTTTCCACGCGCTGTGGAAATGGAGGGGGCGCACTGAGGAGTCGGCTGCCATGTCAGAACTACTGACGCGCATCGAGACGCAGCACGGCGGGCGGCTGACGCCGAAGGAGACCTTCGACATCACGGCGGCGCGAGAGACAGGGCTTTCGCGATTGCTGATGGTATACATCACCACGGGACTGGTCTTCATGCTGTTTCCCGGCACATTCCTGGGCGTCTGGAACCTGCTCGCGATCAGCAGCCGGCGGGCACCGGGTTCGGTCTCGGCTGCGTGGGTGCAAGCACACGGTCATGCACAGATCTTCGGTTGGATCGGGACGTTCATCCTCGGCATCGGCTTCTACTCGATTCCAAAGCTGCGCCGGCTGAGTTGGTTCGCGCTGCCGGCGGCTTGGGTGTCATGGGCGCTATGGACTTCGGGCGTGGTGCTGCGCTGGCTCACCGGGGTTTACCAGTGGCAGTGGCGGATCTGGTTGCCGATTTCGGCCGTACTCGAACTTATCGCGTTTCTCATCTTCTTCCGCTCGGTCAGCGGCCACCGGCCGGAAGATGCACGGAAGAATACGCCGGGCGCGTGGGTCTTCGTGGTGATTGCGGGGTCGGTTGGGTTGATGCTGACGCTTCTGGTCAATTTGGGCGCGGCGCTATTCCTCGCGTTTCGCGGCACATCGCCCGAGCTTCCGCCAGATTTTGATCAGCGTTTCCTAGTGCTGGAGACCTGGGGATTTCTGGTTCCGTTCGTCTGGGGATTCAACGCCAAGTGGCTTCCGGTGTTTCTGGGGCTGCGGCCGGTGCACGAGCGTTTCCTATTGGCTGCGGTAGCCTGCAATACCGCGGGCGTGATCGCGGCCCTGGCCGGTTGGACCATCGCGGCCGTGTTCCTGCTGGCTGGCGGACTGATCACCGCCACCTATGCTCTTCGGCTCTTCGAATGGCCTGAACGCCCGGCGAAGGTCAAGGGGGTGCATGCAAGCTTTCCTGTGTTCATCCGTTCCGCCTACATTTGGGCGATCATCGCTGCGGGGCTGGGCATTTGGGCGGCGATGGCGCCAAGCGCTCAGGGGATTTGGGGCGCGTCGCGTCACGCGTTGACGGTTGGATTCCTGGCCATGATGGTGTTCGCGGTGGGCCAGCGTGTACTACCCGCATTTGCCGGCATGCGCCTGCTGTTCAGTACCAGACTGATGTTCGCCGCCATGCTGCTGCTGAGCGCCGGATGCCTGCTGCGAGTTGGTTCCGAGATTCTGGCGTACCAGGAATTCCTGCGTTCCGCCTGGGCTTGGCTGCCGGTGTCGGCAATCACCGAAATGACGGCCGTCACGATTTTTGCGGTAAATTTGCTGGTGACATTTGCCCGACAGCGACAGGTGCAGTAGCTACTAACAAAGAAAGGTGTTGTGTCCATGACTTATAAGAAGCTGTGGATCGCGCTGGCGCTGGTATTGGTCATTTCCTTTGCTGTCCTGGGCGGCGTGGGCGTGAAGGTCCTCAACAGCGCGCCGCCGATTCCGTCGCAGGTGTTGACCTCCGACGGACGCGTCCTGTTTGATGGCGCAACAATTCAGAACGGCCAGGGAGCCTGGCAATCGATTGGCGGGCAAGAGGTGGGGACCATCTGGGGACACGGCTCCTACGTGGCTCCCGATTGGAGCGCAGACTGGCTGCATCGCGAATGCACCTTTATCCTCGATCGTTGGGCGGCGAAATCGGGTGCGGCGAGTTATGAGGCGCTCGGGCCGGAACAGCAGGCGGCGCTACAGGCAAGGCTGCGGCTGATCATGCGGACCAATACCTATGATGCGGCGAGCGGGCGCATCACGGTTGATCCGATACGCGCCGAGGCCTTCGAGGAACTGCACCACTACTATTCGGATGTCTTCAGCAACGGCCGAAGCGATTATGCAATCCCGGAAGGCGCTCTAAGCGATCCCGTGAAGCTTCGCGAGATGAGCACATTTTTCTGGTGGACGGCGTGGGCGGCGTCGACGGACCGTCCGGGATCCAATGTCACCTACACGCAGAATTGGCCGCACGAACCGCTGATTGGCAATGAGCCGACCGGCGGTGCGATTGTCTGGAGCGTCGTCAGCTTCACCCTGTTGCTGGCCGGCGTGGGCGGCATGGTCTGGTATTTCGCATCGCAGCCACGGACCGTGGAGGAAGAACTGCTCCCGGAGAACGATCCGCTGCTCGGCTTCAGGCCGACGCCTTCGCAGCGAGCCACGGTGAAATATTTCTTTGTGGTGGCGGCTCTGTGGGTGGTGCAGGTAGCGCTGGGCGCGATTACCGCGCATTACGGCGTAGAAGGATCGAGCTTCTATGGGATTCCGCTCGATCGCTGGCTGCCGTACAGCGTGGCGAGGACGTGGCACTTGCAACTTGGCCTGTTTTGGATCGCAACCTCGTGGCTGGCCACCGGGTTGTACGTCGCGCCCGCGGTTAGCGGCGCTGAACCCAAGGGCCAGCGGCTGGGGGTCAATCTGCTGTTCGCCGCGCTGATTCTGGTGGTTGTCGGGTCCCTCGCCGGCGAGTGGATGAGCATCGAGCACAAGCTGGGCAACCTGTGGTTCTGGTTCGGCACGCAAGGATACGAGTACGTGGACCTGGGCCGTTTCTGGCAGATCCTGCTCTTCATCGGTCTGGTTTTCTGGCTCTGGCTGATGTGGCGCGCTCTAAAGCCGGCGCTAGCCAGGCGCGACCAGAATTACTCATTGCTGCTGATGTTTGTGGTGTCGAGTATCGCGATCCCGCTGTTCTACGCGGCGGGGCTGATGTACGGCCAACGCAGCAACCTGGTGACCGCGGAATATTGGCGCTGGTGGGTGGTGCACCTTTGGGTGGAGGGCTTCTTCGAAGTCTTCGCGACTGTGGTCATCGCTTTCCTGCTTACGCGTTTGAAGCTGCTCTCGGTGCCGACGGCGACGCGTGCGGTCCTGTTCTCTACGGTTGTGTTCCTTTCAGGCGGAATCATCGGGACATTTCATCATTTGTACTTCGCGGGCACGCCTAATATCGTGCTCGGCCTGGGTGCGGTGTTCAGCGCGATGGAAGTGGTTCCGCTGGTGCTGATCGGCTTCGAGGCGTGGGAAAACATCCGGCTGGCGCGTTCGCGCGAGCAGCACGTATGGGTTGCGGCGTATAAGTGGCCCATCTACTTTTTTGTGGCAGTGGCGTTTTGGAATTTTGTGGGCGCGGGGTTGTTCGGGTTTCTGATCAATCCGCCGATCGCGCTGTACTATATGCAGGGTCTGAACACGACGCCAGTGCACGCGCACACGGCGCTATTTGGCGTGTATGGCATGCTGGGGCTGGGGCTGATGCTGTTCTGCCTGCGCGCGCTGAAGCCTGGCAAAGCGTGGAAGAATGCCCCCCTTTGGCTGGCCTTCTGGGCCATCAACATCGGGCTGGCACTCATGGTGCTGATGAGCATGCTGCCCATCGGGCTGATGCAGACGTGGGCGTCGGTGGAGTATGGAACCTGGTACGCGCGCTCGGCGGAGTTTCTCCATAGCGGGCACATGAACGAGCTGCGGTGGATGCGGATGATCGGAGACACAATTTTTTCGCTAGGCGCACTCATTCTCGGGTGGTTCGTGCTAGGTCTGGTCACCGGCCACTCCTACGATGATCGCGGCTATGTGCGCGAAGGCGAGTGGGAAGTGCGGCCGCAGCAGGCTGCCCTGCCGAGATAGGGGTTGCTGCTCTCTGCCCTGGCCGCGTTGCCGAAGTTCGGGCGTCCGTTGCCGAACATGTCGCCCGGCTACGATCGAAGCATGGTTGACGAGATATGCTGACCGGGTGGATACTCGTCACGGAGGGCGCTCTATGAACAACGCCCGCATGGTTGCGCTTTCAACGTTGGTACTGGCTTCGGCGGCCGGGATTCCCGCTTCCGGACAATCGGTTGTTTCCACACATTCCGGGTTGATCTACTTTTTCGTAGGCACCGTTTACCTAGGTGACGAGCATCTGGAACAGAAGTTCGGAAGATTTCCGGACATCGGCGAGGGCCGCGAGCTGCGGACAGAACTTGGCCGGGCCGAGGTGCTTCTTACGCCAGGAGTGTTTCTCCGTCTGGACGAAAACAGTTCCATCCGCATGGTCTCGGACCGCTTCTCGGATACGCGGGTCGAGCTGCTCGGCGGGTCGGCCATTCTCGAGGTGACGCAAACTTCCCCGGATGCGTCGGTCAAGCTGATCTACAAGAACTGGCAGATCCGGGTTCCGCAGGAGGGTACCTACAGGATCGATACCGCGCCGCCGCGGATACGGTCATATAAGGGGGAAGTCAAAGTCGGAACCGAAGGCGTAACGGAAACGGTGACGGTGCGGGAGGGCGAAGTGCTGCCCTTAGCGGAGGTGCTTGTGCCAGAGCCGTCGGCGACGTTGGGACATGACGACTTCAAGATTTGGGCGATGACCCGGAGCCAGGCTATCTCCGCGGACAACACCGTCGCAGCCGGGATCGTGGACGATCCGAGTCAGTTCGATAGTTCCGGGCTGGCTTCCGGAGGCTACACCTACTTTCCCTTGACGGGAATTCCGTCTCTGGATATCGGCAGCCCCTACGGCCTCAGTTTCTGGAGCCCGTTCCAATCCACGTTAAGCTCGCTCTATTTTCCGCCTTATCTGCTGTACGGACCGCTGTACGGCGGGTGGCCGCGCGGGGGTGGGCTGGGCGGAACGCGTCCGTATCCAGGCCGTACGGTACTCCCCACACCGATCGGCTCGCGTCCGCCGCGAATCGGCACGCCGAGAGTTCCCATTCCCAGTCACCCTGCTCCGCACGTAGGGGTGCACGCCGCCGCTCATAAGTGAAGGGCAAACGCTGAGAAGTTGGCTATTGGGACGCGGCGTAGTAGCCGAGCCTCCAATGCACTTTCAGATCCGAGATACCAGCGGGCTTACTCACCTTCACCTCGACCTTGCGATATTTCCCGTCCTTTTTCTTGTTCTTTGGCGAATATGCCAGAACGTACTGGTTGCGCAACTCGATGCCAATCCTCACGGCGACGTTGGGCAGGTCGCTAGGGTCTGACGCACTGAACGCGCGCCCTCCTGTCTGTTCTGCAAGCTGCGAGAGCAGGCGTGGCCCGGAAATTTCCTCCTTACTCAAAGCCGGGATAATAGAGGGCTCAAAAATGCCCATGGCGTACACCTGGACGTCCGCTTCCCGCACGAGCGATTCAATCTGGGCCGCGGTGTATTTGCTGTTGTTATCACCGCCGTCGGAAATAATCAGGATCGCTTTGCGAGGATTCTTTGCCTTCTTCATCTGGCGTAGCGCCAGTTCCGCGGCGTCGAGCATGGCGGTGAGACCACCCGGCTGCACTGCGGTCAGACTGTTCTGGATATCCTCGCTCTGATTAGTGAAATCGACCGCAAGCTCTGCATGGTCGCCGAACTGGATGAGAAACGCTTCGTCCTGCGAGTTCATCGTAGTGAGGAATCGTAGCGCCGCCTGACGCGAGGTTCGTAGCTTGTCACCCATACTGCCGCTGGTATCGAAAACCATGCCCACGGACAGCGGCGCATCCTCGCCCGAGATATGCACGATGGTCTGCTCGGCGCCGTCTTCGAACAGGCGAAAATCCTGTTTCTGAAGCCCGAGAACGAAGCGATTCAGCGGGTCCGTGACTATTGCCGGAACGAGTACAAGGGTGGTTTCGGCATTGAAACGGGGGGACTGATCATCCGGCGTGGCCGTGGCTTGGCCCGCGGCTCCCCTGAAACAAAAAACAACAAGGAGGACGCCGAATACGGTAAGAGAGCCGGCTACACGGAGCCGCACAATAGGAACTCCTGACTACACGAAAGTCTATCAGGTTGCGATGCGCTGAGCGCCAATCCGACCCCGAGGCTGAGCTAGCCAGGTGGTAGCACTGGCTGTGCGACCCACATGGTTGCCCCAGCTTGGCTGCTAACTGTGCCGATGGTGACGACAACCGGATCTTGCGCTCCAGTAGTTACGGTCAACGGCACCAGAACTACGATCTGGATGCTGCCGGCCACCATGCCGGGTGCGGCGCCCGCGGAGATCACAGTAGCGTTCGTTCCGTCGATTTGCACGGAAACGGGTAGCACGGGTTTGGGCAAAATCGTGGTGGCAATCTTTCCATCCGCGCCAGCGGGTGTAGTCTGGCCTTCGCCGGTGACTAGCAAAGTGAAGGTGGTGCCTATGATCGCGGGATAATCCGTCTCGGCGACTTGGCCGATTCCCGAAGCATCGGCCGTGAATAGACCGGGTGCTGAAGCAACGACCGGAATCGTGACCGGCGAGGACATCGCTCCCAGGTACTCGATTTGCATTTTGGTGCTTGTTTTGCCAGCCACCTCATAGGGCACGATGGCAGCCAGCTCTGTAGCACTCGTGTAGACCAGCGGCGCGGCGATGCCATCGAACCATACGCGAGTGCCCGCGAGGGAATTGTCGAAGACGCCGGGAGAGCTTGTCTGCGCTTTCACGAGCGTCGCGGGTCCCATCGCCTCGCCCCGGACAACTATCATTTCGCCAGACGAAACTCCCCCGCCCACGTAGCTCGCGGCGTTCACGACGTCGTGCGGCTGGAATTGCGGCGCGGCCTGGCTCAACCGCAGAAACGTCACACTATATCCTCTGGAGGCGATCTGCATGTGTGCTGCCGGCTTCAGCTGGTGCGGCACCGGACCCTTCGAGGGATCCGTGGAGGAATCGAGTGTAATTTCAGTGGCGGCTGAGAACGCACCCAGAGCTGAGAGATCGAGATTGATGGTATGCGGTACGCCGGGGCCATTATTGTCGATCGAGGAGCGCAGGTGATGGTTCGCCAGCATAATGACAACCGAGCCATCGTCATTGCGCACAGCCAGGGCCTCGAGCGCGCCGGAGTTGCGATTATCCAGGTGCAGGATGTCCGCGCCTGGCGGTGACGGGAACAAGTGCGCCAGGTAGTAGTCCACCCAGTAACTCAGGTAAGTGTTGCCGGTGTTGTAATCGACCTCGCCGAATTGCGGGTCGGCGTTGTAGTCCCATTGATAGAGGCTCTCGGCGCCGGCTTTGGCAAGCTGCGAGTATATGAAGGGCCGCCAGGCCGCAAAGAAAGCGCTGGTGCCACGCTGGTCCGTTACGAACGGTGTTCCGTTGCAGGCGCTGATCCCGTTGCCCTGGTCGTAGTCGGCGTTGACGTTGTTTTCGGTCACCCATACGGGGATGTTCGCCAGCTTGGGATTGGTCCGAAGCTCTGAGTAGAGGTAGTGCATGTCGGGAACGAAGAAGTTCCAGATGGAGTCCATCAGAGTCTCGTCGGTGTCCGCCTGGTTGCACGTGGAATAGTAGTGCGTGGCGATCGCGTCTACCTGTGCTGTAACGCCTTGCACGAATGGCGGCAGGTACTGTTGCGCCTGTCCCTGAAAGTCAGATAGCTCGATGCCGACAAGTTTGATGGTGGGATCGACGGCGAGCATGGCCGGGACCACCATGTTGTATAAGCTCACGTAATCGTCCACCGCGATGCCGTTGATGTTCGGCTCATTGAAGATTCCCCACCAATGAATGCCGTACGGGCTTGAGGATTGATAGTGCTTGCCGCCGGCGTCAAAACCCCCGGTATTGTAATAGCGCACGATGTTCGCGCAATATTTCGCGAAGTCCTGAAAGTGCGAGCGCAGCAGGTGTCCGTTTGAATCGTCCATGAAGTTGGGCGCGGTGGCGAGCTGGAGTTCGGGACTATGGTCGCCGAGGCTCAGAATGGGGATCAGGACGGCATCGAGATCAGTGAAGTCCCACTGATCGGGAGCGGTCATGGGAACGCCTTGCGAAACCGGCTGGATGCGAATATGCTGCGGCGCGAGGAGCCAGAGCGGCCCGGTCGACCCGGAGACCTGCTGGAAATAGGGGTAGTCCCATTCGGCGGGCTGAAACGAGGTGGAAAGGAAGTTCTGGAAGCGCCCGTGCGCACCGGCCGCTGTGTCCTTGTGGTTGAAGACGGTGACGTTAATGGACGACTGCGCGAAGGCGGTGCACACCAGGAACACCGCAAAGGCTGCAGATTTCATGCAAATCACCCATGTAGATGTTCGCACCCCGGTGGGCTGGCGTAAAAGGCATTGCCGCGGTAGCCGAGCTCATCCAGCCCGGCGCGGGAGGTATAGAAACCGTCGATGACACGCTCTTTCAGGTATAAGAAGAAAGGAACGGTGGGGTGGTCGGATTTCGAACCGGCGATGATCTCGTTGAGTTCCACTTGGCTGAGAGGGTTTGTATCTATCCATGCAAAGCCATCGCGGACAATCTTCTGCGCATCGAATTCTTCGAGCTTGCGCAATGATTCCGCTCCGTAATAGTGAATGGCCAACGTGCGGTGTGGGGGCGAGAGGGCGCGCGCGGCGGCGCGAACGGCTGCGGCATCGGAAAGCGTGAGATCGATCCACTCAGCGATCTCATGCACGATGGCAGCGTCCGGCTCTTCCCCGAGGATGATGCCGGTGAGTTGCAAGAGCTGCCGGTACTGATCGGGTTGGAAGAACGCTGGCTGAAATGTTCCGGTGTGGACCTGCACCAGCTCGGTTTCGCCACCGGAAGCCATAGGGTGACCCGCGAGCGCATGGCCCAGATGATCGCGCGACGCCTCATACACGCCGGGCGGCAACTCCGCCGCCGTGAGATCGATTCCACTCCAACCGGCAAGCACCGCACCGCCGCCCACTTGCATCAACCATTGCCGCCGCGTCTGCACTATACGTTCCCCTTGCGGAACTCATCCGCAATATAGTCGGCGGCGCGCACTGAAATCGCCATGATCGTCAAGGTCGGCTCCCAGCAGCCTTGCGTGACGAAGCACGCGCCATCGGTGACGAAGACATTCTTCACATCGTGCACCTGGTTGTACGCGTTCAGCACGCTGGTCTTCGGATCGTTGCCCATGCGTGCCGTGCCACACTCGTGGATATTCTTGCCGAAAATGTTCAGTTCGTCGCGCGGTGGCGTGCGGTCTTCCAGCTTCAGAGCGTCCATGATCTCGCCCAAGTGGTCGCGCATGGCTTTGGCCATGGCGAGTTCGTTTTCGCCGTAGCTGGCATGAATGTGAAGCGCGGGGATGCCCCAGGCGTCTTTCTTTTCGGGATCGAGCGCGACGTAATTGTCATATCGCGGCAAGCATTCGCCCTGCGCGTAGACGCTGAAGGAGTAAGGAATCTGGCTGCGTACCTTGTCGCGCCACTCGCGACCGAAGCCGGGAGTGGAGGCAGCGTGGCCGTAGAGTTCCTGGCGCCCGTCGCCTGCGAAATAATAGCCGCGGAGAAAATTCTTGTTCTTGAAGGGACCGACCGTGTTCACGTACTTCGGGATGATATAGCCGCAGGGCCGCCCGACCGGCTCGCGCATGGCAGACTGGAGTGCCGGCATCGTCCCGCCGCCGTTTTCGAGCGTGGTGTGGTCCATCAGATAGTGGCCCAGCACGCCATGGGCATTACCGACACCGTTCGGAAAATTGCGCGAGCGTGAATTCAGCAAAATGCGGGTGGATTCGAGGGCACTGGCGGCCAGGACTACAATCTTGCCGCGCGCTTCGCGGGCCACGTGCATGGAGCGGTCAATATATGCCACACCATCGGCCTTGCCCTCGGCATTCATGAGGAGATGGCTGACCACGGCATCGCTTACCAGATGAAACCGGCCGGTGCGCGCCGCGGCAGGCAGGGTTACCGACGGGCTGTTGAAGTAGGATGCGGTGAAGCAGCCGCGCTGGCACTCGTCACAATAGTGACAGGCCGGGCGTCCGTTCAAAGGGACGGTCAGGTTCGCACTGCGATCGACGATCAGCTTCCAGCCGAATGTTTTCTCAACGATTTCCTTCGCTACTAGTTCGCCGCAGCTTAACCGCATCGGCGGAAGGAACCTGCTGTCGGGTAGTTGCGGCAGGCCCTCGTACGATCCGCTGACGCCAATGTAGCTTTCCACGCGGTCGTAGTACGGTTCGAGGTCTTTGTAGCTGATGGGCCAGTCCTGCCCGTAGCCATCGTGGCTGGCGCCTTTGAATTCGAAATCGCTATAACGATAGCTCACGCGCGCCCAGCAAAACGTCTTGCCGCCCACCTGGCGTCCGCGAATCCACATGAATGGCTTGTCGGCGGGAAAGGTGTAGGGATGCTCGCTGTCGCTGACGAAAAACTGGTGGCTGTAGTCGTCACAAGCGTAACAAAGGCGCTGGACGGGCTGATCGGTGAGCAGCCGTTTCTGATTGCCGAAGCCACGATACTTGAGCTGGTAAGGCCAGATGTGCTCAGTGAAATCGCGCGTGGGTACGCGAGGCGGTCCGGCTTCGAGCATCAGCACCTCCACGCCTTTTTCGGTCAGTTCCTTGGCCACCCAGCCGCCGCTCGCGCCCGAACCAACCACGATCACGTCGTAAGTCTTAACAGCCATTGCGTAGTAACGAAGTGTACCATCGTGTGGAGGAGCGTGAATGGCAAACGGAAAAGTGAAGGTTGGAATCATTGGATCGGGCTTCGAAGCGGATATTCATGCGGCATCGTTTCAGATCATGCCTGAGGAAGCCGAGGTGGTCGCAGTCGCCTCCCCCACGCCGGGACATCCCGAGGCGCTGGCGAAAAAGTACGGCATCCCACGGGTGTTCCACGATTACCGGCAGATGCTCAAGGAAAAAGATATCGAGATGATCACGATCAATGCGCCCAATTCTCTGCACTGCCAGATGACGCGCGACATCGCACAGGCGGGCAAGCATGTTGTATGCGAGAAGCCGCTGGCCATGACGCTCGAAGAGTGCGACGAGATGATCGACGTTTGCAAAAAGCAAGGCGTGCTGCTTGGATACGCCGAGGAGCTGTTCTTCACGCCAAAGTATGTCAAGGCCAAGCAGATGGCCGATCAGGGCGCGTTCGGCAAGATCTATCTGGTGAAACAGAGCGAGAAGCACTCCGGCCCGCACGCGCCTTGGTTCTGGGATGTTGAGAAATCGGGCGGCGGCGTTTTCATGGACATGGGATGTCACGGGGTCGCGTTCGCCTGGTGGTTCCTCGGACGTCCGAAAATCAGGAGCGTCTTTTGCCAGATGGGCACGTACTCGCACGCGGACAAGACCAAAGGCGAAGACAACAGCATCTGCATCCTGGAATTTGAAAACGACGCGGTCGGACTGATTGAGGATAGCTGGGCAAAACCGGGCGGCATGGATGACTGCACTGAAATCTACGGCACGCGCGGCGTGAGCTACGCGGACCTGCACATGGGCAACGCCATTCCCACTTTCAGCGAGCCGGGCTACGGTTACGCTGTCGAGAAAGCTCCGAGCACACAGGGCTGGACCTATCCCGTTTTCGAGGAGCATTGGAACTACGGGCTGCCGCAGGAACTGCACCATTTCGCGCGCGCGGTGCGCGGCAAAGAAGAGCTGCGATCCTCGGGCGAAGACGGGCGCCAGGTGCAGGAGGTGCTGCTGGCGGGATATCAATCCGCGGGGACCGGAAGGAAAGTCGAATTGCCGTTCCGCCCCAAGGGCGTGAAGAAGCCCATCGACCTGTGGTGGAAGCCGGTGGCGTAAGATACGACTATGATCTCTTTCGATCGCCGTTATTTCATGAAGCTGGCCAGCGCCGCGCCGCTGCTCGCGTACATTGGAGCGCAGGATGTTGTGAACAAGGCTCTGGGCGCCGTAGGGAAGGCCGGCGGCAAAGAGAACATTTATTCGACGATCGGTGTCCGTTCATTCATCAACGGCCGAGGGACGTGGACCTACCTGAGCGGCTCACTCGAGCTGCCGGAAGTCCGCGCCGCCAAGCAGGCCGCCGCGGAGCATTTCGTCGACATCTTCGAGTTGCAGCACGCAGCCAGCCGCCGCCTCGCCGAACTCTCGGGTGCGGAAGCCGGAATGGTGACTTCAGGAGCAGCGGGAGCGATTGCATCGGCGACTGCGGCCTGTATCGCAGGCAGCGATCCAGCCAAGATCTGGCAGCTTCCTGATACCACCGGCCTGAAGCACGAGGTCATCATGCATGGCGGCCGAGATCCGTTTGACAGCGCTGCACGGCTCGCCGGCGGCAAGCTGGTGGTGGCGCACACGCCAGACGACGTGCGCGCCGCCATCAACGAGAACACGGCGATGATTTATACCCAGTCACTCGGGAAAACGTTGGAAAAAGTCATCGCTATATCCAAAGATACAAAAGTTCCGATGCTGCTCGATGACGCCGCCGGCATTCCGCCTATCGAGAATCTGAGGCTATACGCCAAAATGGGCGCTGATCTTTACTGCTTCAGCGGCGGCAAGGGGCTCTGCGGACCACAGTGCTCCGGCGTGCTGCTGGGGCGCAAGGACCTGATCGAATCGGCCATGCTGAATACCAGCCCATGGGAAGGCTCCGTTTGCCGCGCCATGAAAGTCGGCAAGGAAGAAGTGATGGGATGCCTGGCCGCCATCGAAGCGTGGACCAAGATGGATCTCAACGCTCTCAACCGCGACTGGAACGCACGAACGCTGCGCATTCAGAAGCTGATCGACACCGTCCCCGGCGTGAAGACATCGATTCAGATTCCCGAGGATGGCAACCGCTACCCAACCTTGATGGTGAGCTGGGATGAAGATGCATGGGGGTTCCGCGTGGCTGATTGTGATCGGAAACTGCGCGAAGGCGAGCCGCGCATCGAGGTGCTGACATCCAATAACCCGAGCCTCGTGCCTGTACTGGACGAACGTCCCAGTTCCAAAGACGCTAAGAGCGCGGACCATATCGAAATTATATCCATGACGCTGCTGCCAGGCGAAGACATCGTCGTCGGCAAACGCATGCGCGAGATCTTGTCCGAAGCACGTAAGAAAGTCGCTTGAGCAGTGTATTCCACGCCGTAGCGCTAGCCGCGCTGACGATCGCCTGCTGTGCGGCACAATCGGCGGAACACGCTGAGTCGGCTTTTGCAAAGTTGCAGCCGGAACTCGATCGCGCACAGGCGCAGTGGGAGAAATCGCCGGAAGCCCGCGCCGCGCCGGTGGATTGGACTATCACGCGCGGACTCGTGGTGCAGCGCCGTCTGACGGGGGGCAATCGCTTCAACGGCAAACGTGTCGTGGATGTTGATCTGGAACACGAGGAGAACGTGCGTTTCGGGATTCACGACAACTTCTCCATCTCGGCGTGGATACTGCCCATTGAGCCAACGGGGGCCATTGTGGCCCGCGGCAAGGATGTCCCGCAGGCTGAGGGCTATGGCCTCTATCTCGAAGCCGGCAAGGTGCAAGTGAACCTGGTCCGGCGCTGGCCGGACGACGCAATCAGGGTCGAGACGGAGCGCGCCATCGAGCTAAACCAATGGCATAACGTGACGATGACATATGACGGATCAGGTGCCGCCGCTGGCATCCGGATCTGTCTCAATGGCCAGGCACAGAAGCTGCGGGTCAATCTAGACCACCTGCACGACTCATTCGAGACCAAAGAGCCGCTCTGGATTGGTGGAGGAAGCGGGCCGGAAAGTCACTTTCGCGGACAGATACGTGGCGTGCGGATTTACCGTGCGGTTCTGACCTCGGATGAGGTCGCAGTAATAGCGACGGAGACCCCGGTCAGTACCATTGCGGAAATTCCCGCGGAAAAAAGAACGCCCGGCGAATCGCAGAAGATCCGGCGGTACTTCCTGGAACGCGCGGCGCCAGAAGATATTCGCGAAGCGTGGCAGCGGGTGGTGGAGACGCGCAGCCGTTAGCTAGTTCGGCGTCGGCTCCGGTCCCGCTACTTCAGTGCCCAAGCCGGCGTATTCCTCTTTGACTTTGATCACTTTGTTACCGTTGAAAGTGACGAAGGTGATTTTGCCCGGCGGCGCGCCGTATACCCAGTCTTCGATCTCAACGCCATCCGGATTCGTCTCCCGCGATTTGTGCACGGGGTGTCCAACCGCCATCAGCACCTGGTCGCGGTCCATTCCCTCGAGGACGCGCTTGTCCTTGATGGCCTTCTGTATCTCGGGCGGCAGACTCTCCGAATAGAGCTGGGTGGCGGAGTGCTTCTCGAAATCGAATATCGGCGCCAGAGTTTTCTTGACGTCAGCCGACGTCAGGTTGGCCAGCGGTTTGTGGTACAGCAGCTCGATGATGGTCCCGGTGGTGGGGTGAACTTCGCCGTTCCCAACGGGCGCCATTCCGCCGGTCCCACCCACTTGCACGTGATCATACCAGTGCTTGCCGCTCTTCAGCCCGCCGTTAATCTCGAGCAGGATCTTGTCCTCTTCGAGCGTAACCTTGGTGATCTGCACCTGGTCGCCGGTGCGGGCGGCGGGGCCCATCTCTTTCGCGACAGCCTCCCACTGCTTCTTGTCGTACGTGCCAGTGGATTCGAATTCCAGCGGCTTTTTCGATCGCGGCAGAAACTGCTTGGCAGTGGCGAACTCGGAGCTGAGGCCGCGGATGAGCTCGACACGCTCATCATACGTGAGCTTGTCGTTTGCGCGCAGGCTAATTGGCAGTGCCGCCAGTATCAGCGTCAGCGCCGCTGCCCCCAGGGGTCGCATCTCATTTCTCCACGGGTTCGTCCAGCAACAAATTCCGTTGCGGGCGGATCGGCGCTTTCCAAATGAACGCGAACAGCGCCACCAAAACACCCGAACACAGAAGGCTTGCTTCGGGGCCGTAATCGCCGCCGCTCCACAAGACCCCGGCGTTCCAGTGCATCTCGTAACCCGTCACCCCTATTTTAATCCCACTAACGTCCGCCCCGAATAAGGGCAGCGTAAAGTTCCATCCGAAATGTAAACCGAACGGTAGCCACAGGTCGCGGCTGCGCAGAAACGCATAGCCGAACAGGATGCCAAACCCAGCCGTGTTGAGGACGCTGACGGTGGTCGGGTGAGGATTAAAGGCATGCAACAGGCCGAACAGCACCCCCACAGGCAGAATAGTGGCGAACGGTCCAACGCTGCGCAGCAGCACTTGGAAACCGTATCCGCGGAACAGCACCTCTTCGCCCGCGGCGCCGAAAATCAGCATGATCATCACCCACACAAACACGCGCCAGTGCGCCTCCACGCTGCCAGGCTGCAAGCTGGCTGCGTGAACCGCCAGAGGACTCCCCAGAACTAAAAGCGCCGAAGCCACCCCGCCGGCGAGTCCCCATACGAGATTGTGCGCCGAGGTCGGATTCCAGTGAAAGCCGATGTCCGCGAGCTTCCGGCCTTCGTAAATGCGCAAGGTCAGAATGTTGGTGGCCACCCCTGAAATGAAAACGCTCAGCGCTGAGCCGGCGAACAGCCCCAGCACCGTGGCGAATCCGCTAATCGCAAAGAAAGTCAAAAACAAAATGTAGAAAAAAATGTAGAGACCAACTTGCAGTGCGACGCGCAGGGGATCCACGTGCCCGGGCATGGTCAGTCGGCGGCCGTGCGGATGCGCACGCCTTGCTCGGCCACGCGAACCGGGATCACCGTCGCTCCTTCGGCCGCGATAGCGTTGGAAACTCGCTCCTTCGCGCCGCGCTCCACCAGAAAAAACACGCAGCCGCCGCCGCCCGCTCCACAGACCTTGGCGCCCACGGCTCCCTTGCGGCGCGTCACGTCCACCAGGTGGTCAATCAAGGGTGTAGTGATGCCTGGGGCATTCCTTTTGCGGGTCGCCCACTCTTCGCGCAGCAGCCGGGCGGTCTCTTTCCAATCGCCACGCTCGAGCGCCTGCCGGATGCCACACGCGATGGAAGCGATGTGGTCGAAATTGCGATGCACCTTGCGATCGCCATCGATGTACGCCTTCATGACCTCCCAATTGTTGATGCCCGAATTCCGCGGCTCGCCGGTGTATGCCAGCACCACGCGTTCATTGAGATCGTCGTGGCCGACCGCCAACGCCTTGCGCACCACTCCGACCTCACTCAATTCGATGGCGCTCGCGCCGCCGTACATGGCGGGGTAATAGTCCTGCGCACCCGTTGGCACACGAATGATCTGCGCCTCGATGTTCTGCGAAATCTCCCGCAGCTTCTCGATCTTGTGGCCGGCGCCGGTCAGCCGGTTGAGCGCCGAGGAAACAGCAATGATGAGCGTCGAAGATCCGGCGATACCCCCGCCGGCGGGCGCCTCGGAGTCCGTGGCAAGCTCGATTCCCACCTTCGGCGCAAAGAATTTCACCAAGTGGGCCAGCAGCGGCAATCGGTACCTCTTCACCGCTCTCAATGCATCCAAAGAATCAAACTTCTCTACTCCGCCAAGATCCTTGGAACGCAGGACAATTTTCCGGTCGCTCCGCGTTGCCAGCCGGCAGCTCGCGTACCGGTCCACGGCGAAGTTCACTGTGACCGCCCCCGCGTGGAAAAGAAACAGAGGCCAAATATCGATGGTTCCGCCCGCAATATCGACGCGGCACGGCGCTTTCGAAACGATTGTCATGCGGATGTTCGATTAAGACTAACGAACATAGCACACCAGATGGGCGCATCCGCCTGCGCCGCGTGGCTATCCAGCCCCATTCCCATTCTCAAAGTCCCCTGCAACGCTTCACTCCCAACCCGCATCAAAACAACTGTGCTACGCAGAGCCCTGATTGGCGGCGCCGCCGGCGCCACAGCCCTGGGAGTATTCGCTTACCGCGCCGCTCCCGCCTTCTGGCAGCAATACAGACGCGAAGTCGGCCGGCCCATCCTGGAACCATCCGCGCACCCCACGCCTGAACGTTGGCCCGATCGTGGCCTGCATGTCGCCTGGCTGGGTCACAGCACCCTGCTGCTCAAAATCGACGGCATGACCATCCTCACCGACCCGGTTTTCAGCGATCGCGTGGGCTTGAGCCTCGGCCCGCTCACCCTCGGCCTGAAACGCCTGACTGCGCCCGCCTTGTCTCAGAAGCAAATCTCACGGCCCGACTTGATCCTGGTCTCGCATGCGCACATGGACCACCTCGACATTCCGAGCCTGCGCGCTCTTGAGAACCGGCGCGTCGATGTCATTACTGCGTCCAAGACGTCGGATCTCCTTCGCGTGAATCGCTATCGCAGCGTGCAGGAGTTGGGATGGGGCGAAACCGTCCGCGTCGGTCCCGCGAAGGTCCGCGCGGTGGAAGTCAATCACTGGGGCGCGCGCATGCGCACCGACACTTACCGCGGCTATAACGGGTACATGATCGAGGTCGGGCGCTACCGTGTTCTTTTCGCGGGCGACACCGCCAACACCAACGCGTTTCAATCGCTGCGCACTTCCAAACCGGTGGATTTGGCCATCATGCCGATCGGAGCGTACAACCCCTGGATCTACTATCACTGCACTCCCGAGCAAGCCTGGCGCATGGGCAACGACGCCGGCGCGGAGTTCTTCGTTCCCGTCCACCACCAGACTTTCCAACTCAGCCGCGAACCCTTCACTGAGCCCATCGAGCGCTTCCACCAAGCTGCCGCCCACCACTCCGATCGTGTAGCGCTGTCGGGCATCGGCCAGGAATTTCACATCTCGTAATCGCGCGGACGGGCTAACATAAACTCCTGCCAATCGTCAGGAGACATGATGAAGACAATCCTGCTCTGTCTCGTTCTGGGCGCTGCTGCTCTGCACGCTGAAGATCCTTATGAGGGCCTTTGGAAAGGCTACGACGGCGAATGGGGTCACGTTTCCCGGCAACTTATCGCGTTGGCGGAAGCCACGCCCGCCGAAAAGTTCGCGTGGCGACCAGCCGAAGGTGTGCGCTCCATGAGCGAAGTCTATATGCACGTCGCGCTCGCAAATTTCTATTTGTTGAGCGTGACTGGCCCCAAGCTGCCCGCCGACATAAAGTCCGAAAACATGGAGGGCGCAGTTACCTCGAAGCGGGAAGTAATCGAGTGGCTGAAGCGCTCGCTGGATGCCGTTGAAACCGCGCACGTCGCCGTAAAACCTGCCGATCTCCAGCGCAAAGTCAAGGTCAATGGCCGGGATTCCACGGTGGATGCCATGTACCTGCGTATCATCGTCCATGCCAACGAGCATATGGGCCAGTTGGTTGCCTACGCACGCATGAATGGCATTGTGCCGCCCTGGTCGAAGTAGCTGGATCTACCGGGCCGCCCGCTCTGCGGGTTCTATCCCGTTGGCCAGAGCCACAGTCGCCCAAGCGGTCCCCGCCGCGGATACCCATTGATCGTGATCGTAAGGGAATCCACTCTGGAAGTACGGTTGGAACTTCACAGCGCGGCTCTTAACATGCCAGGATCCGTCTGGCCGTTGGGTCTTGAGCAGAAACGCGGCCCCGCTACGGTACGCAGGATCCATGGCGTTCAGCGCCCCAGACTCCTCCAAGGCGTAAAGCGATTCGCCAGTCGAATACGCATCGCTCTCCAGATGCAAATTTCCCGCCCATCCGCCGTCTGCGCGTTGGCTCGCTAACAGCCCTTTGGCCGCCTCCCGCACCTTCTCCGCGCTGACTCCGGCCCATTTCAACCCCACCAGGAGCATGGCGCGGTCATCTGTCGTCTTGGGCTGTGCCTCCAGCAGATAGTCACGCGCGCGCGCGATTCGTTTATCGAATTCCGCTTTCAATCCCGGCGGCCCGTAGAGTTGCATCACGCGAACTCCCAGCGCCGCGCGGCTGATGGCTCCCTCTTCGATCGGGGGGCGAGAAATCGCGCCGAAGAACCAGGACCCATCCAGAGCCTGTTCCTCCGCAACGTTGACGATCATGGCATCCGTCGTTGCATCAGCCGGATATTCCGCGGCTGCGAGGCCCAGCAACGAATACATCAGCGTGTCCGCCGCCCCCGGCGGATCGAGTCTTTGCAGCAACCCTTCCTGAAAGGCCATCCACTGCGATTTGACAACCTTCAATTGCTCCTGAGCCGCCCCGTCATCCACCGGTACGTGTGCCTTCTGGGCAGCCGCTACGGCCATCGCTGTGAAATTCTGGTGATGGCATCCCACGCATCCGCTCTCTTTGAAAAACTCCGTGCTCGATCGCTGCAGTAGCACGATACTGCGAGCTATGGCAGTCTTGGCGTCTACCGGCGCAGAAACCGCGGCCTCTGCAGGACTGCCATTCTGCGTTCCCTCGCCCCCCGCCTTTTGCAGCAACCCGACGACCTCCGGATCGCCGTATTTTCGGGACCAATCAAGGGCGGTCTCGCCGGCCAGGCTCTTAGCCTTCAGATCGCATCCACTGGCCGTAAGCAATCGGGCGACATCGGCATTCTGAGTCTCCGACGCCACCGCCAGCATGAGGGGCGTCATGCCACGAATGTCTTGAGCATTCACCTTTGCCCCCGCGTCGATCAGCGTTTTCACGAGTTCGGGGGTGCCGTACGGCGCTGCGTACAACAGCGGCGTCAGATGATTCAACCCGATCGGACCTTTTCGCACCTGGAGCGACCCGCTCGTGGCGGCATTCACGTCGGCGCCCTTCGCCAGCAACAGTTTCACCATCGCCAGGTTCCCCGCCCCGGCTGCATATTGCAGCGGAGTATCGCCCTTTCCGGTGGCTGCGTTCACATCGACGCCCTTCTCGACAAATAGCCTCACCATTTCGAGATCGTTCGCACTCGCTGCGGCCAGAAGCGGCGTGAACTCTCCCTCGCCCGACGACATCCTCGGCTGCGACATCCCTCCCTTCTCACCTGGAACCGCGGTACCCGGTTCAGCCGCACTTGCCCCGACGCTCTTCAACTTGGCGCCGTGCGCGATCAGAAACCGCACGACATCGATTGACCCGGCGGTCGAAGCCGCCACCAGCAACGCCGTCATGCCTTGCTTGGATCGCGCATTCACGTCAGCCCCTGCGTCCACCAGAAGCCGGACTTTTTCCAGGTTGGCCGCGGCCCATATCAGCGGTGTGACGTCGAATGCGTTCTTGAGCTTGGCGTCCGCGCCCGCGGCGAGCAGCAGTTTCACTGCCTCGGGACTCCCTACCGCTGCCGCATACATGAGCGGCGTGGCGCCGTGCCGGTCTTTACTATCAATATTCCCCGTGGCTATCAGCCGCTTAAGTTGAGCGACGTCGTTGGCGCGGATCGCTTTGTAGTACTCGTCGCTGGAACTACCGGCGGTAAGCGCGGTCACCGCCAGTGCAAGCAAAGCGGTACTTCTTATCCACATAGGCACCCCTCCTCCGTGGTTCGCACTATGATACACGAATAGTGCCTAGAGTAGTCAGCACGTTTCAGCCCTCGACCGCGCATCTCATCGCAATGGCATGATATGTGAATGCCTTCTGCCTCGGTTAGACGAGTCCCGCGTTCGTTACTTGTGTATCTGTTAGCGCTGCCGCTTGCGGCGCAGAACCATAAAACGTGGAGTGACTACGGAGGCGCAGCCGATGCCGCCCAATACTCCGCCCTCGGGCAGATCAACCGCTCGAACGTAAGCAGGATCGAGGTCGTGTGGTCTTATCCGACCAGTGACGGCAATAAATATTCGTTCAATCCCCTCGTGGTCGACCGGACCGTGTACCTCATGGCCAGGAACGACTCGATCATCGCGCTCGATGCAGTGACCGGCAAAGAGATCTGGTCGCACCCCGCCGAGCCCGGCACCAACATCATCACCAACCGCGGGATCAACTATTGGGAAAGTAAAGACCGCTCCGACCGGCGATTGCTCTATGCCAGCAACCATTGCCTGCGGGCGATCGACGCGCGCACGGGACGCGACATTCTGTCGTTTGGCGATCACGGCCGGGTAGATCTCAAGCAAGGACTCGACCGCGACCCGCGTACAATCAGCCTGGTCCAATCCACAACCCCGGGGAAGGTGTTCGAAGATCTGCTGATCCTCGGTTCCGCTACGAACCAAGGCTACGGGTCAGCGCCCGGTGATATCCGTGCCTTCGACGTGCGCACGGGAAAGCTGGTTTGGACCTTTCACACCATTCCGCGTCCCGGAGAGTTTGGCTACGACACCTGGCCAAAGGATGCATGGACACGCGTGGGCGGCGCCAACGCCTGGAGCGAGCTTTCTCTCGACGAAACCCGCGGTATCCTCTATGCGCCCACAGCCAGCGCCAAATACAACTTCTACGGCGTGGACCGCCGCGGAGCAAATCTTTTCAGTAACTGCTTGCTAGCTCTCGACGCCAGAACCGGCAAGCGCCTCTGGCATTTTCAGATGGTGCATCACGACATTTGGGACTACGACAACCCCACCGCTCCCAAACTCCTTACCGTGCGGCACGAAGGCAAGTTTGTCGACATCGTCGCTCAGGTGACCAAACAGGGATTTGTCTGGGTGTTCGATCGTGTTACCGGCGCTCCGCTGTGGCCGATCGAGGAACGTCCCGTGCCCAAGTCAGACATGCCCGGAGAGGAGACTTGGCCGACTCAGCCGTTCCCGGTGAAACCGCCCCCGTTTGCGCGCCAGAAATTCACCGTTGACGATCTCAGTCCGTTTCTCAGCCCCGAAGACCGCGCGCGCTTCCGCGACCAGATTCTGAGCGCACGAAACGAAGGCCTGTTCACTCCGCCGGGACGCCGCGACACCGTCGAAATGCCCGGCAACAACGGTGGAGCCAATTGGGGCGGAGCCGCGGTCGACGGTGCGAAAGGCCTCCTGTATGTCGTGTCGAAGGATCTTCCAGCGATGTTGAAGCTGGAAACAAGACCGCAGCCGGATCAGCCGCCGGCATCGTCCGTCGGCGAGCACTACTACAGCGGTTTCGGCTTCATGATCGCGAGTGACGGACTCTCGCCCATTGCTCCGCCGTGGACGTCCTTAACCGCCTACGATCTGAACGAGGGCACCATTAAGTGGAAGATCCCGCTGGGCGAAGTCCCGGAACTTGCCGCGAAAGGGATCAAGAACACCGGCGCGCATTTCCCGAAAGTAGGTCCAGTGGTCACCGCCGGAGGCCTGATCTTCACGGGCACGCGCGATCACAAAGTGCGTGCGCTCGACGCCGAGAACGGGCGAGTGCTGTGGGAGCACGAACTGGATGCCGCGCTCGAGGGCATGCCTGCGGTTTACGAAGTGGACGGCCGGGAATACGTTGTCTTCTGCGCGTCGGCTGGTTCCAAGCCGAATCCGCCACCCGGGGAAAAGATCCGCGGCGCCTACGTGGCATTCGCGTTGCCGAAAGGTTTAGCGGAAGCAGCCAGACCGCACTAGTAGCTACAGATGAGTCATCCAGTGCGGGCGCGTGCCGCACGACAGCGTGTTTAAGCCAGCTTCATTCCCTTGGTTTCGCGCGCGAAGAGCAGCACGACCATCCCGAGCACGTAGATGAGTGCAACAGCGCTTGCTGCGCGTGCGAAGCTGCCCAACTGTGACACCAGGTAGCCAGTCAAGAACGGCCCCGAAGCAGCCAGTACGCGACCGGCGTTGAAGCAGAACCCGGAGCCTGTTGCCCGAATAGCGGTGGGATACAACTCAGGCAAGTAGATTGGGAAACCACTGAAGATTCCGTTGGTAAAGAAGCCAAGCACTGGCAGCATCACGAGCACGGTGCCATACGATCGCGGGGCCAGAAACGTTGCGGGGAGTGCAATTGCCGCGCCGATCATCATCACGGCAAATGCGGGGCGCCGGCCGATGCGCTCCGCGAGCGGTGGGAATGCGAAGTACCCTACAATCGCGCCGGCGTTCAGGCTCATCACCGCATAGCTGACCATCGCGGTAACATCCGCGGGCGTCAGGCGTCCCGATTCGATCCGCTCGCGAACCAGGGAAGGCGTCCAGTTGGTCGCGCCCCAAAGTCCGAAAACCGCAACGAACGCCAGGGCAGCGCCAACAATGGTGTCGCGGCGCCGTGCCGGAGCAAACAGCTCCCATAGCGTCAGCCCGGCCGATCTGTCCGGTCTGGCCTGTGCCCATCGCTCCGGTTCGTGTATTTTCAGCAACGCGAATAATCCAACGAGCGCCGGCACGAGGCCCACGAAAAACATCACCCGCCAGGAGTGTCCTGCGAGCAGCAGATATACGCCGGCCGCCAGAAAATATCCTGCGCCCCAGGCCGATTGCAGCACGCCCGCGCCCTTCACACGCAGTGATTCGGGCAGCACCTCCGCCACTAGCGTCGCGCCGGAGGCCCATTCGCCGCCCACGCCGAGCGCCGTAATAAAGCGATAAATCGCCAGTTCCCACCAGGAGTGCGCAAGGCCAGCCAGTCCCGTGAACACCGCATAGATCAGAATTGCGATCACCAGGGTGCGAGCACGGCCTAGGTAATCCGCTAGTATCCCGAGAAGGATGCCCCCGATTGCCCAGCCCACCAGAAAGATCGCCAGGATAATGCCGCCGTACCACCCGATGTTTTCAGCGGTGCTCTGGCTGCCAAGCAGTTCTCGCAGAGCCGGCGTCAGCACTAGGTTGTAGATGGTGGCGTCCATCGAATCGAACACCCACCCCAGCCACGCTACGAGCAACACCAGAAGCTGGTACCGCGATAGGCTGGCTAACCCGCGTTTCGAGTTCATTCGTAATTGATTCGTCCGCCTGAACCGTTTGCGTTAAAACGCGCTAGTTCACCTTCATCACGATAAACGTCAGGTCGTCATACTGCGCGGCATCTTTGATCCAGTTCTTCAGTTCCTGCGCGATGCGTGCGGACATCTCGTGGGCAGGCAAGTGCACTAGCTGGCGCAGCAGGCTCTTGAGCCGTTCTTCGCCGAACTCTTCCTCGCTCGGATTCAGCGCCTCGGTGACGCCGTCGGTGAAGGCGACCAGTACGTCCCCAGGCCGCAAATCTACCGTTGTCTCGTCGTAGCTCACCTGCGGCAGCAGGCCCAGAACAGTGCCGCCCGAAGATAGTTCCTCAATTTCTGCCTCACCCGACCCCATGTGCAGCGCGCGGATCAGGTAAGGCGGATTGTGGCCCGCATTCACATAACGAAGCTGGCGGATGTGCTCGTCAATCTGAGCATAGAAAAATGTCGCGTAGCTGTTCGGCTTGGTCGAACGGTGCAGAAACCGGTTCATCTTCACCGCCAGTTGCGGCAATGAGATGTTTTCCTCGGTCGACAAAATGCGCAGCGAAGCTTGCACCACGGCCATAATCAGTGCCGCTGCGATCCCCTTGCCTGCAATGTCGGCGAGTGCGATCCCAATGCGATGGTCGCCCGCGTCCAGGAAGTCGTAATAGTCGCCGCCAATTCCCCTGGCGGGAAGGCTGATGGCTGCGAGCTCGGCACCGGCCGCATCCGGAGGCCGCTCTGGAAGCAGCCGTCTCTGCACCTCCACCGCTAGAGCAAGATCGCGATTTATTTTCTCCTGCTCCAGAAGGCGATCCGTCAGCCGCGCATTCTCCATCATGAGCGCCAGTTGCTGCGCCCAATCGCGCAGCGCTCGTGTTTCAGCCCGGCTGTAGGCCTCGCGGCCCTCTGGCGGCCCGAGCAGGAGCACCCCGAGTATGTCGTTCTTGGTCCGGAGTGAGACCGCGATGCGCGCTTCCGTTTGCTTCAGCGTCTCAATCTCAGCCAGATACTGCGGTCGGTTTTCCGTGGCCCATCGCTGCCAGGCGTCCACATCCCCGCCGTCAAATGGCAACGGCAACGCATAAAACCGGAGCCGGTTCAGCAGGAAGCCCTCGGCCGGCAAGCTGCACTCCGAACCCACTCGTTCGGGTGTTACGGCGGCGCGGCGATATTCCTTTCCCGAAACGTTTTCCAACAGCATCGCCGACTTTCCTCCGATCTTCGCGCATAGGGTACCCAGCGATGACTGGAGCGCCTCCGCAAACGAACCCGCGCGTCGTGATGCTTCGACGAACTCGGTGATCAAGCTTCCATCCGGCTGGATGGAAACATCCTCCGCGCCCCATACCGTTTCCTGCACGGCCTCGCGGAAGCGCAGATATGCCGACCGCCACATGGACTCCGGCTCATTGCGGATAGCCACCATCGGCGATAACAGCGTGGCGCGCCAACCGGGGAAAAATGAAGCGCCCATCGCAATGCCCGTCACGATTGCCGTGGAAACTGCGAAGGGAAGAACTCCTACGTCCGGTACTTCGAACACCCGGACCAGCAGCCAGGCCGCGGTAATCGCCATCACGCCGCCGAAGGCGAGCCCATACACTGCCATCCTCAATCCGCCGCCAACCACCAAAGACAACACGTCCCGGCTGACCGCGCCCAGCGCCATCCGCGTGCCGATCTCTACCGTCCTTTGGCGCACGGAATAGGAAACAATTCCGTAAATGCCCAGAGCCGTCATCAGCAGCGCGGCCAGCGCAAAGAATGCCGTCATGAATGAGCCCACGCGCTCCAGCGACAGCGAGGCTGTGGCAATCTCATTCATAGTTTTCAGATCGTGAATCGGTTGTGACGGATCGACCCTCAGCACCGCTCGCCGCACCTTGGGAATCAAGCTCTCCACCGGCAGAGGCGACCGCACCACAAAGAACATCGGGTTCACCGCCACGCCCGCGCCTGGCAGGTAGATTTCCGGCACCGTCGGACTACCCAGCCCGCTGTTCTTTACGTCGCCCACAACCCCGACGACCTGAAAACGGTCGCCATTTGGGCTGTTGAAATGTCCGTAAGCGCCGACAGGATCCTGGTTCGGCCAATCGCGCTTGGCCGCCGCCTGATTGATGTCCACGTAAAGACGATCGCTGCTCCCATCGCGCTCAGTCAGGACGCGACCGCTGCGCAGCGGGATGCGCATCGCGCTCAGATAACCCGGGCTGCTCACCACGTAACTCGTCCTCTCAACCGCTCGCAGATTAGCCTCGTGGCCTTCTGCGTAAATCGTGGTACTGAAACAGCAGCCGTTCAGCGGCAATTGGTTCGCAAGCGCAACGCCCGTGACGCCGGGAATCGCCTCCAACGCTTCAATCAGCCTCTTTTGCTGTGGCCACAACTTCTCCGCGTCCGAATGCGCCGCGTCGCCTATGGTGAGTTGGAAGGTCAGCAGGTGGTCGGGATCGAAACCCGGTCGAATGCGGGACAGATCTCTCAGGCGCTCGATCAAGATTCCGCTAATCGCCAGCAAGGTGAACGCCAGCGCGATCTCGCCAACAACCAGCGATTGCGACAGCCTGCGGCTCCGTGCTCCCGCCGACGTTCGCACACCCTCGGTGAGAACCTCATTGGGGAAGGTCCGCGCGGCCTGCCACAGCGGCGCCAGGCTGGAGAGCGCGCTCGCCAGGCACGCCGTCCCCGCTGCGAATAGCAGCACCTTCCAGTCGATGGCGATCTCGTCGGCGCGGGGGATGTAATTGGCCGCGATCGACACCACGGCACGCACCAGCGCCGAGCTCACCAGAATACCCGCGGCCGCTCCAGCCAGAGAGACGAACAATCCTTCCGTGAAGTACTGGAGTGCAAGTTGCCTTGGAGCGGCGCCCAGGGCCACCCGCGTAGCCGTCTCCCGCGCGCGCGCCACCGCCCGCGCCAGTAGGACGCCGGCCACATTCGCGCAGGTGATCAGCAGCAGAAGCCCCGCCGCCGCAAAAAGCAGGAGGAGCGTCGGCTTGATCTCGGCGCTCACGCCCGCTTGGAGATCGTTCAATTTCGCGGTATACGACGGGTGAGATGCGGGATCCTGTTTCGCGATCTCAGCCGCCACGCGCTTGACGTCGGCCTCAGCCTGGGAAAACGAAACACCCGGTCTTCGCCTGGCGTAGCTGAAATAGTAGCCTTCCTCCTTGTTTTGTCCCAACCCATTCGGATCGAGGAAGATCCAAACATCACTCCGCGTATCCGTGCCTGGACCCGGTACCGGCAGGCGAAATGCTGGCGGCATCACACCCGTGACCGTGTGACTGTGGCCGTTCATGGCAACCCCTTTTCCAATGATGTTCGGATCGCCGCCCAGACGCTTCCAAAGTGCGTACGAGATCACCACGCCCGAGTCATCCCGGAACCATTGCCCCATCATCGGATTCACTCCGATGTGCTGCGCAAGCGCTGGCGTCACCGCTACACCGTCGATGTGCTGCGGCTGCCCCGGAGACGTGAGGTTGAAGTTCTCTTGCCGGAACCAGCCGAAGACATCGAAGCTGTGGGTCCGCTCCTGAAATTGCTGCAGATCAGGAAACTTGCTCCCACCCCACTGGTCGGGCTGGCTGAACGTTCCGCGATACACCGCGACCCAACGCTCGCCCTCCGGATACGGCAAAGGCTTCAGCATGACGGCGTTGACGACGGTGTAGATCGCGGTCGTCGACCCAATGCCCACCGCGAGCGCCAGCGCCGCCACCACTGCTACTGCTCTTCCGCTCTTCCACGATCGCCACGCCTGTAAGATGAACGACGGCATAAGGGAGATCTTATCCGATCACTAATTCACGCGCTACGGCGATCAGGTCATATTTGGTTGTTCTCGGCGTCTCTGCATCTCGGCGGTGAAAAGTAGTCTCTCTGGTTTGGCGCTAACTATCGATTTACGCTTGTAACAGCTCTTCGCCTGGCTGGCGGTGAGATTCCATCTGCCGAACCACCATGTCGTGATACACGCCGCGGTCCCTCATCAGCTCATCGTGGGTCCCGCGCTCGATGACGCGCCCTTCCTCCATAAGCAGGATCACGTTGGCGCGGCGTACGGTCGAGAGCCGGTGCGCGATCACGAATGTCGTTCGTCCCGCCAGCAGCGCGGCCATCGACGCCTGAATCAGTTGCTCGCTTTCCGTATCCAGGTTGCTGGTGGCCTCATCGAGGATCAGGATCTGCGGAGACGCCAGAATCGCCCTGGCAATGGCTAAGCGTTGCTGCTGGCCGCCCGAGAGCTTGACGCCGCGCTCGCCAATGAAAGTTTCGTATTGTTCCGGTAGCTTCACAATGAATTCGTGAGCGTTGGCGCGCCGCGCGGCGTCTTCCACTTCCGCATTGGAGGCATCGTGGCGGCCGTAGGCGATGTTATCCCGCACCGATCCGTCGAACAGAAAGACGTCTTGCTGCACCAAAGCCAGCAGGCCGCGATACGTGCGCAGGCGGTAGTCGCGGATATCCGTGCCGTTGAGCAGGATTCGTCCTTGAGTCGGATCGTGAAACCGCGCCACCAGGTCCGTCACCGTCGTCTTGCCCGCACCGCTCCTGCCCACTAGCGCGACCACCGACCCGCTGGGTACCGTCACGCTGAAATCCCGAACCACCGGCCGGTTCTCCCGATATTCAAACTCCACGTCCTCGAACCGAATCTCGTCCACCACTCGTGGCGCGTCGCCGGCGTCCGGCTTGTCGGGTTTGTCGCTCTCGAAGGCTAGCGCTTCGAACACACGCTCCATAGCCGCGAGCGAGCGCTGCAGCTCAGAGAACGAATTCACGATGTTCCACACCGGGTTCAGCAGCAGAAACGTATACCACTGGAACGCCATAATGTCGCCGATCGACGCCCCGCCGCGAAGGTAGAGGTAACCGCCGTACCACACGATCGCGACGTTGACGGTTCCCATGAGCAGGTTCCACGACGTCCAGATCACCAGCTCGCGGCGCTGCGCGAACAGCTCCTTGCGCAGGACGGCGTGTCGCCCTTGCAAGTAGTCGAGCAGCTCGCGCACTTCCCGCCGGAAAGCCCTGACCACGCGAATCCCCGAAAAGGCTTCCCCCACGCGGCCGTCGATGATCTCGGCATCCTTGCGAATTGAACGGTAGATCGGCCGGATGCGCCGCGAGAAAATAAAGCTGATCACCATCACGCCCGGTATGATCGCCAGCGCCGTCAGCGCCAGCCGCCAGTTCAGGGCCATCAGCACCCCCACCGCGACAATCAGGCGGATGATCGACACGGACGGCGACACGATGGCCATCTGCAAAAGTCCGGTTGTGGTGTCCACGTCCCCCGTGATCCGCGACAGGATACCGCCGGTCTTCATGTCCCAGAGCTTCGGCATCGGCAAGTGGAGCATCCGCTCGAATAGCGACCGCCGCAACGCTACCGTCAGCCGCGCATTGAGCAGACGCTGGCGATAGTCCTTCAGCGCGCCAATGCAGTTGGAGGCCACGACCAGCGTGAGAAACAGCGTTCCAGCCAGATTGAGGCGCGCGAGCCGCACCGCTTGCTCCAACCCCGCGATCAGCAGGATCCGGTCGACGATGTACCGCATGAACAGCGGCTCCACCATCTCCAGGCCCGCCACAGCCAGCGCCAGAAACAGAACGCCCCCTACCGCGTAAGCATGCGGCCGCAGCCATCGCAGGTATTCGCGCAAATACTGGCGCCGTTTGGCGCGCTTCGTAGACCGCGATGCAGCCTCTTCGGAAGCCTCACCCTCGGCCGCGTCATCCAGGCGGCGATGCCTGTAGTCCTCAACAAACAACCGAAAGCGCTGACGGGAAGATCGAGGCCGATTCATAACGCCGCGGAAACTTCGTCCGGATGGATATAGTCAATGTAGCGCAGGGACACGCGCCTCTTGCGGGTACCTGCGGCAGTTCGACTCCACCACGTGAGAAAGCTCCGGGTTCGCCAATAGCCCGGCGGTCTACTCGTACTTCAGAGCCACCATCGGGTCCACGCGCGTGGCGCGCCGGGCGGGGAAGTAGCACGCCGCGAGCCCGGAGAGTGCTACAACCGTGACCACCGAGCACAGCGTGACCGGGTCGTAAGGAGAAACACCAAAGATCTGGCTGGTCAGGAGACGGGTAACGCCGAAACTGGCCGCGAGACCGGCGATCGTGCCGATGCCAATCAGCCGCAGGCCCATGCGCATCACCATGCTCAGAACATCGGCCTGGCCCGCGCCCAGCGCGATGCGAATCCCGATCTCGTGCGTCTGCCGTGAAACCGTGTACGCGATCACGCTGTAGACTCCCATCGCCACCAGCACCAGTCCCACACCCGCAAATATTCCGAGCAGGATCAATCCGAAGCGAGGCCCCGAATATGAAATCTGCTTCAGAAAATCGGTCAAGGTACCCGTGAACGTTAGCGCTACATTCCGGTCAACCGACCAAATCTCGCGCCGCACGGTGTTCAGCATGGACAACGGGTCTTTCGAAGTACGCACCAGGACCCCGCGCTCAAATGCGCCTGTGATCGTGTACGGTATCCAGACCTCCGGATTGACCGGCTCTTGAATGCCTTGATTCTTCGCATCCACAACCACCCCGATGATCTCGAATAAGGGATCTTTTACTGGAGTGTCGGGCGCGGTTTCCAGCATGCTGAGCTTGATTTGCTGTCCAATCGGATCGTCCTTCCCGAAGAACTTCTTCACCAGCGTCTGATTCACCACCGCGACCTTGCGTGCGCCATTCACGTCTGCCTCCGATAGCAGGTGGCCGCGCAGCGTCCGGATTCCGACCGTCGGAAAATAGCCTTCGCTGCATAACTGGAATATCGCGTTCCATTTCTCCGCATGCGTCTTGCCCGGTACCTCCACGTCGCTGGGAATGCCGCCGTAGGCCGGCAGCGTGCTGGTCTCCGCGGCAGCCACCACTCCCGGCGTCGCGTACAGCTTCTCCAACAATTCACGGAAGAAATGCTGCTTGGCGGCGACGGCTTTGTATTGTTCCTTGGGCAGCGGCAGGCGCGCCACCAGTATGTTGTCCGGGTTCAGGCCCAGGTCCACTTCTTGCAGTGCGACGAAACTGCGCATCAGCAAGCCCGCTCCCACCAGCAGCACCATCGATAACGCCACCTCCACCACCACCAGAGTGCTTCTCAACTTGCCGTGGCGGAATCCGCCGCTCACGCCTTTGCCCGAGTCCTTCAACGGCTCGACAATATCGGTCTTGGCCATGTGCATAGCCGGCGCCAGTCCGAAAAGCAGCGCGGTGAGCATGGCCACCGAGAGGCTGAACAACAGCACCGGCACATTCAAGCCGATCACCGCCTCATCCGGAATCGTGTTCGGAGGAATCGCCGCTATCAGAGCCTTGAGTCCGCCGTATGCCACCACGCAACCCGCCAGAGCGCCGCCCAGCGCCAGAAGCAAACTCTCCAGCAGTAACTGCCGGATCAATCTCCACCGCCCCGCACCGAGCGACGCCCGAATGGCCATCTCTTTCTCGCGCGCTGAAGCCCGCGCCAGCAGCATGTTGGCGACATTTGCACAGGCGATCAGAAGCAGCAGTCCCACCGCACCCAGCAACGTATACAGGACCGTTTTGAACTGCCCGACCACCGAATCGGCCAGTGTCATCATCTGGACATTGAACTTTTTCGGATAGTCTTTGGGATAAACGCGCGCCAGCCGCTGCGCGATGACATCCAGATCCGCCTCCGCCTGGTGCATCGTGACTCCCGGCTTTAGATGCCCATGCATCACAAAGTACCGCTGTCTGGCTTCCGGATCGCTACGGTCCAAGGGCGCCGGGATCCACAGGTCCGCACCCCACCATGTGAACCGCTGTGGCATGATGCCCACCAGAGTGCGCGGCTTGCCGTTCAGCACGAAGGTCCGCCCCAGCAGCTTGGGATCGAGGTTAAACTCCTTCGCCCACAGCTTGTAACTCAGCACGAAGACCGGCGCCGCGCCCGGTTTCCCATCCTCCGGCGTGATACCCCGGCCGAGCAGTGCCGGCATTCCCAGAAATCCGAATACGTTCGGCGTTACATTCGTTCCCTGGAAGCGCTCCGTGCCTTCTCCGCTGGTATAGAGGACGTCCTCGTTCGTATCCCCGACGACATCCGCGAAAACATGGTTCTGCTCCTTGTAATCCAGAAACTCGGGGATGGAGAAGGCTCCGCGCCCGCCACGATCGCCGCGCTCCGCGTCGTGAATCATGACAATGACGATCCTGCTTGCATCCTTATACGGGAACGGATCGAGCAGCACGTTATCGATCACGCTGAAAATAGTTGTGACCGAGCCGATGCCGAGAGCCAGAGCCAATACGGCCAACCCGGTGAAGCCGGGCCGCTTACTGAGACCACGCAACCCGTAGCGCAAGTCCTGGAAAATGGAGTTCACAACTAGTAAGGACGACAGGAACTGCACTTTGTTCCCACTAAGTTGCGGGTTTCTTCACCTTAGGGGCGCTGCCGCGTCGAGCTCCAGCTCATATAGGTCTTGTATTCGCTCGATGCCGCTGCCATTTCGAATCTCGCCAAGCAGGAAATCCAGTTTCTTCCACACGTCGTTCGTCTGCGCCTGCAAAACCGAAAAAGGCCATCCAAAGTGTGATCAGAATTAAGCGCATCTTGTTTCACTCGACTCTGCAACAACAGTACACGAACTGCTGCGCCGTTCCCCAAGGTGTGCGATGCATTTCTTTGGAACTTTCTTCGATCCGAAACCGCCCGCCAAACTCGTTGTGCAGTGACTCCGCGTCATAACGCATCACGTCCAGACCGCTGCATTTCATGGGACCTTCCAGTCCGAAAGTGCTGACAATCACGTGGCCGCCCGGCCTTACCGCCTTCAACACGGAATGAACGTAGCTCTGGCGCTGGCTGGGGTCGACAAGGAAATGGAACACCGCGCGATCGTGCCACACATCGTACGCCTGAAGCGGGAGTGATATCTGAGTGATGTCCCCCACGATCCAGTGAACACGTTCGGCAGCCCGCCCGAGCCGTTCTTTCGTGGTCTCGATGGCGGTCTTCGAAACATCGAGCACCGTGATTTCCTCGTATCCACGGGCGAGAAGGTCGTCAACCAGCGTCGATTCCCCGGCGCCGACGTCAATGATCGATGCGGATCGTCCGGGCGCGCAACGCGCAATAAGCTCCAGTGAAACCTCAAGATGCGGACGATACCAGCTCACCGCATCCGGCGCCTTAGAACTGAACACCGCGTCCCAATGCGTCTCGACCTTCATGGAAGCTGACCCGTCTGCTCCCCGCGAATGGTGTTCATCAGCCGAATTTTACCCTATGTGGGTGGGCACGCGGATGGGCTCACTCGCCCCAGCAATGGCGGCACGGCCCAAAGTTCCGAGACATCCAGCCGCGGGATGCCCAGGCAGGCCGGTAAGCCCATATCGGGGCGTGGTTTACGCTCGAGGCAGTTACGGGAATAAAAGTTTTCTCCGCGCCATTACAGTTTTCCGATGCGTTTTCCGCCCTCAATAGTGAAGGCAATAAGGCTTTGCGCCTGAACAGGATGAGGAGGCAGCCAATGAACCGCTCAAGAATACAGACTTTCGCGCTGAGTTTTCTGGCGCTGGCGCCGGCTCTAATCGCGCAACCACGGGGGCCGCAAGGCATTTACGCCATTATCAACATCTACGAGTACACGCAGCAGTATCAGAAGATACAGAATCCGCCGATGACGCAGGAACAGTACTTGACGGAACAGTACCACGATGTCCTCGAAAACCCAGCGGTTTCGGGGCTGGCGATCTGGGTGAAGTGGTCCTTGGTCAACCCGCATGCCCCAGAAGCCGCCAATGCTTACGACTGGCGTTGGATCGACGACGCATTCAACGAGGTTTCTTTGTGGAACAGCCAAAACCCAGACAAGGCCCCTAAAACGATCCAACTGGTCCCGACACCGGGCTTCAATTCGCCGGATTGGCTGTTGGGCCAGATTCACAGTTGCAACTTTCTGTTTTCCCCGGCATACCCGGCTCCTCCGGTTGGGGGCTCGTGCGGGAAGGCAACCTTTTCCGGTTTCAAGGAAGGGGGCGTCGTCGCCGGCAAGCCGGTCGCCAAGGATCTGCCAATGCCTTGGGACCCCACCTATAAACGCGCTTGGGAGACCTTCTTGACCGCGTTAAACAACCGGTATGGATCCAACCCCTCGCTCGTCTCCATGTCCGTGGCTGGACCTACAGCTTCATCGGAGGAGATGATGCTGCCCGCTAAGCAAAACACAGTCGCAAACGCCACCCAAATCGGCGGCCTCACGGTGATCCAGATGTGGGATAAATTGCTGAAGTATCAGTACAGCAGCAAGCCGAGTTATCAGCGGACGGATCAGGCGTTCATCGACGAGTGGGAACACGCGATCGACATGTACGGCGGGATTTTTAACAACCTGACTCTGATCCTGGCCACCGGCGACGGACTGCCCAACCTGACCACCTGCGAGATAACTCCCGACAATATCTGCACGTTCGACATGCCCTTGGACCCCGTGACGGACTTCAGCACGGTCTGCCCGGTCCAGAGCATGGATTGCGCCGCCGAGACGACGATTTTGTCCTATTTCGACTATGGCACCGTGGGCGGATCCAACGGCAAAGCAACCATGACCGATGGTATGAAAGGCTCGGGCTCGACCGCTTTCAACCTCGGCGTCGCCAGCGTAAAACTGATTTCGGAGTCGACGAGCATGTACGCGGGTATTCCGTCAGCGCAAATCCTGGGCGGGTCGCAGTTCGCCACGTCGTTTTCGAATTTTCCCGTGGAGGAAGGATGCACCACCCTATTTCCAGGGCCGGGATATTCGAGCCCCAACGTTGTCCCGGTGGATAGCATTCCGGCGGCATGTCTCAATCCGAACAATACGGAGACCCTCGCGGACCTGGGTTTCACCAAGTTCGACCAAGCGACCGAGGCGGCGTATCTGATTTCGCCCGAGCAGGCGGAATACAACGTGTTGAATTGGTTCTTTAGCGGAACGGCGGCCGGTCCGACATTCGGCTCAGCCCTGGGCGCCGCGCCCCTCAATTACCTGCAAATCTACGGCCCGGACATCACCTATGCAACGATGAACGCCGCCAACAAGGTCCCGGTGATCGTGACTGGTTCTCCGGTCATGCTGTCAGCCCAGGATCTGCTCAACATGGCAAACGCGGCTCTCGTGAACATCGCCGAGCTTCCTTAGGCCGCAGCCGGTGGCCAATTTGGCCGCCGGCCCTTCAATTCCCTGACTGGACAAGCGGGCCAGGCCCCCAAAATCGAGGGTGTCCCTGGCCCGCCGCAATTAGACGCAATCAATTAAAATCCCCCGGAGCGCTCAACCGTTTGGCTGTGTGCGTGAAGCAGCCGATAGAGAGCGATATGTTGTTCGCATCAAAGTCTTGTATTGTACCCTTAGCGGTGAATTCGTTACCGTCCTGACTGAGCGTAATCATATCGAGAGCCTGAGCAATGGAGGCAAAGGTGCCATCTGGTTTATACCGGAAAAACCAGTACCTGGCGCCGTAAGCCTGCAGACTGTTACGGCTCCAGGCGCCTACGCTGGCCCCGCGCAGGAAGGTATTGGCGGTTTCTGTAAGAGAACCGTCATGAAGGAACCCCTGTATGCTACGAACGGTCCTGATGAGAGCGCCGCTTTGACAATCTACGACTGTAACGCTCACATCCCAAACGCCCTCCAGGGGTTGCTGGTTCTGTGCCGACACAACCGTCAGCGAGGCTACTGAACTCAGCACAAGAATCGTGCAAATCCGAAAAATACTCTTCGTCATTCTCAATCTCCTTGTTAGGTGCGAACTTGGGAGGGGCAGCGCCGCCCGGAGCGATCCGGACGGCTCACTGCCACCTGCCTTCGCGCCTTAAGGTGCGAAATGAGGGGGAAAACTGGCACTGCCTAAAAGTTTTTTTTTACCGGAAAAAAGCCGCTTAAGCGCTTCGTCCAGGAGGTATCGCTGGGCCGCGCGTCGGCGATCAGTGCGGCGGTCCAGGGACGCCGTGCGGCAGCTGCGACATTTCGGTGGCTTTCACCGGTTTGCCCCAAGCCCTATAGAGTTGCACAAGCCATTCGCGGGCGTAACGCAGATAATACCGCTCGTCAGCGGGAATGCGATCTACCCGCGCGCTCAGTCCTCGGTAGCCTTCAACCAGTAGGGGTTCGGCTTCCGTGTACTTCGTCTGTCCGGAAAGGGCGGCGCCCAGTTCGGTCTCGGCACGAAATCGTTGCCAGCCGTCGGATTCCTCCTTGCGCTCAAATTGGACGGCTTCGCGCGCAAGAGGTTCGGCTTCGGCGAACTTGCCTTGAGAGATGTAGGCGAGTAAGAGGTCAGCCGCGATGTCCATGGTGTCTGCATTCTCCGCTCCCACAGCCTTTCGTTTCGCTGCCAGCGCTTGCGAAGTATACGTTTCTGCCGAGGCGTACTTGCCTTGCAATTGATACATGGATGCCAGATATTGAAGCGTCTGAATGGTGTCGGGATGTCCGGCTCCCAGCACGCGCCGTTGCTTCTCGAGAGTGTCGCGGAGCAGCGCCTCCGCCCGCGCCTGCTTGCCCTCGTCATCGTAGACATGGCCCAAATTGCTGGCATAGCCGAGTGTGTCGGGATGTTCTGGACCGAGCACGCGGCGCGCGGCATTTACGCCTTCGCTGTACAGCGCCTCAGCCCTGGCATACTCGCCTTGTTCGCGATAAACCCCTCCGTGCCAATATCGGTGAGACACTTACCGCGGCGATAATTACAGAGCAGGGCGGCAAGGAGAACCATCGTGAGCGAAGCCAAGAGCGCAGTTCCTTTTGCCGCCAGTTCGGCGGACGTTGAAG
>Ga0208044_1000111_pt1 | contig 79636 bp, 54 predicted proteins | sample Sb_taG_8_FD_187712 | JGI IMG/M metagenome (GOLD analysis project Ga0208044, IMG submission 187712) | Peat soil microbial communities from Weissenstadt, Germany - Sb_50d_c_BC metaG (SPAdes) (version 2) | ecosystem: Environmental > Terrestrial > Soil > Wetlands > Peat | place: Germany...
CGTGAGTAGTAGCAACCATGCGTTCCTCCGGGAAATAGGTGAAAGTCCGGAAGAATCGTAGGCCTGTACACTTGTCCCAATCAAGGCCCTCTCAATAATTGAGGTGGAGTTTGATGCGTTCGCCCTGTGGTCACTGGTGGCACCGAAAACGACCATATACTTAGCGGGACGACTCTGTGGAACATTGATACTGGCACAGACCGGCGCCTTACCTGTACAGCCATTACGCCTGCCTTCTGTTTTTCTCGTGATGCCGCAAGCCTCGTTGAGACAGAGGTTATAGATGGTCCGCTTCGTGTGATCGATTTGGCTACAGGAGAGAAGCGGGTCACTTTCGGTAGAGCATTGGGCCACAACTACAGCTGCCTGGATGGCTCGATCGCTTTCTCGCCTGACGGGCAGATCCTTGTTGCATGTTCTATGGATGATGGGCTCGTCATGGTTTGGAGTACGAGTAGTGGCCAAGTTCGCGCAGTTTATGAGGTTCCCGGAGCTGATGTCGTTTGCTTTTCGCCCGATAGTACGCTTCTGGTGGTGCGCCCTCTTTGCGATACCTCATTTCAACGCGTGCTTAGTTACGTTATCAAGGACCAGGTTTGGCTCAACAGGCTGTGTCCGCCCACAAGCCACACGGTGCTCCTTGATGCACATACCGGCCGCCGAAAGGCCCTCTTGCCCCATGCCGACTACCTTGCTTTTGCGCCCGACGGCAAAACCTTGGTCACGTACAGCGAAATAGATGATGCAATTCTGTTCTGGGATGTACTGCCGAAAACCGGACTGCGACGCCCGGGTCCATGGCTAGCGCTAGTAGCGGCGGTTTTCGTCTCCGTATGGTGGTGGCGCGCCCGGAGAAGCAATAGCTCCGTGAGTTAGGAAAACTCGTTTAGCCGCGAGCCCGCGGCGAGCGCGTGTACAGACGGGACGCTATTTCCCTTCTGTACACGCGCTCGCCGCTGGCTCGCGGTTAAACGAATATTTAGCTATTCCTCCACGCCCTTGCGTGCGATCGCGTTCAGGTGATCAACCGTGCGCAGGAACAGGGAGCCGCCGACCAGCGCCGAACGGTGCTCGCACACAGCGGTGGTGAAGGCGACTACCGGCTATGCTCCCGGGACGGACATTGGCGAACCCAATACTGGCGGACGAGGTTCTCGCGGGTCCTTCAAAAAAGATGGCAGCACTGGACTGCTCGGTGCACTATATAAGGTGATTCCATACCACTGGGAGAGCCAGAGGCATGCACCAGTCGTTGGGCGTCGTCGTCAGCCACATCCGGGCCCTTGCGGGCACATCGGCCGCTGCTGCAGATAGCGATCAAGACTTGCTGATCCGCTTCACCGAGGGGCGCGACCAGGCTGCATTGGCGGCGCTGGTCCAACGGCATGGGGCAATGGTCTGGGGCGTGTGCCGGCGCCTGCTGCGGCAGGAGGCTGATGCCGACGAGGCTTTCCAGGCCACATTCCTGGTGCTGCTGCGCAAGGCAACGTCGATCCGCCGGCGGCAGTCCCTGGCCTCGTGGCTTTACGGCGTGGCCTACCGCGTCGCGGATCGAGTGCGCAGCAGGGAAAGCCGGCAGACCCCCATGCCTCGGCAAAGCGTGGACCGGCGGCAGCAGGACCCAGCGTTGGCAGCGGCCTGGCGCGAGTTGTGCACCGTTCTGGATGAGGAAGTGCAAAGTTTATCCTACAAGCATCGGGCGCCCATCGTCCTGTGCTACCTCGAAGGGCGAACGCGCGATCAGGCGGCGCGGGAGCTGGGTTGGTCCTTGCGGACGCTGGACCGGCGCCTGGTTGACGGTCGCGCACTGCTGCGAACCCGGCTAACTCGGCGTGGCCTGACGCTGTCCGCAGCGTTGCTTGGTCTATTGCTGGCGGAAGAGGGAGCATCCGCGGTAGTGCCCGGCACCTTGGTCTCTGCCACCCTGGTCGCCGGTTGGTTGGCCAGGACGGCAGCGGGAGTGGCTAATCTGGCGGAGACGCCAGCCACGTTCCTCGCCAGGTCCACGCTCAGGGCCGTGCTCTTTAGCAAGCTGAGGATGTACGCCGCCCTGCTCTGCTGCTTGATGGGCGTTGCTGGGCTCGGCGCGGCACTGGTCCTGCCACATTCCCATGAGGAGGGCCCATCCGGGGTCCCCAGCGACCAAGCCACGCCACCGCCGGAAAAAGCAACTGCCGGCCCGCGACTTGATCGCTATGGCGATCCCCTTCCTCCCGAGGCTCTTTGGCGCCTGGGCACCGTGCGTCTACGCCATAAGTCCGACGTCGTGGGCGCAGTATTCGGTGCCGGGGGCAAAGTCCTGGCCACGCGTGGCTACGATTCGGAGATTCGTTTGTGGGACCCAGCAAGTGGGGTGCAACTGCGTACGCTCGACCACGGCTATTACGAGACCCTTGCGGTATCCCCGGACGGGAAAGCCTTGTCCACGGCTGGGATCTCGGCTGGGATCCTGTGGGAGGTGGAGACCGGCAAGAAACTTCGCGTGATCCGGCGGGAGACTATCCCCCAAAGCTTGAATGGGGGCTGGTTGATGCAGCAGGTGCCTCCGGTCTTCTCGCCGGATGGGAAGTACCTGGCCTGGATCGCTGGGGAGGCCTCCGTACGCTTGTGGGAAGTTTCCAGCGGCAGGGAAACCTGTCGTTTTCCTGGCGAATCGAATCCTATTCACTTTCTCGGCTTCGCGGCGGACGGCAAGTCCGTGCTCTCGGTAATCGGCCAGCCCAACGAGGATACGGTCGTCAGCTGGTGGGACCCGGCAACCGGCAAAGAATCTCGTAAGATCCAGATTCGCATGCCCGATTTCCATTACGGCAATTGCCCCAGGCCCCTCGCAGTCTCCCCCGACGGCAAAATGCTCGCCCTGGCAGGCTCAGAACGAGCGCGCCGGAAGATACCAGGCGGTATCATGGCCTTCACGGAGTATCGCATTCATCTCTGGGATCTGCTGTCGAATCGCGAGCGGCTACGCCTCGACGGGAGCGAGGATCCGGTGCGTTTTGCCTGCTTCACGCCGGACAGCATGAACGTCGCGGGCATGAGCAACGGCGGCAGTCTGACAATATGGAATGCCACGACGGGCCGACGAGTTTTCCAGCAAGCAGGCTATGCAAATGAACATCGGCTCACGGTCCAGGGGATGGCCTTTTCTCCCAGCGGCAACATGCTGGCTACCTTCGGCGACGGCGCCGCAATCCACCTGTGGGACACGGCCAGCGGACGCGAACTGCTCACCAAGCCGGAAGTTCACGAGAACAACGTTGCGCGCCTGGCTTACTCTCCCGACGGCCGCCTTTTGGCATCGGCGGGGAGCGACCACATGATTTGCCTTTGGGACGTGGCTACTGGTAAACCGCTGCGGAAGTTAGCAGGGCATGCTGGAGGGGTCTGGGCCCTGGCATTCTCCAGCGACGGCAAGCAGTTGGCGTCCTGCAGCGAGGACGATACCGCTCGTGTCTGGGATGTACGGACGGGGACCGCTCTTCACGTGTTCAATGAGGAGCGCAAGCCGCATTCCGAGTTCCATAACTTCTTGGTACGCGCGGTGCGGTTCACCCCGGATGGGAAAAAGCTTGTCGCCTGGGGCGAGGACAAGATACTGCGGATTTGGGATCTCGATACGGGCAAAGAAGTTCTGGTCCGGCAGGTCAAACTTACTAGCTTGCCGGAGAATACGGAAGATGAATTGCTCCGACCCGGGCAGGCCTTTCCCAACCATCGCCTGTACAACGCTGCCTTGATGCCGGACGCCCGAACTGCTGTTCTGGAGTCCGACTCCACGTTTCACCTGGTCGATGTGGCAACGGGGCGTGAAACCGCCAGCTTTGCGCGTCCGCAGACGCTTCCAGCGCTGGCGCTTTCTCCGGACGGCCAAGCCGCGGTGACTGGCGGCTGGGACAAAGCGATTCGCCTTTGGGAGCTTGCCACAGGCAAGGAAATACTCACGATCACCGGGCTGGGTCTCATAAGCGCCGTTGCTTATTCTCCCGATGGGCGAACCCTAGCGGCCGCCGAAGATTTGAGGCACGGCGAGCAAGCCAGCATACGCATTTTTGACGTGGCCACCGGCACCCAACTTACCGTCTTCAAAGGCCACGATTCTAGCGTACTTACCCTGGCGTTCGGATCGGACGGCATGACACTGGCTTCAGGGCAGATCGACACCACCGCGTTGATCTGGGATACCGCCGCCGTGGCGCGTCGCGTCGCGCGGGAAAGGCGCGACCTGGATGAGGCATCGCTTGCAAGACTTTGGGCTGAGCTCGCCGGAGGAGATGCGGCAAAGGCACATCAAGCGAGTTGGGCCCTGTCCGCCGATCCGGCACACACCCTGAAATTGATGAAGCAAAGATTGGAGCCAGCCCACGCCACAGACCCGCGGCAAATCGAGCAATGGATCGCCGATCTCGATAGCTCGAAGTTTGCCAAACGCGAAACAGCCGCCCAGCAACTCAAAAAACTCGGCGAAGAAGCCGAGCCTGCCGTTCGCAATGCCTCGAAAGGATCGCCTTCTCCCGAAGCATCCCGACGGCTGCAAGCACTCCTGGAAACCCCGGCGCGCTGGTTCGTGGATCAGCCGGAAACTTTACGCAGGCTGCGATCGATACCAATCCTGGAACGCAGCGCCTCACCGGACGCCCGGCTTTTATTGGAGCGCCTGGCCCAGGGGGCACCTGCCGCGCGCGAGACCAGACTCGCTAAGGCAGCCCTGGAACGCCTGACCATGCGCGCTTCCGTTAAGCCGTAACGGACGACGCAGACGGAAAGAGCCTTGTCGCCGTTCTGGCGGAGGGCCCTCTAGACCGCTTCCCAAACTCCGTCGTTTGGGAACCTCAGGCTGGAACAGCTACTCCTCCACGCCCTTGCGGGTGATCGCGTACAGGTGATCGACGGTGCGCAGGAACAGGGAGCCGCCGACCAGCGCCGGGGAAGACCAGCACATTTCGCTGATGGTGTTCTTGCCAAGGACCTTGAAGGTTGGGCCGGCCTGGATGATGTGCGTGGTGCCGGCGTCGTCCAGGCAGAAGACCTTGCCGTCCCCGGCCCACGGCGACGACGTGAAGCCACGCGCCCCAGGGATGCGCTCTTTGTAGACCTGATTGCCGGTGTGCGCGTCGTAGCAGCCAAGCAGGCCGCCGCGCTCCTCCGGTATGTAAATGTAGCCTTCGTACAGGAGCGGCGAGGCGGTTTGCGGACCGGCCTGGGGCAGCTGCCAGGCGACTCCCTCGTTAGACTTCGCGCCGGCCTTCAGCGTGATGTCACCCGACGCCCCGGCCTTGACGGCATAGAACGGCCTGCTCCCGCCCGCGCCGAAGCCGCCGCCGGCACCTCCCGGAGGGCCGCCGCCCGGACCGCCGGGCGGGCCAAAGTCGCCCCAGGCACCTCCCGGAGGACCACCGCCCGGGCCGCCGGGGCCACTGAAGCCGCCACGACCGCCGCCCCCGCCCGGGCCGCCGAAGCCGTCGGGGCCGCCGCCTGTGCCGACGTAGAGAAATTCGGGAGTGCTTACCGCTGAAGCCTTGGGCTGGCCGGCCATGCTGCCCAGTTCCCAGAGTTGCTTGCCCGTGGCCGGATCGTACGAGCGCACGTAGGGGCTGCCAATGCAGACCACCTCCGTGCGGACCTTGTTCTTCCAGACCAGCGGCGTGCTGTAGCCGGTCCGTTCCACGCGCGGCACGCGCCAATGTTCTTTGCCGGTCTTCGTGTCCAGCGCCACGAGGAACGACTTCTCTTCGTTGTCGCACTGAATGAAGAGTCGGCCGTCAGCGAGCGCCGGCGAGCTGCCGGTGCCAAAGCCCATTGCCATGGGATGAGAGCCCAGGTCGACTTTCCAAACCAAGTTGCCCGTGAAGTCGTAGCAATAGACGCCATGCATGCCGAAGTAAGCGAAGATCCGCGCGCCGTCGGTGACCGGCGTTTCGCTTGCGTAGGTATTGCTCGGCTGTGTGGGGATGCGCGGCTTGCCTTCGTAGGCGGTTTGTTTCCAGAGCACGTCGCCCGTGGCGGCATTCAGGCAGTAAACTTCCATCTTGTAGACAACATCCGGCGGCCGTTGGCCACCGAAGCCACCTGGGCCGCCGCGACCGCCACGACCGGCCATCTCGCGCATGCCTTTGAATTGCTTCTGCTGATCGGCGGTGAAGACCTTGGCGAGCCGGTCGTCGACCTCTTTTTGCAGCTCGTCCACTTGCTTCTTCTGGTCGGCCGTGAGTTTCAACCTGTCCTGTTGCGAAGTTGGCAAAATCTGCCCGGGAGGCGCCATACCGCCAAAGCCGCCGCGCACAGCAAGGCGTTGCTTTTGTTGCTCGTCCGTCAAGATTTTCCCGAGCTTGCCATCAACGTCTTTTTGCAGACTTTCGATCTCTTTTTTCTCTTCCGCCGTCAGCCTTAGCATTTCCTGAAGGAAGGGGGGCAGAATCTGGCCGGGCTGAGGAGGGCCGCCGCGAAATCCGCCAGGACCACCTCGGCCCGGACCGCCCGGGCCGCCGCGACCGCCGCCGAATTCACCGGGACCAAACATTCCGGAAGGTTTTTGCTGCTTATCGGTGACAGCCGTGGTCACGAAGACCTTGTCGCCCCAGACAATGGGCGACGACCAGCCATAGCCGGGCAGCTTCGCCTTCCAGGCGATGTTCTTGTCGCCGCTCCATTCCTCCGGCAGCTCCTTGTTCGTGCTGGTGGCGGAGCCGTTGGGACCGCGGAATTGCGGCCATGCGTCGTCACCCGCTGCGAAGGCCACAGACGTGGCCAGCAGGCCCAGAGCGATCAGAGCTGTTGCACGCATGAAAAATCCTTTCCTGCAAACCTCATGTCCGGGAAGTAGAGCAAGCTGATAGCTTGCTCTGTCGCAATCAGCAGCAAGCTTAATGATCGTGTGAAAATCGCCTCATACTAGCCCGAAGCGCTAGCGAAATCCTCGCTGACGCTTCGGGCTAGTATGAGCGGCAAGCTGCCAGCTTGCCCTACAAGAAGGTGACGGCAAGTTAAACAATTCCTCGGCTGTCCGGTCAAGACGGATGCGGACCACCGGGGCCGTCCGGCGGGGGACCACCGGGGCGCCCACCACCAGGCGGCGGACCACCGGGGCCGCCCTGTCCGGGAGGACCAAACCCGCCGCGACCACGCCGGGTCATGTTCTTGAGCTGCTTCTTCTGGTCGGAGGTCAGGATTTTGTCCAGCTTGGCATCCACTTCCTTTTGAACCTCCGCCAATTCTTTCTTCTGATCCGCGGTCAGCTTCAGTTGATCTTGCAGGAAGCTGGGTAGGATCTGGCCCGGTTGGGGCATGCCGCCTGGCCCACGACCGCCCGGGCCGCCAGGCCCACGTCCTCCAGGGGGGCCGCCCTGCCCTGGCCCGCCGGGGCCGTCATCGCCGCCGGGAGGTCCGAAGCCGCGCGAGCGCGGGGGTTCCTGCGCGAACAAGGCGACCAGCTCTTCCTTCGTGACCACGCCATCCTTATTGGCATCTGCCCGGTCGAACAGCCGATGCAGGCGTTTATCAGTCACTTCCTCCTTGGTCAGCTTGCCGTCGCCATTCTTGTCGAACGCCATCATGCGGGCCACGAAGCGGTCGGCAGCCGACTTCGAGTCCCCATTTCTACTGTCATCCGGCGGCTGCGCGGTCGCGAGCGAAGCCGCGCACAGGAGGCTACTGCTCAGTAGCATCCACATTCGCTTTCGCATGGTTCTGCTCCTTACTGGTAATGGATTGGCCATCGATGTACTTGATTTCGGCACGCTCTTCGTGGGAGGATGGATCAATTCAATCCCCAACAACGCTTATCAGGATTCGCATGTCACGCGGGACCAAGGGTCCGTCCGACAAGCCCCTCGCCCCCGTACTCGGGGGAGAGGGGAGAACTCCTCGGACAATCTATAATTGACCTTGGTTCAATCTCTTGCTGTTGACTCCGGAACGCTGAATTAACGGCCACGCCGCGGTCTGGCTTCCAGGGAGTCCTCGTCGGGGGTACGGCCGAGCACGATGTCGAAATTGGCTGCCAGCTCGCCGATCTTGGAATCCTTGACGGGCTTGAAGTCGATCAGCACCAGCTCCCGGTCGATCGGGTCGCGCAGGTCGCCGAAGACGCCGTCCCTGCGATTGCCCGGATGACCGTTGATGTACATCTGGGTGGTGAGCAGTTCCCTGTCGGCCTTCTTCACCTTGACGTGAATGTGCGGTGCGGGCCGGCCGGGATATGGCACCGGCTTGATCGTGCGGAAATAGTACTCGCCTTTCGAGCCGGTGAGGAAGCGGCCGAAGCCCTGGAAATTCTTGTCGCGCTGGTCCGCCTTGTTCACGCTGTCGGCGGTGTGGAGATAGACCTGGTTGGCATCGCACTGCCAGATCTCGACCACCACGTTGCGCATGGGGCTGCCGGAGGCGTCCAGCACGCGGCCCGTCAGATGGGTGATATCGCCCACGGCAGGCGTGATGCTGTTGTTGATGATGATCAGATCGTTGTCGGTGTCGAGCGGCAGCTTGTCGGGGTAGAACGGCCCCTCGGTCATGGGCGGTGTGCCGGCAAGAGCAAGCTGCTCGGCGAACACACCGGGCGTCGTGAAAGCCGCGGCGCCCAACGTTAGAGCGCCGAGAAAAACGCGCCGGCTAGTGTGCAGTATCGAGTGATCCATCGCAATAACTCCCGAGGGCGAGGTAACAGGTCATTTCCGCAGAATTCAGTTAAAACCCGCTTCCAGCTCACTTCTATCAGCGTGCCTGATTCGGGAGCTGCGTAACACAGATTTCCAATCTGTCCGGTCAGGTTGGAAACCTGACCTACAGCCGAATCCCGCATGGCCATTTAGGACATCACGGAGGAGCACAGAAGGGACCGGGCGGCACGTGGCCGGTGTACGTTGCGCCGGTCATCTCCTGCCAGCGCTGCATTTGCTGCGGCGTCAAGAGTTCCAGGATGCGAGCGCGCGCCGCCTGAAGGTCATGGTCATGGTCCTTGCGGAAGCCGTCCGGCGGTCCTCCCGGACCAGGGGGCCCGCCCGGCCGGCCGCCTGGGCCGCGCCGTTTCGGCGGACCGCCCATGAACGTCTCCGCAACAATCGCGCGGATGACCACGCTTTGCTCTGGAGTCAATTTCAACGCCGTGGCCACCTCCGGCTCGCGGAACACTCTTGGCCCCTGGAGCTGTAGGGCGATCTGATGGAGGCGCCTTAGCTGCTGCCCTGTCAGGATTTCCTTGACCTTTGCCTCGTTGTCGCGGGCCGCCCTGACGAAGCGCTGCTGCTGCTCCTGGCGTTCTTCCGGTGAGAGCTTGTGCAATTCATGCATTCCCTCGTCGAAGCGCTGGTCCATGCTGCCCAGCATCTGCTTGATCTTTCGGCCTGGCTCGTCGCCCACGTCGATGTCGTCCAGCACGTCTTGCTCTCTGAGGAGGCGCAGCTCCCCCGCACCCTGCAATACCTTGAGGTCCGCCAGGATGGTTTCGACGCGGTCCCTGGTATCTTTGAGCTCCTGCTGCAGAGCGGTACCGTTCTGATGTTGCTCGATGAATTCCTGATAATAGACCAGCGCGGATTCCAGGAGACGCTTGCGCAGCGCCTCGAACTGCGGCCCATCCGAGAGTTCCTGCTCGCTCACCTGGATCATCTCGTCGACCGCCTTCCGTGCGAGCCGGAAACGCGCCTCAGCCTCCTTTGTTCGCTTTACTTGCTCCGCCTTCTCGGCATTGAGGAGCGCGGCGCCAACCAAGGACCCTGCACAGGCCAATGCCAGAAACAGCACGCCGGCAAAGACGACGGAAGGGTGCCGGCGGGCCCACTTGCGAACCCGCTGGGCCGGGCTCGGCCGGCGCGCCAGGATCGGCCGATTGTCCAGGAAACGGCGCAGGTCGTCGGCAAACTCTTGCGCCGTCGCGTAGCGTTCCGCCGGGTTCTTGCTGACCGCCTTGAGAACGATCGTTTCCAGCTCCGCCGGCATCGATCGATCGACGGCCCGCGGCGGCCGGGGTTCGTCGTACAGGATCTGCCGGAGCAGGTGCTGATAGTCGTTGCCGTCGAACATCGGCTCCAGCGTCAGCATCTCGTAGAGGGTCGCGCCCAGGGAATAAACGTCCGTGCGGGCATCGACCGGTGTGCCCTGGCCGGCGGCCTGTTCAGGGCTCATGTAGCGCAGCGTGCCGAGCAGGTCGCCCGTGCGCGTGAGACCCACGGCATTATGGAACTGGGCCAGGCCGAAATCGGTGACCCAGACGTTTCCGCGGTCGTCCACCAGAAGGTTGGCCGGCTTCACGTCGCGGTGGATGACGCCGAGCTGATGGGCATGTTCCAGGGCTTCCGCCGCCTGCAGCGCCAGCCCGATCGCCGTGCGGTAGAAATTTCCCGAGCGCGAGGCCCGCTGCGTGGATAGCTTGGCCGCCGTCTCGGTCACCGTGGCGCTGGCTGCTCCGGGGACGGCCGGCTCGGAGTGGACTGCTTCCTGCTCCAGCGGGCGCAAATGGCGAATCACCTCGGCCAGATTCTGGCCTTCGATGAGCTGCATGGCATAGTAATGGACGCCACGTTCGGCCCCGACCGCGAACACCGGCACGATGTTGGTGTGATGCAGATGCGCTGCCGCCTGCGCTTCGTGTTTGAAGCGCTGTAATTGCTTGGCGTCGAGGGCCGCTGCGAACGGCAATACTTTGAGTGCCACGCGCCGGCCCAGAGACATCTGCATGGCCTCGTACACCGTGCCCATGCCGCCGCGGCCGATCTCGCGCAGGATGCGAAAATCACCGAGCGGCTCGGCCGGCAGCCCTTCCTCTGCCGCGGGGTGGGCCGCCGTCTGTAGCGTGGTGCCGGCCGAGTGGAAGAGATCGAGAGCATCGAGATACGGTTCCAGGTCGCGGGCCAGGTCGGGAAAGCGGGCGGCGAACTGGCGGCGGTCGGGCCGGCTGCCAGTCTCGAGCGCGGCCAGGTATTCCTGCGCGGCCCGCAGCAAGCGTGGATCGTCCTCCGGGAGTGCTTTCGAATGTTCCGGGGTTGCGTTCATGACACACCTCCCAGGACCTGCCGCAAGCGGACCAGCCCACGCATCCAGAGTTTCTCCACGCTGTCGACGCTGCGCCCCATCCGCTGAGCGACCTGCGGAAACGTCAAGCCTTCCAGGTTGCGGAGCACGAGCACTTCGCGGTAATCGCCGGGAAGCTCGTCGAGGGCGTCGGCCAGGAGCACCGCCTGCTCGCGCTGCGATGCCTGCTGACTCGGAGAAGACTGGACCGCCACCAACCCGCGATCGAGCATCACCGACGAGTGGTCGATGCCGGCTTCGATCTCGCGCTCCAGGCGAACGTCGCGCCCTTGCGTGCCGAGGTAGCGGCGAAACATGTCAGCCAGGTTGGCCGCCAGGATCTGCCGCAGCCAGCGGATCAACTCCGCCTCGCTGCCGCCGCGGAAGGTAGTAAAGTTTCGATGCGCTTCCAGGAAAGTCTCCTGCACAAGGTCGGAGGCGTCCACCTTGCCCTGGAGGCGCTGGCCAATCTGCACTCGGGCGAGGAGCGTAAGGTAGCGGCGATACAGCTCGAGAAGCCGGCCCAGGGTTGTACCATCCCCCGCGCGTGCCTCTTCCAGCAGTTGTTGGGGCTCTACCGTCATTTCCGTCGCCTGCGCGGTTGCTTCATAGTGAATTAGTCGCGGCGGCACGCAGATTACCGCCGGATAAGGCGAAGTTTTTCTTCGAGAAGCGGCAATGAATTGTACCTGATAGGTTGGAGCAGTAGGATCCGTCAAGCGTACTCGCGCCAACGCACCTTGCCAAGCAACGACCACCGCCCCGTTTGTGACTCTTCACGACGCACTTTCGATTACTCGAGGAGGACTGACGCGATACCCCGTCCGCGGACTGGTGCGTCGGCGCGAGTACACTTGACACACCCTACAGTCTTTGCTGGAAGACATCGCGCACGTTATCATGCTTTGGGTGGCATTCCCTCCCAAAATTGTCAGTTTCCTCATGAACGTTCATACCCTGTAGAATTCCCACTGGCTTGCGCAGGGAAACCGATCGAAAAAATGACAGGGCATTCACAAGCGAGCGATGGATGGAAAACACTAAATCAGTTTTTGTCAGCACTTTGGTGCTTATCCCTATCCTGGTTATCCTAATCGTCTACATCTGGAGCGTCGTGTGGGCGTATAATGATGCCGAAAGGCGTGGGAAATCTGGATGTCTGGTTGCCCTTCTCGTGTTCCTCCTGACTTGGCCGATGGGATTGATTATCTGGTTGATTTTTCGCCCAGAGAACAGAAATCCTGATGGAACATGAGCCTTCGTTGCACTGCCTGGCAGTAGGGTGTGTCAAGCGTACTCGCGTCGACGCACCTTGTCATGCAACGAGCTACAGACTTGGTATTCTTCTTGGCTTGGCCCAGCGGTAGGATGGAAACTGGCTGAGCGGAAATGGCTTGTTGCTTCTCACGTCTTGAAGGGTTCAATAAGAATGGCTCTGGAAAAGGAACTTGCGACTTATCAGCGGAAGCTGGCTGAATTGCTTCCCCACGAGGGCAAGTTCGTTCTTATTCACGGCGATGATGTTGCCGGAATCTGGGAGACTTATGAAGACGCTTTGCAGGCCGGCTACCAGAAGTTTCTGCTGGCACCGTTTCTGGTAAAGCGCATCCAATGGGCTGAGACGGTCCAGAATTTCACCAGGGACATTCGCCTATGCCCACCCTAGAGTTTCCCATCGCTCCAGAAGGTGCAATCATCACGGTCTGTATTCACATCAGTTCCCAAAGACTCCTGGCGCTTCAGGCCGCAGGCCAAGCGATACCGAACGCATTTTGGGGCGGGGTTTAATCGATACAGGAGCAAGCTCTAGTTGCATCGATAGCTCGATTGTCCATCAGTTAGGATTGAGTCCCACCGGTACAGCCCTAGTGCACACGCCATCAACCGGCACGACCCCGCATTCGTGCAATCAAGATGACGTGAGCGTTTGGTTTACGCAAATGTCGAGCCAGCCCGGCCAGGCCCAGCCGCAGATTCAGATTCATCCGATCCATTTTGTCTTGCCAGTCATCGAGGCAGATTTTTCGGCACAGGGCATTCATGCACTTATTGGCCGAGATGTTCTAAAAAAGTGCCACTTCACTTATGATGGACCTGGAGAAAACTTTTCACTCGTTTATTAGGTAGATTGCCCTCAAGAGAGTGTCAAACGGCCAACCCGGCCGACGGACGACGGGTCCGTTGCCTTCGGGCATGAGCAAGCGCAGATGGTCAGTCCCCCGCCATGAAGGTCATTGCCATGAGAATTTCCCGATGGACTGCAGTTCTCCTTGTTCCAACCATTTTCGCGACGGTCGGCCTGCCGCTTGCTTCAGCGCAGAAGGCGACGCCCCTGGCTGACTCCCTGAATTCTTTCGTCAGCCATGGCGTGCTGGCCGGGGCTGTCATGCTGGTCGCCTCGAAAGACCGCGTGCTCGCCGTGGAGACGATCGGCTGGGCGGACCTGTCGCGGGGTATGCCGATGGGGGAAAAGAAACTCTTCTGGATCGCCTCGATGTCGAAGCCAATCACAGCCACCGCGCTCATGATGCTCGTGGACGAGGGGAAGGTGAAGCTGGACGACCCGGTGGAGAAATATCTGCCCGAGTTCCATGACCAGTGGCTGGCAGTCGAACAGGACAAGCAGCATGTCCTGCTCCGCAAGCCGGCCCGGCCGATCACGGTGCGCGCTATCCTCAGCCATACCAGCGGCATGCCGTTCAAGTCGGCCCTCGAGCAGCCGACGCTCGATTTGTTGCCGCTCAAGGTCGCCGTGCGCAGCTACGCCATAACGCCGCTGGTGTTCGAGCCGGGCAGCAAGTACCAGTATTCCAACGCGGGCATCAACACCGTCGGCCGGATCATCGAGGTTGTGAGCGGCATGCCATACGAGCAGTTTCTCGACAAAAGGCTGTTCGAGCCGCTCGGCATGAAAGATACGACCTTCTGGCCGAATCAGGAACAGCAGCACCGGCTGGTGACATCGTACAAATCGAACGCCGACAAGACGGGTCTCGAAGTAATCACGGTCACGCAGCTCAAGTACCCGCTCGACGATCGCACGCGGCAGCCAATGCCGGCCGGCGGGCTGTTCTCGACCGCCCACGATCTTGGCCGCTTCTGCCAGATGATTTTGAACGGGGGAGTTTTTGAGGGCAAGCGCTTGCTCTCCACCGACGCCGTGAAGCAAATGACGCGCAAGCAAACCGGCCCGGCTGTCAAAGAAGGCTACGGCCTGGGCTGGTCTACAGGCGGCGACACGTTCGGCCACGGCGGCGCCTACAGCACGCAGATGTGGGTGGACACCAAGAACGGGCTGGTCATGGTGCTTCTCGTTCAGCATGCGGGCTTCTTGCCGGGCTACGGCGACCAGATCAACGATGCGTTCCTCAAAGCCGCCCGCAAGACCTTCGCCCGCTAACCCGTTCCTAATGGCTTCAACTCGTTTGACCGCGAGCCAGCGGCGAGCGCGTGTACAGAAGGGAAACAGCGTCCTGATTGTACACGCGCTCGCCGCTGGCTCGCGGTTAAACGAAAATCGCCTGCCAGGTCGGGCTCCGCGAATTGTTGAGCACGCATACAGCGGCCATTGCACCCCGGGCGTGCCAGCCTTGTGTCTGGGTGAGCGAACAGCCGATCGTCCCACAAGTGCGCCATCTTCGCACACTTGCTAGGAAGCATCCGAGACAAACTATTCACATGGAGACGGATCTTCCGATTAATCCGTATTTCATCCGGCCTGATTTGGATTCCTGGGCCATCATGATTTCAGCCGCATCCACAAAATCAGTGATAAATTACGTCGTGGGGGGCAATATCCTCAGCCTCGGGAAAGGATCCCGTCTTCCCAACCTGTAGGGAAACCCAGCGGGGCCTCATAGCCCGCCAGGGATGGCAAATAAGACTCGAAGCTCAAAGGAGTGAGCATGACGCTTCAATCCAGCAGTTCATGGATAGCGGCCACGATATTTTTCCTGGCGCCGATGGTTTACGGCGGAGAGCCAGACAAATTGCCCGCTGAAGCTGCTCGCGGGGAAGACTCCGTGCCAGTAACAGCACCCGCTGGCTCTACATTGCCCGCACTGGACCAGCCCGCGGCCGGCAACTTGCTGTCGGATACCGATAGCTGGCAAGGCTTCAAGCGCTTCGAGAGCGACCACGCGTTTGACAGGTTCATTGGTCCAATCACCAATCCGGTTCTCAGCAAGGATCCGCGCTCTCTGACTGAGGCGAGACTGCTGTTCATCCAGGATGAAATTGATCCCAAAGATGCTTTGGGGGGTGGTGATTTTCAAGTTTACGCGATGCAGCTCCGGTTGGCGTTAAGCGATCGCCTTACATTGATCGCCGACAAGGATGGCATCGCCAGCATTCACCCGAAAGACCTTCCCGGCCACACGGGCTTTATCAACCTGGCTGCGGGCCTGAAGTACGACTTTATTCGCGACGTGGAAGATCAATTCCTCCTGGCGGGCGGTCTCATGTTTGAGCCGCAAACCGGTGAAGGCGAGGTTTTCCAAAACCAGGGTGACGGCCTATTCACACTGTTCCTGTCGGCGGGCAAAGAATTTGCCTGTTACAACCACGTACTGGCCAATTTGGGGTACGAGTTTCCCGTCGACCGTTCGCAAAACAGCAGCTTCGTCTACACCAGTTTGCACATTGACCGGCAACTGTTTGGCTGGCTCTACCCGCTCGCCGAGTTGAACTGGTATCACTGGCTGAGCAGCGGCGATCGCGGCTTACCGCCATCCCTGGGAGAAGGCGACGGTCTCCTCAATCTCGGAACTTCAGGTGTAGCCGGCAACGACCTGGTGACCGCGGCTGTGGGCCTGAAGGCACGCCTGAACACCGCAACCGAATTGGGCACCGCCTGGGAGTTCCCGATTTCCAACCGGCACGATCTGATCAATAATCGGCTGACGGTGGAGCTTATCTTCCGGTACTAACGCGCAACTGCGCTGGGTCGCGGCGCTGCGTCCGCGCTGCCTCATGGTCTCCTGACCATGACGCTCCGATGACCGCAGGTCTCCTCAAGCGCGAGGAGACCTGCGCTCGTTCACATGGGATCAGGGTCTCCGGACTGTTGGAATCTGCACAAGGTTGAGTCAGTAGGGTGTGTCAAGCGTACTCGCGCCGACGCACCTTGCCGTGCAACGACCAGCGCCCCCTCAGGCCTTTCCATGATTCATTTTCGCCTGCTCGAAGGCACTCATCTTGGATTGTACGCGATGTGATTGCACTGTCCCCGCAATGGTGCGTTGGCGCGAGTACGCTTGACACACCCTACGGCCTGCGGGCTCGTGCTTGGGGAAACCGCCGACCATGGACATGGCTGTGGCCCCTTGCATGTCCACGATTGTCAATGGATGCCCGTTTATGTTACTCTCAAAGGTCGCCGAGAGTAGTGCTGCTGAGATGTCCCGGAAGTAGATTGGGCTTCTACGCAGACCCGTCATCGGCCGTTGCAGGAGGAGGTCACCATGAGAGCCTCGATCCTTCTTTCTGTCATTTGGATTCTCCTTTCGTTTTCTCCGGCCAATTCGCATGAGATGTGGAAGGCATGTGAAGTCTCGTATCAGGACCCGACAGAAGCGGAGAAAGATCACAATCCAATCAAGAAGGGCCTTCGACGCCCTGGCTGGAATGAATTTTGGGCAGCCGTCGATTGCTTGCATGCGCAAGGCGATCGGGCCAAAGCGGCACAGCTCTTCCGCGTCGTTGTCGAGAAATTCCCTGCTTCGGAATACGCTGCTGATTCAAAGGAATTGGCAGATCAACTGGAGAGGATGGTAGCGGAAGACAAGAAATGGACGGAACCTCCAGACGTTCGAAAAATGACAGTCGAAGAGAAAATCAGCTACAACGTTTACCACCTCCGCAACGTGAACTGTTCGCAGTGGTCGGACCCTGGAGAGTGCCAGTCATTGCACGAGCCGTTCGTCCAGAGAACGACCAATGCCGCCATTGCGCTACGGGATCTCGGCAAGCCTGCCATTCCGTCCTTGATCAAACTTCTTGACGACAGACGACCGACGCGGTCCATAGGCTGGCATCGCAGCTTTCTGCCCCAGCGTACCGTCCTTCGATACCAGGACGCAGCGATCCAAATCCTGAATGACCATCTTCCGGTACAATTCTACCGGTCCACCGGGACCGGAAAGTATTTGTCCAATGAGGATCCAGAACTGCGCGCGCATGTTGTTCTGTCGATTAAAGCGTTCTACGCAGAATCGCAGGGCAAGAATGACATCGAAGTGCAGTGGGTCGCGATCAAACAGAAGCCTGGCATTTTCCCAACGCTTCAGCTTCTAAAGTCGCTGGCAAAAGATCCGAAGGAAAAGAGTCGAGTTCTCAACGAGCTCCACCGGCTCTATGAGACCGATCATTGGGTCTACCAACCGCATTATGCTCTACTGCTCGCAGACCTTGGTGACACGTCGAAAGTGAACCAAGTACTCGATCAACATAAGAAGGGTAAGTATTCCAAGTCATACGTCCAACTACCTGACGATGGGGCAGCATCTGCGAATTCCCTGGACGCCGCGAAGGAGCTATTGGCTCGGTACGGATTCAAGGAGAGCAAAGAAGAGAACCGGAAGTAGCTGCAGATGTGTTGGCTGCGCACGCGTAGGGTGCAGTCAAGCGTACTTGCGCCGACGCACGTCGCCATGCAACAAGCAGCGCCCCCTCAGGCCTTTACACACTTCACTTTGGATTACTCGACGACGCTTACGTTGGATTGAATCCGCCGTGATTGCACTGTCCCCGGAATGGTGCGTCGGCGCGAGTACGCTTGACACACCCTACGACTTAATCAGCGCACAGAGCGCAACTTTCATTGATTTCTCACGATCTTTTAATCTTGGCCAACTTATCATAAACTACCTCTTTGGCCGTGCTGCCGGCAGTTCCAGGATAGGGAGTCTGCACCGGTAGTGTAGCCGTGGTCTTCCGTTGGACAGCTGATCTGCTGCCTGCGACTGGAGACTGGGCCGGCATAAATCCATAGCATCGTTACCGTCCTAACGAGCTTGCTGCTTTTGGCGCGCGCATTGTTGCGCACTCTCGGAGCAACACCGGGCAAGCTGCGTCCCTGCCCTGCGCCCATGAACAGTGACCGGCAGCAGCCCGGTGCCGGCTTCGGTGCGGCAGGGCGTTCGAGTCGAGTCGTTTGGTAACAACATTAAAGGAGCCTCTGATGTCTTTTGTCCGTTGGCTGCCCAGGTGCCTCGCGCAGCAGTCCGCAGTGCGGCGCTCCGAACGCCGACACAAGGCCGGTGCCCGGCGTCGTCCGTCCCAATTGACGGTCATGGTGCTGGAGGACCGGTTGGCACCGGCCGTCCTTACCGTCAATAGCCTCGCCGACGCTCCCATTTCGGGCGACAGCTCGACGCTGACCCTGCGGGAGGCGATCGCGCTGGTCAACACCGGCGGCACCGCCACCGACGCCTCGGGAGCCAGCTTGAGCGCCGCCAAGTCGAGCCAGATCGATACCACCCAGCCGTTCGGCACCAAGGACACAGTCCAGTTCGACGCACATTTGCTTGGGCCGACGCAGCAGGTGATCACCCTGACCGTCAGCGAATTGGAGGTGAGCCGGAGTGTCACCATCATCGGCCCGGGAGCGAGCGAACTGGCCCTGAGCGGCAACAGCGCCAACCGCGTGCTCGATATCGACGGCCAGGCCAGCGTCAGTATCACCGGCCTGACCGTGGAAGCCGGGGCGCTGGCGCAGCCGGACAATACCACGACCAACAACCTGGCCGACGACGGCGGCGGCATCCTCAACGCCGGCGCGTTGACGCTCACCGAGAGCGTCGTCTCCGGAAACTCGGCCCCCAACAGTGGCGGCATTCTCAACACGGGCACGCTTACACTCGCCGACAGCGTCGTTTCCGGAAACTCAGCCCAGCTCGAGAACGGCGGCATCGCGAACTATGGCGGCACGCTGACACTTACCGACAGCATCGTCACCGGAAACTCGGCAGGCACAGGCAACGGCGGCATCGCGAACTATGGCGGCTCGGTAAAGCTCACGAACAGCACCGTCTCCGGGAACTCGGCCGCGGGCGCGGGCGGCATTGGCAATTACGGCGGCACCTTGACGATCACCGACAGTACCATCGTCGGCAACTCGGCCATCGGCGACGGCGGCATCGTCAATACCGGCACGCTGACACTCACCGACAGCACGGTCTCCGGCAACATGGCCAACAGCGGCGGCGGGATTGGCAATTACGGCGGCACGCTGACACTCGTGGACAGCACCGTGTCCGCAAACTCGGCCAGCGGCGGCGGTGGCGGCATCGTCAATACCGGCACGCTGACACTCACCGACAGCACGGTCGCGGGAAACTCGGCCAGTGGCGGCGGCGGCATCATCAACACCGGCTCGCTCACGATCACGGGCAGCACCATCGCCGGAAACTCCGTCCAGCTCGACAACCCGGGCATCGCCAACACCGGCTCGTACATGCTCATCGGCAACCTCATTTCGGCCGACTCCGCCAATGGGGCGGGACTGGTCAATGCCGGCGTCGTGACGATCACGGACAGCACCATCGCCGGGAACTGGGCGCAGCTCGATAACGCCGGCATCGCCAATTACGACGGTTCGCTGACCCTCGTGGACAGCACCGTCTCCGGAAACTCGGCCCTCAAGGGCAACGGCGGCATCGCCAACTATGGCGGCGCGCTGACCCTCGTGGACAGCACCGTCTCTGGAAACTCGGCCGTCGGCGCTGGCGGCATCGGCAACTATGCCGGCACCTTGACGCTCATGGGCAGCACCGTCTCCGGAAATTCGGCTGTCGGCGACGGCGGTATTCTGAATACCGGCACAATGACGCTCGCCAACAGCACGGTTTCCGGCAATTCGGCCAGCACCACGGGCGGCATCGCCAACTACGGCGGCACGTTGTCTCTTGACAGCAGCACTGTTACCGGCAACTCGGCCATCGGCGGTGCGGGCGGCATCCTCAACACCGGCTCGCTGACGCTGGCAGACAGCTCCGTCGCGGGCAACTCGGCCGGCAGCGGCGGCGGCATTGTCAACGCCGGCTCGGCACTGATCCAGGGCAGCAGCGTCTCCGGAAACTCCGCCGGCGGCAGCGATAACCCCAACACCGGCTCGCTGATACTGTTCGGCAACACGGTCTCGCCGAACCGCGATAGCGGCGGCGGCATTGTCAACACCGGCACGCTGACGATCAGCGACAGCACCATTTCCGGAAATTCGGCCGAACTCAACAACGGCGGCATCGTCAACTACGGCGGCACGCTGTCGCTCACCGGCAGCACGGTCTCCGGGAACTGGGTAGTCGTGGGCAACGGCGGCAACGGCGCTTCCGGCGGCGCGGTCACCTCCGGCAGCTTCGTCTCTGCCAACACGGGCGGCAACCTCGCCGGGACAGGGACGTCCGACGACCTGGGAAGCAAGGTCATCGGTTCCCCCAATGGCGCTTCCACCCTCTTCTTGCCGAGCTCGTTTTGCAATAGCGGCGCTGTTGCTCCAACCATCGCTCAAACTGCGGGCCCGCAGTCCTTGGCTGGCACTCCGGATGCCTCGGAGGTCGTCAGCGCTGGCTCCGGCAACCCGCTCTCGGCCGGCTCCACGTTCCAGGAAGTCATCACCTCTGCGACCACGACTGGCCAGGATGCTGGCAATCCTGTCGCGATGTTCCTGGCAGCCCCGGAACCGCTGGCAGCGGGAGCGTTTGTAATGCTCGCAGTGCAGGCCGGCATTGGCGACAGCACTGTCGTCCAGGCGAACTTTGCTCCAGGCTCTGTGAGGAGCGAGGCTGTGCACGATGCCCGGGCCCTGGTCGAGCGGCACCTCTCCGACCAAGCCTGGCACGAGAATTTGAAAACGTTGACGAGCGCAGACGAAGCGGACCGGCTGGCGGCGGCCATCAGCATGGACGTGTCGCATGGACGCTTCAACACGCCGGACCAAGCAGCGCGCGAGCATGGGATTGCTCATTTTGCTCGCGAGGGAGACGCCTCTTCGAGTTTCCTGGCTGCCTGCCTGGCGGTGGTCTTCATCGCGCAGAAGAGCGGCCACGACAGGCGCCGCCCTCATCAACATGCCGAGACCCCGCTTGCGGTAACGAGGCTGGGAGACAGCGAGGTCCTTGACTGACCTCGTGCGCTATCACGTCGGAATGGATGAGCAAAGCCCAGGGTAAGCACACGCTGGGCTTTGCTCTCGCGACGCGCGACCGGGCCATAACGCGAGCAGTAGGATGCGTCAAGCATACTCGCGCCGACGCACCTTGCCAAGCAATCAGCACCGCTTCATCGTGCCTCTTCACGATGTACTTTCGACTACTCGAAGACGCTCGTCTTGTTTTCGCCACGGATTGAAACCGACGTGATAGCACCGTCCTCCGCATGGTGCGTCGGCGCGAGTACGCTTGACGCACCTACGGGCTCATGTTGGCTCGTCGCGCTTTACGGGCTGGCCCAGGTAGTTCGCGTGGTCGGTAGCCTGGTTGGGCGCTCCGCGCTCCAGTGCGGCACGAAAATCGGGAGGCAGCTCGCGCTTCTGCAGGGTTACGCTATCGACCAGCACATACACGGTTTCCACGCCGGCAATCGGCCGTTCATCACCCGCGATGCGAAATTCGCTGTGCAACGTGAAGGAGGTGTTGCCCAGCCGCGTGGCGGCGACGGCGACTTCGAGCACCTGGTCGAAACAGGCGGGCTGCTTCCATTCGAATGTCTGCTTGACCAGTTGATAATCGAGCGTGCCCTGGATCACGTCGTCGCCAAAACCGAGCGCCCGCAGGAATTCGGTGGTGGCCAGGTCGACGTAATCGCCGTAACGGGCGTTGAAGACAACTCTCTGCGCGTCGCACTCGCCATAGCGGACGCGCAAGTAGTAGCGAAAGCGGTTGATCACGTCGTTATTCTGCGGGATAAGGGACCCGGCGGAAAGCCCGCAGGCATGCTCGGCGCGTGGAAATGATCCAAGTTCTCTTATCACCCGGCCCCAATTCTGGTAATAGACAGGTCTTAAGAGACTGCTACAACCGAGTCTGCCGCAACCGGGGTCCATGAGCGCCGGTGCCGGCTCCCTTCCAGGGGCCGCCATCGGCGCGGGTGACTGAGTTCTCGTGTTCCCAAGTTTACGGAGGATTGCCAATGCTCCCCGTTCGCATTTTGGAAGGATTCAAGAGTGTGCCGAAGGAAGTTGTGGGTTTGTGTCGCCCGCACACCTGGGAGCAATTGACAACGCCGCCCGGCAACGGGTTGAGGTCGATCCGGGACCTGCTCGTGCATATGCTTGCAGCCGAAAACGGCTGGATCGGTCATGTGATCCAGCGCAATCCGCTGCACTGGTTCGAACCGGCATCGTTCACCAGCCTCGACCAGATCCTGGCCACCTGGACGCCCCAGCGCGAGGCGACGCTCGGATTCATCCGTGGCGTAACCACGCAGGAGCGCCACGCCCGCAGGCCGCTGCCCTGGAATCCCTCCGACTCGGCAACTATCGAAGAGATCCTCTGGCACATCGTGACCCACGAGCAGTACCACCGCGGCCAGATTTCCACCCGGCTGGGAATGCTGGGCCGCCGCGACCTGCCTGATTACGATCTCCTCCGACGGGCTGCCGGGCAAAAAAAATAATAAGGCACGCGAGCGCATTCTCCCCTCTCCCGGTACTCCGGGAGAGGGGTTGGGGGTGAGGGTAACGTTTCGTGGGGAATAGATGAACGCCCTCACCCCCGCCCCTCTCCCGGAGTACCGGGAGAGGGGAGTGAGAATCACTCCCTTCATTACAAGAGGCGGTTCGCCTAATTCCTAGTGGGCATGATTCCCGGCTGCCGGGCTGCCTGCCGGCGCGTCGTGGCCGCGGCCTGCGAGCCGTTCGATCACGAAAAAGAACACGGGCGTCAGAAAAATGCCGAAGAAGGTCACGCCGATCATGCCGCTGAAAACAGCCAGACCCAATCTTTGCCGCATCTCCGCGCCGGCACCATGCGCGACCACGAGCGGGATCACGCCGAAGATGAAGGCGAACGAGGTCATCAAGATCGGCCGCAAACGCAAACGCGAGGCCTCCAGCGTCGCCTGACGGCGCGGCACGCCATGCTCGCGCTGCTGCTTGGCGAATTCGACGATCAAGATCGCATTCTTGCTCGCCAGGCCGACCAGCACAACGAAGCCGATCTGCGTGAAGATGCTCACGTCCATGCCGGCCAGGTCCACGCCCACGACGGAGCAGAGCAAGCACATCGGCACGACCAGGATAACGGCCAACGGCAGCGACCAGCTTTCGTATTGCGCAGCCAACACGAGGAATACAAAGACGACCGCCAGAGCAAACACATACAGAGCGGTGTTGCCCGCCTGGAGCTGCATGTAGGTCAGCTCCGTCCAATCGTACGCCATCTGCGACGGCAATTCCGAGTTGGCAATCTCTTCCATCATGCTTACGGCCTGGCCCGAGCTGATGCCCGGCGCGGTGTTCCCGGTAATGGCCGCGGCGGAGTACATGTTGTAGCGCAGCACCATCACCGGCCCGCTCGTGTCACGCACCGAAAGCAGCGTGCCGAGCAGGATCATTTGCCCCTGGTTGTTGCGCACCTGGAGCTGGCGAACGTCGCGGATGCGGTCGCGGAATTTCGGATCGGCCTGGACGTTCACCTGCCAGGTCCGGCCGAATTCATTGAAGTTGTTGACGTAGTAGGAGCCCAGGTAAACCTGCAAGGTATTGAAGACATCGCTCACCTGCACGCCCAGCGCCAGACACTTGGTCCGGTCGATGTCGAGGTACAACCAGGGCGTGTTGACGCGCGAGCTGTTGAACAGTCCCTCAAGCCCCGGCGTGTTATTGCCGCGGGCGACGATTTGATCGCTGACCCGCTGCAAGTCGCCCAGGCCGAGATTGCCACGGTCTTCAATAATCATCTTGAAGCCGCCCGTCGTTCCCAAACCGTCGATGGGCGGCGCGCCGAATACGGTCACCACGGCGCCGCGGACCTGTTCGGCGCATTGCGTGCGCAGGCTGACGGCGATGGCGTCGGCCGAAAGGTCCGCGCCGCGCCGTTCGGAGAACTCCTTCAGCATGACGTACATGGAGCCGAGGTTTGGGGCGTTGGCATTGAGCAGCAGCGATTGCCCGGCAATACCGACCGTATGTCCGACCCCCGGCGTCTTGCGGGCCAGCTCCTCGATGTGGGCCATGACTCTTTGGGTCCGCTCCAACGACGCGGCGTCCGGCAACTGTACGTTAAGCAGGAGGTAGCCCTTGTCCTGTTGCGGCACAAAGCCGGTCGGAACGCGATTGAACTCGAAGTAGGTGAGCACCAGCAACCCGCCATAGAGCAGCAGAGTAAGCAGGCTCACGCGCAGCAGCACGCCGACGCCGCGGGTATAGAGCGCTGTGCTGGCGTTGAAGGTGACGTTGAACAACTTGAAGAACCAACCCAGCCCCAGATCGAGCAGCCGCGTGAGGGGATCACGCGCGGCAGCGTGCGGCTTGAGCAGGATCGCCGCCAGGGCCGGGCTGAGCGTCAGGGAGTTGAAAGCCGAGAAAACCGTCGACACTGCAATTGTGACAGCGAATTGACGGAAAAACTGGCCGGTAATACCTCCGAGAAACGCGCAGGGCACGAAGACGGCACAGAGCACCAGGGCGACCGCGATAACTGGCCCGGTCACCTCTTCCATGGCCTTGCGGGCCGCCTCGCGCGGTTCGACTCCCTGTTCCAGCCAGCGCTCGACGTTTTCGACCACGACAATGGCATCGTCGACCACGATGCCGATGGCCAGCACCAGCCCGAACAACGAGAGATTGTTGAGGGAAAAACCAAGCGCAGCCATGACGGCGAACGTGCCGACAATGGCGACGGGCACGGCAATCAAGGGAATCAGGGCCGCCCGCCAGTTCTGCAGGAACGCCAGCACGACGATGGCCACCAGGATGACGGCGTCGCGCAAGGTGTTGAAGACCTCGTTCACCGATTCGCTGATGAAGGGTGTGGTGTCGTAGACGATGCGGTAATCGAGCCCCTGGGGAAAGCGCCTCTTCAGCTCCTCCATCTTCGCGTAGACGCCGTGAGCGGTCTGCAAGGCGTTGGAACCGGGCAGCTGGTAGATCGTCAGCGCCACGGACGGTTCTCCGTCGAGCGTGGCCGATTGGCCATACTGCTGCGCGCCCAACTCGACATGGGCGATGTCGCGCAGGCGCACGATGCCGGTCGCTTGCGCCAGTGGACCGGTCGGTGTTGTCTGGCCCACGGCCGTGGTCGAACCACCGATTGCACTCTGGCTGGTCGTGCTGGACGTGCTCGCCAGGCTTCCCTGGTCCGCCTTGATGATGATGTTCGCGAATTGCTCCGGATCGGTGAGCCTGCCCAGCGTATTGATCGTCAGTTGGAACTGTTGACCCTTGGGCACGGGCTGCTGGCCGATCTGGCCGGCGGCAACTTGCAGGTTCTGCTGGCTGATTGCCGTGACCACGTCCATGGCGCTGATCTTCAGAGAAGCCATCTTTTCGGGATCGAGCCAGGCCCGCAGGCTGTAGTCGCGCTGCCCGAGATAGCTGACGCCCGCCACGCCCGGCAGCCGGCCCAGTTCGTCGCGGATGTCGATGGTGGCATAGTTGCTGAGAAAAAGATCGTTATAGCGGCCGCTGTCGGACACCAGGTTCACGATCATCATCGTGTTGGGCGACATCTTTTTGACGTTGATGCCTTCCTGCTGGACCATGAGCGGGATCACCGGCAGCGCCAGCGAAACGCGGTTCTGCACCAGCACCTGGGCCATGTCCGAATCCATGCCCATTTTGAAGGTCACGGTCAGGGTGTAGGAGCCGTCGTTGGTGCACTGCGACGACATGTACATCATGTTCTCGACGCCGCTGACCTGCTCTTCGATCGGCGCGCCAACCGTGTCGCGCACGGTGATCGCATTGGCGCCTGGATAAAACGCCGTCACCAGGACCGTAGGCGGCGTTACCTCCGGGTACTGCGCGATCGGCAGATTGAACACCGCCACCGCCCCCGCCAGCGTGATCACGATCGAGAGCACGGAGGCAAAGATCGGCCGGTCGATGAAAAAGTGCGAAATCACAGTGAAGCTCCAGAGAGCATTAGTCGACGGACCGGGGATCACGGTCCACATGACCGTGAACAATTCCGCCGATACTACATGACGGCGCGTAATTCGGCAGCATTTGTGGGGCACGTTTTCAACGTGCCGGCCGGCGTCTGGGCACGTTACAAACGTGCCCCACAAACCGCAGCAGCCGATTCACGCACGGCCATATAGCTCGAAGCGTTTGCGAAATCCTCGCTAACGCTTCGGGCTAGTATGAGGCAATTCGCACACGGTCATTTGGTTCTCTTCCGGTGCAGCGCGACGATCGCGATGGCACCAAGCATTCCTGTGGCAGTCCCGACGATGGCGGCCCCGGGCATTGGGGCGATGCGGACGCGCCAGAGCAATAAGCCGAATGCCAATCCTGCCAGGCCGCCGAGCAGCGCCGAGCCAATCCATTGCATGGCGGCGGCGCTGAGCAGGCGCATCTCGCTCAGGCTGTCGATCACATAAAAGAATACCGGCGTGAGAAAGATGCCGAAGAGCGTCACACCGAGCATGCCGCTGAAAACCGCCGTGCCGAGCGAACGACGCATTTCCGCCCCGGCACCCGTGGCGATGACGAGCGGCACGACGCCCAGGATGAATGCGAAGGAAGTCATCAAGATGGGCCGCAGGCGCAGGTTGGACGCCTCGCGCGTCGCCTCCCAGCGCGGCCGGCCCTGGCGGCGCAGTTCCTTGGCGAATTCAACGATCAGGATGGCATTTTTGCACGCCAACCCCACCAGCACGACCAGGCCGATCTGCACGAATATATCGATCGACCGATTGGTATACAGCACACCGGCCAGCGAACAGAGCAAGCACATCGGCACGACCATGATCACCGCCAAGGGGAGCGCCCAGCTTTCATAAAGGGCGGCCAGCGCCAGGAACACGAACACTACCGCCAGCGCGAAGACCGCGAGGGCAGTATTGCCTGCCCGGATTTGCATGAACATCAGCTCGGTCCACTCCGTGCTCATGGAGCGCGGCAACGTTTCCTCAGCGAGGGCATCGATGCTGTTGATCGCCTCCCCGGAACTCGTGCTGGGCAAGAGATTCCCCGTGATCGGCGCCGCGCCATAGAGATTGTAACGCGTCACCATGACCGGGCCGCCGACGGTGCGCATGTTTACGAGCGTGCCCAGCGGCACCATTTCTCCCCATTTGTTGCGGACTTCCAGGAGGTTGATGTCCTCGACGCGCGTGCGGTAGTCGCCCTCGGCCTGCACCGTCAGTTGCCAGTAGCGGCCGTAGACGTTGAAGCTGTTGACGTATACCGAACCCAGGTACATCTCCAGCGTCCGGTTCACGTCGTCGAGCGACACGCCCAGCGACGCAATCTTGGTGCGGTCCATGTCCATGAACAACTGCGGCGTGTTGGCGCGGAATTGGGTGAAGACGCCGACTAGTCCGGGCAGGTTCTGCAGTTTCTTGACCAGGTCGTTAGTCTGGCGTTCGAGGTAGTCGACCCCCATGCCGGCGCGGTCCTCGACCATGAGCTTGAAACCGCCGGCCACGCTGAGGCCCGGAATGGGCGGTGCGCCAAACACCGTGATGTCGGCGTCCTTGATCTCCTGCGCCCAAGCGCGGCGCAGCCGGGCCATGATGGCGGTGTCGTGCAGCTCGGCACTCCGGCGTTCTTCGAACGGCTTGAGGATGACGAACATCGAGCCAAAGTTCGAGCTGTCGGCCGACTGCAAGAAGGATAGCCCCGATACAGTAGCGGTGTGCGCCACCCCAGGCGTGTCCAGGACGATCCGTTCGGCCCGCGCGATGATGTCCTGCGTGCGCTGCAGCGACGCCGAATCCGGCAGCTGCACGTTGACGATGAGTCGGCCCTGGTCTTGCTGCGGAATGAAGCCGGTCGGCGCCTTTTGGAAGACCCAGTAAGTCACGACGACCAGGCCGGCGTAGACCAGCAGCACCACCAGGCTGACGCGCAACAGGTGGCCGACGATCCAGGTATAGGCAGCCGTGCCGGCGCCGAAACCCTTGTTGAAAAGATGAAAGAACCAACCGAACGCCATGTCAAGCAGCCAGGTCAGCGGATCCCGGCGGGCGCCGTGCGGCTGCAACAGGATTGCGGCCAGGGCGGGACTAAGCGTCAATGAGTTGAACGCGGAAAAGACCGTCGAAACGGCGATGGTCACGGCGAACTGCCGGAAAAACTGGCCGGTAATACCGCTAATAAAGGCACAGGGCACGAATACCGCGCAGAGCACCAGGGCGACGGCGACCACCGGCCCGGTGACCTCGTCCATGGCCTTGCGGGCTGCAGCGCGCGGGGCCATGCCCTGGGCAAGCCAGCGTTCGACGTTCTCCACGACGACGATGGCATCGTCCACGACAATGCCGATCGCCAGCACCAGCCCAAACAGTGAAATGTTATTCAGGCTGAATCCAAAGGCTGCCATGACTGCAAACGTGCCGACGATGGCGACAGGCACCGCGATCAGCGGAATCATCGCCGCCCGCCAGTTCTGCAAGAAGGCGAGCACGACGATGGCCACCAGCACCACCGCCTCCAGCAATGTTTGCACGACATCCATGACCGACTCGCGCACGAACGGCGTAATGTCGTAAGCGATGTCGTAATCGAGACCCTGTGGGAAGCGCGCCTTCAGTTCCTCCATTTTCGCGCGCACCCGGTTGGCCACGTCCAGCGCGTTCGTTCCCGGGAGCTGGTGAATCCCGAGGCCAACGGACGGTCGGCCGTCGAAGGTGGCGGACAGGTTGTAGTTCTGCGCCCCCATCTCCACTCGGGCCACATCGCGGAGGCGAACGATGCTGACGGCTGGTCCCGCCGGCAGGGGCTGCGTGCCGCCGGGCACGTTGGTGCCGCCTGAAATTCCGCCTGGGGCCGGCATGGCGGTGCTTCTCGAACTGGTGCTCGCGCTCGTACCGGTGCTGAGCATGCTGTTGCCCAGGGAAGTGCCAGTCGACGTGCTGCTCGTCAGCGCGCTGCTCGTTAGCGTGCTGCCCGTGAGCGCGCTCGTGCTTGGCAGGCTGCTAGTGGTGCTGCCGCCCATCGTGACGGCACCAGTTGTGCTGCTGTCCGACATGCTACCAGCGCTCGTCGAAGTGCCGCTGGACATGGAACTGCCCGTGGTAGACCCGTTCAGCATGCTGCTGCTCGTGGCGCTGCTCAAGGTGCTGCTCGTGAGATTGGAGCTGAGCATGCTGGCCCCGGCAAGCGTGCCGATGCTGGCGAGATTGCTCAGAGGCGATCCACTGGGCGCGGTACCGCTGGTGGTGGCCCCTGAATTCGCAGGAATGCCTGCTACTCCAGGAGTGGGCAAGAGGAGTCTGCCCCGGTTGACCTTGACGATGATATCCCCGAACTGCTCCGGATCGCTGAGCCGGCCCAGAGCATCGATCGGCAGGGCGAACGACTGCGTCCGCGGAGCAGGCGGCTGGCCGATCTGGCCGGCCGCCACTTCGACGTTCTGGCCGCGGATGGCATTGGCCACTTCGAGCGCGGTCATGTTGCACGATGCCAGCTTTTGCGGATCCAGCCAGGCGCGGATGCTATAGTCGCGCTCGCCCAGGTAATTGATGTCCGAGACGCCTTCGAGTCGAAACAGCTCGTCGCGCACGTTGATGGTGGCGTAGTTGCTCAGGTACAAATCGTCGTAGCGCCCGTCCGGCGAGAAGAAACTGACGACCATCAAGATGTCGGGCGTCTTCTTCTTGATCGTGATGCCCTGGTTCTGCACGGAGACGGGCAACTGCGGCATGGCCAGGGCCACGCGGTTTTGCACCATGACCAGGGCCGTGTTCAGGTCGGTGCCGATGTCGAAGGTCACGGTCAGCGTGTACGAACCGTCGTTGCCCATCTGCGAGGACATGTACAGCATGCCCTCGACACCGTTGACCTGCTGCTCGATGGGAGCCGCCACGGTGTCAGCCACGACCTGCGAGCTGGCTCCCGGATAGTTGATGGACACCTGCACGGAGGGCGGCGTGATGGGCGGGTACTGAGCGATCGGCAAATACAAGAGGGCGATCCCGCCGGTCAGCGTGATCACAATCGACAGCACGGCCGCAAAGATGGGCCGGTCGATGAAGAAGTGCGAGATCATGGTCGGGCTCGTCTCGTTACTGGCTCGGACCAGCTTTGCTCGGACCAGCCTGCGGCGTCTGGGGGCTGGGCGGCTTTGGGGCCGGCGTGGCCGGGGTCGTTTCCCCTGCGGCAGGGATGCCGAGCGTTGGCATCTCCATCTGCTCCGGCTCGATTACCATGTTGGGCCGTACCTGCTGCAGCCCGCCGACGACGACCCATTCATCGGGCTTGAGTCCGTCCAGGATCACGCGCAGGCCGTCGTCTTGCAGCGGCCCGGTAGTCACGCGGTGGTATTCGACTTTGTGCTCCGAGCCGACCACGTAGAGATATTTCAGGCCCTGGTCGGAGCCGAGCGCCCTGTCGATAACCAGCAGCGCCTTGTGAGGCACGCCGATGGGCAGCCGGATGCGCACGAACATCCCCGGGGTCAACAAGCGTGTGCCTCCCGGCGGTTTCGGATTCGCGAACACGCCGCGAACGGAGATGGTCCCGGTGGACGGGTTGACCTGGTTGTTGACGAAGTTGATCGTCCCCCGGTGCGGGTAGCCGTCTTCACCCTGGAGACCCATGAGGACTGGGATGTCGGCGTTCGGCTGGGGCAAAGGAATCCTCTTCTCGTTGATCGCCCGCTTGATCCGCAGCAATGTGGGTTCGTCCATGTCGAAGTAGGCGTACATTGGGTCGAGAGACACCACGCGGGTCAGCAGCGTCTGGTCCGCGTTCACCAGGTTGCCGAGCGTCAGGTAATAACGGCTCACCTGGCCATCAATGGGTGAAGTGACGTTGGTGAAATCGAGATAAAGCTTGTAGGTTTCCAGGCTGGCCTCGGTGGCCTTGACCCGGGCTTCCGCCTCGTTCACCGCCGCCAGGTCCTGGTCGAGCTGTTGCTGGCTGACGGCGCCGGTGCCGCCGGTGCCGGCGATGGCCAGATCGCGGGCGTAGGTGACCTTGGCCAGCTTGAGCGATGCCTGGTTGAGATTGACCTGCCCCTGGGCCTGGTCGTACTGGGCTTTGTAAGGCCGCGGGTCGACCTGGAAGAGCAGCTCTCCTTTCTTGACGTCGGCTCCTTCCTTGAAGGGCATCTTGACCAGGTAGCCGGTCACGCGCGGGCGAATGTCTACCGATTCGACGGCGTCCGTTTGGCCGGTGAAGTCGACATAGTCGGTCACTTCGCGAACGACAGGCTTGCTGACCGGGATCACCGGCGGCTTGGCCGGCGCCACGGTCTGCTGGCGGCGCTCGCACCCGGCCATAAAGGCCGCTGTCACCAGTCCGGAAGACAACATGGCAAGTAAGGGTCGATAGTTCATGGCGCCCCTCGTGCTCGTGAATCGTGTCTTCTGCTGCAGCAAGTCGCGCACCGGTCGCGCGGGCTCGTCCTTGTTTTAGGGGAGGAGAGACTGTTTGTGCAGATGGTGCAGGAAGTCAAGCAAGCCAAGAGGGAGCAGCAGGCAGACGATGGTAATGTTCTAGAATTGCGTTGCGGGTCGAATCGCCGAATCGCCGCGTTGCCCCTCGACAGTCTCGTGCTGCTAATTTTTGAGACTGGGTATTGCGTAAAGAACGTGTGACCACACCTGGAAAAGAGGTAATAAACCATGGCCGTTAGGAGCGTCCGCCCCAAATTACCGGATACCTACTTCAAACTGGTGAAGCAGTTCCCGCTCACCCGCATCCGGGACAGCGAACACTTGGAAGCGGCCCAGCAGATGATCGACTACTTGCTGCAAGAGAAACTGGACGAGGGTGCCCAGGAGTATTTGGATGTTCTGACGGATTTAGTCGAAGCTTACGAGGACGAACACGAACCTATTCCCGATGCCTGCGAGGCGGATGTGTTGCAAGAACTGATGAGATCGAATGGACTCAGCCAAGCGCGCCTCTCGAAGAAGGTCGGCATTTCACAGTCCACTATTTCCGCCGTCGTGAACGGTTCAAGATCGCTCACGAAGGGACAGATAATCACCCTCGGCAAATTCTTCCGTGTTTCTTCAGCCGCCTTCCTCCCCTCTTGAGGTTCAGCCGCTGTAGCAAAACTGAGCCGCAACGCAAAGCTAGGACACTGCCTAGAAGTTCAAGGCAAACCCGCTCGCGCGCTTGCCTCGCGAGGATTGCGCCGGAAGTCACGTCGCGTACGCCGGCATCCACTGCGAGGCTTTCACCTTGCCGCGGAGCGACTCCGGGCTTGTCGGAGGCGCTAGCCCTTCGCGCTGGGCCTCCAGTCCGACAGCGGTCGCAATCTCCACGGCAACGGCGCGCAGGTCCCGGACGCTTGGCAGCAGCTGGGCCGATGGGTCACTGGACGCCGGCGAGTTCTCCGACAGCGCCCGGCCGGCGGCGAGCATCATCCCATCCGTGATGCGCCAGGCCCCGGAAGCGACCAACGCCAGGCCAATGGCTGGGAAGATGAACACATTATTGCACTGGGCAATGGCGATCTGCCGGCCCTGGTAGATAACGGGCGGGAAAGGCGAGCCTGTTGCCACGAGCGCCCTGCCCTCCGTCCACTGAATCAGGTCGGAGGGTAAGGCCTCGGAATTCGAAGTGGGGTTGGAAAGCGGTAAGATTACCGGCCGCTCGACCTTGCGGGCCATTTCGCGCACGAGTGCCTGAGTGAAGGCGCCGCCGACCGTGGACAGACCGATCAGAATCGTCGCCTCGACCTTGCCGATCACATCGGCCAGGGCGATGGCCCCATCATGGCTGCGCGGCCAGTCCGCCAGGTCCTCGGCCGGCTGCGCGTACATCTGCTGCCCCGGTGACAGGTCTTGCCGTTGCGTGTGCAGCAGGCCGTGGAGGTCCACTAGCCAGAAGCGCCGCCGAGCCTGTTCTTCCGAGAGTCCTTCCTGCACCATGGCTGCCCGCAGATAATCGGCAACGCCCGTGGCTGCGGAGCCTGCCCCCAGCAAGACGATCTGCTGGTTGCGGATTCTTTGATCGCTGATTCTCAGTGCCGACAGGATCGCCCCCAACACGACGGCCGCCGTTCCCTGGATATCGTCGTTGAACGTCACCAGCTGATCGCGATAGCGCTCGAGAATAGGCCGGGCATGGGCGCAGGCGAAATCCTCCCATTGCAGGCAGGTCCCCGGCAGCTCTTCCTTCACTGCCTGGACGAACTGGTCCACAAAACTGAAATACTCCGCACCGCTCACGCGCTCGTGACGCAGGCCCAGGTACTCGGGATCGCTGCGCCGCTCCAGGTTGTTGGTGCCGACGTCCAGTAGGATCGGCAGCGTTCGCGCCGGGTGGATCCCTCCCACAAGTGTGTAGAGGGACAGCTTGCCGATCGGTATGCCCATGCCGCCTGCGCCCTGGTCGCCAATCCCCAGGATGCGTTCGCCGTCGGTGACGACGATGATGTCGACTTCCTTGTTTGGGCGGTTGCGCAAGAGGGTGCGTATCGAGTCGCGGTGTGGATACGCGATGAACAGCCCGCGGTTGCGCCGGTAGATGTGGGAGAACTGCTGGCACGCCACCGCGACCGTCGGCGTGTAGACGATGGGCAGCATCTCCTCCATGTGGTCGTGCAGCAGGCGATAAAAGAGGACCTCGTTGTTATCTTGCAAGGCGCGCAGGTAGATGTGTTTGCCGAGGTCCGTGTCGTAAACCTGGAAGGCCTCATAGGCACGCACGCATTGCTTGTCGAGTGTCTCAATGACCGGCGGCAGCAATCCGTCGAGTCCGTACGCCTTTCGCTCCGCGTCGGTGAACGCGGTGCCCTTGTTCAACAACGGGTCCTTAAGGAGATGGAGACCTCGATGGTGGTGAACGTCCTCCTCGACCGGCACAGTGCCCATGTGTCCCCTTCGTGAGACTCGCGAGGTTGCGAGCGGAGGCGGTCAGCTAAATCAGCGTGCCCAAATTAGCAGCAGGAGATTGAACTTGGGTGCCATGCTTTCGGGGCCCAAGCATGGACTGAACGCACCCATACTTATCTGTCGGGGCCACGAAAGCATGTCCTGCCCCACGCAAAGGAGCAGTTCGCCGACTGCTCCATGCTTTCGGATTTTGGCACTCGGCAGTCTCCGGCGGTAGTTCGGGCCCGAAAGCATGGCACCCAACACGAGTTTGCTGCAAGAGCCCGCACGGTCATTTAGTGAGTGTCGCACGACTCAAAGCACCAAATCCAGAGAATTACGCCCCGTGATAGTCGATGTCCTTGACTTCCAGGGCGTGTTTCTGAATGAAATCGCGCCGTGGCTCGACCTTCTCGCCCATCAGGATGCGGAACATATCGTCCGCCTTGTTGCAGGTAACATCGAGCTGCACTTGCAGGAGCGTGCGCTTCGCGGGGTCGAGGGTGGTTTCCCAGAGTTCCTCGGGCTCCATTTCGCCCAGGCCTTTGAAGCGCGTGACCGTCATGCCTTTTTCCCCGAGCCGGCGGATTTCCGGCACCAGGTCGCGGAGATGGGGCAGCGTGCGCTGCACGTCGCCGCTGTGGAGCGAGAAACGGGGCAATGGATCGCGGCCTGCAATGCGCGGTGCATCCAACAGACAGGCGCCGTCCAGTCCGAACTCGCCCAACTTTTCTATACCTCGGTTAATGGCGCGCACCTCGTGCAGCTCCTGCACGAAGATCGACTCCCCATGTCCGTTCGTTTGCCCGTTGCTGGGGGCGCGCTCGGGAGACTCATCGGCCACGACCAGCTCCCGGCCGAGCCTGGCTTGCTCGGTTTGACGGAAATTATCCACCTCGGCGGAGTTGTTGAACCAATGTTCCTTGCCGGCAAGCAGTACGCGGTAGGTCGGCAGGCCGGTAGCGCCTTTGCGAGCCAGGAAGGAGGAGAGGGTCAAGCTGCGCCGCTCCAGGATCAGCAGGGGATCTTCCAAATCGCCCAGGAGGCGGACGATTCTCTCGAGGCGCTCGCCTTCCAGCGAGGCTTTCACCTCTCCTGCCTTTTCCGAACTCAGGATGTCCAAACGCGCGCCCGCCAGACCCCTCTTCATCAGCTCGGTGCCCATTTCTTCGACGGTCTGCACGAAACGAACGCTCTTCTTTTGCGTGACCTTGAAGAGGGGCGGCCGGGCGACATAAATGTGGCCCTGTTCGATCAGTTTGCGCATTTGCCGATAGAAGAATGTCAGCAGGAGCGTGCGAATGTGCTGGCCGTCCACATCGGCATCGGTCAAGATCACGATCTTGCCGTAGCGCAGCCTGCCGAGGTCGTCGGTATTGCCGATGTCGACGCCGACAGCAGAAATCAGGCTGCAAATCTCGTCGTTGCCGAGCACTTTCTCCGGGCGCGCCTTCTCGACGTTGAGGACCTTGCCGCGTAGCGGCAGGATCGCCTGGTACATGCGGTCTCGGCCGCTTTCTGCGGAGCCGCCGGCAGATTGACCTTCCACCAGGAACAATTCGGACTCGTCGCGATCGCGCGTAGTGCAGTCCATGAGCTTGCCGGGCAGCCCGCCGGAGTTCAGGATGTTCTTACGATCCTTGAGGGCCTTCTTGGCCTTCGAGGCAGCCTCGCGGGCCTCAGCCGCCAGGATCACTTTCTTCATGATCTTGGTGGCGTCCTTGGGGTTTTCTTCAAGGTACTTGGCCAGCTGCTCGTGAACGACGCTGGCGACGATGCCCTCTACCTCCGGGTTGTTGAGGCGGATTTTGGTCTGGGCTTCCAGCTGAGGTTCCGGTACCTGCACGCTGACGATCGCCGTCAAGCCTTCCCGGAAGTCTTCGCCAATGGGTGCGAGGTTGTTCTTGAAGAGGTTTTCCTTGTTGCCATAGGCATTCAGGGCGCGCGTGAGCGCCGTGCGGAAGCCGACCAGGTGCGTGCCGCCGACCGAGTTGTAGGCGTTGTTCGCATAGCAGCGCACGCGCTCGTCCTCGCGCGTGGTGTACTGCAGAGCCACTTCCACGCGCACGTCATCGAGCGTTTTCTCGATGTAAATCGGCTTGAGCAGGGTTTCCTCGTCCTTGGTCAAGTATTCGACGAACTCGGCGATGCCGCCGTTGTACTTGAACATGTCTTCCTTGCCGGTGCGTTCGTCGGTGAGCTTGATAGCCAGGCCCTTGTTGAGAAAGGCCAGTTCGCGCAGCCGGGCTTCGAGCGTGTCGTAGTCGAACTTTGTTTCGTGAAAAATCTCCGGGTCGGGCTTGAAGGTGATGCGCGTGCCGGTACCCTTGGCGAGGCCGATTTCCTTCACTTCTGTGGTCGGTTTGCCTCGTTCGTATTCCTGGACGTAAGCCCGGCCGCCACGATGAACTTCCGCTTCAACCCATTCGCTAAGCGCCGTGACTGCCTTAGCGCCGATGCCATGCAGCCCTGCGGAGACTCTGTAGGTATTCTTGTCGAATTTTGCTCCCGCGCCGACGGTGGTGAGCACCACTTCGAGCGTGGGGCGCTTGGCCTCGGGATGCTCCTCGACCGGGATGCCCCGGCCGTCGTCGCGCACGCTCAGGCTACCATCGACGTTGATTTTGACGTGGATGGTGCTGCAATGCCCAGCCAGGGCCTCGTCCACGCTGTTGTAGACCAGCTCATACACAAGATGATGAAGCCCGCTTGCCGCCACGTTACCGATGTACATGCCCGGCCTTTGACGGATATGCGCAGCATCGCGGAAGATTTGCACATTTCCCGAGCCATAGCGGTCCGAGGCTTCCGCGGCCGCCTGCTCGACGGCGGCTTGTTCGACGCTGGTTTTTTCATTATCGACAGCGATCGTCTGATCTTCGCTCATGACTTTCTTGTCCTATCGTAGTAACGAGTTCCAACAGCTGTTCCGGTCAAACATGCTCCCCAGATTATCAAGGCGGCCGGGGGCCTGAACCTCCGCGCGGGCTGTCGGCAGACTCGGGTTTGATCACTCCGTTACGAAAGCGGAGGTCGGTAATGGTGGTGCTGGGCAATCTGCGGCGCAGCTCTTCCAGCAGCTTGCGTTTTTGGTAGTGGGCCAGCTCTTGCAACAGGATGCCATTGCCCACCAGGATCTCCAGGACGCCACGCCGCATGCCGCCCACCTGGGTTTGCTGCGCTCCCTTGGGCCCGACTGCTTCTGCCCAAGCCTGCTCGAGCCGCAACCGTTCTTGCCGCCGCCCCCAACCTCGGGCGGTGAAAAGCCGGCTCAGGATCTCAGCCAATAACTCGGGACCCTTTTCCATCAGGAAAGCGGCATGACGATGTAGGAGTAGTTTTCGCCACAACGAAAGAGTGCGACGCTGCCGCCGTCGGTCAACTCCAGGGTCAATGCGTCGTCTGCATTGAGCACGCGCAGCATCTCGGTCAAGAACTTGGGATCAAAGGCAATGTCGATCCCTTTGCCGTCGTACTCGACAGGCAATTCCACCTTCGAGCGCCCCGAGGTCGGCCCGCGCGCCTGCATGGTCAGCTTTTTCTTGGCGAAACTGAATATGACCTTTTTCGTTTCCTCATCTGTCATGATGGCGGCCTGGCGGACAGCGCTGAAGAATGGCCCAACGACCAGGGGCACCTTGACCGTCTGCTTCTTGGGAAACACTTCCCGGTAGGGCGGATATCGGCCTTCCACCAGCCGGCTGTAGATCATAGCGCGCTCGGTCTTGAAGAGAGCATCGTTGGGCCGCAGGCTGACGCGCACTCGTTCACCGGCATCCTGAAGGTTGCGTTCCAAAAGCTGCATCGCCTTGGTCGGCACAACGTGAGTTTGTCCCTTAGTGTCATGCGTCCCTTGAGCGGTCGCTGCTCCCTCGCAAACTGCCAGGCGTCTACCGTCGGTCGCAACCAACCGGGCTTTATCTCCTTCCAACTCCCAAAGCACGCCCGTGACGGCATAGCGCGGGTTCTCAATCGCAGCTGCGAAAATCGTGCGGCGGATCATTTCACGCAACACGCCGGCGGACAGTTCGTGATATTGCTCCTCGGTGAAAGTCGGCACGTCCGGGAAATCGCCCGGATCTTCGCCGCCCATTTCAAATTCGTTGAACTGGCCGCGCACCATGCACGTTTGCGCGTCTGCTTCCACGGATAGCTCCTCGTCGGCCGATTCACGCAAAATGGCCAGCATCTTACCTGATGGTAACAGGGCCGCTCCCGGCTCTTCCACCTTCACGCCACGCACATCCAGACGAATGCCCAGCTCCAGATCGGTTGCCAGCAATGTGCAGTGGTCGCCGTCGGCAATCGTTTTGACGTTGCGGAGGATCGGCTTCAGGTCACGTCCAGATACGGCAATGCTGGCGAGCTGGAAAGCCGACAATAATCCTTCTCGGTGACATAGCACCTTCATGAATGATCCTTGGCGTTAGCCTTTCATGTGCTGTTTTCTTGAAAATGCGGGCTTGAAAATAAATCCTTCTCTTTCAATCCAGCAGTAGTAGTTAGGAAACCTCCGATATCCCTCTGTGGAGGACGGATTGTAGACTCTTCCTCAACTCGCTCCAGGAGTTGCGTCGCTGAGTGACGTGTGGAAAACCGGTTGAGTCAGCGTCGGTCACCTGTGCTTTCCGCTTCGCAAAACAGGTCGTCCCGCGAAGATCCTTGCTTCCCTATGCCTTTGTCACCCGCCGGCGACGGCTTAGCGACGACTTAGCACCAGGTTTTCCACGAGTCGATTCAACTCAGGTCTGCTTGTAGCTGTCGCACTGCTCCCGAAAGAACGGCGTCGCTGGCGAGCGCCTCTTCGATCTTCCGGCAAGCGTGTAACACGGTGCTGTGGTCGCGGCCGCCGAAGTACTCTCCAATTCGTGCCAGGGATAAATCTGTCAGCTTTCGAGTGAGATACATGCCAACCTGGCGCGGCAACAGAATACTCTGATGCCGCCGGCGTGATTGCAGGTGCCGCGGCTCCACCCGAAAGTATCTACCCACGCGCTGTGCAATTCCGTCAATGGTCGGACCGCTGCTGGCCCCCTGTTCGTTAAAATGTGCGGCCACGAAAGCGATGTCGAGCGGCATCCGCCGCTGGCGCGTCAACATTTCCAGTTGCACTAACGCGCCGTCCAGTTGCCTTCCGCCACCTGGCAAGTGCTTCGCTAACCAGCCGAGGACCTCCCGGCTGACGGCAAGCTGGCGTTGCTGCGCTTTCTCTTGCAACACGGCCAGCCGGCTTGCTTCCTGCAGCGCACCCAAACCGACCACCAGCCCGCAGCCGAGCCGGCTGGAAAGACGCAGCGGGAGACGCGGCAGTTGCCCCGGCCCCACGTTTCCCGTAAAGACCATTTGCTTGTGCCGGGCGTACCGAAAGTCGAACAGTCGCACAAACGCTTCGGCAATTGCCTTGCTCCGCCTGTCGTTGTCGGGACAAAGGTGCTGCAAATCCTCGACGATCAAAAGATCGACAAGCCGAGCTTCCCGGAGGTCCTCGTCTTCTTCCGAGGCGGTCCCTTGTTGCTGAGAACGCAGTTGAGCCTCGAAATCCCCAGCCTGCAAGATGGTAATAGCCGCTCCAGGGGCCCGTCGGGATACTTCCTCCGTCAAACGGGTAACTAGAAGCGTTTTGCCGCTGCCCGTGGGACCATGCAGGTAGAGAGGATTGACGGCATTTTGTGGGCGATCCGAGCAGAGAGACGACGCCACGTTGTGCGCGGCAACCTGGGCTGAGTGACTTTCCGGAATCGGTACAAAATGCGTCAAAGTCAATGCCTTGGTTCGATTCTCCCCGGACTAAGACACCAGGGACGGAGGGCGACACCAACTCGGCCGGAAGAGCACAACTACCGACATCTTCTGCTTAGCAGTAACCCGTTTGCTACCAAGGGTTTATTGCCTAATAATCGGCTCGATTCTCAATTTGCTCAACATGGGCGATTATAGCGAATTTAGCAGGAGACGTAAAGGACAATAGAGTGCATGTAAGGATATGAAAATAAACGAGTTAAGATGTGACTCCTTGGGCCTGACCGCCCTGGTAAAATCACCTCGGGCGCGAGCCCGCGCGTTTCACTCCTCTCCAGTCGACCGCAGCCTCCGGACCGTAGCCGCAACCCGTTGCGCCGCTTCGAGTATCTCTTCCTCGGAAAGCAGCGGGCTGAAGCTGAAGCGCATGGACGATCCCAGCACTTCTGGCGGCACCCCCATTGCCTGAAGGACGGGCGAAGGCAGTAGCGACCCGCTGGAACAGGCAGATCCAGTCGAACAGGCGACACCAGCCAGGTCGAGATTCATGAGAAGTGCATCCGCCCGGCAACCAGGGAAGGAAAGGTTTAGCGTATGGGGAACACGTTCTTGGGGCGGTCCGTTCACCACCAGCGGGCCAGCCTCGTCCGAAAGCCGGGAGAGGAACAAATCTCGAAGGCGAGAAACGTAGGCGTAATGGGTATCCTGGCTTCGCTGTGCAAGATCCAGGGCAGCGGCTAGGCCTACGGCGAGAGCCACTGGCTCGGTTCCCGGCCGCAAGCCCGCTTGCTGGTGACCGCCCCAGGAGCGCGCAGGCAACCGTGTGCCGCGCCGCACCAGGAGAACTCCGATGCCTTTAGGCCCGTGGAACTTATGCGCGCTCAAACTCAGCGTCGTCACGCCTAGGTCATGGAACTGCACGCGCACCTTGCCGACGGCTTGCGCAGCGTCGCAATGGAACGTTGCACGTCCCTCCAGTAGGCGGGCTAACGCTGCGATGGGCTGCAGTGCACCGGTCTCATTATTGACGAGCATCACGCAGACGAGGCGGGTCTCAGGGGTCACCAGGCCCGGCAAGGCATCGGCTTGGATGAGTCCAGCGCTACAGACCAGCAACCGCTTCACGATCCAGCCGGACTGACCCAACTGTTGCACCGGTTCGGTCACCGAAGGATGTTCGATCGGGCTGGTGATCAGCTCTCCGCCCGTTGCCCCGGCCAAACCGAGGATGGCGAGGTTATTCGCCTCGGTCGCGCCGCTGGTGAAGACAACTTCATCGGGGAACGCACCCAGCAGATGGGCCGTCCGCTCGCGGGCATCTTCCAGCGCATGGCGCGCGCGCCGTCCCGCCCAATGAGCGCTGGCGGGGTTGCCATACGTCTGAGAAAGGAACGGCCGCATCGCCTCCCACACGGCGGGAAGGACCGGAGTCGTGGCATTGTTATCGAGATAAATCTCATTCATGTGGCGGATGGCCGTCTGCATCGCAAGGCGGAGCCGAGGAATTGCCCTGCCCTCCCCCTCCGGACTGCTATCTACTAGCAGCCGAAACTTTTTGGTACGCTAGTACGGCTTACGTATGCGGCGACTGCTGACTTACTCCTGCTGAGCGAGCAACGTGTAATGATACCCGTCCAATGCCAGAACTGCGGTCTCGTCGTGCAAGTCCCCGAAGGCGGCCGGCGCTTGTGCGGCTGCGGCGCCTGGTTGTCCTCCGAGGAGCTGCCCGTCGTCATCGATGCCGAACCGGAAGAGAAACCGATGGAACTCGTCGAGCGCTGGCCGCAGCTCAACGAAGACCTGGCAGCCATAGAACGGCTGAACGACGGCTATCGGCGCATCTGCAAGGAACTCGCCAAGGTCGTCGTCGGGCAGCAGCGCGTCCTGGAAGAGCTGCTCATCGCCATCTTCGCTCGGTCCCATTGCCTGCTCGTCGGCGTGCCGGGGTTGGCCAAGACCCTCATGGTGCGGGCGCTGGCCGACTCCTTGAACCTCAGCTTCAGCCGCATCCAGTTCACGCCCGATCTGATGCCTTCCGACATCACCGGCACCGAGGTCCTGCAGGAGGACAAGGCCACCGGCCAGCGGATGTTCAAGTTCCTGCACGGCCCGCTCTTCGCCAATGTCATTCTAGCGGACGAGATCAATCGTACGCCTCCCAAGACGCAGGCGGCACTGCTGGAAGCGATGCAAGAGCGTCAGGTCACGGTGGGCGGGACACGCCACGTCTTGCCCGATCCGTTCTTCGTCTTGGCCACGCAAAACCCCATCGAGCAGGAAGGAACCTACCCGTTGCCGGAAGCGCAGCAAGACCGCTTCATGTTCAATGTGCTGGTCGATTACCCCGAGGAAGACGAGGAATATCGCATCGTGGAAATGACCACCACGACCTTGAAACCGGCTCTCGACCGGGTGCTCTCCGCAACCGACATACTGGAGATGCAGGACATCGTGCGCAAGGTGCCGGTGGCACCCTACGTGATCCGTTACGCGATGAAGTTCACCCGGCTGACACGCAAGGACAAAGGCGAAGTCCCCGATTTCATTCGACATTACGTCACGTGGGGCGCGGGGCCGCGCGCCAGCCAATTCCTCGTTCTTGGCGCGAAGGCACGTGCGGTCCTGCACGGCCGCTATTACGTTTCCTGCGAGGATATTCGCGCCGTCGCCCCGCCCGTTCTGCGTCATCGCATCATCACCAACTTCAACGCCGAGGCCGAGGGGATCAAGCCCGACGACATCGTTCGCCGCCTGGCGGACGTCATCCCTCGCGATCCTGAAGAATCCGTGGCTCTGGGTCCCTAGCGATACAGAGCTTGTAGGGCAAGCTGCCAGCTTGCTCTCCGAGAGTTGCGACTTGGATTCGACTCACCCCACTGCTGGCTATGCCAATGGACGACCCGCGACGCTATCTCGATCCGCTGACGCTGGCAAAAGTGCGCGGCCTGGAGCTGCAGGCCCGGCTCGTCGTCGAGGGCTATCTGTCCGGCATGCACAAGAGCCCCTATCACGGTTTCTCAGTCGAGTTCGCCCAGCACCGCGAGTACGTGCCTGGGGACGATATCAAGCACGTGGACTGGAAGGTCTTCAGCCGGACGGGGCGCTATTATCTCAAGCAATACGAAGAAGAGACCAACCTCGTCTGCTGGCTGCTCCTGGATATCAGCGAGTCGATGCAATATCGTTCGGGCCCGGTCAGCAAGTACGATTACGCGTGCATCGTGGCGGCCGCGCTGAGCTATTTGACCTTGCACCAGCAAGACAGCGTCGGCCTCGTGACGTTCGACGACCAGGTGCGCACATTCTTGCGGCCATCGAGCCAGCCGTCCCACCTGAAACAGATCCTGCAGGTCATGAACCTGGGTGCGGCGCGCGAGAAAACGAGTTTGGCTCCTATCTTTCACGACCTGGCGGAGCGGCTTGTCCGCCGATCGCTGGTGGTTGTCCTGAGCGACCTGTTCGATGACGTGCCGGACATCCTGGCAGGACTGAGGCACTTGGGGCACAAGCGCCACGATGTTCTGGTGCTGCAAATCCTGGACGGAGCCGAGCTGGATTTTCCTTTCCAGGAGGCGACCTTGTTTCGCGGGTTGGAGCAGCCCACCGAACTGCTCACCGACCCACGCAGCCTGCGCCAGGGCTATCTTGCCGAGGTGCAGAGGTTCATGGAAGGCTTGCGGCAGGGCTGCCGGGAACAGAACATCGACTATGTGCAGCTCCGGACCGACACGAACCTGTCCGTGGCGCTATCCAGTTACCTGGCGCAGCGGCTGGCGCGCACAAAGTAAGGAGTGAGAGCTGGTGCCCCTGGGTATGCTGCCTCTGCTGGGCTTTCTCGCCACGCCGCTGACGGCGCTCGCGGTTGCGGCAGGCGCCGTCGCGCTGCCCGTCATCATCCACCTTCTCAACCGCAGGCGTTACCGAATCGTCCCCTGGGCGGCCATGCGCTTTCTGATCGCCGCCGAGCGCCAGAACACGCGCCGCATGCGCCTGGAACACATCCTCCTGCTCGCCGTGCGCTGCTCGATCGTGCTCCTGCTCGTCCTGGCCATGGCGAGTGTGATGCCCTGGTCGGAAGAGCTATGGTTCCGGCTATTCCCCAGCAGAGCGGCACAGGCGGCCCGCGGCAGCCGCCGGACGCACAAGATCCTCGTTCTCGACGGCTCGTTCAGCATGGCGACGAGGGTCGGTGACACCAATTTCTTCGAGCGGGCGCGCTCCACGGTCGCTCAGATCCTCCGCGAGTCGCAGTCCGGAGACGGTTTCAGCGTGGTGCTGATGGCAGCGCCGCCGCGGCGCATCGTGCCCGAGCCCTCCGAGGATGCGGGCAAAGTGAACGAAGAAATCCAGGGCCTGCATCTCCCGCACGGCAATGCCGATCTCCCGGCGACGCTCACGGCGGTCGAGGACATGTTGCGGCAATCGCCCGACAAATTCGACGAGCGTGAGGTCTATTTCATCACCGACCTGCAGCGCTCCACCTGGGCTGCTCGCCAAAACGCCGACACGGCGAGCCTGCTGCTCCGCATCCAGGCACGCTCGCGCACAATTTTTCTCGACGTCGGCCAGGAAGGGATCAATAACAGCGCCGTCATCAACCTGGCGCTGGGCGTCCCTTTCATCACCACGGGAGAAGCGACGCCTATCACGGCAACAGTGCATCACTACGCTGCGGAGTCGCGCCAGCATGTGCGCGCTGAACTGCTTGTGGGACGTGCGCGCGCTGCTGCGAGCGATCCCGCTTTCGAGTTCCACGGCGTTGGTCAGCAATTTGTCGATCTGGCGCCGGGTCAAAACATCGTCAGCTTCTCCCATAAATTCACGGCGCCGGGCGACTACGCGATCCAGGTTCGCCTGGAGGGAGATGCACTCGAACTCGACGACAGCCGCACCGTGGTCGTCACCGCCAAGGACAACGTGCCGGTGATGCTTGTGAACGGCAAGCCTGCCGCGGAAGTGTACGATCGGGCCACGGAATGGCTTGCCGATGCCCTCAATCCGTTCCACAAAGGGCTGGCGCCGCGCGACGTTTCTGCACGCCCCAAGATCGTGACCGAAGCACAATTCGCGGATGCCGCATTGGGCGACCTGACGCCTTACGATTGCGTCTTCCTCTGCGACGTGCCGCAATTGAGCGCCGGCGAGGTCCACCGGCTGGAAACCCATCTGCGCCGCGGCGGCGGCGTGGTCTTCTGCCTCGGACCCCAGGTCGATCTGGAAGTATATAACCGGCTGCTCTTCCACAATGGGGAAGGCATCCTACCTGCGCGCTTCTTGAGCAAACAAGAGGCGCCGGCGAAAAGGTTTTTCAATTTCATCGCCGAGGAAGATGCTTATCACGAGCCGCCCCTCGCTGCCTTTGCCGGTGAACGCGACCGGGCGAGTCTGCTCGCGGCGCGCTTCCGCCAGTACATTCGCGTAGAACTGGCTCCGCGCGGCGGGCCGCGCAAGGTGCTGGCCTTTATGCCGGAGGCCATCAGCGATAGAGCCGGGGCGATCCCCGGCGACAGGGGGCCGGCCGCGGCCGGCGGCACAGCTCTGCCGGTAGGGGACCCGGCCCTCGTGGAATGGTCCCGTTATCGCGGCCGCGTGGCGCTCTTTACCAGCACGGTCAACATGGACTGGACTACCTGGCCGATCTCCCCGAGCTTCCCGGCGCTGACGCAGGAGCTGCTCCATTTCGCCGTCGCCGGCCGGCTCCGCGAACAAGCGGCCGTCGTGGGAGACGTGCTGGAGGAATATCTGCTGCCGGGCGAGGCCGGGTTGGAAGTCAACATGCGCACGACGGACGGGCGCACCGAGAGCGCCCGCACCGAATTGCGCGGCGAAGTCGGTGTGCTGCGCTGGTCCGACACGGATCTCAGCGGCGTTTACCGAGCGACTCTTGGCCAGTATCCTCGCGAGCACCTGTTCGCCGTCAATGTGCCGACCAGCGGTGCCGGCCAGCAAAGCTCTGAAAGCGACCTGGCGCGCACCAACCAGACCGAGCTACAGACCGCCTATCCGGGTTGGGATTTTCAGCTGGTCAGCGACCCGCGGCAAGTCGTGCATTCAGTCGGACCATTGCAAGAGGCTTCGGCGGAACGGCCCATTCACGGCATGGGCGCCGTGATCGCTCGCTGGCTGTTGCTGTTGATGGTCGTTCTGCTCGTAGCCGAGGTGATCATGGCCTGGCGCTTTGGCCACTACACGGCGGTGCCCGGCGAAAGCTCACAGCAGGCGAAGCGAAGCGGAAGAGACCTGCTCTTGCTGCTGTTCCCGGGCCTCCTCTTTCCGGTCCTGCTCGTGCTGGCGTTTGTCCTTATTCATGCTGCCTGGACGGGCGACTTCATGGGCTTCCTGCCGGAGAGCGCCCGCCGCGGCATCGAGGCGCGCCTCGGCGTCCCACCACCTGCCGCGGGTGAAGGGACGCGCTGGCATCTGGAGTTCAATCCCTACCTTTGGGATGCGGCGGCCGACCCCTGGCTGGCTGGCGCCTTCGCCCTGGGTGTAGGGATTCTTGTGGGAATTCTCTACGCGCGCGAGGGCAAGACCGCCGGCAAGGGCTACAAGGCTCTCCTGGCCGTACTGCGCATCTGCCTGCTGCTCGTGGCCCTGGCCGTGCTCTTACCGCAGGTACAGCTCCGCTTCGAACGTCAGGGTTGGCCCGATCTGGCCATTCTCATCGACGATTCGCGGAGCATGAGCACCGCCGACCACTACCAGAATCCGGAGATCCGCGAAGCCGCGGCGCGCCTGGGTCAGCAGACGAGCTTGCCGCTACCCGAACGACTCCAGCTCGCACAGGCCCTGCTGACGCACCACAATCACGATTGGCTCCTTACGCTTCTGGAGAACCGGCGCTTCAAGGTCCACGTTTACCATTGCTCCAGCAGAGCATCCAGGCTTGTCGACATCACGGAACCCCGGCAAATGGATGCCGCCGTGGAAGTCGTCCTCGGTCTGCGTGCGGAAGGAGAGGAGAGTCAGCTCGGCACCGTCGTCCGGCAGGTGATCAACGATTTCCGCGGGTCATCCCTGGCCGCGGTCGTCATGCTCACGGATGGCGTGACCACTGAGGGGGAGGACCTGGTCAAGGTGTCGCGTTACGCCTCCCAGGTCGGCGTGCCGCTGTTCTTCGTCGGCATCGGCGATGCCCAGGATGTCCGCGATCTGAAGCTCCACGACCTGCAAGTTGAGGACGCGGTCTACGTCAACGACCGCCTGGTCTTTGAGGCGCGGCTGACGGCACAAGGCTATACGGAGCCACGCACGGTGCTGGCGCGGCTCTATGAAAAGGACAAAGACGGGAAACTGAAAGAGCTGGCCAAGCAACCGGTGACCACCGATCCGCAGGGCAAGCCCGTGCAGTTTCGGCTGATGCACCGGCCCACCGAGCCAGGCGAGAGGACCTATGTCGTCGACGTGCCCGAGCAGGAAGATGAGGTCAAGCCGGCGACCAATAACCGCCTGGAACGGACCATTCTGGTGCGCGACGCCAAGATTGTGAAGGTGCTGTATATCGAGGGTTACGCCCGCTATGAGTACCGCTTCGTGAAGAACCTGCTCGAGCGTGAGAGCGCCCGCGCGGCCCGGAACAAGACCATCGATCTGAAGGTGTTGCTGCTGGACGCGGACAACGAGTACGCCAGCGAGGACAAGAGTGCCATCGCCGATTTCCCCACCAAGGACGAGCTAAACGGTTACGACGTGATCCTCTTTGGCGACGTCGATCCCAAGGATAAGAAGGTCGGGCCGCAGAACTTGCAGCATCTGGCCGATTTTGTCAAGGAACGGGGCGGTGGGTTGCTGATGATCGCCGGCACGCGCTGGAGTCCCCATGCGTTCAAAGACTCGCCATTGGCCGATGTGCTGCCGGTGCAAGTGATCGCCCCGCCGCCACAGGAAACCGAATATCTTACCGGATACCGGCCGGAGCGTACTTCCATTGGCCGCTTCCACCCGATCTTCCGCTTCAGCCCGGACGAAACGGAAAATACCGCCATCTGGAATCACCTGGCCGAGGTTTTCTGGTATTCGGAAGGTTACCGCATCCAGCCGGCGGCCGAGGTCCTGCTTGTCCACCCGCAGCCGCCCGCTGCTGCTCTTGCCAGCCATACCGGCGCTGGCGAAGGCGGCCACCCGCTGCTGGTGCAGCAGTTCGTCGGAGCCGGCAGGAGCATGTTTCTCGGGCTCGACGAGACCTGGCGGTGGCGCTATCGGGAGGATGAGCTGCGCTTCAATCAATTCTGGATACAGACGATTCGCTATCTGGCCCGCAGCCGGCTTGGCCGGGTCGAGCTGCGCGTTGATCGGCAAACACCCTACCGCCGCGGTGAGCCGATCAAGGTGACCGTGCGCTTCCCCGACGACGCTCCTCCTCCCGGTCCCGACACAAAGGTGGAAGTCATTGTCACGCGCACATTGCCCGTACGGGATGCTGCCAAAGGAGAAATCGAGAAAGAAACCTTGTCACTTGCCAAGATGCCGGGCAGCCGGGCGACTTACGAAGGGCTCCTCACGCGCACGCCGGAAGGAGAATACCGCTTCTGGCTCAGCGCACCCGTGGTGGCCGGGTCGAATCCGCGTGCCGAGGCACGGGTGCTACCGCCTGCGGGCGAGATGGAGCGTCTGCGCATGAACCAGTCGGACATGGAGCGGGCCGCCGAAGAAACGCACGGACGATTCTACACCATCGCCAATGCCGAACGCTTGCTGGATGAATTACCCTCCGGTACGCGCGTTGCATTCGACACGCCGCAGCCGCCGCAGCTGCTATGGAATCATTTCGCGATGTTCGCCCTGGTGCTGACACTGCTCGGCTCGGAATGGGGCTTGCGCAAGCGAAAGCATTTGCTCTAAATCAGCCAATACTAGCCCGAAGCGTCAGCGAGGACTTCGCTGCGCATCAACAATCTCCTCGCTGCGCATTGGCGAAGTCCTCGCTGACGCTTCGGGCTAGTATCGGCCGAATCGTGCACGGTGATGTAGCGTCGGGGCTGCCTTCAGCTGTCATTCAACCCGTTCAGGCGGCAAAGGGGTTGCCCCTGGGGGCGGCGTGCCTCTTCCCGCGCGCACGTAAGCTGCGCGACGCCGTTCGTATTCCTCGGGCGTCAGCTGTTCCAGCTCCGTGTCGCCGCCAATGACAGCTTGCTGGTGGAGTTGCTTGAGAAAGGGAATGCACCAACCGCAGCCCGTGCCGGCGCCACCGCACTCGGAAAGCTGGCTGGCAACCTTGGGGCGGCGCAGTCGGATGAAATTGGCCAGTTTACGCCGGCTGACGTGAAAGCAATAACAGACGTTGGCATCCAGATCCATTCTCGCCCCGACGGTCATTGATTTGTCTATCTTAGCGGCTCCCTATGTCCATCGAATGGACGAGTGCTAGGCCGTCGGAGCCGGCGCAACGCACACTGTACAAAAACGCGAATCCGGCGAGAAAACGCAGTAGTAAGCTGCATTCGTCCGCCGGATTCGTGTTTTTCCGCGGCCTGGCTCAGGCCACAGGCTGAGGATCTCTTAAGACTGCGCTCGCCGCCGGCGCCACCGTTTCCACCCAAAGATGCCAGCAGTACCGATTCCACCAATGCCCAGGAGGACCAGAGAAGCCGGTTCTGGTGCTGTGCTTGAAGCAGCCGGCGAAGCAGAAACATCATCCACCGTCACTGTCCCGGTAAGGGATACCCGGCCGGCTCCGCCGCCAAGGATCTGGCCGTCCAAAATCCCGCCGCTAAAAAAGACATCACTGTCCATCGCCAGGAAAGTGCCGGCGTATGTCCCGCTTGAGATAGAGACTGTGCCCCCTTTGTAGACGTTAAATAACACGTGATCGGCAGTGACTCCGCCAAGCAGGTTGATCGAGCTATTTGCCAGCGACAGCGTGGAGGCAATGTTGATGATGAAATAGGAACTTGCGTTTCCGTTGATATTCAGGGTTGCGTTGGTCAGCGATAGGCTAGCTACACTGACTACCGTGTTGCCGCCAGCAACACCGTTTGCATTAATTGTCTTGACGCTGCCTGAACCTAAGATATTGGCGTTCGTTGCTTCACTGGCAGCGAGAGTTGCGAGCGATCCCGCGTCATACACCGCACTTTTTACCTGTGCCACGCCACCACTGACCGTGCCGGTGATTAGCGCGCCGTTCTGCGTAAAATTCTTAGTCGTCACAGAATCATTAAACTGGACGTTCCCGTCCACGATGGATCCGTTGAGAGTCAGCGTCCCACCGGAGCCAATGCCGACATTGCCAATCATGACCGAGCCAGTGCCGGTCGTGCTGCTTCCCGTCACACCGAGCACAGCATAGCCGCTGGCTGCTCCAAGGCTGAAATCAGCATAGGCGCGTGACGGCCCGAGTGCCAAGATGGCAAAGAGCCCGATTCGCAGGAATTTTCCGAGTGTTTTCTGCCTCATCGAAAGTGTTCCGTCCAGTCCCGGGCACCGCGACTGGTATAAGCCCGCCATTCTCAGTATCTACATATAGCCGAAAGTCCATCTGAAAGCAATTGCTGAATTCCAGAATTTTGGATTAACGGGATGTTAATTTTTATTTACAGTGGGTGTTCATTTTTGGAAGCATTTCCAAGGCCCGCGCCTAGAACCTTGCAGCGGCTGCAGTCCGATTCTGGCCCATCAGGTAGGCTTGGGCAAGACGAGATTAGCGCGCAGGCGTTGGGCTCTTCGCCAGCAAATGCCGTCTGGAATTTGTGCCAAATGCGGCGGTGCGGGGCTGGCCTGGACCTGACGTGCCCACGGCTTTAGTTCAACTGATTCCCGGCACCTTGTCCTGCACTTCGCGGTACGCTGCCGCCTTCTTCCGAGGCCTGAAGAACGGCCTGGATCTCCTCCACGGATGCGCCTCGGTCGAGCATCTGCTTTTTCAGACTCGCTGTGAGCTCGGCTTGGCGGAGCTTGCGCCACTGCACGGCTACGGTGCAGCCGACCACGATAATGGTGACGCAGATAAACAAAGCAATGAACGTGATGGCTGGAGCGGCGTGCTCGGTGCTCAAGAATTCTTGCATGGCGACCTCGCGAAACCACTTGCAATGAATCGACCTGCCGGCCAGGGAGCCGACTCGGGAGTTGCTGGTAGCTGCTATCCTATCAGCTGCGAAGCGGAGTGGAATGAGTTGCCCGGCGCGTCGTCATTAAAGTAGATGAGTCCGCACGAATTCGCACGCCTGGTGGATCGCCACGGGCCGCCGCTGATCTTGTACGCGCGGCAATGGTGCCATGCGCCCGAGGACGTGGTGCAGGAGGCGTTCGTGAAGCTGGCTGCCGCGCGCCAGCCGCCACGCGAGGTCGTTCCCTGGCTCTACCGCGTAGTGCGCAATGGCGCTCTCGACGCGGCCAAGATCGCTCAGCGCCGACAGCGGCGGGAGCAGGCGGCCGCCCGGCCCGAGCGTTGGTTTGTCGAGCCTGCCGTCGAGGGCCTGGACGCGGCAACGGCGGTCGCCGCTCTCGAACGCCTGCCGGTCGAACAGCGCGAGGTCATCGTCGCCCGCCTGTGGGGCGGGCTGAGCTTTGAAGAAATTGCAGCGCTGGCGGGTTGTGCGTCGAGCACCGCCTTCCGCCGTTTTAGCGCCGGGATCGATGCCCTGCGCAAGGAGTTGGATGCGCCATGCCTGAACCAATCGTCGAACGATTGAGCCGATTTACGCCCGACGGGGCCAAGCTTGATCGGGATGCCCTGCTCTTCGCCGCGGGCCGGGCCTCTGTGCGGCCGCAACGCGGCTGGGCGATCCTGGCCGGCGCGCTGGCGGGGGCACAGGTGCTCACGCTCGTGCTCCTTTGGCCCGTGCCTTCCGCCCCGGTCCTATCTACGACGGCGACATTGCCAGGCACGGAAATCGTCGAGCACACGCCGCCGCCGTTCTCTCGGGACGCGTCGGAGTTGGGAATGCTTAATCAGTGGGTATCCCAATCTCCCACGGGGGATCTGCCGCCTTTTGCGCCTACTACAGGTTCGATTGCACGCGATGATCCACCGTTATATGCTGCCGCGGCTTGCGCCCCGGCCGATTTGAATTGACCGATCTATTCGTGATTCCCTTTATAAAAGGAGGAGCCACATGGCTCGCATGCTCTTCGTCTGCGCGCTGCTCTGCGCCTGGCCCACCTATTCGCCTGGGCAGGACTCGGCAGGAGACACCGAAACCATCGTCCGCCTCACGGTCCAGCCAATGGCGGCACCGGTGCCGGCCTTGAAATACCAGCTGCTGCCGGAGCTTCGAGAAATGAATCCTGGCAATCCTGTCCAGGGCTATCTCAAATGCTTCATGGAGCAGCAGAATTTCTTCTTCAACCCAGCGTCGATCCAAAATCAGGAAAAATGGTCAACGATGCCGCTTCATGAGCTTCCTCTCAAAGAGCTGCAGGACTACGGCGACGTGGCCCTTCGTCAGGCTGACTACGCCGCCAGGCTCGATACACCCGATTGGCAGGTCCTGCTGCTGGTAAAGCGGGACGGCGCGCACGTCCTGCTGCCGGACGTTCAAAAACTGCGCGCGCTGGCGGCGGCCCTCAAGGTGCGCTTTCGGGCGCGCGTCGCCGAGCGGCGCTTTGACGAGGCCCTGACGACTGCCAAGACCATGTTCGCCCTGGCTCGACACTTCAGCGAGCATCCGACCGTGATTGCCGACCTCGTCGGCTTCGCCTGCGCGACCGTTGCGTTAAATCCTCTGGAGGAGATGATCGCACAGCCGGGCTGCCCTAATCTCTACTGGGCGCTAACAGTCCTTCCAAGCCCGCTGGTCGACATGCGCAAAGGCATGCAGGGAGAACGCTTGATTTCCGACATTGAGTTTGCGTTCCTTGATTCCTCGGCGCCGATGTCGGATGCGCAACTCGAAAAAGCAGTGTCCCAGGAGGACGAGACCCTGCAAATGATGGAAGTGGGCCGAAAATTCAAAGATTGGGTGCAAGCTCGCGTTAGCAATGAAGCGTCTGTCCGCGAGGCGCGTCAACGGCTGATCCAGCACGGGCTCAGTGCGGAACGGGTCAAAGATTTTCCAGCCAAACAAGTGATTCTTCTGGATGAAAAGCGCGACTTCGAAGTACGCCGCGACGACGCCCTGAAATGGATGGCCATGCCCTACCCACAAGTGGAAGCCGGTCTGTCTGTCTTGCAACCGTCCGACAACGAATCGCCGCACTGGAAAATGCTGGTCAGCTACCTGGGGATTCGCAAGGCGCAGGCGCGTCTGGACCGGCGCATTGCCTTGCTGCGCTGCGTCGAAGCGCTGCGCCTCTACGCCGCCGCCAACGACGGCAAGCTGCCCGCGCGGCTCGACGATCTGAGCGTGCCCGTGCCTGCCGATCCCTTCACAGGCAAGCCCTTCGGCTACGAAACGAAAGGCCAGATAGCCATCCTGAGAGCGCCGCCGCCACGTGGCGAAGAGAATATCAAACCGTACAATTTGCGCTACGAGGTGACGATCAAGAAATGAGTTTGTAGGGTGCCGTCAAGCGTACTCGCGCCGACGCACCGCTGCCCTCGAAACGGTGCGTCGGCGCGAGTACGCTTGACGGCACCCTACGGTTTGCAAAAGGTTGCGGTGTAAAACCAAGGTCGGCCCTGGATGGAACGCAGCTGGAAGCCGGCGGCTTCGGCTAGTTGTCGAACCTTGGATTGGGATTGGTAATGGGGGTCGCCCCACAATTCGGTAATCGACAGGATGCCGCCCGGTTTGAGGGCACGGAAACACTGGGTCATGGCCGCGGCACGTTCCGGGATCTCCCCCAGGCAGGTACACAGGAACACGACATCGAAAGATCCCTCGGCGACGTGGGGCTGCGCCGCATCGCCCTGGATGGTCGTCAGGTTCGTGATGCCTTCACGATTGGCGCGATCCTGAAGGCGCTGCAGCATGCGCGGTTGAATGTCAATGCCCACAGCCTCCCCCCCTGGCAGAACGGCACGGGCCGCGGGGATCAGCAGCCGGCCGGGGCCGGGACCGATCTCCAAAACTCTTTGGCCCGGCTGAAGGCCTAGCCGCTCGACAGTGATGCGCGTGCCGTTGAGGCGTTGCACGATCGGATTTTCGAGGAACCACGCCATCCCCGACGGGCACGGCAGCGACCAGATCCGGCTCGCCCAGCGCCAACCGAGGTTGACTAGCACGAAGGTTACGACCAAAACCGCCAGAATCCACAGCATAAGCCACATGGAGCTATCCTGTTACCAAAGTGAACCTTGCCCGGCTACGAGGAACTGCGAACCTTGCCAGAACCTTGGTTGTCACACAGCGAGCGGTAATGCTGCGCGCTTGCTAAATGCTCTTATCCTCTTGATCGGGAGAATCTCTTGGTAACCGTACCACAGGATTGGTGGCGAAGTTTCTTCTCCGGTGTCGCCCTGGACCTTTGGCGCCAGGCAATTCCTGAACAGCATACCCGCGCGGATGCGGATTTTCTCTACAAGACATTTCGGGCCTCGCCGGGAGCCCGGCTTCTCGACGTGCCCCGCGGCAACGGCCGGGTCGCATTGGAGTTGGCAGCACGTGGCTGCCCGGTGACCGGCGTCGATATCGCCCAGAGTTACATCGACGAAGCCCACGCGCGCTCGGCGGAACGAAATCTTCCTGCCACCTGGAAACATGGCGAGATGCGCGACCTGCCGTGGACCGCCCAGTTCGATGGGGCCTACTGCTGGGGCAACAGTTTTGGCTACTTGGAGGACGAGGGGAACGCGGTCTTCTTGCAGGCGGTTGCAGGCGCGCTCAAGCCTGGGGGCCGATTCGTCCTGGAAACCGGTACCGCGCTCGAATCGCTACTTCCGAACTATCAGGAGCGCCGCTGGTATGAAATCGGCGACATCCTGTTTTGCATCGCCAACCACTACGATCCCCTCCGGAGCCGCCTTGACACAGAATACACGTTCGTCCGCGACGGCAAAGTGGATAAGCGCCTTGGCTCGCAGCGGGCGTATAGCTGTAACGAACTCTGCCGCCTGGCGGCAGAAGCCGGGTTCGCGGACGTTGCCTGTTATGGCTCGACTGCGGGAGAGCCGTACGAGCCGTACCGGCTCGGGTCGCCGCACTTGATCCTTGCGGCAACGAAGTGTTGAATGGCAAGAATCGAACACAGGCGTGCAGCAACGGGAATTTTGGCACAAGAACGGAGCAACCCATGGACCTACTGTCTTACTTGCGCCGATCCTTTGCCTACAACGCCTGGGCAAACCAGGAAACGCTCGCCTCGTTGAAACAAGTCGAAGCGCTGCCCCCGAAAGCATTGGGCCGCCTGGGGCACCTAGTCGGGGCCGAGTACCTTTGGCTGAGCCGGCTAGATTCTGCAAGGAAACGCTTGGCCGTGTGGCCGGAGTTGACGCTGGCCGAGTGCCAGGCCGAGTTCGCGGCCCTCGGACAGGAATGGCAGAGTTATTTGAACAAGCTCACCGCACCGCAGCTTTCCGAGCAGATCCGCTACACCAACTCGAAGGGAGAGCCCTGGACGAGCCGCGTCGAAGACGTGCTCACGCACGTTCTTCTTCATGCTGCATATCACCGCGGGCAAATCGCTGCCGACCTTGGCGGCAGCGGCCATACCCCTGCATACACCGACTTCATTCATTGTGTCCGGCAAGGAATCATCGACTGACGGCCTCGCGCGTTATTGAGCTGGATTGCCAAACGTTAGTGGGCCAGGTTCGCAGCGCCTTCCGGCGGCTTGCGATTGCCATAGAAGCTGTACAACACCGGCATCAGGTAGCGATCGAGGAGCAAGGTGACCACCATGCCGCCGACGACGACGATGGCTAGCGGACGCGCCGTTTGGGCGCCGATCTTGGTCGACAGCGCCGCCGGCAAGAGGCCCAGGATGGCGGTCATCGCGGTGATCATGACCGGCCGCACGCGTTTGAGCGCCCCTTGAATGATGGCGTCGTTCAGGGGCAGCCCCTGCAGGCGGTGGACATTGAAATAGGAAATCAGGAGCAGGCCCTCCATGATCGCGATCCCAAAAAGCGAAACGAAACCAACCGCCGCCGAGACGCTGAAGGGGGTACCGGTGAGGTACAAGGCCCAAATGCCGCCCACGGCCACGTCGAGCACGTTGCTGAGAACGACAATCGCGTCCAGGAACGAGCGGAATGCGGCGTAGAGCAGAATGAAGATCAGGCCCAGGGAGAGCGGAATGATCCACAGCAAGCGAGTATTGGCTTCCTCCATCTGCTCGATTTCGCCGGCCCAATCGGCCCGATAGGGGGCCTGGATGAGATCCTTCGTGCGCGCCTTGGCCTCGTCCACGGCGCGGCCGAGGTCGCGGCCGCGGACGCTGAACTTGACGGCGATCAGGCGCTGGCCCTGCTCGCGGAAGATCGCGGCCGCGCCCGCGCGCTCGAACTGGCCGCTGGGGTCCGGCGCGCCGTCCTCGTCCACCGGGGAGACCAGGTCGCGCAGGCGCAGCCGGGGGGCCTGTTGCGAGATGGGGTTGGCCGTGTTGGCCAGCGTGCCGGCGATGGCGGGATCGGGATGAGCGAAGCCTTTCGCACTTGGGACAGCGACCGACCCGCTGCCCGTGCCCGGGTACTGGTTGAGGACCACCTGGTTGTTGACGATGTCCACCGGGATGTCCAGTATCGAGGTCTCGTTGTTCCGGAGCCGCTTGGGCCAGCGTACCGCAATATCAAACAGTTTCTCGCCCTCGACCATGCTGGTCATGGCCTTGGCCCCCAAAGCGCTGCTGACGACGTTGTTGACGTCGGCCGTCATCACGCCCCATTTCTCGCATTTCTGCGGATCGACGCGGAACTCCAGGTGGGACTGCCCCATTTCGTGGATAACAGCCACGTTCTCCATGCCCGGGATTTCTTGCATGACTTCCTTGACCTTGTTGGCCACGAGTTCCAGATGTTCGACTTCGGGGCCGAAGATCTTCACGGAATTATCGCCCTTGAAGCCGGAGAGCGCCTCCATGACGTTGTCGCGAATGTTCTGGGAGAAGTTCCAGACCACTCCGGGGATTTTCCTCTCCAGCTCGGCGTTCATGGCCTCGACGACTTCGTCCTTGCCCCGCGGCCGTTTTGACCCCCCAAGCCAGCTCCGCCAGCCGGTCTGCTCGACCAGGGGCGGCCAGTCCTTTCGCGGCCGCATAGGCACGAAGAATTCGGTGTTTTCATAGCCCTCGATGTCGGTGCCGTCGTCAGGTCGGCCGGACTGCGTAACGATCGCCGCCACCTCGGGGTAGGACGCCATGATGGCCCGCGCCTGTTTGGCGATCTCGATATTGCGCTCCAGCGACTGGTTGAGCGGTGCCGTGCTGCGAATCCACAAGTTGCCCTCTTCCAGCTCGGGCATGAACTCCCGGCCGATATGCGGGATCAGGCAGGCAGTGCCCAGGAACAGGACCGTCATGATGGTCAGGAGCGTCCAGCGATACTTGAGGCAGAGCTTTAGATTCCATAGGTAGCGGACCTTTAACCCGCGGACCATCAAGTTTTCCCGAACGGGCTTGAAATTCTTGAAAAAGAACATGCACAACACCGGAGTCAGCGTCAGCGTTAGGACCAGGGCTCCTGCCAGGGAGAAGGCATACGTCTGCGCCATGGGGGCGAAGAGTGCCCCTTCCGCACCGGACATCGTGAAGAGCGGCACAAAGGCGCAGACCATGATCAGCACCGAAAAGAGCAAGGCGTTGTCGATCTCCTTCACGAAGCACAGGATACGGTCCTTGATGGGCAGGTTGGGGTGGTGGCCCGAGGCCAGGTTGCGATAGATGTTCTCGACCATGATGACCGAGGAATCGACGATGATGCCGAAATCGACTGCCCCGATGGAAAGCAGGTTCGCGGATTTCCCTCGTAAGTAGAGCATGGAGAACGCAAACAGCAAGGCCAGCGGGATATTGATGGCCACGATAATGGCCGTGCGAATGTTGTTCACGAACATGAACAGCACCGTGACAACCAGCAGCACGCCCATCGCCAAGTTTTCCGTCACGGTCTCGGTGGTGACGTTGAGAAGCTCCGTGCGGTCATAATACGGCTCGATTTTTACCCCGGGCAACTCCCGACCGGACGCGGGGTCGTTCAGCTCCTCGACTTTCTTTTTGACATCTTTCAAGGCGGGCAGGGTATCCTCGTTCTTGCGCATCAGCACGATGCACTGTACGACGTTATCCGCGTCATGGCCGACATCGGCGAGCGTTTCGGCCGACCCCGGCTTTCGCTCGCGGTCAGCCTTCCAGTAACCGACTAGCCCGAGGTTCGTCTGGTGGCTGACGACCACGCCTTGCTCTCCGAGCTGGTCTAGAGAAACGCGGCCGCCTTCGACCAGGTCCTCGACACGTACGGGCTGGTTATTGACCGAGGCGACCACCAGGCTGCGGATGTCGCGGATACGGCTATATTCCCCCGCGCGGAGGACGGAGGCAGCGCGAAAGGCGGCTCGCTGCTCGATGGTCTGGACGTGATGCTTTTCTTCCTCGGTCAAGGGCGGGTCCACCTTCCGTAGCGCCAAGCCCTGCAGAATCCGATGCCGTTGTTCGTCGGTGAACTTGTGTTGGGCCAGGTAAGCTGCTGCTTCTTGGCTGCCGAATCCCAGCACCTTGGTCACCGGATCCTTACCGCCGCCAAACAGGCCCACACTGCGCACGGTCAGCGCGAGCTGGCCTTGGTTGACGTAATCTCCGCCCACGGTAGCGTTGCTGTTGGCCAGCGCGGTCTGGAGCTGGGGCAGCGTGATGCCGTAACGCCGTAAGCGATCCGGATCGGGCTGGACTTCATAGCGGCGGATCGTGCCGCCGTAGCTGGTGAGGTCCACAATACGCGGCACCGGGCGGAAGTCACGCTCCATCACCCAATCCTGCATCGCCTTGATGTCGTTCATGGTGTAAATTTCGCGGCCCGAAGCGTCCTTGGGGACCTTCAAGATGTAGCGGTAGATTTCGCCGGTGGGCGACTCGGGCGAGATGGTAGGGGTCACATTGGCCGGCAAGGGCTGACCGATTGTCGAGATGCGATTGATGACTTCTTGCCGGGCCGCCTCGTAGGTCCATTGGCTGCCGTAGTTCCAGTTCATCTTGAGGTCGCTCAGCCCAAAGAGCGACTTGCTATGAATGAACTTCAGCCCAGGCATGCCGGCGAAGGTCACCTCGAGAGGAATGGTAACCTGCCGCTCGACCTCCTCTGCCGACGCGCCGGGGAACTGCGCGTATACCTCGACGATGGCAGGCGCGGGGTCCGGATAGGCCTCGACGTTGACGTTGATGAAGGAATAAGCGCCCACTGCCGCAGCAGCGATTGCAAGCAAAATGATGACAAGCGGGTTATTAAGCGAGAATTCGATGAGCTTGCGAACCATAAACTTCTTCTCCCCGCTCCAAAAAGGTGTCAGGACCCTTTTTCGGCCCGCCGGCATCGACACTTCACGTGCAAGCGCCAGGACCGAAAAAGGGTCCTGACACCTTTTTGATCAGGCTGGACTAGCGTGCCTTAGCCTCGGCAACCCATTGTTCTGCCTCGATACGATAAAATTTGACGGGCGCCAGTTCGAGCTTGGATGCGAAGTGCTGTTCAACCAGCTTCTCTTCAAATGCTTCCAACTTCCGCATCCGCTCCAGGTGCGCGGCAGAAGCCGCGATGCGTTTCTCCTTGGCATTGTCGAGTGCACGCTCGGACTTCAGCCAGCGCCGGGACCATCGATACGCAAATTCTGAATCGTTCGGCGCTGCGACATCTACCTGGCGCCGTTTGAAATAGCCCTCATAGGCGGTCTTGGCTGCCTCCAGGAGAGCCTTGGCTGAGCTGGTATCCGCCGCGGCCGGCGACTTCTCGTCAGCCAGGACCGGTGAAACTGTTCGATCCCCCCAAGCTGCGAGCACGATGCCTGTCGCGACGCAGATGGCGGGCACGAGCAACCGTTGAAACCACATCGGGCTATCCTCCAGCAAGGCCTAACCAAAATCCGCACATCTAGCGCTTGTCGTCCTTCGGCTCCTTCTCCTCTTTACTCTGCTTCTTGGCTAGGGACTCCAGGTTCAAGAGAGCCGCTTTAAGCTCCCCTGCTGCCGTTAGGAGGACGCGCTCGCCCGAGTGAAGGGGCTCTTTGGGCAGCAGGCCCTCCTCGGTTTCCTGGGCTGTCATTTGCTCGGCTTTGGGGATCGGCGTGCTGCGCACGAACACCCGCTGATCGAAGCGATGGGTTACCTGGACGCGACGCATTGTATACTGGTTGGCCGCGTCGGCGGCTTGGACGAAGACCAGGCTTTGTTTGCCATCATCCACCAAGGCATCGACCGGGATCTCCACAACGCCGGGCGGTGGCGGGATACGGACCGTAGCGGATACGGTTTGCCCGCCCACGAGGCGCTGTTCGGGGTTATCCACATACCCCTCAATCACCGCCGTGTGCTGATTGGGGTCGATCAACCAGCCGATTTGCTCGATGGGGCCAGGAAGTCCGTCGGCGGACGTTACCCCAACGGTTCGGATGATCCAGTTCCTTTCGCTCGGGTCGAGAGCTTTCAGCGTCGGCAACTGGTCCTCGGGGGCGTTGGCAATGACGAGAAGCCGGCTCACATCGGCGATCTGAAACAGGTTGACGGTTTGGTCCACCACCATTTCGTCCACGTGGAGATTGCGCTCGACGATCACTCCATCAAAGGGCGCTCGCAACGTAACCCGGGCCCACCGGTCCAGTTCTTCTTTGTTAGGCTCGCCGTTGCCAGGCTTTGCTTGCTTCTCGCCCTTTACCCACCGGCCTTCGGGGGTCTGGAACCATGCATTCTTGTCGGCACTGATCTTGTTGGCTTCTTCATGAAGCACGTCGAGTTCGTCCTGGGGGATGTCCCACACCTTGAGGTTGTTCAGGGCTCGATTGATGGCGTTACGGTCGTGCTGCACGGCAATGCGCTGAGTGAGCAGGACCGCGCCCGAGATAGCACTGGCGTGCTTCTCCATCTCATCAAGAAGTGACTGGTCGAGCTGCAGTTGTACCAGAGCATCCAGAAGGTCGTTCTTCTTCGAGCCCACGTCCAGACTATAGAAAACGCCGAGGACATCGCCCTTCTTCACGAAGTCCCCATTCCCCATCTCGCGGAACACGGTTCTTCCGGTCTTGTGGGAAAAATCTTGGATCTGGGCAATCTGCACCACTCGGGCCGGCGCGAAGCGCGCCCGGATGCGGGCAAGGCGAGTTGGATTCAGGGCCGTGGAACCGGTCATCACCAGCGGCCGCATTACCTCCGGCGCCCGCGCCACAGCGAGCAATTCTTTGTCGCCCTTGCGAATTCCCAGGACCCTGCGCACGTCTTCTGGAACCTCGAGGGTGTGCGGCTTACCCTTCACCAAGGAGACCCCTGGCAGCGGCGGTGGATCGTTGTCTTTATGCTCTTTGGTCCCTTCATCCTTGTCGCGGCCGTATAAGCCCGGGAATTGCACGCCGAGCACGAAGCTGCAAAACGCAGCCAGGATCACGAACACGATCATCCCACTGACGATTCTCTGCCAGAGCGGAGCGTGCGCGACAGTTTCGAGATGGTGGACTGGTGCCGGAGCCAGGGTGCCTGGGATGGGCTGGCCATTGCCCTGGTCAACGGGGGTAGGCGGCGTTGTGGTTTGCATGAGGGTCCTCTTTCAATGCTGCGGAGATCGCTTCCCGAAGGTGCGGCAGCTCCGGCGGCTTCTGTAACACCTGGCGGAAATACTTGGCGCCTTCCGGTCGCTCCCGGAGGCGAAACGGGCACCCCGTCATCAAGATCATGGGCAAATCGGGGTAGCGTGCTCGTAACACCGCAGCCAGTTCCACGCCGTCGCCGTCGGGCAAGTGGAGATCGAGCAGGGCAACTTCAGGTGCGCGTTGGAAGTCGCGGACAGCGGCTGCGGCGTTGACCGCCCATTCGACCTCGTACCCCGATTTTGTCAAAACTCGGCAGAGTACCTGAGCCAACCGCTGGTCGTCCTCGACGAGGAGAATGATCGGCAATCGGCGGTTGGCCAGCATGACGATTGCTCTCCGGCAATGAAGATGAGCCACGCGGGCCGGAGTTATGCATCTCGCGCGCCAATCCGCGGTGCCAGGCGGGAGCGTAACAGAAATGCCTTGTGCGGCTGGCAAAACGCATGCGCTGGAGCAAGGGGACCGCAGAAATGCGCGCCCGCTGTGTGGTCATAATCTGGTCAGAGTGATGACCAGATTGTGACCGCACAGCGGGCCGGATGGGCTTAGCAACGGATGACCGATTGCAAGCGGATCAAGCAAATAAGACGACAGGGGTGGTGGACAAGTTTTCGGCGGAGAAAACCGACAGGTATATGAACGATGTGGTTACTCGGATAAGTATTAGCCGGAGCGCATCCCCTGCCTGTTGGCAAAGGACGTGGTAGGAACCACACCCAGGAGGTGCATCAAGCCTCGGACCGCTCGCCGATTCATGCACATTGAGTAAAGCCGGTGACTAATGATTCGAAAGTGAACTAGAAGCTCCACTCTGCCCGGAACTGGATTCCTTGATCGCTCATTTCCCCGCGGGAGGTGTTCGTGCTCAGCCTGCCGACGTCCCACCAATATTCATAGACGTAACCCAACGAGAAGGAGGCGTTTGGAAGAGCTGGTGGTTTCCAACTGAGACCCAGAAGCACATTAATAATAGGCACCGTCTGCGGATTCGACTCCTGGGTCAATCCTGAAAGCGGCTGGCCGCTGGCATCCAGCGTCGTGGAATTCTCGAAAAAGTGTTGATGGAGTTGGCCGAAAACGAGTGCTCCATCGCATCTGGCAGTCAGCGCCAGCCCGGACCCACCCAGGGAGCGTGTCAGCTCGACCCCGGCGTGCGGCCCCGCACCCGAGAAATTATTGCTGACTCTGGTTTCGAAGATGCCGCTGCCGGCCGCGGCTGCAGCGAAAGGCTCTGCGGCGAGCGAATCGAAAAAGACGTCCGCATAGCGGACTCCGAAAAACCATTTCATGTGACAGTAGGGCCATTGCTCGGTGAAGAATTCCCAGCTGACATAATCCAGATCGACGACATTCACGTCCAGCCGGCTTGTGAGGGAAGCCGGCGCGTCCGGACCCTGGATCGTGCCCGAGCCGTCGGTTGCGAGAAACCGGTAACTAAGAGCGAATGCTCCAAAGCCCGCCGGCAAGCGATAACCCACCTCGAAGCGGGGCGAGGCGGTCCAGTCCAGATCGGCGCTGCCGAGGTGGACGATATCGGGCGGTCTGCTGCCTACGGTTACAGAGTCGGTAAGGCGATTTTTCACGTGCGGCCCCACGATGTCAAGCTCTGCGTCCGTGAACCAGCCCAGCGGCGGCTGGGAGGGAGGGTCGAGGCGCGCGTCGGGTTGGAAATAGGGCCCGGCTAACGGCTCGCAGGTATAAGGCGGTGTGGGGCCTGGCTGCTGAAAAAGCGAACCGGGAATCGCCGGCGGCTGCGGCAGACCAGGCAAAGGATCTGGTTGGGCCTGATCGGCTGTGAGGGCGGGTTCCGTCGTGCCGGACTTTGGAGCCTGGGCAAACCCGCGTGAAACAGACAGCAAGGCTCCCAGCATGGTCAGAACTACCAGCGGACAAGAAGTTCGGATCATGGACGGACTCCTCAGCTTGCGTGGGGTGCGTCGAGTACTCGATGACGCACCACCATTGGCACTCGCAGAAAGTGCGTCATCGAGTACTCGACGCACCCTACGCTTTCACTCAGTTCGCTTTGCTGACAGTCGGCGTATTCCGAGGCGTTTCAGGCACGGTTGTCGAGGTACAACCGCAGCAGTTACTCTTCTGGCCAAGGCCGGCCGGTGGACATTCATGGCAGCAAGGCCACGGTGCGAGCAGCTTATCCAGGTCGGGAAGCGCGGGCACAGCCAATGGTTTCCCGAGCTGAAACAGGTCATCCGTTTGCAGCGGGTCGGCCACGCTGACAACCGACGTCCAGAGCTGACCCAGGATCGTCAAGTAAGTGGTGACGGACGCTGCCAGGGTTTGCTGGGCGGAGACGATGTTGCCGAACGGCACGTTGGCGGGGTTGAGATGGTAGGCATCGAACGTGCCGCGATAGTACTGGACCTGGTCGGGCAGGATATTACGGCGGTAGTATTGCAGCGCCTTGAGATTCGTTGTGTAGCCCATGTAGGCGCCGGCGAGCGTATTGGTCCAGGACTCTTCCACTCGGTGTGGCTCCTCGCTGGCGCGCATGAGCGCCGCTTCGGCAGCCATGATGTTGCCCCGATTTTGGTCCCAGACCGGGAGCGGAAAGCCAAGCGTCAAGGTGGGCGCCCACTGTTTGGGCGGCAGCACGTACTCCTTCAGAGTGGCGACGTTGAAATCCACGTCCGGCACGGGAGTAACCCGCGCCAGCTGTAGATTGTATTTCGCGAAGTCGATGCCGTTGCGGGCGATGAGCACATCGGTGTGGTATTGCAGCACGTGGGCCCGCACGGCGTCATAGTCGTAGTAGGGAATATACGCGTCAATGCGGCCGGCGACTTGCGCGAGGGGCAGAGTGCGGAGGCCGAGCACGGCGACGAGCTGATTCCAGGAGTAAATGTAGGCCTGCATGGACTGCTCGTATGCCAGCCGAGCCGTATAGGCCAGGGAACGCAGGGCGGTTGGCTCGAAAGCGGCAGCCTGTACTCCCAGCAGAAGGTCGATATGTTGGCGGTACACGTCGTCCGTAAAGCGCGCCATGGCCTTGTTCACGCGCATGCTCTCCTGGGCCACCAGCAAGGCGTAATAGGCGTTCCGGACCTGGGTGGCGAGGTCCATGCGGGCGCGCTTAAGGGACAACTCGGCGTTGGCAAGGGTCATCTCCGCGGCGGCGGCCGCCAGTTTGAGCTTGCCGCCGGTCTTGATCGTCTGATCGATGAAGGGGCCAACGACGCCTGACGTACTGCCGTCATTGGACGGTTGGAACTGCAGGCCAACCGTTGGATTGGGATAGGCCTTCGCCTGGATCAGGTTGCCGCGAGCCGCCTCGACATCGGCAGCGGCCTGGCGTATCGTGGGACTGTTGAGTGCTGCAAGTTGCTGCAAGGATGAGAGCGTGTAGGGTTTGCCGTCAGGCCCCGGCAAGGGGACCGGCTCTTTCGGCAATGGTGCTAATTCCGGGTAGATTTGCTTGATCAGGCGCTTGACCGCTTGTGGGTCCTTGGGTAGTGGCGTAATCTCGGAGCCGGGAACTTCCGGCGGGATCGGAATTGACGTCGTCTTGAAGCCCTGCGCGGGAGGTTGAGTCGCCTCGCCAGGTTGCATGAAGGATGTCGTCCGAATGTCGAGTTCCGGCCCTGGCGCGTTCAGGACCTTCTTTACCGTAGCAAGCGCTGAAGCTGAGACCTCCGACTTGGTTTCCACGGACAGGGAAGGAAGCAGGTCGAAGGGTTGGGCGGCAAGATCGCACGCGGCCTGGTCCGCTCGTCGCCGCGCTTCAGTCATGCATCCGCTCATCAGCATCAATCCGCATAGAGCGAGCAGTTGGCTACGCATCATGGGGCCAGACCTCCTTTCGAGGGACACGCCAGCGCCGGACAAGAGAGCATCTGGCATGACCGACGTCCTTGCCCGAGAATAGAGGTTCTATCGTCAGGTCGGGAAAGCGTGCTTCATTTTTTTCGATTTCTTTGAAGAATTCTTAAAGATCCCTGCGCAGATTCTGGTCATTACCTGGCCAGTTTCTGTCCATCAATGATCTCATTACCGTCCCGACGTCGCGCCAATTGGGGTTAACTCATGAATCGCCGCCTGCTTCGGCACCTGACGATCCCGGTGGTTCCGATCAGCGTTTTACTGCTCGCCGTCGGCATTTGGGCTGCTTGGCGGGTGCAGCGCCTCCAAGAGCGCGTCTCACTTGAAGTGCGGGAAAACGTCTCGGCCATGCGGGCTGCCGAGGAACTGGAGATACTGGTCCGCGAGTGCCGGAGCCGCCTGCAGCAATTTCGTATCTCCGGCGATCGCCGTCCTGTGGAGGCCATGGGGGCCTTTCGGGCCGAGATGGACCGTTGGGTGGCGGAGATCGAACACTGGAGCTTTACGCCCCGCGAGCATGAGTTGTCGACTCGCGTCCGCCAAGGGTGGGAATCATTCGGCGGAGAGATGGAGCGGATCACGACAAAGCCCGCAACGCTTACTCAGCAGGATTGCGACCGGCTCGAAAGTCTATTGACCGCTGAAATCCTCATGCCGACACACGAGTTCCTGGATCTAAACGAGGAGGAGGTCGACCAGAGCGTTACCGAGAACCAGGCCGCGGCAGACGGTCTCGTTTTCGGCCTCCTCTTTCTGGGGATATGCGGGGCCGGCGCAGGACTTGCGGCAGGCTTCTGGTTGGCGCGACGGTTTATCGAGCGCTTGGAGCGGAGTGAGCGCGCAGCCCTGCGCGCCGAGCAGCTAGCAGCCTTGGGCCATCTTGCGGCTGGCATGGCACATGAGTTGCATAACCCGCTCACCACGATAAAGATGCTCGTTCAATCGGCGCTGACGGAGAACGAGTTTCCCGTGCGAAAAGGGATGAGGTCTTTCCCGGCGCCCGTTTTGGCGGGTCGCGACCTCGCTGTGGTAGACGAGGAGGTGTCCCGCCTCGAAGGGCTTGTCCGGTCCTTCCTCGATTTCGCCCGCCCTCCTCTTCCGGAGAGACGGATTGTCGACGCTTGCTCGCTGGTGGAGGAGACCCTCGGGTTGATCGCTGTCCGCGCATCGACGGCCGGCGTGACCGTCGCACTGGACCGCCCGGCAGGTTCGATCCGAATCGCCGTCGACCCCGGACAATTCCGGCAGGTCGTGATGAATCTTGCGCTTAATGCCCTGGATGCCGTCAAAGCGGGCGGGCGAATCGAAGTTCGTCTCGGGCAGGACAAGGAGGGCGCACTTATGTTGCGTGTCGCAGACAACGGCTGCGGACTGCCTCACGAATTAGGTCCGCGTATTTTCGATCCGTTTATCACATCCAAGGAAGCGGGCCTCGGTCTAGGACTATCGATCTGCAAGCGGATCGCGGAGGCTCACGGCGGCACCATCACCGCCACGAACCGGCCAGATGGAGGTGCTGAATTCATCGTTCGATTCCCAGCGACAGGCGCGAAGGGCGCGCCCTTAGGCGCGGTTTCCCCATGAAGGGACTCCCACGAGGAAACCATGCCTAAATTGCTAGTTGTGGACGACGAGCCGAACGTTCTCTACTCGATTGAGAAAACGTTTCGCTCGGATACTCTGGAAGTGATCGGCGCCAAGACGGGTCGCCAAGCCATTGAACTGGCAAAATCGATGCGGCCGGACGTGGCCATCATCGATGTGCGCCTTTCGGACATGTCAGGTCTGGAGGTATTTGACCGCATTCGGGAGATTGACCCGCGCTTGCCCGTTATCGTGGTTACGGCCTACGGCGCGACCGAGACCGCCATCGAGGCGATGAAGCGTGGTGCCTACGAATATCTGCTGAAGCCAATCGACGTACCTTACCTTCGGGAGCTGGTGCAGCGCGCGTTGGAATTGAGCCGATTCCGGCATGTGCCGACAGTCTTTGACGAGGGCGAGGCCGGGGGAGATGCAGAGCGCATCGTCGGTCGATCGCCGGCCATGCACGAAGTCTACAAGGCCATCGGTCGGGTCGCGCCGAGTGACTTGACGGTGCTCATCACTGGGGAAAGTGGGACCGGCAAGGAACTCGTGGCGCGCGCGCTGTGGCAGCACAGCGGTCGCGCCGACAAGACGTTCCTGGCCATCAACTGTGCAGCGATCCCCGAGGCGCTTTTGGAAAGCGAGCTATTCGGGCACGAAAAGGGAGCGTTCACGGGGGCCGAACGGCGCCGCATAGGCCGGTTCGAACAGGCCAGCGGCGGCACGTTGTTCCTTGACGAAGTCGGCGATATGTCCGTCTGGACGCAGTCCAAGCTGCTGCGCGTTTTGCAAGAACAATGCTTCGAGCGGGTCGGCGGCGAGGAGTCGATTCGGACCGACGTTCGCGTATTGGCAGCAACCAATAAGGACCTCGAGAAGGAAGTGGCAGCCCGGCGATTCCGTAGCGACCTGTTCTTCCGTTTGAATGTCTTCTCCATCCATCTACCGCCCTTGCGCGAGCGTCGCGAGGACATCCCCTTGCTTACCGATCACTTTCTTCGCTCGCTGGCCCGGACCTTGGGGCGGGCTGTGCACGGTATGGCACCCGGCGTGCGCGAACGACTCGCGGGTTATGAGTGGCCGGGCAATATCCGGCAGCTCCAAAGTGTGCTGAAGTACGCGATGATTCGCGCGTCCGGGGAGATTCTTACGCTCGAATGCCTTCCCGAAAACCTTCTTCAGCCAGGCGCCGTGACACAAGGGCCGGGAGGCCTGGCCAGGCTGCCCGATCTCGCCACGCGCACGGCCGACTTGCTTCGTGCCGGCGAAACAGACCTCTACCGGCAGCTGTGCCTGGAAACCGACCGGACCGTGCTCGATGTAGTCCTTCGTCACGTGAAAGGCAACCAGGTCCAGGCGAGTGAGCTGCTCGGCATCTCCCGCACAACCCTGCGTGCCAAGATGCGCGCCTTGGGCATGACCACCTACGCCTACCTCATCGTGGAGCCGAATCCTGCCAGGCAATGAAGATCAGGAATTCTTTCTCGATCGAAACGCTGGCCAGAAGGCTGCCGGAGACCAACCGCCGATTGGGAAGAGCATTCCTGGCCCAAAGCCTTGGGTAGTGTTTTCCTTCGCCAATCCGCTATCACGTTTCTCGTAGCTCAAGCTGCCAGCTTGAGCCACTACCTGAGTTCACGAGCCACCCCATTTCTGCTTCTGCCCGCGCTGCCTCCGTGCTAAGCTCAACAATGATTCTCGGGGAAGATTCTTGTCCCCCGCCGGCAGGTTCGTTCGTCATGCCTATGAAATGCCGGCTGCAGCGTGCGGCCGGCTTCACGAACACCTGCTGGAGTTCTATCATGGCACGGTCCAAGATCTTATGCGGATTGCTGATGGGCACATTGCTGGCGGCCACTGCGGCCGCGGGTGAGCCGGCGAAAACAGAGAAGAAGGCAGCGGACGACGCCAAGGAAGGCCGTTCCAATCTCGAACGATTCAAAAAACTGGCGGGCGACTGGGTAAGTGCGAACCCAAAGGAGGAAAAGCTCAAGGGAAAGGTCATCTCACGGTATCGGACGACCTCGGGCGGAAGCGCGGTTGTCGAGACGGTTTTTCCTGGTGATGAAATGGAAATGGTCACCGTTTATACCGCCGACGGCGACCAGGTCGCGCTGACGCACTATTGCCACCTGGGAAATCAGCCGCGGATGCGCAGCAAGAACGGCGACAGCAAGGACGAACTCTTCTTCGAGTTCGCTGGAGGCGGCAATCTCAACCCGGCGAAGGACACCCACATGCATGATTGCCATATCCGCTTCGTCGATGCAGACCACATCCAGGGCGAATGGGAACTCTACATGGACGGAAAGCCGGCTGGCAAACATGCATTCGACCTCATTCGTAAAAAGTGAGCGATCGCTGAAATCCTGCTGGGCGCAGATCTTTTGACATCGCCAAGCGGGCTAACCCTCGAAAGGAGCAATTTCATGGCTAATTTCCTGTTTGTGTACCGTGGTAAAAATGAAGCTTTTACCCAGTTTTCGCCCGAAGAGATGCAGCAGCACATGCAGAAGTGGGCTACGTGGATCCAGGAAGGCATGCAAAAGGGCTGGATGGTGAACCCCGGCGACGCTTTGACGCAAGAAGGCCGCGTGGTCAACGCCAAGAAAGTCGTTACGGACGGGCCGTTCGTCGAATCCAAGGAAATCGTGGGCGGCTTCTCCATCGTCGAGGCGGACACCATCGCGGCCGCGGCGGAGCTTGCCAAGGGCTGCCCTGCCCTGCTTGCCGGCGGTTCGGTGGAAGTCCGCGCCCTCGCGGGCTTGAAAGCCTGACACGGCGCGAGGCAAATGGTCCCTCTGAGGCGGACTAGCCATGTCCACAGCACAGCCGGAACCAGTCGCTCCACTTGTCGAGCATTTCTTTCGCCGCGAGGCGGGGCGACTGGTGGCCGTGCTGACCCGGTTCTTTGGTTGGCGGAACTTCGAACTGGTCGAGGAAATGGTGCAGGCCACGCTGGTTGACGCCCTGCAGTCGTGGCGCGTGGGCGGCGTGCCGCAAAACCCATCGGGCTGGATCCATCGTGTCGCCAAGAACAAGGTCCTCGATCAGCTGCGGCGCAGCGAGATCGGCCGCCGCGTCACCCGCCAGTGGGCTGCAGCCCGCCCAGCGCATGACGAGAGCATCGACGACCTGTTCCTCGATACCACGATTGAAGACAGTCAGCTACGGATGATCTTCGCCTGCTGCCATCCCCGGCTGCAGCGTGAGAACCAGCTGGCCCTGACCTTGAAGGCGTTGTGCGGCTTCGGCAACTCCGAGATTGCCCGAGCGCTCTTGCTTGCCGAGGAGACCGTCAAGAAACGGCTCCAGCGCGCCAGACGTGACCTGGTCGATCATCATGTCTCACTCGACCCACCCGAAGCCGGCGAACTCGTGCAACGGCTCGACGTCGTCCACCAGGTGCTTTACTTGATCTTCAATGAAGGCTACAGCTCGTCGAAAGGCGAGACGGCCATTCGCGCCGATCTCTGTGAAGAGGCGGCCCGGCTCTGCTATTTGCTTTGTTCGCACGAGCGCTGCAGCACGCCGCCGACACGCGCGCTCATGGCCCTGATGCTCTTTCACGCCGCCCGCCTGGACGCCCGGCTCGACGATCGAGGCTGCATCCTGCTCATGGAGGACCAGGATCGCACCAAGTGGGATCGCCGGCTGATTCGGCGCGCCCAAGAGTTCCTCGACCAGTCGGCGGAGGGAGAGGTCGTCTCCACGTTTCACTTGGAGGCGGGTATCGCCCTCTATCATTGTTCTGCCGACAGCTATGCCGAAACCGATTGGCCGGCGATCCTGCGCCTCTACGATGCACTGCTTTCGCTGCATCGCTCCCCGGTCTATCTGCTCAACCGCGCCATCGTTGTCGCCGAGATCGAAGGCCCGCAAGCGGGAATCCGCGCCCTGGACGAAGTGAGTGGCGACCCGGCACTTCGTCACTATCACCTGTTCGATACCACCCTGGGTGAGTTCTACCGGCGTGCGGGTGATTTGACGCGGGCCCGGCAGCACCTTGAAGCGGCCAAGCACAAGACCAGCTCACCGCACGATCGTGAACTCATCGAACGTCGCTTGGCAAAATGTTGAGAAAGATATGCGAAGGAGGAAGTACATTTCGTTTAGCCGCGAGCCCGCGGCGAGCGCGTGTACAAACGGCGGCAGTGTGCCTCCGCGTTGACGCGCTCGCCGCGGGCTCGCGGTTAAACGAAAATTGGCCGTTTGAGCAGCTTCAGCGCTCGTTATTGCTGCTCAATCGCCCAGAGCGTCAGCGCATCGTGGTCTTTTGCGAAGATCCGCTTGCCGGAGACGACGGGATACGCGTAGGTGTCCTTGTCCCCAACCTTGTACTTGGCGACTTGCTTGAATTCCTTTTCACCAGGTTCGAAGACGATCAGCTGGGCACTGGGAGTTAGCGCCAAGAGGACCGAACCAGCGTCAACGATGGATCCATATCCGGCTCGTCCGCCGCCGCCACGCATGCCGCCGCCACGTCCAGCGCGACCGCCGCCCTGTCTCCCACCCTGGCCAGGCTGTCCGCCTGCCGCTGGCGGCGCGCCGCCCGTCGCCGTTGGCGCGGGAGCGCTCCATACGGTTTTGCCGGTTTCCGCGTTGAGGCAGAAGAACTCGTTGCTCTGGGTAAGACCGTAGAGCAGTCCATCCTTGAGCACCGGTGTGTTGAACTGGACCGATTTATCCGGATTCTTCCAAAGTTCCTTCGCGGTTATCTTGTCGCCTTCCTTGTCGAATTTCACGGCCGTCGCACCGCGGCCCGATCCGGTGTAGATCAGCGTTTGGCCCTTCACGATGGGCGTGGCGGCATTGTATCCTCCCCGCTGGACCGCGAAGGGTGCCTGCCAGACGAGCTTGCCATCGGCCGCTTCCACAGCCACCAATTTCGTCTCGGTCATAGCGATGATCAGCTTCGTGCCGCCTACAGTCATGAGCGCGGGCGACGAGTAAGCAGGGCTGTCTCCCGTCCATTTCCATTTTTCAGCGCCGGTCGTCAAATCATAGGCAACCAGTTCCCCGTTGTTGCCTCCCCCAAGCTGTGCGATGCATTGACCATCCAGGACAATCGGTGAGCTCGCCGTGAAAAACCTGGGCACGCCTTTGATGTCATCTTTGCGCCAGAGCAATTTCCCGCTGGCCGCATCGAGGCAGGAAAGGGTGCCGCGCACGCCCAGCGTCACGACCTTGCCATCGACCACGGTCGGGGAACTCCGTGGCCCGGGGAACGCGACTGCCGGTCCCGTAGCGCCTTGGGCAGGATACTTGTTCTGCCAGAGTTCCTTGCCCGCTTCCGCGTCGAGGCAGCGGATGATCTCGTCCCCACCCTCGCGGGAAAAGACATACACCTTGTCGCCCACCAGGGCGGGCGTGGCAACACCGTCGCCCACTTTTACTTTCCATTTCTGCGTCAGCTCCTTGGGCCAGGTCTTGGGCGCGTCGAATCCTGTGGCCTTCGCGTCTCGATTGGGCCCGCGCCACTGGGGCCAATCCTGGGCGCAGACGCATTGCGCGCCGAGCAGCACCACGCAGCTCACCATCATTCCTGTCGCTGGCTTTGCTTGTTTCATGGCAGCTCCTGTTAATTCCTGACCTTTCACGCCCGAGCGGGCGGACGCTGGTCATTTGATGCGAAATAACAGGAAAGGCAAGACAAAATCGCGACAGGAGCGCGATGGTTAGCGCGCTATCAAATGAAAATCTTAAAGCCGGAATCAGGCATACTGTTACTCAATCACCCGCGTACTAGCCCGAAGCGTAAGCGAGGTTCTTCTGATCGGACTCCTAAAACTCATTGGCTGGCTTTCAACGCCAGCGTCCTACTCATTTCTAGGGTTTCTTGGCTTCCGCCGGGGCTGTCTTTGTTGCCGCGCCCGCAGCGGGAGCGGCCGGCTTCTCCGGCTTGACGGGCTGCGTGGGCGTTGCCTCGACCACTTTGGGCTTTTCGTTTTTCCATTGCTCGGCATTTTTTTTCGTGGTCACGTACAAGGCTCCGTCGACCGCAACGGAGCGCAGGCCCGCCATGTCGGCCAGCAAGCACACGGCCGTGTCGAGGGGAGCATTGGTCAGGGTAGCCGTCACTGGGGCCTTACCCTTCTCGCCCACGCGCGCATCGAGCACGATATTGATGCCCGTCAGTTGCGCCAGCTCGCGCAAGGCTTCGCTGAGAGGCCGCTTGTCAAACTCAGCATCCACGCCGGGCACCAGCTGGGGATAGCCTGCCTTCCAGTATTCCGGCCGCGTGTGCAGCGGGGTCGTGATCAAGATGTGGTCGGGCCGAGCCAGGTAAGTCCCGTTGAACTGAACCGCGAGCATCCGCAATACCGTACTGAGCCTGACACCAACCATCTTGGGCAGAGAAACCTTGAATTCAGGAACCTTGTCCAACCCATAATCGGTCTCGAACGCCTTCGAATCAATGACGATCGTGACATCGTAGCGGTCCTGAATGAACTCGCAGGCATCCTTAAACGGGATTTCATCCAGACCCTTTTCGAGAGTAATCGGGAGGGCGAGCTTGGCGCGCACCTCTCGGGCCCGCTGGGCTATCAGGTCTGATTCGCGTTGCAAGGGCGTAGAAGGGACCGACGGTGCACTCCCTGGAACCACGGGAACGCCAAGCAGCACAAGGACGCTGGCCCGAAGAAATGTCGTCATCATGCAAATCACCTCCTGGAGATAGGACGCCCGGAGCAAATGGCCGTCTCGGGCAATGTGAACATCTGGTGAAAACGAATTACATTCTCATCGCGAGCACAGCCTGGGAGTCCTCATCGATTCACACAATGCCTTCGCGGTGAAATTACTTCCTGTGTGTCTTAACGGACGCGACCTGGTTTCGTTGGCGCGAGCCTCCTGGAGCCCGGCCATTGCCTCGCGAGAAGACGCAAAGCCTTATTATCAACCCTTCACGTCCTAAATGAATCGAGGCCAAAACAGCCTGCGAGCTTCTCCATCGTCGGAACGCTGGGCACAGGCGGTCCGCTGTCCTGCAGAGTCGCTGGCTCAATCTAGAATTTATGATCGCAAGTTGCTTGTGCTCATGAGATTAGATCAATTTTGGGATGAATACTTGCGTATTTCAGGTTGCGACGTAGATTTCAGGGTACCGCCCCAGATGGGGTGGATTGCTGTTCTGACTGTACACCCGTCCCGCGGAACGTGAGGTCTATCAAGGAAGAGAGGTGTCAGGGTGGAACCCTTAGCTTTGCTCGCCGCATGCTCTCCCATGAGCAAAAGGAACCGGCTCTTCATCACAGGGCTGATCCACGGGATGCGGCACTCTCCACATCGTAGTGATTCCGAGCCCACGACCTCGCAATTGTCCAAAAACTAGGCAGCGACGCGCACGGCGCGATGATATTGCGCCCCGTGCGACATGGCCCGCGCCGAAATCTCCCGTGCCAGGCAAAGAAGCCAGGTCGCCAGGTCGGCCGCTGGCAGGGCCGTTGTTTACGATTTCGCCAGGACGAACTTCCCCCAAAGCGGTAGTTCGTCGGCTTGGGAAATTTTCCGGGATGGCTCCCATGACGACTCGTTCCAAGGAATTGCGACTGGATGTTCCCCAGGATGTTCAGGGCTGCAGATCGGAGCTGGCCAAGGTCCAGGTGCGGGAATACCTGAGGTTTGATAGTTTCCTATCTCGGAAGCTCGTCGCGCTGCTGGGAATCGTCGCGGGTTACGCTTGCTATCTTGCCGGTCGGACTGCCAAGGCAATTCACATTCTGTCGGCCGTGCATCGGGCGGCCTACTCGGAATGGGCCAGCAGTTTTGTCGAGCGGTGGCTAAAGGCGCGGGCTCAGCAGAACGGTCAGGACGCGCACTCCCTGGCGTGGACCTGCGCACGCCACATCGAAGGCCTCTCCAGTACTTCATGGACCGCCAAGTTTCATGATGACCCCGCAAGGCTTCTCGGCACGCGCGCGCTCGTATTGAAGTCGCCGGCTCCGAACGAGAAGGGCGTGCTCCTCATCGACTACACGTTCGCGTTGCCGCTCTTCGCCAAATGCTTCGACCTCGCGCGGATCTCGAAGCAATATCACATTGTCCTCGAGCCAAGCTGGTCCGGTTATTGCGACCTCGACATCCTCTGCTACGCTCGGCTCGACGTGCCTGTTTTCATCCAGGCCCCGGAACCGCGCGACGCCTTGTTTCTCCGCCGGCTTGGTTGCAGCTTCGTCCCAGTGCCCCTGGGCGACAATTGGTGGGTGGACCATCGCGTCTTCCGGCCGTTGCCAGGCGTGGCCAAGGACGTCGACGTGGTGATGGTCGGTAGCTGGGGCCGCTACAAGCGACACTACAGGTTCTTCGCTGCTCTAGCCGAGCTGCGGGCGCGCGGAGAAGCGCTTAATGCGGTCCTGCTGGGTTACCCAGCCGACTACACCAGGGAGGACATCCTCCGACAGGCGCAGCACTACCATGTGGACGATCAGCTGGAGGTCTACGAACGCCTGTCGCCCGCGGAAGTGAATGAACAGCTCAACCGCGCCAGGATCAACCTCGTCTGGTCGCGCCGCGAGGGGTGTAACCGATCGAGCATTGAAGGCATGTTTGCAGGCGTCCCTTGCATCCTTCGCGAAGGCTTCAATTACGGTCAGCCCTACCCGCATATCAACCCCCAAACGGGGAGTTTTTCCTCGGAGGGTGATCTGCCTGATCGGTTGCTCTGGGCGATCCAGCATTTCCAATCATTCTCCCCTCACGAATGGGCGCTGGAGAACATGACATGCCAGAAGGCAACCGCGGTCCTCGAAAACACCATCCGGGAGACTGCACGCGCGCGCGGCGAGAACTGGACGCGGGGGCTGGCCGTGAAGGTCACGTACGTCGACAGGATGCAGTACTGGAATGCAGATGAAGCGAAGGAATTTGCCGCCAACTTCGACTACCTGCGGTCGGCAATCCGCAAATAGTGTTCCCCTTCGATAGCCTTGATTCGGGCAGAGGTGGTCATGGATGTGGATTATCGAGGTGTTTCCACCCGGGAGGAAATGCCAAGGGAAGCTGGAGAGGATTCAGGAGCGCAACCGCGGGCGCGGCGCGATGCGCCGGGCGGTTTCGGCCGGGGCCCTCGCATATCTTTGCTCGCAATATTCTGGCACCAGTACTGCAAACTGGTCCGCGGGCCTTTCCGCACAGTCAAGGCCGCCGTTCTGGGAGCATGTGCAGCTGTCCTCCTGATTCTGGGCGCCGCGCTGATTGTTCCCGGTCTTACGCAGGTGGCCCTTCTTAGCGCGGCAGCCAGTCTTGTCCTTCTGCTCACCCTCGTCGTGCTCTTGATCTCCCGGTTGATTGCCAGGCTGACCGACGTGCAGGCACTCTTTTCTCTTGAATGCGGCTTGGCTCGTTCAGGCTACGTCCTGGACGATTTCTATACGGACGGAGCGGCCGCAAATCCTTCCCTGCAGCTCTTGCTGCTCAAGTGCCTCCGCTTCTCCAGGCCGCAGAGGATTTTGGAGCTCGGCTCCGGACAGACCACCAAGCTCCTCACGTGTTACCAGAAGGCGAATCCGGACTCCCACGTCATCACCCTGGAACAGGATGCCGATTGGGCCAGGCGCATGCGCGCGCTGATCCCCCAAGAGGCACAAGGCCATGACTATCGTTACCGGCCGTTGGAGAAGCGTGTTTTTCTTGATCCGCGCTCTTGCCGGCCGATCCACAGCCTGTGGTACCGGGATGTAGCCGACTTGCGGGCCCGGCGCTTCGGCCTCATCCTGGTGGACGGTCCGGATCACGGCGCCAAGGGCACGGAATTTACGCCCTACTCGCGCTCCGGGATCCTCGAATACATTCCGGGAATCCTGGACGATTCCTGGATCCTCGTGTTCGACGATGCCGAGAGATACGGTGAGATCATGACCACCAGGCTGTGCGAGGCGATTCTAAGTAAGCACAAACGGCCATTCCTTCGCTTCGAGGTCCATGGCGAAAAATCGCAGACCATTTTCTGCTCTCCCTCTCTAGGCTTCCTAGCAACCAGTTGAGTGCGCCGCCTTTCTGCTCCCAAAGTGGGTTGATGTTTTGTTTAATCGCGACCCAGCGGGGAGCGCGAACAGAAGGGACACTGTATCCTGTCTGTTCGCGCTCCCCGCTGGGTCGCGGTTAAACGAGTCGTTCCTGTATTCGCTTGGTCGCCGGCAAACGATTTCTACGGATCAGAATCGGGAAAACTCGCACCAGAGTCTACTTGATCGGCAGCTTCCGTCGGTTATGCTACTCTAGGGCCTGTTCGACGCGGGGCTGTACAATCCTCAATGTTCGCATGCACCAGGAAATCACCGATGAAAAACCGTAGCACCTCTACTTGGAATGCTTATCTCATCATCGTCTGCGCAATCCTGCTCGGCGGCTTGCCGCGCAGCGCAAGCGCGCAAGACCGGCTGCAGCACATGCCGGGGTACGAGCAGTACAAGAAAATGAGTCCCGCGATCCGCGACTCCGTCAAGTTGGGCACGCTCGCGGTGACCTGGGTCGAGGACGGCAAAGCGTTCGAATACCAGAAAGACGGCAAGCGCTATCGCTACAATGTCGCCGCAGGTAAAGCAACCGAACTACCCGGCTCGACCGGCACGCAGGGTCCCGGCCAGCGCGGCGGCGGCCGCGGTCGGCGCTTCCAGCAAGGCGGGCCCGCGCGCGGCCGGCAGTTTGCCTCGGCGCTGTCGCCCGACGGCAAGCTCAAGGTGTTTTATCGCGACCGCAATCTCTGGCTAAGCGATCCCAGCGGCGTCGTCGAAACCCCCATCACCACGGACGGCAGCGAGAAGACGCGCACCAAGTACGGCATCGCGAGCTGGGTCTATGGCGAAGAGCTGTTCCAGCGCACCGCCATGTGGTGGTCGCCCGATAGCGGCAAGATCGCCTACTATGCGTTCAATGAGAGCCGGGTGCCCGATTATTACCTGTCCCTGAGCCAAACCAAGCTGCACGACACGCTCGACACCGAGGCCTATCCCCTGCCTGGCGACCCAAATCCGGTCGTGGAACTTTTCGTTTTCGATGTCCACAAGAAGAACGCCGTCCGGGTCGATGTCCGCGACGGCAAGCCTTTCGACAATCACGTTCTCGGCCACTACGTCTACAACGTTTCCTGGTCGCAGGACGGCAAGGAACTCCTCTTTTACCGCACGAATCGCCGGCAAAATATCATGGAGTTCGTGGCTGCGAATCCCGAGACGGGAAAATGCCGGGTGATCGTGCATGAGGAATGGCCCTCGAGCTGGGTGGAGAATCTGCCCGAGATGCAATTCCTCAAGGACGGCAAACGCTTTATCTGGAGTTCCGAACGGACCGGCTGGAAGAACTACTACCTCTACGATCTGACCGGTAAACTGTTGGCAACGCTCACCGGGCATCCACTCGACGTTTCCAATATCGTGCGCGTCGACGACAAGGCCAAGCTGCTTTACTATCGCGCGCACAGCGGCGACAACCCCATGAAGCTGCAATTGCACCGCGTCGGCCTCGACGGCAAGGGGGACAACCGGCTGACCGACCCGGCGTTCAACCACACTGTAAACGTGGCGCCCGACGGAGCCCACTTCATTGACGTGGCGGAAGCGCACGATACCCCGCCCACGACGCGCCTGCTGGATGCGAAGGGCAAGGTCCTGGCGGAGCTGGCAACGAGCGATATGACGAAATTCGAGAAGCTTGGACTGAAGCGCGTCGAGCTGCTCAAGTACAAGGCCGCGGATGGGCAAACCGACCTGTACGGCTTGCTGTACCGCCCGTCGCAGTTCGACCCGAACAAGAAATACCCGCTGCTGGTAAGCGTCTATGCTGGGCCGGCTACCAACGGCGCGCGCGAGTCGTTTGCACTGCCCAATGCGCTGACGGAGTATGGTTTCCTGGTGGCTTCGCTCGACTCGCGCAGCGCTGCCGGGCGCGGCAAGCGCTTTCTGGACGCCATTTATTTGAAGCTGGGCCGCACGGAGATCGACGATCAGGCAGCGGGCGTGAAGTCGCTCTGGAACCGCCCGTACGTGGACAAGGAGCGCGTGGGCATGTTCGGCACTTCCTACGGCGGCACGTCGTCGGCCCTGAGCCTGCTGCGTTACCCGGACGTTTTTCAGGCAGCGTGCGCGTCCTCTGCCGTCACGGATTTCCGCAACTACGACAGTATTTACACGGAGCGCTACATGTGGCTGCCCGCCGAAAACAAGGAAGGCTACGATGCGGGCAGCTTGATGAAATATGCGGACAAGCTCAAGGGCCGGCTGATGCTCTTCTTCGGTACTGCCGACGACAACGTCCACCCAAGCAACACGCTGCAGCTCATCCAGGCGCTGCAAAAAGCCGGCAAGAGCTTCGACGTGCAAGTCGGCCCGGATATGGGCCACTCGGGCTTGCGCCAGGAGCGCATGATGGAGTTCTTTATCGAAGTCCTCGGAACAGCCAAGCAGCGACCGCAGCTTTAGGGAAGGCATGCTTCTGAGCGGGGGACGTTCGTCTCCAGAGGTCGTGATCCTCGGGGGCTCACGCCCCCCGCCCAGTGAGGTTTGATGGGGCAAGTTTCAGTCGTTTCCGCTACGGGCTAACGGTGCCAGCGGTAGTTGTACCGGTAGTGGTAGCCCCAACCGTAGTAAGCGGGATAGCAGCCTCGATAGACGTACACCCGACCGTGATGGCCGGGGGCAGCCGTGGCTGTGGACGGCGCGAAGGCCAACCCGCCCAGGATCATCGCCCCTGCGACCAAGCTTAGTAAGAACTTTCTCATAGGAAACTCTCCTCTTTTTCCCCAACTCTTTCACCCTGCATATTCTTAACGTGGGCTTCGCCCACCGCCCTGCAATGTGCGCAGTTTGCTTGCGCCCGGCAGGAGGGTGATGGGGGAGTTGATCCTCATATTGCAAGCCAGCGATGTTCTTTTCCCTGCCTGCTGGCCCGCTTGATAGAGTGAGGTTTTCCCGGAAAAACCGGGAAATAATCGC
>Ga0208044_1000112_pt1 | contig 79533 bp, 57 predicted proteins | sample Sb_taG_8_FD_187712 | JGI IMG/M metagenome (GOLD analysis project Ga0208044, IMG submission 187712) | Peat soil microbial communities from Weissenstadt, Germany - Sb_50d_c_BC metaG (SPAdes) (version 2) | ecosystem: Environmental > Terrestrial > Soil > Wetlands > Peat | place: Germany...
GGTGGAAAAGGAGGCCGGCGCGCGTGACTTCGCCATTGATGCCGGTCAGGGCCAAACCAACGACAACCCGACCGGTCGCCAGGAGCCAGCAGTCAGCTTGGAATGGATTGGTCCCCCGACCATCAAGCTTGGTCAGCCGGTAACCTTCCAAATCATCATCAAGAATGTCAGCCCCATTCCGGTGCAGCAAGTGGTCGTCCGCAATCGCATCCCGGCCGGTGTCACTGTCCAGGCCACCGAGCCCAAGGCGTTCAACGATTTGAACGTCTTGACTTGGGACCTGGGAACCTTACAGCCGCGCCAGGAGCGCCGACTCGACCTGCAGGTCCTGCCTGAAGTCAAAGGTGATCTGACTTGCCAGGCGACGGTGACCTTTACCGGCACTTCCACTGCCCGGATCAAGGTGCGCGAGCCGAAGCTTACCCTCAAGGCGTCGGGTCCGGATAAGATCCTGCTCGGCGATGTGGCAACCGTGACCCTTACCGTGAACAACCCCGGCGACGGCTCGGCGGATCACGTGAAAATCAAGGCCGGTCTTTCTGAAGGCCTGGAGCATACCCGTGGGCACGTAGTCGAGTTCGACCTCGGCAACCTGGGGCCCAATGAGAGCCGCAGCGTACAGCTCGTCTGCGCGACCAAGAGCGGCGGAACCCAGACGTGCGAAGCTAAGGCCACGGCAGAGGCCAACCTAAAGGCCGAGGATACTGCCGCCATGGAAGTGATCCTGCCGCGGCTTGATTTGACGGTCACTGGTCCCAAGCTTCGTTACCTGGACCGCAAGGCAGTCTATGTCTTCAAGATCACGAATCCGGGAAGCGCCCCGGCCAGCAACGTAATGATCAACGATCAGATTCCGGACGGGTTCAAGTTCCTCGCCGCCTCGGATGGCGGCCGGCACGATTTTGCAACGCGTACGGTCTCCTGGTTCGTTGGCGACCTGACGCCCGGCCAGAGCCGGGAGGTCAACATGGAAGTGCTCGCGATCAACACCGGCGAGCATCATCACAAAGCCAACGTGACTGCCGCCCGCGGCCTCAAGAGTGAGGCAGAGGTCACCACACGTGTGGAAGGCTTGCCTGCCTTGCTCATGGAGCTCGTCGATCTCGACGACCCGGTCGAAGTCGGCGCGGATACCGCCTATGAAATCCGCATCACCAACACCGGATCGAAGACCGAAACAAACTTGCAATTGATCTGCACGATCCCCGAGAAGATGGAGTTCCGGGGAGCCGTCGCCGCTGCCAACGGCAGGTTCCGGCTGACGGGCAAGGAGTTGGTCTTCGAGCCGCTTCCCCGGCTAGCTCCGCGGGCTGATGCCATCTACCGCGTCAATGTTCGCGGCATAGCTCCCGGCGACCTCCGTTTCCGGGCACGGATCACGGCAGACGGCCTGACCGAGCCCGTGCTTAAGGAAGAGAGTACAAAGGTTTATGGTGATGATGTGATCAAGTAGTCCTTGGTCCGTAATCCCTTGTAGAAAGACAGCGGCCGGGGGTCTCGTAACCTCCGGCCGCTGTCCTTTTTGGCAATCCCGGGAATTGGCTGACGACCGTCTACTCCCTTCTACTCACTTGCCTTGCGATCTTCCAGATTTACCGCAAGGGTCCGGTAGAGAGGGCCGCCCAGGTACTTCGTGGCGCGGCCTTCGTTCAGCACCTCACCGTGAATAGTCACGAGGTCTCCCTCATGGAAAGAGTCCATGTTGAGGGCGGGGGCGAGCACAACACTGCCGCCGTAGCGATCCTCTTTATCCACAGGAGCGTAGCGCACGACCCAGAGGCCGCTGTCCGCGTGGATGTAGAAGAGTTGCCCAGTTACCCAGCTATAGTCGCTGGCATTAGCAACACGATCGAGATATTCCTTGGAAATCTCCATGCTCGGTCGCGCTGGTGCAACAGTCACCGGTTTGGGTGGGGCCGGCATCGGCCGCGGGGGCGGAGGCGGCGTCGGTGCTAACGCGGGGGCCTGAGTGCACTGAGTGCAACCCTGGGCGCAGCAGCCGCAGTCATTGTTCGAGCAGCATGAGCGGTGGAATAGCCTGGCAAGGCGTTCGCGCAGCGTCAATCCGCAGTGGCAATTGCAAGGAGCAGGCGTGTTACATGGACTGCACGAACCGCAGCAGTCTTCGCACGAATGCATTCCTAGCCTGCACTTCAGCCTGGCCAGGAAGCCGCAATGCTCTTCCGCGCACCCGCAGCTCGAACAGTCGCTTACGACAGGCGTGGGGCTGATCGCGATTTGTCCAGGGGGCGTTGCATTGTCCGACAGGCCCGGAGCAAGGCAGGTCGTCATCACGAACCAAAAGGAATAAGACACGTCCACTTTCCTCCGACCAGAGTAAACGCTGACGAATCTCGCGCCCTTGGAAGCGGGACTCCCGCTCCAAGTGCGAGGGTTGATGGCAAGGTGACTTCATCACCCACTGCGTTCCGGAGTCGTCCGGTTCTTCGTGGCCGTTACTTTCTTCGGCCGAGAAAGGGTTCCTGCTTTATTAAGTTTGCCTGTTACGCGGAGGCTGCCGAAAGTCCCGCAATCTCGCCTTTTGCGGAGTAAATGGTAGGTTTCGGAGATTCGCTAGATACGGACAACTCTGCTGAGCTTACCACAGAGACGAGTGACTCGCGAAAGTGAACGAGGCTGCCGGAAGCGAGAGACCCGGCTGCAGTGATAGGGAAGTGAGCGGACTATCGTCGAAATGAAGAGAGGAGACCCTTGCGCTTCAGGCAAAGGTCTCCTCTTCCCTTAACTGTATTGTTGGTACCTGCTTAAGCCTAAAATCTTCCCCGGCTCTATTGCGGATGATCGATGGCCTGAATGGAATCGATTTGATAAGGCGGGGAGATGGCTTTTTCATCAGGATTGAGGAAGTGGCCAGTTACGCGAACATACTGACCGTCCTGCAATACGCTCAAGCGCGCGTCCTCGATAAGCGTGACACTGCCGCCATAGGGATCTGCTTCATCGACGGAAGCAAAGCGCAAACGCCAGCTCTTGCTAATTCGCGAATTCTGAAGCTGGCCAACCAAACACGTGTAGGCGGCGTTGTGGCTGAAACACGGATTGGCTGTCGTGTCGACATAGGATCGGCGTCGCGGCGTAGCGCCTGCAGGACCATCACGCTCAGACTCCCGTACCTCTGCCTGGAGCACGGACGAATCAGCTCCGGCTTGCGGCGACAGCGCCGGCAGTGCAGGAACTGCCAGAATACTGTCAGCCTTCATGTGCAGGGACTGCGGCATTGGAGCCTCGGCCACGGTCTGCACCGCCGGCGAAGAGGGATTGCTCAGAGGGAGCGTTGGCGACGGGCTCGATGCAGCTGGAGGTGTCTGATAAGTTCGATATCCAGCATTCCTGGGCGGATACTCCGCAACCAGGCTGCGCGGCTCCCTTGTGCTGGCCTGGGCGGTCTTTGGCGAGTCGTCGGAACTGCAACCGCCCGCTAGAGCAGAGGCGAACAAGCCGGCTCCCACGCACCAAGAAAATGTATTTCGCTTCATGGAGCCGATTCCTCCCATTTTACACGGCCGACACCTGCTTCTGCAGGCGCACTCACCCTTATGGAACTTTCGCTGCTCCACGGTTCCTATATCGACAACACTTGGAAAAATCTTTACGAATTTTCCGAAAAAAGCGGTTACACCGAGATTGACGAATGAATGGGGAGATCTGTGAGATTGCTCTTCCATTGGGCCTGCTTTATCGTAAATCCTGGTGGGTTGGGCGATTTGTAGGCGCCCGTTCCACTCGGCCCCAAATGTTGGAGCGAGAACGCATTGAAGACCTCGAACGAACAGGCGGCCCCGGCCCCTCTACGCAGCGTGCATACCAGCAACTTCCCCGAACTGCTCGACCAGATAGGCATTTCTTTGGTGGTGACCACCTACCAGGCCGGCAAGGTCGTGCTGCTCAGGGCCGATGGTGGGCTGCTCAACACGCACTTTCGCGATCTGCCGGCTCCCATGGGTGTTGCCCTGCGTGGCAACCGGTTGGCCATAGGTGGGCCGTGGTCAATTTGGGAGTTCCACAATGTGCCTGCCGTCGCACGCAAGATTGAACCCGTGGGCCGGCACGATGCCTGCTTTCTGCCGCGGCTCCTGCATGTCACCGGTAATGTGCAAATTCACGAGATGGCGTGGGTGGGCGACGAGCTGTGGTTTGTCAATACCCGCTTCTCGTGCCTGTGCACCCGTGATTTGGAACACAGTTTCGTGCCCCGCTGGCGGCCACCGTTCATCACGGCGCTGGCGCCGGAGGATCGCTGCCACCTCAACGGCCTGGGCCTTGTTGATGGCCAGCCTCGCTATGTGACCGCCCTGGGTCTCACTGACACGGCCGGAGGCTGGCGCGAGAACAAGAAGGACGGCGGCTTGCTCCTGGGCCTGCCCGCCGGCGAAGTCGTGACGCGCGGTCTGTCGATGCCGCATTCGCCGCGCTGGTATGACAACCGGCTGTGGCTGCTGGAGTCGGGCCAGGGTGGTCTGGGAGTTGTGGACTTGCCCAGTGGCAAATACGAGGCGGTGGCCCAGCTGCCCGGCTTTACGCGCGGCCTCGATTTCCATGGACCGCTGGCCTTCGTGGGCCTCTCGCAGGTGCGCGAGACAGCGGTATTCAGCGGCATCCCCATCACCGAACCAGCGCGTGAGCGCAATTGTGGTGTCTGGGTGGTCGACCTGCGCTCGGGCCAGACCATCGCGTTTGTACGGTTCGAGGATCAACTGCAGGAGATCTTCGGCGTGCAGGTACTGCCCGGCATTCGCTATCCGGAGCTACTCAGTGACGGCCAGCACGAATTCGTGGCCGATTCCTTCGTGCTCCCCGACGAGGCCCTACGCGACGCGCTTCCGGAGCTGCGCCGCTAATAGCATACGCCATGGTCGAACCACTTCTCCGCGCGCTTCCTGAAATGGGGTTAGAGTAGCATCATGGAAAATGCCTGGACAAGACGTGAGTGGTTGAGGAATTCGTCGGCAGTGCTCGGCGCTGGGATAGCCATTGCTCGGCCGGAAGTAGCACAGGCGAGCGGGGCCAATGAACCCTTCGGCTACTGCCTGAACACCAGCACCATCCAGGGTCAAAAGCGCGATCTTATCGAAGTCGTGGAAATTGCAGCCAGGGCGGGCTATCAGGGCATCGAACCATGGATTCACGAGCTGGATCAGCATGCCAAACAAGGCGGCGACCTCAAGGCGCTAGGGCAAAGAATTCGCGACCGCGGCTTGACGGTCGAGAGCGCCATCGGATTCTCCGAATGGATCGTTGATGACGACGCACGTCGGAAGAAAGGCCTGGAAGACTTTCGGCGCAGTATGGGGATCGTGCAAAAGATTGGCGGTAAGAGAATCGCCGCTCCTCCGGCCGGGGCGACCAGCCAAACCGACATGAATCTTCTGAAAGCAGCCGAGCGCTATCGCGCGTTGCTGGAACTGGGAGACCAGTTCGGCATTGTCCCCCAGGTCGAGCTGTGGGGATTCTCACGGACCCTGGGCCGGCTGGGCGAGGCGATGCTTGTCGCCATGGAGAGTGGTCATCCTCGAGCATGTATCCTTCCCGACGTGTACCACCTTTATAAGGGCGGCTCACGTTTCGGCAGCCTCAAACTCATTTCCGGGTCGGCCCTGCACGTTATCCATCTCAACGACTATCCGGCGCAACCGCCGCGTGATTCCATCACGGATGCGCAGCGCATCTATCCGGGAGACGGGATAGCGCCGCTGACAGACATGCTGCGTGATCTGCGCCAAATCGGATTCCGTGGCATGCTTTCCCTGGAACTCTTCAACCGCGACTACTGGAAGCAGGACGCCGCCACAGTGGCCCGAACCGGCCTGGAGAAAATGCGCGCGGTCGTGCGCGCTGCTCTGGGATGACCACAAAACCTGGGTCCCGACTTGCATCGGTAATGCCGGTCATCCTCAACGAGCGTGCGGGAATTCGGCTGTAGGTCAGGTTTCCAACCTGACCGGACAGATTGGAAATCTGTCCTACGCCCGAGATGCCATGCTTTCGCGAGTTCCCGACATCGACCCAGAACAATCAGGCAACCTCGCGAAAGCATGTCCCGCCCCTCCTAGGCGCCCCGTCGAGGGTTGTCGGGCACCCCCGAATTTATTGATGCGTTTGGGATCGCCGAGATGAGTCGGGACATGCTTTCGCGAGGTTTTGCAAGTTTCGTCTGTTGTCTCAAGTAGTCGCGAAAGCATGGCACCCCGGGTTTTAGCGTCTTCCAGGTTGCATGGCGCAACCAATGCCTCGTGCTTCGTATGCCCATCGCCCTCGTACTTTGTGGAGAGGGGTTTGGTTGCACAGTCCTCAATAACTCACCGGAAGCATTTCCTTCATACAATACCGCTTGTCCGCCTGGCTCCTTTGCCGGCTCAGGTGGGAGAAGTCCTAGTCAACGAAAGGGAATCCCATGCGCCATGCTGTTATCATCGACGCCATTCGCACGCCCATCGGCAAAGCTCATCCCGAGAAAGGGATCTATCGCGACGTGCGTGCCGACGACCTCTCCGCAGAACTGATGCTCGCCTTGATCGGGCGCACCGGCATCCCTGCCTCCCAGATCGAGGACATTGTATGGGGCTGCGTCAAACAGCAGGACGAACAGGGCTACGACATCGCCCGCTTCGCTTCACTTATTGCAGGCTTACCGGTCGAAGTTGCGGGCGTCACGGTCAACCGCAATTGCGGCTCGAGCCTGCAGGCAATCAATCAAGCCGCGCAAAGTATTGCCGCGGAGTGCGAAGATGTTCAGATCGCGGGCGGCGTCGAACACATGCAGCACGTCCCGATGGAAGCTAACTTTAGTCTCAATCCACGTTACTTCTATCGCCACAGCCCGGCCACACTCAACATGGGGCTGACAGCGGAAAACCTCGCGATCAAGTACCGGATAAGTCGTCGGGCCCAAGATGAGTTCGCCCTGCGCAGTCATCGCAAGATTGCCGAGGCAACTGACTCCGGCGCCAACGCCAAGGAGATCGTGCCGAGTTGGGGTCGCGATGAAGAGGGGCGACGCAAGACGATCTCCGAGGATCAGGGCTTTCGCCGGGACACCAGCCTCGAAGCTCTATCGGCACTGAAACCTCCTTTCATGCCCGAAGGAGGAACCGTAACTGCCGGGAACTCGAGCCAGATCAGCGTCGGCGCTGCGGCTGCGCTCATCATGTCGGAAGAACGGGCCAAGGAGCTGGGTCTCAAGGCCAAGGTGAGAATTCGGTCGATGGCTGTCGCCGGCGTGGACCCGGCAGTCATGGGGATCGGCCCGGTCCCGGCAACGCTCAAGGCGCTCGAGCGAGCCCGCCTGAAAATCGAAGACATCGATCTGATTGAAATCAACGAAGCTTTTGCAGCCCAAACCCTGGCCGTCATGAAAGCACTAAAGATCGACCCTGAGAAAGTGAACGTTCGGGGTGGCGCAATCGCCATCGGACATCCGTTAGGCGCCAGCGGTGCCCGTATCACGGCCACGCTTATCCATGCCATGGAGGAGCGCGATGCCCGCTTGGGCCTGGCAACCATGTGCATTGGCTGCGGACAGGGCATTGCCACAATTTTCGAGCGGGTGTGATGTGTTCGCTGCGGCACAGGGCGAAGTGCCCCGTCAATTCTCGACTGACGGGTTAATCATCGACCCATGCATAAGAGAAAGAATTTAGATGAGGAGTAAGATTTGGAAGAAGATTAAGAGCAGGAGCACGAGAAAGAGTAAGACTCGATAGGCGGCGCAGTCATGACATCCTATTCCTAATCTGGATCGTGCTCTTCATCCTCTTCGTAATCGTAATCTTCCTCCTAAATCTTACTCTTCCTTCAAAGATTGCTCCGTCAGCCGAAGATCGGAGGAACACTAGGTCCGTACGGCATAGCCGTATTGCCGAATCACTTTTCCCCAGCGCCTGGTGATCTCCGCGCGCACTTCGGGAGAGAGATCGTAGCGGTTGGTCTCATATCCGGCATTTTGGGCGAGATGCTTTTCCAGGCGCGGCAGCAGCTCGTCGAAGCCGCCCAATTCGAGGTGCTCATAGAGTGCCTTCAGTTTTCCGACAGGGTCTCGGACCAGATCCTCGTAGTGCAATTCGTAGAAACGTTCGGGCTGAACGAGTTTTCGGCCTTTTTCGAGCCCGTCGTAGATCCGGTTGAATGTTTCATAGACATACTCGTCCAGCCCATCGAACGTTGGCTTCTGCAAGCCGTGCGTGTTGTATAGGGATTTCCACAAATTCACCGTCGAGGGAAAAAGCACATAGGGGTCGCGAACGATGTGCACGAAACGTGCATCAGGGAACAATTCGAGGAGGACCTTGATACGGCAGCTATGCGGCGGCGACTTGAGGATGAGCCGGCGCGGATCCTTAAAAGTCAGGAGTTGGACGAAATGCAGGAACGCTCGCTTCCAACCGGCAAGTGCCGCTGGCGGCAGCCCCTCCAGATCCAGGTATTGCGAGTACTGTGGAGGGTGATTGGGAAAGGCGACAGTCAAGTACGGCGAAGGTTGTCCCATCATGCAGAGAGCGAACTCATCCTCCTGCGGTCGCTCCCATCCCGCCTGCACGTTGTCCATCGGCCGGCGAGACGGCATCAGGAAACTCAGCCAGCGGGTGAAGAACCGCTCTGTGAGAAGGAAGTGATTGGGCTCAAAGCATTCGTACGTATTGGGATAAGTGTGCCGTTCGTCGAGAATGAGGAGTTCGTGCAGAAAGGTCGTCCCGGTGCGCCAGTGGCCAATGATGAACAGAGGCGCTTGGCGCAAGGTGGTTCGCGCTACGCGTCGGCCGTAGACTGCGGTTTGGACATAGCGCAGAATCGTGTGGACGAAGCTGATGACCGTGATGATCGTGGCGATGTACCAATAAGACCAATGGACCGCGCAATGATTGCGTGCCAGTAGGCGTAGCCAAGCAAAAAAATCGCACCCCTCCCAGATCCGGGGCGCCCATTCCTGGTTTGGTGCAGGTTTGAGTTGTTCAGCAGGTTTTTGGGCAATTGCGGTCGTCATTTCGTCATTCGTTCCTGCCCACTCGGGAGAGAGTTCTTCCCGGCAAGGCACACCTTTGCCGAGCGCGATCGTTCTCATGCGAATCTTGCCATATTCTGACAGAGAGTCCACTGGCTACAAGACTTTTCGCTAGAGAATCACGCTGGCACTGATATACGGCGGCGCACAAGTGGGATTGCTGACGAGTGTTCAATTTACGAATTGCGTCTATTTCTTTTCCGCTTGCTTCTTCAAATACGCTTCGAACTCTTTGCGGTCGATCTTACCATCCTTGTTAGTGTCGATCTCGTCGAAAAGGTCGGCGAATGGCGTTCCGCGAAGCTCTTCGCGAGTCAATCGTCCGTCCGCGTCCTTATCAAGCGCGTCGAAATCGGGCTGCGGAACGCCGCCTGTTCGGACCTGGGCCTCCCCTTTGCCTTTGCCGTTGGCCTGCGCTGCGAGCATTCGCTGCGCAACCGGGCGCAACTCGGATCGGTCGAGGTAACCATCCATGTTCTTGTCCAGGCGATCGAAATTATTGGCCAAGGGGCCTTTTGCTTCCTCTCGACTGATTTTGCCGTCCTTGTTCGTATCCATGCGTTCCAGCAAGTTGTCGATCATGCGTTCAACTTGTTTCGCATCGCCGGCCTGGTCCGCTTTGGAAGACTTATCGCCAGCCAGACCAAAGCGCTGCCGCAGGGTCTGGAGCATTTCCTCGACCTCCTTCTTGTCGAGTTTGTCATCGCCGTTCAGGTCGAACTTGTCGAAGAGAGGTGCCAGGCGCGGCGGCAGCTCATTCTTGCTAAGGTAGCCGTCCTTGTTCCTGTCGAAGCGCTTGATGAAGCTTTCCGCGCTGCCGCTAAGCACCTGGGCAAGGGCCGGCGGCACTTTTTTCGGTTCGCCTTTGTTATCATCCCCCTGAACAGACGCCAAGGTCAGTGCCATCATCAGGCTGAATGCCAGCGCTCCGAGAAGAAAGCGGCACATGGATACCTCCCCAGCAATGCAGGTCGCGCATGATCTTCCGAGTTATTAAACGCGTAGCGGCGGCAGAGGTTCCGGCTCGAAATGCGAGAATCCCCGGTTGGGGGGTCGCAAGCGAGCCAGGAAAGGAGAACCTCAGGGTTGCTGACGTTTCAGCACGTAAATTGTCGCCTTTCCGCGAGCACTGGTAAGAAAGTCCAAAGGACGTGCTTCACCATCGGGAGCCCAGCAAATCTTGAGGCTGTCCCCCTCTAGCTCGTAGACCCCGCGAGAAATTTCCTTGTCCGTTATAAAGTCGATTGTCTTTGGATCCGTGTCAGCTACCAACTCGATTTTGGCTTTCTTCAAGCCATTGGCGTTATGGAATGTGAGACTGTCGCCTGCAAAAACGAGCTTTAGTCGCAAGGATACAATTTGAGCCTTGGTTGCAGGTTTGCCAGCCGACTCCAGCGATTGCAAGACCCAGGTACCCTCGAGCAAAGCCTTGTCTCCTTGAGTCGATTCTACCTTGGGCTTTCCCAGGTCGGGCGCCATCCCATCCTTGGCCGCCAACCATTCTCTCCACTTCGTGACAGACTTTGTTCGCTCGGTTCGATCAGCATCCGAGGATGGACCGAAGTCCTGGCCGGTCAGTTTTTTCAAGGCAACGTGCGCGGCTCGGATCACCAGAGGTTCGGGATCTTCGAGCAGAGGGATCAAGTCGCCGACAAAGCGAGGATCATCCTTGATGATGCAAGCCAGGACCGAGGCACGGCGAATCTCCGGATCGTCCTCTTGCATCTTTGCTCGCAAGGTGGCTGCGGTCATGCGCGCGAGGCGCTCGGCGAGTGCATCGCGTGCGTTCACTTTGGCTTTCCCGGCGAGTTGGGGGATGGCCAAGGCAAGGGCATCGGTGTTGGCTGCACCCTTGCTGTCGCGCAGCTTTTCCAGGAGCAGCTGTTGCTGTTCAGGTGAAGCTCTGACGAGTTTCATGCTGAGTTGGCCAGATTCGCTATCGTTGCCGCCCGCTGTCGGCGAGTGTGCTTCGGGGGCTGAGCCAGCCGCGCTCCCCCGCCCACCGTCCAAAATGAGCTTCGGCTCCAGTTCTCGTTTTTCCTCCGGAGCTTTTGAATCCTTGCGCGTCAATTGCTCGCCGCCAATTCCTCCGGCTCTTAGCCTCACTTCAGCAGGGTCCTGGAATCGCCCTTTCAGGCTCGATGTAAGATCCGGAACCAAGTTGCTGCGCGATAGGAATAACAAAGCGAAGCTTGTGTCGACGGGTCCAGGGTAGCTCAGCTTCCAAGCGCCGTCCTTTTCCTGCCGGCAAAGCAAAAAATCCGCGCCTTTAGTGAACCAATCCTTCTTACCGATGGTCTCCAGGCCATAGACCATGGCGACGCGTTCCAAACTCCAAAGAAAGTAGGTAATCGAGAGGTTGTTTATACGCGGAACTGCCGGCCTTGGTTGTTGATCGAAAGGCGCTGGATTGTCCGTCTGCGTCTGAGTCTGAGGTCCTACCGCAACTGGCTTCAACCTCGGTATTGATGGTCCGATTGAGCCCCTATTGCCTCCATTAGCGCCATTACCCCCATTAGCGGGAAGAGTGGAGGCTGCCTGGTCGATCACTGCTTCCAGCGCGAACCCCAGGAAGAGCAGCCCGGCACGAATGGTGGGATCTCGGTTTGGATCACGTGCTTGATAGTTTTTCTTTCCTGAGGGTCCGGGACGGTTCTCCGACTCATGCTGTCGCTCCTTTGCAAGGGCATAGGCGACGGCCATACCGAGGAGGCCGGCACAGGTATTGCTCGGGCTGGAAGTTAGCTGAAGTCCATTCCCTAGTCCTTTCCAAGTTGTCGGCCTGTAGTCCCACCCGCCATCGGCGTTCTGGGAATCTCGGAAGCGAAGTGCGACGCGCTTCAATGCGTCCGCGACCGGTAAGCCATGCCGGCGGCTTACCCACAGAGCCAGTGTTGCAAACTGCGTGTTCGAGTTATCTTCGGTCGATAGCGGCGGCGGAACGCGCTGATTCCTCACAAGGTCAAGTTGATCCAGGATCTCCTTAGGGAGCTTGCGCGCGCTGCGATTCACTTTCTCATCTGCGTTCTGGCGTTCTTTCTTCTTGGCGGTTGCGATCGTGCTTCGCAAGCGGCGAACTTCCGGCTCCCCGATCGTTGCACAGTTATACCCCCAACCCCCTCCCGCTGCTTGTCCTGCCAGGAGGCGCACGGTCAACGATTCGATCAACGGTACGTCGCCGGGATCTCCCAGGCGGTCCAGATACAGCAGTACCAACGAGATGGAATAGGTTTGGTCCAGAACCAAAGAGGCCTCACGGAGGACATCCGTGGTCTGTTGGAGGACACGATCATCTGCGGCGACACCGTTCTCCAAGAGAGCAAGTCCAACCAAAGCTGTCGCGCCGATTTCGCGCTGGGGGCCCTCTCCCCCAGTGTAGCTCCAGGTTCCGGCCTTGCTTTGAGCGGACTTCAGATACGCAACACCTTTGTCGATCGCCGCCTGGATAGCTTTGTCATCTGCAGCCCGCGCTGCCGGCGTGACCAACAAGAATAGGCCCATAATCACTGCCGTGAAACGGATTCCGGCCCACATGCGCAGCTCCGCCTTATACGGGCAAAGGAAGGAACGAACTTTCTACCTTCCAACATACCTTTGGCCCCTGCCAATAGCCAGGGATTTCAAGAACATCGCCGGCTCCGCGGGGCCTTTCTTTCTCCGCCATTTATGGGGAGTCTTTGTAGTCGCGCCGTCTCTTAGCCCGCATCCAATCTTGTTGGCCGTGCCCAACGTTTGCCGGTCGGCCGTTCACTAATCCATCCGGATCTGCCTCCTTTCGACAGGCTAAGGAATCGCCAATGCTGTATAGGCCGCCAGGTCCGTAAATTTTACCTATTCTTCCCCGCCGAGCCTGGTGAAAAGATTTGTTCGTCTCGTGATCGTCTGTTAAGAGTTAAGATAGCCGGATGAGTGTCTCATCGATGGTGACAGGCGAATCCCTGCGAGCCCAGACCTGTCGCGAAAGGATCTTTATGCCCCGGGCACCTGTTCACTTTTCGCAGAGATCACGACAGACAGCTGATCAACCCATCAGCTACTTTATGCAACAAGCAGTCGAAAACCCAAACTTGATCAGTTTGGCTGCCGGACTCGTCGACCCCGTCTCTCTGCCGGCCCGCGAAGTTTCAGAAGCCATGACGGCCTTGCTTGGAGAAGCCCGGACGGCGCAAGCCGCTCTTCAGTACGGAACCACCCAGGGACATGGGCCGCTGCGGGAGAAGATTCTCGCTCGGACGGCCGGCCTTGACGGCGTCTCGGCGCGGGAGCTTTCCTTGACGGCCGACGACGTCGTTCTCACCACCGGGTCGCAACAGCTTCTCTATCTGATTGGTGAATTGCTTTTGGATCCGGGCGACCTGGTCATCACCGAGGCCCCCTCCTATTTCGTTTACCAGGGAACGTTGAACAGCCTGGGCGTGCGCACCCTTGCGGTGCCCATGGACGAGCACGGCATGAATACCGACGCTCTGGAGGAATTGCTGGTACGGTTGGATCGTAAGGGCGATCTCGAGCGCCTTCGCCTCCTTTATGTTTGCGATTATTTTCAGAACCCGAGCGGGTTGACTCTTTCCGGTTCACGCCGAGCCCACCTTCTGGAGCTTGCCCAGCGTTTTAGCCGGCGGCGGCGAGTTTTTATCCTGGAAGACGCGGCTTACCGGGAGTTGCGCTATGATGGGCCGGACTTACCCAGTATCAAGAGCTTGGACCAGAGCAACAGCCAGGTTATTCTAGGGATGACCTTCTCCAAGCCGTGCGCTCCCGGACTCAAGACTGGTTACGGCTTCTTGCCGCGCGAACTCGTTACGCCACTGCTTCGCCTGAAAGGCAACCACGATTTTGGTTCGAACAACCTGACGCAGCATTTGCTCGACCGTTTGTTGGCGACTGGTATGTACGACCGCCACGTCGCCGCGTTACGCGCGGTTTACCGAGCCAAGCGCGATGCGCTTCTGGAAGCGCTCGCGCTTGAATTTCGCTCCTGGCCGGAGGTGACCTGGACTTCTCCCTCGGGCGGGTTGTACGTCTGGCTATCATTTCCGCGGTGCATCGACACGGGGCCGGAGAGTCCGTTCATGCAAGCCGCGTTGCGCGAGGGAGTGTTATATGTACCCGGGCAATTCTGCTATGTGAATGGCGAGAATGGGCTGCTTCCCACCTGGGAAGCGCGGCTCAGTTTCGGGGTTGCCACCGTGGAGCAAATCCGTGAGGCAGTGGCCCGTCTGGGGCGGGCGGCGCGGGGGTTGGCTGCTGAGCAGGTGGAACTGCCGCTTTCTAGTTGACTGGTGCCATAGGCATGACATCCTACTCTTAATCTGAATCGTGCTCTTCATCCTCTTCCTCATCTTAATCTTCCTCCTAATCTTGCTCTTGCTGGCAGGGCCCCGCATAAGAGAAAGAATGAAGATGAAGATTAAGATTGGGAAGAGGATGAAGAGTAGGAGCAGGAGAAAGAGCAGGACTCAGCGGAAACACTGAACGTCTCACTAGATGAGTTGCTCGGGGAGAAGCGAACGAAATAAGAAGATATCCAAGATGGATTTCTCGACCCTTCCGCGATTTGATGGCATTTCTGATGACTACCGAAAGGAGCCATCCTCACCCCTTGACGGGACGGATGTTGTCCTTCTTCTTATGTCAGGGCCGGTGGGGCTCGTTGGCATTTTCGTCTTTATCGTAAGAGCATATTTTTGGTGCTTTTCGTGATTTCAATTCATCGCAGGGTTATCATCGCCGTGTTTTTGGGATAGCTTGGTGAGCGTTCCGTCGCCGAAGAGCAAAGCCCATCTTACTCTTAATCTGAATCGTGCTCTTCATCCTCTTCCTCATCTTAATCTTCCTCCTAATCTTGCTCTTGCTGGCAGGGCCCCGCATAAGAGAAAGAATGAAGATGAAGATTAAGATTGGGAAGAGGATGAAGAGTAGGAGCAGGAGAAAGAGCAGGATTCAAGAGGCGTCGTCTCGGCGAGCTTCAGCGCGTCAAACAGGGTGTACGCAGTCGAAAATTCTCCCTGTCTCGGTCCAGGCGTTCCGCCAATAGCAGCATGGAGCCGCTCATCAATGCCGTGAACCCAAAGCGCTCGTGGATTGCATCCTTGCATTCCACCAGGCGACGAGCACGCTCTTCTTCTGGATCCAGGAAAAGGGCAGGCTGCAGGTCCGGCGCTTCCAGCGGTGCCAGTTCGATACCCAAAAGTCGTAACGGCAGCCGGCGCTGATAGAGCGTGTCGAGGCGCTCGCGGGCCGCCTCTTTGAGTTCCGTGTCGTGGTGCGTCGCGTGCCGAAACGTTCCATGCCCGAGTGCGCTCTCGTAGTCGCCGTAACGGATATCCACCGTGAAACCTTTGGCAGCTAGGTGATGAAAGCGCATCCAGGTAACGGCTCGCTCCACCAGGTAATCGAGCATGGCGCGCAGGAAGGCACGGTCGGCTACAGGCGGGTCGAAACTGGTCCGCCGGCTCACGGACTGCGGCGGCTTGCGCGGCTCCACCGGCCGGTGGTCGATGCCGTGCGCACGCTCGTGCAGGACGCGTCCCTGGGGCCCGAATAGGCCACGTAATAATGGCACCGGCATACCGGCCATTTCGCCGATCCGTTGTACGTTCAGACGCCCCAGTCGAGTCTCTATCTTTGGTCCCACGCCGGGCAACACCCGCACCGGCCAGGGAGATAAATACTGTTGCTCGTCGCCGGCAGGCACGCGCACCTGCCTCCCTGGTTTTGCCTCCTTCGTAGCCACGTTGGCTATCAGCTTGTTGCTTCCCATACCGACAGATACGCTCAGGCGGATCTCATCCCGAATTTGCGTGCGGATATCGCCGGCCGCTCGCTCGGGCCGGTTTCCGTGAGTGAGATCGAGGTAGAGATCGTCGAGTGCAGCTACCTCAATGTGCGGCGTCTGTTCTTCGCAAACGGCAAGCATGTGCCGGGCGGCTTGCTCGTAACGCGGGTATTCGCCGGGAATGACGATCAGCGGCCGGCACAAGTGGCGCGCTTCGGCCAGGCGCATCCCCGTGCGGACCCCGTCCCGGCGTGCTTCATAGCTGCAGCTTGCGACGACCCCAGTGCCGACCGCCACCGGCCTGCCGCGTAACTTCGGATCGTCGCGTTGCTCGACCGAAGCAAAAAACGCATCGGCGTCCAGATGAAGAATGAAGCGGTCTGGCAGAGTGAGCGGCATGGTCAGGTCAACGGACAAGGGCGCGCAGCTGGGAAGAGGCGCGGGCCAATTTATCTATACAGACGTATAGATTGTAGGCGGGGAGTTGTCAATAACGAACCCGAACAGGCTGCGCCAGCCGTTGCCGCCCCCGATAAGGTAGTGGCGCAGTAGCTACGCTGGGCATAGCTGCTCCTTGGCCCGCTCAAAACTACGATAGGTGGCTGTCTCTACCGGCCTCTGCCGCTGAAGCCATCGCGCGACAAACACGGCCTTTTTGGCAAGCCATACAGCTAAGCGAAGCAGAAAGCTACCTTCCCAGCAAATGCTGAGTACGGCATTGACATAATCGGCATAGATCTGCTTGACCGGCTGCGGCAGGGAATCAAAACTTGCCAGTTCGCCGGGGGTTGGCGGCGCTGCCTTCCTAAGAATCTCCAAAACGAAGGGTAGACCGCTTCGCATTCGATCGACCACCACCGGTTTAGCGGACGCATTGAGCGCGCTATAGAGAGCCTGCCATTTGGGGTCGTCCTCCTTCATAACGCCGTCCACAATCAGATCGATCACACGATCACGGAGAGCAAACAGGCGGTATTGAAAAGTCCGCCGTTTAGCGGGAAGGCCGAGGACGGCATGGTATCGCCATAGGAAAATCAAGGCTGCCAATCCGAACACTACCGCGCTGATGGCGAGGCGGATGAAGAATTCGTTCATGTCTGCTTCCCCCGCTTGTCTGATTTCCCAGTGTCGGTCGTAGAGAGACGCTGCTTGAGAAGGTGATCTTGAAGCTTGTCTCTCTCTTTGACAAGTCTCTCGATCTCCTTTTCTTTTGAGTCTAGGTGCGTCTTGTGCTGTTGAATGATATATCGGCCCAGAATTCCAGCCACAGTTAACACGACTATTAAATTCGGTGAATCGTGTTCCAGGAAATTGACTAGCCAAGGATACAAGGGCGATGCCTCCCGCGCTGAACCAGAAGAACAACCCACAGGTACTCTAGCCTCTGAATAGCGAAAATGGTAGAGATCGCCGTCTACACTGTCCCAGGCCGTGCCCTCTTTGCGGCCCTTGTACTTGCCCACGCTAGCCGATCCGGGTCACGGATCAGATGGCCCGGTTGCGGGTAATTACTCCGCACCGTTCCGCCTGTGGAACATTCTATCGTTTTCTGCCAGCTACCCTCTTGGACCGCTACTACCATTACCGGGTGTTAACCGGTTTGAGCCATGAGGCACCCTAGGGCGTGGCCTGGCTGACACAGATTTCACGAATCTGGTATCATCTACCCACGTTTGCAGCCCACTCAAGGATGATTGCCCATTCGCGGCAGGAGGAACGCATGAAGATCGAATTCACGCGGCGCGAAGTGTTGGCGGCCGCGGCTGCGTGGATAGGAGCCGGCCTGGAGACGACAACTTCGCTGGCTCAGCTGCGGCAAGAACCGCTCTTTCAATTGACAACTTTCTCGGCCGATGTGACGCCGCCACTAGGGCATCCCCTCATGGGCGGTGGGACCGCTTCTGTCCGGCAAATCGACGACCCGCTTTATGCCAATGGACTCGTGCTTCTTGGCATGGACAAACCGATTGTCTTAGTAGCCGTCGATTGGTACGAAATCCGCAACGACGCCTACGACTCTTGGCGCGCCGCCCTGGCTGAGGCGGCCCGTACCGTACCCGAACGCGTCCTCGTGACGAGTGTGCACCAGCACGATGCCCCGATCGCAGACCTGGAAGCCCAGCGCATTCTGGAAAAACGACAAGCAGCCGGAAGAATCTGCGACTTAAAATTTCACGAACGCGCTCTCCAGAATGTCGCCCATGCGGCACGGGCCAGTCTCCAGAATCCGCGCAGAATTTCCCACATTGGGCTCGGGCAAGCAAATGTGGAACAGGCTGCATCTCATGGTCAATTCAGGGAAGACAATGCCCGGAGCACCTTTGGCAGGGTCCGCACGACCCGCGATCCCCGCGCCAACGCGAGACCCGTGGGAGCGAGTGATCCTTGGCTGAAGATGCTCAGCTTCTGGGACAGCGAGTTCCCGCTGGCTGTCGTAAGTTGCTACGCCGCGCCCAAGTATGCCTTGCGGGAATACGGCAAGGGCGCTGTTTCTGCGGATTTCGTTGGGATGGCGCGCAAGCGTCGACGCGCCGAACAACCCGGAACCGCGCAGATTTACCTGTCGGGCTGCGGCGCCAGCGCAACGGCAGAGAAATCCGACGAAAGCTCATCCGAGGATCGCCACGAGCTGGCTGACCGCATCTACCGGGCGATGTCCCAGGCCTGGAAGGCCACCCGGCGCCATCCCCTCAAGCAGATAGCTTACCGCACTGTGCCGTTGCGCCTGGAGCCAAGGAACAGCCCCGGATACAGCGTTGCTGATCTGCAAAGAAGGCTAGCCACGTCGACCAGACCATTTGACCAATGCCTGGCCGCGCTGGGGCTAAGCTGGCGCAATCGCGCCGACGCCGGTCACAAACTCGACGTGTCTGCACTCGATTTCGGGATGGCGCAAGTGGTGCTTTTGCCGGGAGGGTCGTCTGCGGAGTATCAACTCATGGCTCAGCAGCTGCGCAGGGATGAATTCGTCATCGTGGCCGGCTACGGCGAGTGCGCGCCAGGCTTCATTCCGGTAGGACGGGTCTGGCAAGACGGCGCTACGAAACTGCGCGACTGGTGCTGGGTCGCGCCCAGCAGCGAGCGGGCATTGACAGCGGCGCTGCAGTCCGTGCTCACGCCCGCCAGCGGGACACCACGCTGACAAGCCACAGGGCGCTTCGCTGGGGGATGGCATATGATTAGAAAACAATGCCGACGTGCACTATACCCTTCGCGAAATGTGGCATGAGAAGACTGTGAAAGAAGTCGCCCATGGCAGATAAGCTCGTCACCATCGCGACCTTCCGTTTCCTGCCGGAAGCAGAAGCGATCCGAATGTACCCGAGAGGCCAAGGGATTGCTTCGTACCTTGGAGACGCTGAAACTGTGAACATGGATTAGCTGCTGGGAAACGCCAGCGGCTTCATCAAGTTACAGGTGGCCTCGTCCCATGCAGCAAGGACCGCTGCCTTGGTGGAACAGATGCGCTCAAGGCAACGGCAGCGCTCCGCCAGTCGCGATGAGGACGAGGCTAGTGACGAAGCGCAAACCGCCTGCTAAGATCGGCGCACCATGAAATCCGCCGGGGACATCAGCCGTCGATTGGCCGACGCGGTCAGCCGCCAACGGCTTGTTGAAACAGTCACGAAACTCGTTGCCGAACCGAGTCCAACCGGGGCAGCGGGAGCTGTGTCGGACTGCCTGGCGCAGATTTTGACCAGCGATGGATTTGTGGTTGAACGGCCTGCAGCGGGCCATGACACCGCGCCGGCTGTCGTCGTGTGGCTCAAGACCAAACAGCCGGGGCGCGTTCTCCAGTTCGACGGGCATCTCGATACCGTACATCTCCCCTTCGTACCGCCGCGTGTCGAGGGCGATCTGATTACCGGCAGCGGTGCATCCGATATGAAATCGGGCGTGGCTGCGGCGGTGGAAGCTATGCGCGTCCTGCGCGAGACCGACGCGCTGACCGCGGGGGCAGTCTTGCTCACGGCCCACGACCTCCACGAAGCTCCCTGGGGCTTAGGCCAGCAACTCGACAGTCTCATCGAGCAAGGCTACGCGGGCGACGCCGTGCTGCTTCCCGAGCCGCTCTCGGATCGGCTGCCGGTCGTAGGCCGGGGAGCGGCTACCTGGAAAGCCTCGATTCGCCGGCCAGGCGCGCCGGTCCATGAAGTCATGCGGTCGGCGGATGAACCCAGCGTCATTGCCGCCGGTGCCGCCCTGGTCGCCAGGTTGAATGCGTTACAGGAAAAGCTGTCACGCAAATCGGATGCGCTGGCCGGCCAGGAGACAGTCTTTGTCGGACAGATCCATAGCGGCGAGATTTACAATCAGTATCCAAGCGCGTGCTGGCTGGAGGGAACGCGCCGCTGGCTGCCGGGCACGGCGCGCGCTGCCGTGGAAACCGAATTTCGGCAGCTTCTGACTAACCTCGCACAAGAAACCGGCACGACGGTGGAAATGGAATTTCGCTTCGTTCGCGATGCGTTTTACTTGGACCAGCAGGACCCGATTGTCGCCGCCTTTCAGGAATCCTGCACCGCAATCAGCGGCCGGCCGTTGCCGATTGGGCCCAAGCCGTTCGTTGATGACGGCAACAGTTTCTGGGGCAAAAAACAAGTGCCCGCCATAACGCACGGACCGCGCGCGGGAGGCCAGCACACGGTACAGGAGTGGGTCTCCATCGACGACCTGGTCCGTGTCGCCCATCTGTATGCACTGACAGCCGTCGCTTATTGTCGTTGAGATACGGGAATCTGGAGCGATTTAGCCATGCCTTCTCCCCAAGCCGTGCCCGATATCCTTTCCTATGCCCAGACCAGCGAAGAGCAGTTTCTTCGACAGATTTTTGTCCGCGATCAAATGGCCGAATGGTCCAGGCAGCCGTTGATCATGGCGAAGGCGGACGGCGTTTATTACTGGGATGTGAACGGCAAGCGCTACCTCGATGGGCTTTCGGGGATTTACGTCGTTGCGGTCGGACACAACAACCGCCGGGTCATCGAGGCCGTCCGCCGCCAACTTGACCTTCTGCATTTTTCGCCGGTGATGCACGGCACCAACCCCCCGGCGATTCAACTGGCCAACCTGCTGGCCGATTTAGCCCCGGGCGACCTGTCCACGGTCAAGTTCCAGTGCGGCGGCTCCGAGGTCACGGAAGCAGCCATCAAGCTCGCGCGCCAGTACCACAAGCTGACCGGCGCGCCGGGCAAGTACAAGATCATCAGCCGTTACCTGTCCTGGCACGGCTCGACGATGGCCTCCCTGTCGGCATCCGGCCTCAAGTCGCGCAAGACGGTAAACGAGCCGCTCGCTCCCGGCTTCCTGCACGTGTTTCCGCCCACCTGCTATCGTTGTCCGTTCGGCAAGAGCTATCCGGACTGCGGCATCACGTGCGCCACTCTCATCAACGACGTAATCGAAATGGAAGACCCGGCAACGGTGGCCGCGATCCTGGTCGAGCCGATCGGCCACACCGGCGGCATCATCGATCCGCCCGACGAGTACCTGCCAATCTTGCGTGATATTTGCGACCGCCATCATATCCTGTTGATCTTTGACGAAATCATCACGGGGATCGGCCGAACCGGCCAACTGTTCGCGGCGGAGACGTTTGGCGTGACGCCGGACGTGCTCTGCGTCGGCAAGGGACTGGGCGGAGGTTACGCGCCGCTCTCGGCCATGATTTGCCGGCGTCCCATCGCCGAAGCATTTTGGGGACCTGTCGCCGAGAACCCGGGCTTTGTCGAGGGACACACCAACGAGGGTAACCCAATCTCGTGTGCGGCCGGCCTGGCAGTGTTGCAAGAAATCCTGGAACGCGATTTATGCGGCAATGCGCGCGTGCAAGGGGATCGGCTGCGAGCGGGCTTCGAGCGCCTGGCCAAGAAACATCCTATCATCGGCGACGTTCGCGGCCGCGGACTGTTTCAGGGCATCGAATTCGTGGAGGATCGGACCAGCAAGAAATCCTTTCCGTCGAAGCTGGCCATCGGCGTGCGCATTGGCCGGCGGGCGCTGGACAACGGTTTGCTCTGTCGTTTTGACCCGCACTGGATCGCTTTCGGTCCCCCGCTGATTTCCAGCGCCGAGCAGATCGACGCGATGGTTGATATTCTGGATCGAAGCATTGAGGAGGTGATTGCTGCTCTTTGAGAGATGAATGAAAGACCCAACCGGCGGCGGTCGCACGACGAACTTCGCGAAAACTGGAATCATTCAGTCCGTTTGGGGGGCGCGCCTGGTTGATTTTCGAGACCCTAGAGCGGTTCGGCGACCCTTTCGCTTCTTCTTGGGCGGACTTCGCCCAGGAACTGCCGGGAGCAGCGAAGCCGCTTCCTCCTCTGAAAGGTCCAGGGCCGCTCGGCCCACGTCTTCAGTCACCCAAGCCGGATACGCGGTGGTGTGGACTTCGTGCTTCCCTGAAGGCGTATGAACTTCCTGGATGGCCGCCAGCTGCTCGGGGTCGAAGCGCCCGGCAAGCCGCACTAGCGCCGGCCAAAGCCGGCGATGGACGTAGGTCACCTTGCCCCCGACGAGGCGACACACGAGCACGTCGGCTGATTTGCGAATGGCGCGCGAGCACAGGAAGATTTCGTGGGCCTTGGGGTGCGACCAGTAACTCCCGCGGATCGGCTCACCGGCGACCGCCCCGGCAAGGCTGGGGAGCGAACCCTGTGCCGATTCGAGGACGACTCCCTGAGCCGCCACAAAAGCCAGCGCCTGCTTCGGCGTCATATCGAATGCTCCCGTTGCCTCCAGTCAATCGAATTGATTTTACTGAGGGGTGGATTGGCAAACCAGAACGATTTACGCCTGGCGTGGGTTCCAGTCGCTGCGTGCCGCATGCGTTTGACCGCGAGCCAGCAAGGAGCGCGCGAACAGCCGGCGGTGAAGGAGAAACGGTGAAAATGGTGGCAGGAACTGAAACAGCCAATGCTCGTCTAGCCGCTTTGGTGTGCTTTGGTCCATGCCATGACATCGGAGCATTTAGAGTTTTTTGCGGTTTGAGAGATTGCACCGACTCCAGACCGGGGCGCGCGGGGCTCTTCGAAGTACATTCCACATCCTGCGCTCTTTCCGTCAGACGGGACTCCTCTGTTTTTCGGCGTATCGGCGCATTGACAGCGGGCGCAAATCTGTCAGACTAGCGATCCGGGAGACCTGATATCTTGCACATCCAGAGGTGATCGCTCCCGTGCGTCGACTCAGGGCGATCTTTGGAACATTGGCGAAACGGCCGCTGGCCCTAGCGCTCGCGGTATTGCTTGTAGTTACGCTGCTGCTGTTCCTGGTCAAGCAGGATGCTCCCGAGTTCGCGGATCGGGGATCAACTTCGGACCCCTCTGGGGAGGATACTGGACCGCCAGCCACGCGGCCGCCGACCGAGAAGCTGATCAAAGATCTCAAGGCGACGGATCCGCTGCAGCGCTACCGGGCCCTGGTCCTGCTGCGGATGCAGGGATCGGAAGCAGCACTTGCCATCCCTATTTTGATCGAGACATTGGCCGACAAGGGGTCGTTTGACGGGCAACTCTTCAGCGATCGGGCCGCCGAAGCTCTAACCTCGATTGGTGCGCCCGCCGTTCCAGCGTTAGTGGTTGCACTGAGCAAGTCTGGTGATGAGACGGTGCGCGCGCTGGCCGCACGTGCTCTAGGAGCCATTGGGCCTGAGGCGCAAACAGCTATACCCGTGCTGCAAGCGACGCTCGACGATGATGGCGTGCGCATCAGCGCGGCCTATGCCCTATGGCAAATCGACCCTCAAGGCAAACTGATCCTGCCGACGCTCCTCCCACATACTCAGTTGCCCATTCCCAATCTCATCGAGGCGTTGGAACATCCCGAACCGGAAGTGAGGAAACGTGCGGCCAAGGCATTAGGTGCGATGGGAACCGCTGCCAGCCAAGCAACGCCCGCGCTGCTGCGGGCCCTGGAAAGGAAGGAATTGAGAGATGTCGCGGGGCAGGCGCTGGCGTCGACCGCCACGTCCAAAGATCTAACCGCCGCCACTCCCACTCTTCTCAAGATGCTGCACGATCGCGATCCACGTGTTCGCCAGGCAGCCGCACTGGCGCTGGGGCGCGTACGCGCAAAGGATCGTGGAGTGGCGCTGGCATTGACAGATGCGCTTGAGGATACGGAAGGCTCTGTCCGCTACTCGGTGTTTATCGTACTGAACGAGATGGGGTCTGCCGCAGAGCCGGCAGTCCCCACGTTGATCCGCATGGTGCGCGAAGATCGTGAGGCGGAATTCGCCGCGTACTTGCTCGGCAGAATCGGGCCGGCCGCCCGAGCAGCTGTGCCCGACCTCGTGGCCATGTACGATAAAGCCAAAGTGATGGGCCGCAGCAATCCAGCCGTCGGGCCCCTTGCTCGGATTGGGCCAGCCGAAATGGTGCTCCCTGTGCTTCTCGAAGCCCTGCGAGCACCTCTCAGATCACCCCGCAGCGGACAGCACGATAATGCGGTTCGCTCGATTGCGCTTTTGGGCCCGGACGCGCGGCAGGCAATTCCCGATCTTATTCAGGACCTGGATGGAACTCTGCCCGGCGCCGGGCCTTCGGCGTCGGCGGCTCTGCACGAAATTGGTCCCGAGACGATACCCTATCTCATTGAGGCCTTGGGGCCGGCGGCCAATGGGGAACGTCGCGCCGGCGCCGCCAAAACGCTGGCGGAGTTCGGTCCGGCGGCCAAAGCAGCGATTCCTGCTTTGCAGCAAGCATTGCGCGATGGCGAGAGCACGGTTGCTGTGGAGGCGGCCTTTGCTTTGTGTAAGGTCCAGTCTGATACAGAAGCAGCTATTCACGTGCTCCTTCAGGCACTCCGAGAGGATCCGCGAGCGCCCGCCGGCCTCCTGCCTGTCGAGAATGTTGCCTCGAGGATGAGGAGCATTGGCCCGGCGCTTAAGCCGTTCGCGCCGACCCTGATCGGGATGTTGGGGGAAAACAATCCTGGGCTTTCCCGGCGTATCATTCCCATCCTGTCAGAAATGGGCCCAGCCGCCAAAGGCGCTGTTCCAGCACTAGTTGAGTTGACGCAGTCCGAAGACCCGCAGCTGCGCGATGCCGCAACGCTCGCACTGGTCGAGGTGGGCGCGGATGCGGAGATTGCGGTTAGCGCACTGCGTGACCGGCTCAAGGAGCCACCCTACCGCGATCGAGCCGGACAGGCACCCATAGCAATCGGCCCCCTAGGCAGGTACGTACCCCCCAATCCCCTGCGCGTCGCCCGGACTCTGCTGGCGGAAAAACTGGGCGGCTATGGACCTGCCGCGCGAGCGGCGACAGGTGAGCTGGCCAAGCTTTTGGAAAGTCGGCACCAGAATGAGTGCATGGTCAGCCTGACGGTACTGGAGAAGATGGGCCCCGCTGCCGAAGAGGCGATTCCCGCATTGCGCATGCTGCTGGATGAGCCACAGAGTCACTTCGACGGCAGCTCTGCGTCGCGTGAGCAACAGGATTCGTTCTTTTTCGCCGGTGCCGAGTACTTCATGGATAAACCGGGATTTGCCGGCGTCCCCCCGAACATTCCTCTATCCGTGGCCATACCTGTGAGCGCTATCAAGGTGCTAAGTGCAATAGGTCCCGCGGCGAAGCCTGCCCTGCCCAGTCTTCTGCATGCCCTTAAGGACGACCGTTTGACGGTGCGCCAGGCCGCCGCAAGTGCTATCCGTCGCTTGGCCCCGGAAGCGGCAGCACTGCGGCTTTCTCAACAGGAACTGGAAGCCAACTGGGATGAGCTTAAAGACAAGGATGTGATCAAGGCTTATCGCGCGGCCTGGGCGCTCATCGCCGATCCGCCCCGATCGCTTCCCTGGTTACGCGACCATCTGCGACCCGCTCGACTTCCGAGCATTGCACCTGTTGCGGACGAAGCGCCAGCGCCCGAGCAAATTCGGGAATTGCGTGCGGTCTCCGTGCTCGAGAAAATCGGCACTCCGGAGTCGCGCGCGCTGCTCGAGAGCTTGGCCAAGGTACCCCCGGCCGATGCGCGCGCGCGGGCGGCAAAGGCTGCGCTGGACCGATTGGCCGGGCGTTCTCCCTGACCCGTGCCGCTGGGATCGAGCCCAGACTCCCTCAAGGGTGGCGGCAGCGGTTGACGCGCGGGGTTCAGGAATATCCTTTGGCACCTGGGACGGTTTGTTTTCCCCCAATTCGGAGCTTGAATTCAATGTCGCTCATCTCGGCCGCTTCGCCCTCGTGCTTGCTTCTGCTACCGGCACTACTCCTTGCCGACCCAATACCCAAGGCTGAACGAACTCCCCCTCCCGAAGCGTTCCGCCAACAGGCGCGGCGCTGCCGGGAGATTCTGCAGAGCAGCCTGGTGAGCTTCTACTTGCCCGCGTGTGTCGATACGGTCCACGGCGGCTACTTCGAGTCGTTGCGCGACGGCAAGTTCGCGCCGACCGGTGAGAAGTTCCTAACCCTGCAGGGACGGCAACTCTGGTTTTTCAGCACGCTCGCCCAGGAAGGGATCGAGAAAGATGCGGCACTCGCGGCCGCTCGGTCCGGGTTCGACTTTCTCGAAGGCCGCATGCGCGACCGACGCTACGGCGGCTATTTCTCCAAAGTCAACGATGCCGGGCAACCTATTGACCGGCGCAAGCATGTCTACCTCAATGTCTTTGCACTGTATGGCCTGGTCGCCTACCATCGCGCAACCGGCAATTCCCAGGCTCTGGACGCCGCCAAGGAGTTGTTTCGCGTCCTGGAAGAGAAAGCGCACGATCGGCAACATGGGGGTTATACCGAGTTCTTTTACGAGGACTGGCGCCCGATTACCGACCCGAACGAGCCTGCTTATGTCGGGGCGATAGACACCAAGACGTACAACACCCATCTGCACGTGCTGGAGGCACTCGCCGAGCTTTATCGCGTTTGGCCCGACCCGCTAGTTCGGCAGCGGCTGGGCGAAACAATGATCATCGTCACTCACACCGTGGGTCATCCGAATTCTCATTGCAATGTCGACGGCTGGCGACCGGACTGGCACATCGTCGAGACCCCTGCCAATCTGCGCGCCAGCTATGGTCACGACGTGGAATGCGCGTGGCTGACGCTGGATGCGGGCTGCGCGCTGGGCCGGTCGCCGCAGTTGCTCCGCAGCTGGGCCGAGGCGCTCTGCAGCTACAGCCTGAAATTCGGCTACGACCGGCAGCATGGTGGTTTCTTCTACACCGGTCCTCTCGGACGCCCCGCAGAGGACACTCGGAAGGAGTGGTGGGTACAAGCCGAAGCGCTCGTGTCGATGCTCACCATGTACCGGTTGACTGGCAAGCAAGAGTACTACGAGATTTTCAGTCAAACGCTCGATTTTGTTGCCAAACACCAGGTCGCGCGCCAGGGAAGCTGGTGGGCGACGCTGGAACCGGACGGCTCGCCACGGGGCGAGCAGCGTACCTCCCCGTGGCAAGAAGGCTATCATGGCGGCAGGTCCATGATTTGGTGCGCCAAACTCTTGGAGGGCCTGGCAACCGGACAGATTCCTAGCTCGGCTTGCGGACAGCCAACGAGGGACCATCCATGAATCGCCGTCAGTTTCTTCAGACTCTAGCTGCCACGGCTGCATCGTCTTCTTTTGCCGCCGGCCCGAATGCACGAGCAAACGTCGAGCCAACTGCCGCCAAGCTTCCGCGCTGGCGCGGCTTCAATCTGCTGGAGAAATTCTACGGCCGCCGCGGCCAGCCGTTCCGGGAGACGGATTTCGCCTGGATTGCCGCGTGGGGCTTCAACTTCGTCCGCTTGCCGCTGTCCTACCACCACTGGTCGAGCCCCGACGATTGGCGGACCATGCGGGAACCGGTGCTGAAGGAGATCGATCAGGCGGTGGAGTGGGGCCGGCGCTATGGCGTTCACGTCAATCTCTGCTTCCATCGCGCTCCCGGCTACTGTGTCAACCCGCCTCCCGAACCCTTCAATCTCTGGAAAGATGAAAAGGCCCTGGAAGCCTGCCGATTTCATTGGGCGCATTTTGCCAAGCGCTACAAGGGCATCCCCAGCGGTCAGCTCAGCTTTAACCTTGTCAATGAACCCGCGAATGTTTCCGAGGAGGCGTATGTCCGTGTCGCGCGGCACTTGGTTGAGGCGATCCGTGCGGAAGATGCCGGCCGTCTCATTCTCGCCGACGGACTCCGGTATGGCCGCGAGCCTGTGCATGGTCTGGTTGATCTGAAGATCGCCCAGAGTCTGCACTCCTACGATCCGTTCCAACTGACGCATTACAAAGCGAATTGGGTGAAGGGCTCGGACCGCTGGCCGGAGCCGACCTGGCCGTTGCAACAAGGCAAGGCGCCAGCTTGGGACAAGGCAAGGCTGCGCAGAGAACTCATCGATCCGTGGCAGGCTCTGGAACGCAAACGGGTCGGCATCCATGTCGGCGAATGGGGCGCCCATCAGAACACGCCTCATGCGGTGGTCCTGGCCTGGATGCGCGATTGCATGGAACTGTTCAAGGAAGCGGGCTGGGGCTGGGCGCTATGGAACCTGCGCGGCAATTTCGGCCTGCTCGACAGCGGCCGGTCCGACGTTGCCTACGCCGATTTTCACGGACGCAAGCTGGATAGCGGGATGTTGGAGGTATTGCGTTCGGGTTGAGGCCATGTGCGCATCGAGTGATGACTCTCTCCTTGCGCAGGCGCAATCATTGCCATCTTGCATCCAGCCTGCCGAAATACGCACACAGGCAGCGCTTGGCTTCCGCCACCGTGAAAGCCCCCGAACCCCGTCCGGCACCTCCTCCTCCATGTCATGCACTAGGTGGTTCCGACCGAGGCCTGCTCTCGCCGGTACCGTCGTGCCAGATTCGCTGGGCCCGCCAGAGAGTTCGGGCAGGAAGGCCGGGAGCATTACTGTGCCGCCGGCTTGCGGCAGTAGCCATCGTGGTTAGCACTACCTCCGGCGCCAGCGCAGGCTCATCGAAAAATGCCCCCGCCATAAAATCCGGGATAGGTTTGGGCCGCCGTTCCCTCTATATTTGTGGCGAACCTGAAGCGGAGCGACCAATGGCAAACACGCAGCTAGGCACGGTTTTGCGGCATCTTCGCGGCATGGTGGATGCAAAGGCGACTGACAATGCCAGCGATGGCGAACTCCTGGAGCGATTCGTCGGCCGGCAGGAGGAAGCGGCGTTCGTCGCTCTCCTCATACGGCATGGGCCGATGGTCTATAGCGTGTGCCGGCGCATCGGCCGCAACGAGCACGATGCCGAGGATGCGTTCCAGGCGACCTTCCTGATCCTTGCCCGCAAGGCCCGCTCCATCCGCAAAGTTGAATCGGTGGCGAGCTGGCTGCACGCCGTGGCGTACCGGCTGGCCCTGGAGGCCAAGGGCCAGGACAACCGTCGGCAAGCACGTGAGAAGCAGGCGGCAGATATGCGCAAAACATCCAGCGTATCCGACATGGCGTGGCAGGAACTCCAGGTGACGTTGGACGATGCTCTGCGGCAAGTGCCTCAGACGTACCGGGCGCCGCTGCTGCTCTGTTACCTGGAAGGCAAGACGCAGGAGGAGGCCGCCCGGCAACTCGGCTGTCCTCTCGGCACCGTCCGCAGCCGGCTGGCACGCGGGCGCGCGCGTTTGAAACTGCTGCTGGAACGGCGCGGCGTGCGTCTGTCGGCAACGGCGCTGGCTGCGGCGCTTGCGGCCAACGAAGCATCGGCTGCGGTGCCCGCTCTGCTCTTCCATGCAACGGCGCGAGCGGCATTTGGCTATGCGGCGGGCATGGCCCCCACGGCGCTCGTCTCCGCTCGAGCTGCGACTTTGTTGGAAGGAGGACTGCAAGCGATGGCGACCATGAAACTCAAGAGTGCGACCGCGATGGTATTTCTCCTCGGCTTGCTCGGCTTTGGCACAGGCGCTCTGATATGTCATGTGGCGGCCAGTTCGCCTACGCTACCTGTCCCGGCTCGACCGGCAGAACCGATCCCGAAAGACCAACAACTGGGGAACGCAAGCGGTGGAAAGGAAAACTCAGATCAACTTACCGTCCGCGGACGGGTGCTCGATAGCCAAGGCAAGCCGGCCTCCGGGGCAAGGCTTCTGCTGCTGGGCGACCGCGATGACCCTGTCGATCTCGGTACCTCGGCGGCCGACGGGAGCTTCGTGGTCCTGATCACGAAACAGCAGAAGAGCTGTTCTCTTGTCGCCGGTGCGGCAGGTGCAGGAATCGACTTTATGCATTGTGGCCAGATCAAATCCAATACGGATATTGAACTCCGGATGGTCAAGGATAACGCGATCCGCGGCCGAATCATCGACACGGAGGGGAAGCCCGTAAGGGGCGTTCAAGTGGCCGTAGACCTCATCTGTGTCTATGCCGACAACTCCGTTGCTTCGTTTCTGGCCGAGTGGGTGAGAATGCCCCCGTATTCCGGGTCGCGCGCGAAATCGAAGGTCCTGATGCATAGAGTTTCATTCCTCGACGCCAGGAGTGACTCCGATGGGCGCTTCGTCATCGCAGGCATTGGAGCTGAGCGAGTGAGCTTTCTTCGGTTGCAGAGGGCCGGCATCGCCCAAAGTGAGGTCTGGGTAGTCAATCGAGATCGCTTTGACCCCAAGCCCTATAACGAGGCCCTGCACAATTACACTCCACAAGGCCTGCCGGCGAGCATGATGAGACAACTTCTTTCCGGCCCTGACATTTCGATTGTTGCAGAGACCGAGAAGACCATCCACGGAGTGGTCAAGGACGCCGATAGCAATAAACCGCGGGTGGGAGTGCAAGTTACACTGTGGTCCAACGTGGACACTTTAAGCCAAGTGCTGCGTGCAACGACGGATGAGCAGGGCCGCTATGAAATCCACGGCTGCCGCAAGCAGAAATCGTACACCTTGCAGATAGACAGCGATCCGGAAACGGGGTTCCTGGGCCGCCGGGTGAACCTGCCCGATACGAGCGGATACGAGCCGATCTCGGCCGACATTCGCGTAGCAAAGGGAGTTGTCGTCACTGGCCGCATGCTGGATGGCTCCAACGGCAAAGCTGTCCCTGGCAAAGTAAATGTTGGTATCCTCTCGGACAATCTTTTTGTGAGAAGGCGCCCGGAGTTCGACTCCGCCCAGGAGAATCGTGTGATAAGCACGTCGGCCGACGGCACCTTCAGGATCGTGACCATCCCGGGACCGGTCTTGCTGACGGGCGGTCCGATGGGAACGCTGGAGAGCATGAAGTACAAGCCGGTGCTTTCCGACGCCCGATATCCTCAGTATTTCCCGAATCCGGGAGACCCGGTCTATTACAGCACGGGAGGTTCCCTGTCGATCATTCAAGGGATTTTCTGCAAGGTGCTGGAGATCGAACCCGATGCGCAACTGGTGACGCAGGATATCATTCTGCAGCCCGCTAGTGAGGTGCCAGTGAGGATACAAGACACCGAGGGCCGACCGCTAACCGGGGCGTGGGCGGCTGGTATGGCACCCTGGAACTGGTACGAGCCGATGCAAATTGAGCGAGATTCGTGCTCGGTATATCACGTGATGCCAGGCAAGCCACGCGTCGTAGTTTTCTACGAACCTACAAGGAAATTGGTCGGCATGCTGAAACTGAAAGGCGACGAGAGCAGCCCGGTCATCGCCAAACTGGGGCCTCACGGAGCATTGAAAGGCCGTTGCACCGCTGAGGACGGCAAACCTCTCGCCGGCATTGTGATCGACATCTACTATGCGGACAGCGCAGCACAGGCAGTGCACCGCTTTGCCGCAAGCGCCCGGCCCCAGGTCGTCACTGATGCAAAAGGCGCATTCGCGATCGGCGGCCTTATCCCCGGCGCAGGACTGAAGCTGTATAAGCAGTCCGGCAGGATGGGCCCAAACCGACGGCCGAAACCCTTGTCGGACAACTTGGTGACAGTCAAGCCCGCGGAGCTGCTCAATCTCGGCGACCTGAAAGTGAAGGTGGACCGCGAACCAGATGGAGAATGATGACGATATCCGGCTCGAAACTTTCCGGTGCTCGTCTCCCATTCCTTAGAGGAGCAATTTGGCATCCGCCAGATCCGGTAAAGTGAAGCCTTCCGTGAACTGATCGTAGATCTCGGACAGTTGCTTTTGGAGTTCCGCACCCTTGCCTTGGCTCTTCCTTAGCCGGGCAAGGCTCATGGTCGCGCGAAGTTCCCAGGCCTTCGAGCCATTCTGGCGCGCCGCTTGGATGGCCTGATCAAAACATGTCTCCGCATCGGCAATCTGCGCGGGCGAACGGAGCAATAGGAATTCTCCCTTGAGGCGGTGAAGTTCCGGTTCGTAGAAGCCCTCGCCGCATCGCTGTGCCGAGGCGAATGCTTCGGCGAGCACGCGCATCGACTCGTCTGTTTGTCCAGACTGATGGTATGCTTCCGCCAGGAAACTGAGGAAATACGACAGGGGCAGCCCTGCGCCCGTTGCTCGATAGGCGGTCAACGCAGCCTTGAGTCGCGGCAAGGCGTCCTGCCGCGGAGCCTGCAACAGCAAACTTGCGCCGCGGTAAATGTCCGCGGTCGCTGCCCAAAGTGCGAATCCTTGTTCGGTAGCAAGCGCGAACTCCTCATCGGCAAATCGCTGAACTTCCATGCCCAAACGGCAGTGCTGGTGAAGGCAAGCCGCATGGTCCAGCGCGTATGCCAAACTGAAGGGATGCGCCAAGGCGCGGGCCAAGCTCACCGCGTTGCGCGCCAGCTCCAGGGCCTGGTCCGGATAGCCCAGGTGCCACAGATTAAAGGCAAGATAGCATCGAAGTGCCACACGCGAATTCTGTCCGGTCAGGCGCGCGTAGAACAGGCAGCGCTCCTCATCTTCCAAGGCGAGACCTCGTTCGCAATGCTCTCGAGAAGCAACGAACTCGCCCTGATAGTACAGGGAACAGGCGAGAGTATTATGGGCTTCCATGGCTAGCCCTGAATCCCTCTCTGCAGTGGCCAGGGCAAGCATCTCATGTCCAAGCTCCGTACAAGTCTGAAGATCCCCGCGCACGAGATGAAAGACATTCAGTCCCCACAGAACGGGAAAACGCTGCGCAGCCTCTCCTATCCCCGAACCAAGTGCACGCGCTTTTTGGTAGGTAGCTTCGACCTCCGGAGCGGCAAAGCCCTTCACTGCCAATAGCGCTACGCCCAGCGGCATTTGCATGCCAAGTTCATGCCGCGCGCGTTCGGGGGTGTCCTCCAAGGTGGCAAGGAGATCCAACCCTCTCGAGAAATGGGCGACTGCCTCGATATTGGCCGAGCGTTCCTGGGCGTTGGAGCCTGCCTGCTTCCAATAGGCGATTGCCTGCGGAAGTCGTCCTGCCTCGGTGTAGTGATGCGCGACAACTTCCGGCCGCGTCGACACCGTCTCAGGGAAGGATTGCTCGTACACTTGGGCAATATGGAGGTGGCAATCCTGCCGTGTGCACTTGAGCAGCGATTGGTAAGCAGCCTCCTGGATGAGCGCATGCTTGAAGTGGTAACAGACTTGTTGAGGGCGCCCTCTCTTTATCAGGACGTCTGCTTCCACCAGTTTGGCCAGCTCGACCTCCAGCTTGGGGCCTTCGAACGACCAAAGCGCTTGCAGCAGGTCGTGCGAAAACTCTCGTCCGAGTGCTGCCGCTATCTGAGCTACATTCTTGGCGCTGCCCAAGCGGTCAAGGCGCGCCAGGAGCAGATCGTGCAGCGTGTCCGGGATGGCTCGCGCCGCCAGCAGACTCATCAGCCCACTATCGCTTTCATTGTCGCGCAGAATTCCCGATTCAAGAACGGCCTTGGTTAGCTCCTCGACAAACAGAGGCACGCCGTCGGTGCGTGCAAGAATTTGGTCGACTAACCCGGCGGACAAAGCTTGGGGGCCGGCTTGGTGTGCCACCAACTCGGCGACCTGACGTCGTGTCAGGCGATTCAGTACGACTTGCGTGAAGTGAATGCGTCGCGGCCAAGGCGCCGCGAATTCCGGGCGTGCCGTGAATACACAAAGGACTCTCTCGCCCGAAACCTCTTCCACAACCAAGTTGAGGAATTCCAGGGTCGAGGCGTCAATCCAGTGCAAATCCTCGACAAAAAAGAGCGTAGGCCGGTGTTCCGCCTGTCTGCGCAGCCACTCGACTAGAGTCGCCATCATTTTCTGCTTCTGTCGCTCTGGGGAAAGCGGCAGCGGCTGGTAGCGCCTGTCCAATGGCACGGCAAGCAGGCATGCAAAGAGCGGCACCGCTTCCTTGAGATTCAAGTTCATCTGGGCCAGCATCTCTTCCAGGCTGGTCAGTTTCTCCGAGGCAGGTTGGTACCGACGGAATTTCAGCCGCCGCTCCAAATAATCGATCAAGGGATGAAAGCTGCTGTTTTCGCAATGGGCTGCGCAATGCCAATGAAGGATAGTTGGCTCGTCACCGGGTATATGCTCCTTGAGCAGGCGTTCCCTGATCTCATGCAGCAATCGCGACTTGCCGATGCCAGGCTCGCCGACAAGGAAGCACACCTGTCCCAAGCCTTCCTTGGCTTGTTCCCAGCGATCGAGAAGAAGCTCGATCTCACGATCTCGGCCGACAAGCGCTGTCAGCGCGCTCCCCTGGCCAAGCTCCAGGCGATGTTGAAGCTTGGTTTCGTGAAGCACCCGGAAAAGCTCCATCGGTCGGGCGATGCCCTTGACGGGTCGCGCGCCGAGCGGCTGACAATCGAAGAAGCCGTGAACAAGCTTGTGCGTGGCGGCGCTAATCCAGACAGCATCAGTGTCAGCCAAGCTCTCCAGCCGTGCCGCTACGTTGCGTGGCTCACTCACCAAGGCCATGTCGCGCGTGGGGCCCTTGCGCGCTTCTCCGGTTATGGCGACGCCCGTGTGAATGCCGATACGTACGGTGAGCTTTCCCTTGCGTGCGACACCGGCGGCAGTGCCCAGGCGAGCAACGGCTGCGACAATATCGAGCCCGGCTTCCACCGCGCGCCGTGCCGAGTCTTCGAAGGCTCGGGGATAACCGAAATAGACGACCAAGGAATCCCCGGTAGCTAGAGCAATATGACCTCCTAACCGGCCCACCGCTTCCGAGGAGGTTTCCTGGAACTCATTTAACATTTCGCTCCACTCTTCCGGGTCGACGTTCTCGCTGAAGGTGGATGAGTCTGCACTACAGCACAACACGGTAAGTTGGCGCCGTTCAGCTTCGGCGGCGCGGCGCATACTCGAAGAGGAGCCTGGCTGAGAACCACTGGAATGCTGGTTCGCGGCCTGTTGGCTAAGTGGTTCCTGCGCCGTGGGCTGCGGCGCTGGCGTCAAGGCGGCGCCGCAGCCGCCGCAAAACTTGACATCTTTGAGGTTTTCTCTCCCGCAAAGGTTGCAGGCGAAGCGACCTTCGGTCCCCTCCAAAACACGCGTTGGCGCATCTTCCTGGGCGACAGTCCGGCTCGGGGGACTATCCTCGTTCGTTGCAGCCGCCGTAGCGAGAGCCGCTCGTAGTTCCTCGGCAAAATCGGCCGCGGTCGTGTAGCGGTCGCGGATGTGTTTGGCCATCGCTTTGAGGCAGATGCGTTCGATGTCCCGTGGGATGGAGCCTACGAGCTGCCGGGGCGGCTGCGGCTCGTCCTCGCGTACTTGGCGGAGCATTTCCATGACTTCTTTGGACTGAAAAGGCACGCGGCCGCACAGCATCCGGTAGAGGACTACGCCAAGGCTGTAAATGTCGGTGCGACCGTCGATCCGATGTGCTTCGCCACGCGCTTGTTCGGGAGACATGTACGCGGGCGTACCCAGGACATATTGTCGCGGGGTCTCGCCACCTTCCTCATCGCCCAGCGCGAGCCCAAAATCGACGAGCACAGGATTTAGTTTTTCTCCTAAAAGGATATTGGTCGGTTTCACATCGCGGTGGATAAGGCGCTGGCTGTGTGCTGACGCCAGGGCATCCGCAACAGCGGCGACGATGCGAACCGATTCCTTCCAGCCCGGTGGGTGTTCCCGAAGCCAGTGGCCAAGATTGGTGCCCTGCACATAGTCGGAAATGATGTAGACCTGGTTGTCTTGAACGCCGACGTCATGGACCGTAACAATGCCGGGATGCCGAAGTCTAGCGAGACGCCGGGCTTCCTTCAGAAATAATTGACAGGCATTTGCGGACTCGATCTGTTGCAAGTGGGGCACCTTGATGGCGACGGTTCGCTCGAGTTGCGTATCGTAGCCCAGGTAGACGGCTCCGAAGCCACCCTCGCCTAGGAGGCCTCGCACGACGTAGCGCCCAAAGGCGAGAGGCATAGGTGGTCGTGCTGTCCCGCCAGCTGCACTGCCACTCTCAGGGCGAAAATCCACCGTATCTGAATTCCCCCCGGCCCTTATCGAAGTGTCCGGAAGGGGATCGGGCGGCTGAGAAGCCGGGTCGAGCTTATCGCTAACTTCGGAGTCGCCGTCGGCCATCATGACTCCTGTCTAACACCGCCGGATGTACTGAAAGCTTGGGATAGCGTGCATTCTAGCATGCTCCCCTGACAGCACCCACACGACTTCCGCGCCTCTCTGGAGAAATCGGCAGCTTGGGGAAGCCGGCTTCGAAGCTTCGCGAGCGCCTGGCAAACTTTCTTGAGAGATTCTTGTTGCGGAGGAAGTTGCGACAATCAACAATTGGGCTCTCTCGCATCGCGAAAATGACCCAAGAGAACAGAAATTCCCTTCAATGTTTATACAAGGACAGTCCCGATGAGCCCCAGGCAAAAGATTGCGATCTTGGGCGGAGGCATCGGCGGTATCACTGCTGCCTTCGCCCTGACCGACGAACCCGGTTGGCAGGAAAAATATGAGATCACCGTGTACCAGATGGGTTGGCGTCTGGGTGGTAAATGCGCCAGCGGTCGCGACCAGGACCACGGCGAGCGAATTCTGGAGCATGGGCTGCACATCTGGCTTGGGTTCTACGAGAACGCATTTCGTGCAATCCGCAAGTGCTACGAAGAACTGGGCTGGCCAGCGGACCAGCCCATGGCAACGTGGCAGCAGGCTTTCAAGAAGCAAAGCCTCGTTACCCTCATGGAGGAGATCGACAGTGAGTGGATTCGTTGGCCAATTGATTTTCCAACGAATGACCTGGTGCCTGGCGATGGCGGCGTTTTGCTCTCGCCCTGGGACTATGTCAAGATGTTGCTGCAGTTTCTGCTCAAATCCCATGACAACTCCCCGGCTGCGGCAGCGGACTCGGGACAATCTATTGCCTCGGACATATCCAGCCTCTTTAGAAGAGTAGACAGAGTCTTGAAGGATCTCCTGACCGTGGGCACGCGGGCGCTGGACGATCTGGCCGGATCCGCCGATGACCTCGTCGATGAAGTCATGGGCCTGGCCGCCCGAACGAAACTCCACCAAGCTGACATGCTGGCGCGGGCCCTGCCGCCAGACCCAAGAGAACACCTGGCCGAGCATCATCAATTGCTACTCCTTCTCCTGGAGGACTTTCGCAGAGACTTTCTCGCGCGCGTTGGGGACAAGCTGTTTACTAACAATGATCTGCGCCGACTGGGCATCTGGCTTCAACTTGGCGTGGCCATCATTAGCGGGATGATCCGGGACGGCGTGATCTTCCACGGGTTCGACGTGATCGACCAGTACGATCTGACGGAGTGGCTGCAAGGCCATGGAATCACGGACCGCAAGGTCTGGTGGTCCGCCGTGGTCCGGGGCATTTATGAACTGGTATTTGCTTATGAAGGCGGGAACACGAGCCACCCCAACCTGGCCGCGGGCGCAGGGCTCCGTGGCGCTCTGCGCATGTTCTTCGGCTACAAGGGAGCGATTTTCTGGAAGATGCAATCGGGAATGGCGGACACCATCTTCACGCCAATGTATCTCGTGCTCAAGAAACGTGGCGTGCAGTTTCGCTTTTTTCATCGCGTGGACAACCTCGGTCTTTCTGCAGACGGGCAATGCGTCGACACAATTCAGATCGGGGTACAAGCTACCGTCAAGCCTGAGATTCTGCTGGAACAGCAGGAGTATCAGCCGTTTCGATACGTAAAAAATCTCCCTTGCTGGCCGGACCAGCCTCTTTACGAACAACTGGTCGAGGGTGCGGCCCTGGCGAAACAGAACATCTGCCTCGAGTCTGCGTGGACGCCTTGGCCGGACGTGGCCAAGCTCTCTTTGAAGCGCGGCGTCGATTTCGACAACGTGATACTGGGCGTTCCGCTTGGGGCCCTGCCATTCATCTGCAAGGAACTCATCGCGGCGCGTAGTGACTGGCAGCAAATGGTTGCGCAGGTGAAGACAGTCCAAACCCTCGCCATGCAGCTTTGGTTCAGCCGGGATGCCGCGCAGTTGGGATGGGTTGCGCCGGAGCGTGCGCTCGTCAGCAGTTACGCCGAGCCCTTTGACACGTGGGCCGACATGAGCCAACTCCTGGAACGCGAGGACTGGCCAACGACGGTGAGCGTCGCGAACATCGCCTACTTGTGTGGCCCGCTGGAGGATGCCGATAAGATCCCACCTCCCTTCACTGATCCGCAATTCCCTGCCAGCCAACTGGAACGCGTGCACAAGCAAGGGCTGGACTTTTTGCAAACGAACGTTCGTCCGCTTTGGCCGTTGGCCACGTCGCCGGAAAATCCGGAGGGGCTCGACTGGGAATGGCTGGTGGACCTCAACGGCGGTAAAGGCGCGGCGCGGGCCGATGCACAGTACTTCCGGGCGAACATCGACCCGGGAGAACGCTACGTTCTTTCCGTGAAGGGGAGCACGCAATATCGCATCCGATCCGATAAGTCTGGCTTCGCCAATGTCTATCTTGCCGGGGACTGGACATATAACGGGATCAACGCCGGCTGCGTCGAGGCTGCAACCATCTCGGGCTTCCAGGCAGCACGCGCGATCTCAGGCTATCCCAAGGACATCGTGGGTGAATCGGACCTGTGATCAGAGCCGCAGTGCGTTATCGACCAATCAGACAACTTGTGTCCTCAAGGCCGAAGGCAGGAAAGGCAACGTCACGGTCCAGGGAACGAGAAAGCAGAACGCGCCTAGCGGCACTTGATCGATCCCCTTCACCTCGTAGCCCTCCTTTGCCAGGCCGGGAAGGAATGCCTGTTGGATTTCCACTTCCGCATCCAGAGCTTGCATCCACGCCCGATCCAATTCCCAGTCGAAATAAGCACCCAGGAGCGGGCCCAACACGGGTTTGTCGATGAGAGGTTGTTCAAAGGCCGGTCGCATTCCTGCAAATAGGGGAAATTGTGTTGGCGTCAACACCGGCCCATGCGGCGTGAACCGGCCTCTCACGATCGACGAAATGCCGAAGAGGCTGCTCAAGTCGTCCGAATGATCATCCTGCCGAAAACGGCACCAGCGCTTCGCCAGTCCGAAGAGTATGCCAAGTATTACCGGGAACGGATGGTCGAGGTACAGCCGCGGCAGAAATGTGAATGGCCCGCGGTAAGCATTCACTGTCGAGACCCACTGCACATACGGGATGGCAACGATGAATTCCGAGTAGCGCATGCCGCGCACTTTCAGGAAATTAGGACGCACGGACCTCTGGCGGCCGAAGACCCAGAGGACTGGATGCTGACCTGAGGGAGTTAGACTTTGTGGGCCCAGCTCAAGCTCCCTGGGCAACATGGCCTGCACTGCTGCCGCTTTCATGGGCCAGGGTACCACTGCTGCCGAATACTCGCCCACGACATCCACCGAGTGTTCCGGGAACAGCAGTCTCTCTCGCGTTGTGGCAGGCGAGCGACCCGAGAGTTCCAAGGCATCCCAGCCCTTCCAGGAGTCTCTTTGGCCGGTACCGGCGCGCGTGGGGCCGCGCCCAACGCTGCCGAGGGCGGCAAAGACCGCGCACAAAGCCTGATGGCACGCCCCCAATAACTTGACATACAAAGAGCCCATGGCGTTCCCTACCGGACACAGGAGACGCGCACCATCAAGGCGCATGGAGTTGGATTGTCGGGCACTGAGCCTGGGGCCGTCATGAGGGGGTCCTGCCGAATTCCAGCAGAAAATAACTCACCGCATAGCCCCCAGCGATAGCCACGGCAAAGCAGGCACCGCCGAGGAGAGTTCCCGCTAGGGGTTGGTCTTCGTCGAGTTCGAGTGTCCGGACGCCGATGGGCAAGATCGCGGCGAACATCAAAGCTTCGCCCAGCGGAACGTACAGGGCACAGTGCTGCGTAACCATGACGCAGGCTTTTTGGTACTCCCACCAATAAGCGCGGAATGCCAACTCCTCGTAGAAGCCAACCATGACGGCCCCGGAAATACCAACAACAAGTGAGCTGAGACCGGCCGCGCCCGTGATACCAAGCCGGGGCTGGAGGATTCCATACAACCTCAAAGCCATGTAGCCCATGTCGGTGATGACACAGGCCCAGGCGACGGGCATCCAGATTGGCGAGCCCAGGAGGACGACATCGTTGCCGGTTAGGTAAACGAGTTTGCCGTTGTGGACCCAATGGATTAGCGCCCAATCGATAAGTAGTTCGAATGTGCCGGCAACGAGACCCATGATCAGAAGCCGCCACAATGTTTCGCCGCCTCGACCGCGCAATCCGTCCCGAGCCCAAGCATAGAGCCCAACCCGCAACATGAGACCAGCGTAAGCCCAGAATTTGCCGGATGCCGGATCTTCGCGGCCGTAAAGCAAGGCAGCGATCACGGCGGCGCCGACGCCGATCGCCACGGCAGCGTACCAGAGAAGGTCGGAGGCTAGACTCAACCGCCCAATGCGCGCTACAAACCGCGGGTCCTCGAATGCGGAGGAGAATGTGCCCATGGAACGGCTCCCCTACGATTCTCTGCCATGCGTCGGTGGATCGAGCCAATGTGGAAATTACCACTCTACCAAGGCGCTGCGCTTAAGCAAGTTACTCTCCGCTTCTCGGGCGACCTATTAGGACATGAATAGGACGCAAATAGGACGCAAATAGGACGCATCCGCACGCTCACGACTGCCACCAGGGTGTTGTCGACTCGGTCATCGAATACTATCTTGATCCTCACAATGTCATAAGCTTCAACTTCATCAAGGCCCGACCATGGCCCGTTGGGACTTCGTCGCGATCCCAGGTTCCGGTATTGAAAGAAGGCCGCGAACGCCTTGGCGGATTCGCCCGGCAATCGATCCCAGGGTTGTGCCATCGAATCCTCACTTCGTTCTGGCGGCAGTGCGCGATCAGCGTGAATCGCTCAGCGACGCACCGTTCTCAGCCCGCTCGTTCTGGCAGCAGAATTGCTCACGTTGCAATAGATATCCCCGCACACAAGACGGGCCGATCTCAGGGTTTGGGGCACAAGCTGTCAGCTTGTGCTACGCTGCAATAGCTCTCGCTGCTCCCAGGACGGGCCGATGGCGTTCGCGCAACCAAGTTGCCCTGGATTACACTGGCGCGAGAAGGCAGGGAGCGCGCCCCAATGCCTAGCTGAGGTTGGATCTGCAATCTCGCAGGTAGTCATGCTTGGTTTCGCCGTTGGCTGGCCGAAACCGCGGATCACCAAGAGGAGCGGCAGATCATGGCGCCCGCCATCCCGATAACTCGATTCTAGATCCAGCTAGGCATGATAGGAACCGCGTTTAACGAGATTTGTCCCACCAAAATCGACCCGGTGACAGGATAAACGCCGTCGACGGGACGGCGCACAAAGGGGACGCGGACCGTTCTTGTCGAAAACGGTCCGCGTCCCCTTTGCTCAAGCTGAGAAGTACTTCGGCAGGCGTCTCTGGATCGAACTCAAGGCGTCTGTCGGCTCGGTGCGGCTTTGCGGGTTGGTTGCCGGTTGCGCATCTCGCGGCGCTCTACCCCCAGGGCCTCCAGGATGGGCAGGTAGACGTCACGGTAGTACTGGTCCTCGTCGAAAATCCCCAGTTCCTTGACCCGGGCGACTCGTTGTCGGCCGCAGGCAAGATCGCTAATGGCGGGCATGGCAAAGTTGTTCATAACCCGCCGCAGCTGCTCCAGCGTCCCTTCCGGATCGTGCTTGAAGAACAGGCCAACGCACTCCTGGAAAAAGGCATAGTGGGCCTGCTCGTCCACGGCCACCAGCATCAACAGCCGCTCCAGTGCCGGGTCACCTCCGCGCTGCTGGATTTGCAGCCGCAGGTTGCGGTAGTTCAGTGCCGTGGCCCGCTCCTGCACCATGGCGTAAACCAGCATTCCCAGGGCGCTGTCGTGCGGCAGGTTCCATTGCCGCTCATATACCATGCCTTCCAGGTCGGCCATCTGCTCATCGCTGCGCTGGCCTGACTTTAGCAGCCAATCGCCCAGGGCCAGCGAGTGCTTGGACTCCTCGTAGCCCCAGTTGGCGTAGAACCAGGTCCGCCCGCGGCTGGCGCGGACCATTGGCAGGATCCGGGAGACATAGTCGGGCAAGTACAGCTCGACGGCGCAGAAGGATTCCACCACGTCGGCAACGGCAGGGTCGAGCCCGCGGTTGCACTGGCCCCAGGGGATATCCTCTCGGATGTTCCAGCGCCGCTTCCTCTCGGCCATATCGAAAAAATCCCGGTACAACCGCCAAAGGGCAACTTCCAACTCCGGGTTGCCGGCGTGCGTCAATTCCTTCATGGGTGCTTGTCCTTGTGATTGCTTGGCGTGCTCCAACGGTGATTTCGATAGAGTGTTTTTATAGTACTTTTTGCCGAGGTACTTCTTGCGTTTGCTAGGAAACGGTTGGCGTGGTCCAGTGCTCGATCTCAACCGAGCGGCTGTCAGCCTTGCCGCCAGCATAATTGCCCTCGCGCCCGGGTAAGCGGGAAAATGCCAGCGCGAGCAAGAGCGACACCAGGGCGGCGAAAAAACACCAGACGGATGTGAACGCATACCAGAACACAAGGTAACTAACCGCGAACAGCGCGGCGACCAGCAGGCCCGCGCCGAGGCGCACAGCGTTGCCGCCGGTGCCGGGTCTGGCGACGAGCAGCGGCAGGCAGATGAATACCAGGTAGCCGGCGCGCCAGACCCCACGTGGGGCTACCTGGAGTGCCGGCAGGTTGCTCATGTCATAAGCAATGGAATGGTGAACGACCGTGGTGGACAACCAACGGTCAGGATCGATGGCCAGGGGGGCATACAACCATAACCACACAGGGCTCAGGACCACCAGCGCCAGGAGCACCCGTTTCGCAGGCCGGCGGTTCTCCGGCAGCAACAGGCTCAAGGGAATCCAGATCGGCCAGAAGGCCAGGGCGAAGAACAGAAAAATCACTGCCGACGATGCGACCATGGCGGGGTGGTCGTGGGTCACGCCCAGCCACACGAACCCCTCGGCGGCTTGCTGAACGCTGAAGGCGATGGGTATTATCCCCAGAGGAAGAAAGCGCCAATTTCCTCGGACCGCCCGGCTGACGCAGTAGGCGCCGGCGGGCAGCAACACGGCACTGGCGCTGAAACTCGCTTCCGCTGAGAAACACATGGCGATCCCCTTTTCGACGCCGCCCTGGCCCTTGTGACCTTTCCCAGGGGGAGATTCTATGCAGAATGTCGAAAGATGCCGATGGTGCCACCAGGTATGTCCTCACGCGCGTGGTGCCGTTGCGGGCGCAGCTGTACTTGAAGCTGCAGCAGTTGCAAGGTATGTTTGACGCGCGCCCGCCGGCTTGATAGCAATCAATCATGTCAACTCATGTCGCACTTTTGCGCGGGATAAACGTCGGTGGACGAAACAAGATCCCGATGGCCGATCTGCGCGATCTTCTCGTGGCGTTGGGGTTCGCTGACGCGAAATCGTTGCTACAAAGCGGCAACCTCGTTTTCCGAAGCGATCGACGGACAGGCGCGAAGCTCGAGCAACTGCTCGAGGCTGAAACCAAAAAGCGCTTTGACCTGTCGATCGACTTTCTCGTCCGCAGCGCGATTGAATGGGAGGCGGTCGTCAGCCGCAATCCGTTTCCCGACGCAGCCAAGCATGACCCGAGCCATCTTCTTGTCATCTTCTTGAAAGCAACGCCGGCAGCAAAAGACGTGCAAGCCCTCCAGGCCGCAATCAATGGCCCAGAGGTCGTCCGCGCCGACGGGAACCATCTCTATGCCGTCTATCCCGCTGGAATCGGCGACTCCAAGCTGACGAACACCTTAATCGAGCGAAAGCTCGGCACGCGCGGCACCGGCCGCAATTGGAACACGATCCTTAAACTGGGGACCATGACGTGACGAACCAAGGGGACGCGGACCGTTCTAATCGAGAACGGTCCGCGTCCCCTTTGTTGTCCCAGGGTTCATAGGGAGCCTACGCCTCTCTGCCTCATTGCCAGTATGTCGATTTCGCCACCCGCCGGGCCCGGGCAAGCCGGTTTGGTGCCTGGTCTTGACCGCTATATCCGCGCGAATATAACACTTAGGTTGCGATCCATTTTACCCGCATCCGAGAGTTTCCCCATGCGTATCCGGGCTGCCTTCACACTCATCGAGCTTCTCGTTGTCATCGCCATCATCGCCGTCCTCGTCGGCCTCCTTTTGCCGGCCGTCCAGAAGGTGCGCGAAGCGGCGAGTCGAATTTCGTGCGCGAACAATCTCAAGCAACTTGCCCTGGCGGCCCACAATTACCACGATGCGTTCCAGTCGTTTCCGCCCGGCGTTTACCAGCTGCTTATTCCCACCGGCCATCCGAAGTATCAACCGGTAACGCTCTTCGTTTACCTGCTCCCTTACCTGGAACAAAACAATATTTACAGTCAATGGGATCAGACCAATCCCCTCAACAACACGAACGGCGGACAGAGCTCCCTTACCGCGAATGTTCTCAAGATCCTGGTCTGTCCTTCCGATCAGATTCCGCAAAACCCCGTTAACAGCAGCGGCACCACCTGGTACGGGATTACCAGCTACGGCGGCAACGGCGGCTCGCAGTCCTATGATCCCCAATTCGCGACGAACGACGGCATGTTTTTCGTGATCGGCCCCGGGTCGCAGACGGCGCCGAACGGCAAGGCTGTGCGCATTGCGGATGTTACGGACGGCCTTACCAACACCATCCTCTTTGGTGAACGGAGTCATGTGGACAACAACAATGACACGTATAGTGCGCCGTTGACGAACGCGGGCGCGGGCCAGTTCATAGACGTCATGGGCGACGTCGGTTGGTGGGGCAATTCCGGTGGCCGGCTAGCTGCCGGGGATGTAACCGAGAGCGCTTACGCCCCCATCAACTATAAGATTTCCGCGCCCTACCCCGCGCTCGGCACAACTTACAGCGCGTATCTGCCGTATTACGAGCTACGCATTTGCGCCTTTGGGAGCGGCCACACCGGCGGAGCCAATTTCGCGCTGGCGGACGGTTCCGTGCAATTCATCACGGACACGTTGCCGCAAACAGTTCTGCAACTGCTTTGTGTCCGGAATGATGGCCAGGTTGTGCCTTCGTATTAATCGTGTATCCGCCTCCGGAGAGGTCCAAGATGACAGCGCCGTCGAGGAGTGCCGTCAGGCATGCGTTTTTGGGAGCGGTGCTGGTCGCTGTTACCGGTTGCGGGAAACCAGTGCAGCGCGGGCAAGCGGAGGGTGTCGTTCGCTGCAACGGCCAGCCATTGGCCGACGTGCGGGTCACGTTTGTCCCCTCAGAGAACCTGGGGCGTTCGGTCGTGCGCGCTGAAGGAACTACCGATGACCAGGGCCGCTTCGATCTGCAAAGCGACGACAATGAATCCGGCGTGATCGTGGGACACTATTCGGTGATCGTGGAGGACATGGCGGTTTACTCGGCACCGCGTGCCCGGGATGGAACTGTGCTGAAGCGACCTCCCGCTCGGTTCTCGCCCAAGTTTCGCGACCTGCGCCAAACGCCGTTGCATGAGGAAATCCATGTTGGGACACAAAAGATCGAAATCGATCTTTCGAGGTAACATCGAGTGCTTGAGCAGCCAGGAGCCAGGCTGCTGCCAGCTGTTAAGTGTGCGCGCAAATTATTGACAAACTGCACAACGTGTCGCCGTATCTTCGGTGAATCAGGCATCCAGCAGGAGTTTTCTCATGGTGATCCATCGTGTACTCGCCCTTGTTGCTTGCGTTTCGTTCGTCTCTTTGGGCATCGCGGATGATGAAAAGCCGTTGACGCCTGTCGAAGCTCGCACGAAAGTCGACAAAAAGATCACTGTCGAAATGACGGTTCGGGCCGCGAAGGATCGGCTGAGCAAACGGGGGGAAATCTATCTTGATGCCGAACTCGACTTCCGAGACGAGAAAAACTTCGCTGTGGTCATCACCAAAGACGGGGCCGCGTCTCTTCAGCGGGCTGGTATCAACAGCCCGGCAGAGCATTTCAACCAGAAGAAAATCCGCGCCAAGGGCGTCGTCAAGGTCGTGGATAAGGTGCCCCGCATCGAAATCCAGGAGGCGGGTCAAATCCGCATCGTTGCCAACGATTGATCATGCTCCTGAACGCGCCGCAGGACATCCCCGTGTAGCTCGGCCTTCTGTGCCGCCGACTTGGGCTGGGAAAGCCATTCGTTCACAGGAACCCTGGCCGAGGGGACCCGTCTTGGCCGTGCCGGGCCATGGATGGACCTGTTCATGGGTCTGGCACTCTCTCCTCTGCCACCGCGAACCAAGCCGACAGTGTACAGCCCGGCTGACTGCTGCCGGGTTGGATATATGCGATCCCACGACTCCGCGATGGACACCTCCAGCTGGTTGACAGCAACATTTAAATTCGGTACTTTTGTCGCATCACGAAATCGTAATGTTTTAAGGCAACTCAACGGAAGAACTCCCATGAGTCCCACCCGAACAGTGAGCAAAGCGTTCACACTGATTGAATTACTCGTGGTCATGGCCGTCATCGGCGTCCTGGTCGGCCTATTGTTGCCTGCCGTGCAGAAGGTGCGCGAGGCGGCCAACTTGATTAGCTGCAAGAACAATCTCAAGCAGATTGGCTTGGCGATGCACAATTATCATGATGCCATGAGCAGCTTTCCGGTAGGTTACTTCGATCCCACGCCCTGGCCGCTTAACGGTCAAACACCACAGGGATTGGACCACGGCCCCGGCTGGGGCTGGGGCGCCTTCCTGCTGCCCTACCTCGAGCAGACTCCTCTCTACGACCAGATCAATTTCAGCGTGGATGTTGGCGACCCCTCCATGGCCAGCGTCCGCAGCACCTTTCTGAAGGTATTTTCCTGCCCATCGGACGTTCACCCGCAAAATACCTTTACCATTAGCAGCAATCCGCTCGCCACCAACGTGACGACCCCGCCCAATCCCTGCAGCTGGGTACTGGCTAGCGGCAACTACGTGGCCTGCAACGGCAATGATGGCGTCGACTGCTTCTGCACGCCGCCGCACACCGGCTCTTTTCTCCGCGCCATCCAGGGTTTCCGCACCAAAGACATCGTCGATGGCTTGAGCAACACGTTTTTCGTGTGCGACCGCCCCTCTTCCCTGTCCTATTCCTCGTGGGTTGGCTGTCCCACGGGCGCGGCCAACCCCTTCTTGATGTCCCCGGGCAACTATGGCGCCGAGACTACCCTTGTGATGTGCCACGCCGGCCCGACGGGTCCCAACTCGCCCGGCGTGTTCGATGCCGATTCCACCTGGAGCCCGCACATGGTTGGTGTGCCATACCTCTTTGGAGACGGTTCGGTCCACTTCATCAGCAACAATATCGACATTGCGACCTGGATGGCCCTTGCCACCCGCGCAGGCAGCGAGGCCATCAACGGCGATAATTTCTGATTCCAGGATTTGGGGTAGATCCGAGATGCGTATCTCCGCTGTGTCGCGTCCGTACCTGTTACGAGTACCGGGCGGTGGGCGTGCCAATCGCCTGGTCCGCGCGGCTCGAAATGCCGCCTTTCTTTTTATTTTGAGCGCCGGCTGTCACGGAGGAGCAACCCCAGGAGTGACGTACATTGCTTCCGCAATTGTCAAAGGAAATGATGGGAAGATTATGCAGCAGGAGGAGTCGGCCATACAGGTCGAGTCCGCCCTAGTGGACGGCGGACAGGAAGTGGTGCACGAGGGGAGTAAATTCCAATTGGTCGTCCGGAAGACGGCGTATGGCAAGGCAACGTTTGAAATCACCTTTCCAGACAATTCCGTTCAAAGGATCGTGGTGAAGGCTGGTGAGACGAAAGACATTTTGCCAAAAGGTAAGAACCTTGGAGTCCGAATCGAGGTTCAGGATTCCCATTAATTAATTCGGCGCAGAAAAGCGACGAGCCGCTCGGGGCACCTTTGCGAGAATCGATCCAGCCCGCGGCGCGATCCAAAGAAGCATAGCCATGGCGACGAGAGAGAGCGCAGCTCCTTCAACCCGCACAGCTCGGCGGAGAATCGTTCTCCCCGCCATTCTTCTTAGCGGCCTTCTTGTTTCAATCGTGCTGCTTCTCGTGACAAAATACCGGCACGCTGCAACACCTCCTGAAGCCCTGCCGAACTATCAGGATCTGGACAGGTCCCTCCTGGCTGCGGTCCGCGCTGCCGACCACGCAAAAGTTCAGGTCCTCCTGGACCAGGCGGCAAATGTCAATGCTCGTAACGAAGTGGGAGACACGGCCCTGATGCAGGCCGCCCTCAATGCGGATACGCAGATGATGCAGCTCCTGCTGCAACGCGGCGCCGACGTGAACGCGCGGAGTGTCTATGGCGCCCCCGCATTGCTTCGGGCGGTCCATGATTCGAGCAAGGTCGAATTATTGCTAAAACATGGCGCCCAGGTCGAAGATAGAACCCTGGTGATCGCCGCCATGGTTCCGGGCTCCCGAAGGACGCTCGAGCTTTTGTCGCTTCGGGGCATCGACGTGAATGTCGAGGTCGGAGGGTTCACGCCGTTGATGGCCGCCGCCTATAGTGGCGACCTCGAGGCCGTGACCTGGCTCGTCGAGCATGGTGCCAACGTGGATGCTCGCACCGAGGCTGGATGTACAGCCTTGAACGGTGCGGCGGTTTCAGGCAACGCCGGGGTTGTCAAGCTGCTGCTGGAGCGCGGCGCAGACCCCAATGTTCGCTACATGGAACCTGATACCATCGGTGATTTCCAAACTCCCGCGCTCAATGCCGCCTGGCAGGGCAACGTGGCGTGCTTGAAGCTGCTCGTGGATCGCGGAGCGGACGTCAATGTCCAGGGTGGTCCATTCCTCCGCACCCCCCTGCTTTGTGCCGCCACGACGGGAAGCGAGGCGACCGTGCGACTTCTGCTCGCCAAGGGCGCCAACGGCCAGGCACAAGATTGGAAGGGCGATACTCCGTTGGCATGGGCTCAGCGGCGCGGCGACACAAACATCGTCGAGTTGCTTCGCCAGGCGGATGGCGCGGCGCGATTGCCGGTTGGGGTTCGGCAACACTCGGTTGGAGAACCGAGAGAGCAACCCCGGATGCACCAGAAGATCGATGCGAATGCAGTCCGGTCGGCCGTGGCCGCCAGTTTGCCCCCCTTGCAGCGAAGCGGACAGACGATCACGGCGACCAAAGGGTGTATCACCTGTCACCAGCACGCGCTGTTGGCCATGACGGTCGGCCTAGCTCGCAAGCATGGATTCGCAGTGGACGAGGAAGTCGCGGCTAAAGAACGGGGCCAAGTGGCGGCGAAACTCGGCCAGAAGATTCCTTTGCTTCTCCTGGGGGCTGGTCTTGATCCCACGCTCGCTGCTTATACCCTGGTGGGTTTGGCAGCCGAGGATCAGGAGCCAGGGCCGCTCACAGACGCGCTGGTGCACTATTTGGTCCTCCACCAGCAGCAAGACGGCCACTGGCAACCCGAGGCTTACCGCCCACCGGACGATGGCAGTCCCTTCCTCTATACGGCCTTGGCGGTACGCGGTCTTCAAGCTTTCGCGCCCCCAGGACGAAAGAAGGAGATTGCAGACCGAATTGCTCGCGCTGGTGGTTGGCTTCTTGCCGCGGAGCCGGCCGAAACGGTGGATCGCGTCTTTAAGGTTCTTGGCCTAGGCTGGGCCGGTGCGGCGGCCCGAGACATCGAAAAAGCGGCCGGCGTTTTGCTACGCGAGCAACTGCAAGACGGCGGCTGGGCCCAGTTGCCGACGCTCCCCAGCGACGCCTATGCTACGGGACAGGTATTATGTGCCCTGCACGAAGCCGGCGGCGTCCCGATCGATGCCCCTGCCTATCGGCGCGGTGTGGAATTCCTGCTGAGAAGTCAACGCGCCGATGGAACCTGGTTCGTGCCAACGCGCTGTTTTCCCGTGTTGGAATTCTCGAGTAGCGGCTTTCCCCATGGTAGATCACAGTTTATCTCTGCTACGGCGACGTGCTGGGCAACCATGGCGCTTACTCAAACTGTCCCAGCGCCCGACCCGACCAGAAAATAGTAACGGGACGTGTCTCAGGGTTGGCTGCGATCCATGACTGGCGGAAGCAACGCAGGATGTGGGAAATGCTGCAAAGAAACGGACGGCCGAGGGACGCCTAAACCCATGCGTTCCCTTCATCAAATCTTCGCGGGCCTATGCTATAAACAGCGCCCGCGCGTAACGCTGATCCTCACCTTGGCGATGCCTGGAGGCGAGGCACGTGCTTTACTTAGGCCTGGCTCATCTGACGCCCGATTCCACCCTGGCGGACCTGCCCTCGCACGATTATCAGATCAGTTCATGCGTCATCGGGCACGAGGTGGCGGCCGAGTTCGAGCGCCGTAACGACTTGCCCGGCGTTATCGTTTGCCGGGGCTCGGCCATGCTCGGGATGATCTCCCGGCAAATGTTCTTCCAACAGATGAGCCGGCTCTTTAGCCGGGAAATCTATCTGAAACGGCCCATCGAGCTTTTCTTTCACGCTATCGATGCCGAGGCGCTGCGCGTGTCTTCCAGCTGCCGGATCCATGAAGCCGCACGGCTGGCCCTAGAGCGACCCCAGGCGTTGGCCTATGAGCCCCTCGTGCTCGACTTTCCCAACGGCGGTTTGCGCCTGCTCGACACGCATGTGCTGCTGTTGGCACAGGCCCACCTCCTGGCCCTGGCCAATGAAATCATCCAGCAACAGAAGGATGCCGCCGAGACTGCCAACCGCGCCAAGAGCACTTTCCTCGCCAACATGAGCCACGAAATCCGTACCCCCATGAACGGCGTTCTGGGCATGGCGGATTTGGTGCTCGACACGCCGTTATCCGCGGAGCAACGCGAGTACATGCAGATCGTGAAAGCGTCTGCCGACGCCATGCTGACCGTCCTCAACGACATTCTGGATTTCTCCAAGATCGAGGCCGGCAAGCTCGATCTCGACCCCGTGCCCTTTGCCCTGCGCGATAGCCTGGCCGATGCCCTGCGCACCCTGGCTCCCCGAGCCCACGTTAAGGGGCTGGAGTTGGCCCTGCACGTTCAGCCTGCCGTGCCGGACCCGCTGGTCGGAGACTGGGGCCGCTTGCGCCAGGTCCTTTTGAACCTGGTCAACAACGCGATCAAATTCACCAACCAGGGCGAGGTTGTGGTCGGCGTGGCCGCCAAGGGCCGCGACCCGGACGCTTCCGCCATCGAGGTTACCTTTGTCGTTCGCGATACAGGCGTCGGCATTCCGCCGGAAAAGCACCATTTGATCTTCGAACCGTTCCTGCAAGCCGACGGGTCGACTACCCGGCGCTACGGCGGCACGGGTCTAGGACTCACCATTTCTCGGCGGCTGGTCGAAATGATGAAAGGCCGAATCGACGTCGAGAGCGAAGTAGACCGAGGCAGTACCTTCCGTTTCACCGCTCAACTGGCAGTAGACACCGCGGCTCGGCCGGAACGCTGCCGGCTAAAGCGGCATGACCTGCACGGCCTACGCGCCCTGGTTGTGGACGACAGCGCCACCAATCGGCTCATTCTGGAGGAAATGCTGCGCGGCTGGGAAATGAGGCCCACAGGAGTGGAGAGCGGCGCGGAGTCGCTGGCCAAGTTGCAAACTGCCGCCAACCAGGGCGCGCCATTCGACCTGGTCCTGCTGGACGGCCGGATGCCGGGAATGGACGGCTTTGCCGTGGCCCAGGAAATCCGCGCACGGTCGGAACTGGCCGGAGCGCCCCTGCTGATGCTTTCGTCAGCCGATCATCCCGGCGACGCGGCCCGCTGCCGAGAACTCGGCGTCGCTCATCTCCTGATCAAGCCGGTCAAGCAGTCCGATCTGTTCGAGGCGATTGTCGATGCCCTGGGCGTGGCCGGCGCGAGGTATGAGATTGGCAGCGAACCCCCTGTGCCCGCGGTCGTCCAGCCCGTGCGCTCCCTGCACATCCTCTTGGCAGAGGATAACGCCGTCAACCAACGGCTGGCCGTCCGTCTCCTGGAAAAGCAGAAACATACGGTCGTGGTCGTGGACACCGGTAAAGCAGCCGTCGCCGCCCTCGAGCGCGAAGTGTTTGATTTGGTGATCTTGGATGTGCAGATGCCGGTGATGGACGGCTTCGAGGCCACTTTCCTCATTCGTGCCCGCGAGCAGGGATCTGGCCGGCACACGCCCATCCTGGCGCTCACCGCTCATGCCATGAAGGGAGATCGCGAACGTTGCCTCGAAGCCGGCATGGACGGCTATGTGACCAAACCGATCCAGATCAACGAGCTGCTGGCAGCGATCAGCGCGGCTGTGCCTCAGGTCTCAGCCAATCCAGGCCAAGGCGTTGAGCACGTGCAAGTGCGTCCAGATAGGGCAGGAAGCCAAACGCTCCTCGCAGAGCGCCAACCTTCGAGTGTCTTCGATAGAACAGAAGCCCTGGCCCGCGCCGGCAATGATGAACAGCTTTTCAACGAACTCGTGGACCTGTTCTTGGAGGAATACCCAAGACTCTTGAAGGCGGTGAGCTCTGCGATCGGCCGGCGCGATGCAGGCGGCCTGCGACTTGCTTCCCATACGCTCAAGGGAGTGGTAAGCAATTTCGGGGCAGCGGCCGCCATCGAAGCAGCGGAGCACTTGGAGAACCTTGGCCAAAGTGGCAACTTGAACGAGGCCGCGGAAGCACTGGCCAATCTCGAGCTTGTCGTAGGGCAACTCGCTGCCAGCCTTGCTGAATCACGTAGCGCGCTTAAATAGCACCACCAGGAAAGAGTAAACAATACAGACCAGGTCGCATACGCGACTCCGCTCGTCGGCAAACCCAACGGAGGTCAGCATCGGAAAAGGTCTAGTGCTTCTTCAAGCCTAAGTTTTGGGGTCCGAGCACGAGGCCAGAGAGAAACGCAAGGCAAACCTAAAAATGAGCAATGTCATGTTATGTCATGTAAAAGGGGGGGGTAGGCAGACGACTTGTCTGACAAAAACAGAAATCTGCAAGTGACTTTCCTACAAAGGATTACATCGCAACTCGGACCCTGAACCAATGGCAGTGCCTCCTGCCGTATGTCATGTGTACAGATGTACACATTTCCAAGGATTCTGAATCCATGCCCTTACCCCAAAATCAAGACTTGAGGACGCACTAGTCTGGCAAACTCCCTGCCCAAGGACGTTTTGGCTGGCAAGCCCAGCCAGTCGACCAGGATGGTGGCGTAGACTTGGCGGAAATCTATTCCCCAGCGTAGATCGCCATCCTTGAGGTCAAGGAGCTTGGGGGAGGGGCCGACCAGCCCGGCCCGAACGGCGGGGCCAGCTACGAACACGGGCCCGGCGGTACCGTGGTCCGTACCTTGCGAGCCGTTCTCCTGCACGCGGCGCCCGAGCTCGCTGAAGCACAAGTCGGCAACTCGGTCGCGTGCAGCGCTATAGGTAGGCCAGGCAAACCTTCGCCTAGGAGCTTACCTCAACGGGGGGAAAACTCGTAGTTCACAAACCCGGCTTCGTCGTCCTTCGCCGCCAGGTAGCGGCCTTGGTGCTTGTATAAGCGCGAGGAGAACTGCGACCCGTCTTCCAACCCGCTGGAGAGTTTGCCGTCCTTGATCACATACGGGTTCTTCGCCGCCCCTTGCCCGTGCGAGGCACCCCAGGCCGCGAATTCGGACAAAGTTCGCATCCCGTCCTCGCCATAGGCGGCGTCGTACTCCGCACCCGTCACCAGGCTCTTGATGCGGACCGTCTTGCCGACGAGCAGTTGCTTCAGTTCCTCGGTCGAGAGGGCCTTGGCCTTGTCGTTCTCCAGGCCGGTAACCGTGAGCGCCTTGTCACGGCCCTTGGCGAGATCGCCATCCGTCGGTGTGTACCAGATCGGCGATGTCCAGGCCCGCTCCTGGACCGTGGACGGGTCGGGCGCGGTGATCCCCAGTTTCTTGGCGTCGAAGGCGCTCCAGCGCGGCGTGGGGATCTCCAGGACGCGCACGTAGTAGAAGGCCCGCAGCGTTGGGTCGAACTCCGGGTCCCGCCACACGGCCGACAGTTTGTCGGTGCCGATGGTGTTGGAGTAGGTGGCCTCGGCGACGTTGACGGTGTTGCCGACCGGCGGCAGCCGGCCGGTCTTGAAATCCGGCAAACGCCCGCCCGACCAGGCCACGTTGTAGATCTTTTCAAAGCTCTGGCCGTGCTTGGCCCAGCCCTTGATGATCTGGATGCGATCGAGGTTGGCGGCGTCGGGGTCCTTCTCCGCCCACACCATGAAGGTCGGCGCCTTGGCCTTGTCCGGCCGCGCGGCCAGGTCGCTGCCCATCGGCACGCCCTCGTCGTAGCCGGTCTTACCGAAGTTTTCGCCCTTGTCGTCGCCGGTCTTGTAGGCCCAGCCGCCGAAGAAGCGGGCGCGGATGCGAGTGCCGCTGGTGCCGAACGTCTCCTTGCGCTGCAGGGCGTCGAAGATCGCCTCGCGGGTGTTCTCCTCCGCCCACACCCCGCACAGGCCGGTAGTGCCCCAGGTCTTGATCATGTTGGAAAGTTGCCCGTGGCCCTGCAATCGCTTCTCGGGAGTACCATCCTCCTCGCCCATATGGCCGAAGAAGGTGCCTTGCCGGTATGGGCCGGCGGCGTTGTGCGTGTCCGCCGAGGCGATGATCCCAAATTTGTACGGGTTGACGCCGAGCTGTTCCTCGATCACCAGCCCCATCCGGTAAGCATCGCGCACGTAACCGCCCTTCGCCTTCGACCGGGCGGTTCCGAAAGCGCTCAAATCGCAAGAGTAGTCGCTGATCTCGAAGCTGGCGAACTCATCGTCCGGAGAAAGCATCGGATGGGTTTCGGACGCTCCCTTGGCTTGCTTGATTTCAACCAGAGGTTCGTTGAGCGTGCGGCGTTCGGCATAAACCTTGTCGATCGGCTGGCCGTCGGAGTACTGAGGCCGGAACATCAGCCCGTCGCTCATGTTCGGGTTGTGGGGAATGGCGAACAGCTGGAATTCTTGCTTGCGGGCGCTCTCCAGGAAGGTCCACAGGTCCTCCGGCTTGACCGAATCGAAGGTGGTGAACGGCACGTCCGTCGCCTTGTCGCCTCGGAAAATGATATTGCGATGCATGTTCTGCGTTCCATTGGGGCCGTTCGACGACCACTCCGTGCCGATGAACGCCGTGAACTTGCCCGGCATATTGTGCTTGTTGGCCGTCTTGACGATGTCTTGCCAGATTTCGCCGACGACCTTCTTGTCCACGAACTCGGGGATGGGCTTCCCCCTCATGACGGTGTTCATGATCGCAATAGTCGCTTTGGCTCGGACGTCGCTGTCCTTGCTTCTCAGGTCCTTGGCAAACGGATGGTTGTAGAGAGGGCTTTTCGGGTCCTGGAGCCTGCCCATGATGCCCTGGTATTCGGCGTGCTCGGTCACGCCCATGAAGTCGAGCGGCTTGATCAGCTTGACCATTTCTCCGTTTGCGAGTCGGATCGCTTCCCCCTTGGCGTAGAGGTAGGCGTCGTCCGGCGTGGCGCGGACGCCAATGTTGTACGCGTCATTCGACCAGCCGGTGTGGATATGCAAGTCGCCGAAGTAGGCGTTGCGGACGGGAGCGGCTTTCGGTTGGGCCGCCTGGGTGCCCGAACCCCATGGCTTGATCCCAGATAAAGCGGCGACGATAGCCACGAGTGCGAGGGAAACAGCCGCCAGGCTAGCCTTGCGAAGGTAGCTGGTGGAATTCATTGTTCGACTCCATTACCTGGTGAGGGCCGTCAGCCGCGACGTCACCGGCAAGAACAGCCTTGCCATTTGTATCAAGGGGCGTATAGCGCCACTATCCGTTTTGGGCAAAAGCGCCACTCTTCAATATGACAGCGAACCCTGCCGATTTTCTGGACTACGAAATCACAGACGTCGAGTTTTACGCGACCCTGCTGCGCGGCGCTGACCTGGAGATTTCGCAACTGGAGCCGGGACCGTTGCGGGGACATCACCTGCGCGTTGGCCTTCCCGGCGGAGAACTTTCGTGGGTCGTGACCAACCTGCCCATGCGCGGACGCGGGCGTTTTCCGCCGGGCGTGTGGACGCTTTCGGTGGTTACGCGCTCCGCGAGCCGCTCGTTGCAGCACGGGGTCGAAGTGCGCAGGGGCAGCCTCTTTTACCATCGGCCCGCAGCGGAACACGATGGAATCTATGGCCGGGACTTCTCCGTGGTGTGTCTGTGCTTGCGTGACGAAGTTTTTGCGGAGACCCTCAGGAACGAGTTTCCGGAATTGGCGCATCGTCTGGACGAGCCATGGCTGGTGGCTGAGCCGGCCAAGGACAAACGGCGCGAACTGATCGCTCAGTTCGAGGAGGCTGCGATCATTCTGCGAGACGATGAAAACGTCCGCCGGTCCTCCCCAGCGAAGTCGATGATGCAGGATGAACTCCTTGCGGCCTTTCTGGAGACGCTCGTGCCTGGGCCCACATCGTCGCCTTTGTCCGCCCCATCGCACGGCTCGGCTTTGGTCCGGCAGGCCGAGGAATTGGCCGCTGAACGGCTCAGAAAGGCAGACAGCCGACCGATGTCTGTGGGCGATCTATGCGTCGCCTGCCATGTGCCGCGACGGACATTGAACCACGCCTTCCAACAAGTGCTGGGCATGGGGCCGGTCACGTATTTGCGCCGTTTGCGCCTCAACCAGGTGCGACGGTTCCTGCAACAGTCCCGCGCCGGCGCTGAGCCAAAAGGCGTGACCGAGATCGCCCTCGACCACGGCTTCTGGCATCTAAGTCGGTTTAGTTCTCAATACCGGGAGCTATTCGGCGAGAGTCCCCGTGAGAGAGCGCGGCGATGACGATATTAAGCGCTTGCCGTTCCCTGTAGAATGTTTCAAAATGCGAGCAGTTTGGCCGAATCGTCAATGCCAACGGAGCCTTCTTTCGAGTGGTGTCGGCCAACACCGACAAGAATTCAGGCATGCCATGGAGCGCTCGGAATGGAGAATCGCTTTGGCTAAAGGTGCAGAGCTACCCGTCTCGCCAGCTGATGATTTACGGCCGGGGCGGCGTTCTTGCCTATGCCGCGTGCGACGTGACTTTCTGCAATTATTCTGCAAACATTACCCTTGCGACTGCAACGCGACTATAATGTCACGGAGACGTTTGTAATCACTAAGTACTGATATTTTAAGGACTTGCAACGTCTATGCAATGCGACGTAGACCTCACAGCAGGGGGTACATCCTAGGTTCGAATCCTAGTTCCCCAGCTTCCACGTCACAGAGGAATGACACTGAGTTGACGCTGGAAAACCTTTCATCGCAGGCATTTACAATTCATCCTGCACCCATTTACATTATATTCGCGTTGGGTTGACACGGCCAATGTTGTTGCCAATTTGTTGCCAAATTGGCTAGGTCCCGGCCTAGACAAGCGGCCGGGGCTTCGCCTCACGGGCGACTGGCCGCACGCCCTTGCACACAGCTTCCGCCCTTCTCGCTTCCCGCCTGGGCGGCAAAAAGGTGGGACTAATCGAACAGGCTCCGCTCCTTCGGCTTGGTATGTCTACTGACGACTTTGCCGTATTGCTCGATTTCATGCTGCTCGGCGAGCTGGAGGATCTTTGCTTTTGTCTCGTTCCGGAGCATGGGAATGCGCCCGGCTCGGATGTGCCTCTCGCTCTGTTCCAGCAACGCGGCAACAGCGGAAACCGTCATCCGCACCCTTATGTTGTCTGCCTTCTGCGGCATCACCCGGAGTCGTCCATCGAACATAACGGCGGTGCCGGAGAGCAGGTCGAGCATCGCTTGCAGTTCAGGTTTGGTCCAGCCGAGACAGAGGTCAGGGAACTGATCGATGATATCGTGGAAGAACGGCCTCCTCTCATCCCCATGCTTCCAGACCCAGTTTAGGGGCATGCACTTCGTACCAGTCGGCGCCAACCGCTGCTCGCCGGTTGTCGAGTCGATCCTGCGGGTCGGGTACTTCATTGTGTAGTAGGGGCAGCGGTGCTCCCACGGGTTCGCCTTTGGCTCGTCGTCGCTCGGTATCGGGATCAGCCGGGCGCCGTCGCGCAGGCAGTTCGCCAGGTACTTGGCCACGAACCAATCCCGGTTACGAGCGTAGCCCACGCCGGAGCAGGCCGGGAAGCGGTCGGTGAACCGCTCTACCTGTACGAGGATGCGCCCGAAGTCGAGGAAGACGGGCTTGCGGCAGGCTGCAATGTGCTTAGTGCGGCCGAACGCGAAAAACGCGATGTCCCCCGAGGGGACGGCTCGGAAGCGAAAGGTGGCGTCGAACAGCCAGACCATGTTGCCGTAGAACGTCTCCCGCCGTTGAATCTCCTCCGGGCCGATGCTTGAATGTTGCAGTTCGACGACAACGCCGCCGTTTCCCACAATATCCGCCCGGTGTGGCTGCCACTGAACCTCGACGTGCTCGGGCCGCAATGGCGCTTGCCAGGACAGGTGCCACGGTCCTATCCGTTCTGACCACGGATCGCAGTCGCTCCCCGCCTTGTGTGCCCAGTGCCACTCTTTCAGAGTCCCGCACTTCGGCACCATCAGCGCGCGGCAACCGGGGCAGAGCCCGGAAAGGCCAGGTTCGGCCATCCGCTTCTCGTCGTTGACCTCTGCGTAAAGCATGGCTCGCCCTGGGACTCTTTCGCTTCAATCACTTACCCTATCGCCCGTCAATGCGACTGATCACGCACTCATACCTTTACGAAGTCGGGCTGCGCCCGTTGCATCCTACGTCTGATCGGTCCATTCTTGACCACCGCGCCCCAGGGCGTCGAGCAGACCTTCGGATCGCCTGCGCAAGTCGTAGGGTAGTCGCTTGAGAATTTCGTTCGGGCCGCAGATGGCGGCCTCGGTGTCTCCCTTTAAGGAAAGCTCACTCAGAGCTTTCGACGCGTCCCCGCCGATGGTCCCGCTGGTCCATATCTCGGCGCGGACCCGGTTGGCTGGCCGCTTCTCTTTCTTTGCCCACCAGGCCCGGCAGGCGGGCACGGTCTCGGTAAAGAATTTCTTCACCTCGGCGGGACTGAGTGCCTTGCGGGCGTGGTAGGCCTTGCACTCGACCATGGCCAAGTCGTCGCCGCGCCGGCCGAAAACGTCCACGTCCCTTGTCCGCTCTGCCAGGAAGGGAACGTCCTGGCCTAGCACGATCCCCTCCCAGCCCTCGGACCGGAGCGCGAGTCCGGTCAGCACCTCGAACCCGATGGAACACAGGTCGGCAACAACCGGGTTCGCTTTCAAGCCTTGCAGCGCTTCCGTGAACTGAGCGAACTCTTGCGCGGCGGCTTCGTCGCGTCCGTCGGCCCGCACCCGCAGGTCCCCGAGAATGCGTTCGACGATGGCCATTGCATTCAACGCCTCGTCGCCGAACATTTGCAGGAAATTGACGGTCAGAAGCCCCGCTTTCTTAGCCTCCTGCCAGGCGTCCTTGTGGAATTCCCGGGCCGCGATAACGCCGACGTAGTATGGCCGCTGTTTCTTCCCCCAGCAGGTCGCGTTTTCTGCGCGGGCCAGAAAGGACTGGACGCACGCCAAACTGCACGGCCCCGCGAAGGCGTCGATAAGAATCGGGCACGGGGCCCACTTTTGTTTTTTTTCGTTGAAGCGCTTGAGCGGGGCCAGATGGCTGAAGCCATACGCGGTGAACACCTGACCGTTGAACGTCACGTATCCCTTGTCCTGCCTGGGCAGTTCGCTGCCGTTCCAGGAGACGAAGTTCTGCCTGCGGAGCCGGCAGGTCAACACTCGGGCAAGCAGGCACTCCTTGCGCAGGATCAGCAGCGACTCGATGGCCCGCTGGTCGGTGTCGGAGTCGGGGGCGTAATCGCCGCCGAGCAGATACTCGTGGGACGCGCCGCGCGCTGCAACCCGTACCCCAAGTTCGCGTAGAGCGGTAAGCTCCGCATCGAAGCCAGGCGATCTGGCGTTGTCGCTCTCAATAACGGCCGCGGCGATCAGGCGCTGGGCATGCACGCGATTAAGCAGGCCGCCGTTGGCGAGGCCGTCCAGGCAACGCGCCAGGCCGGGCCGTAATGTCTTCAGACGTTCGGCCGCCTGTTGGTAAAAGCCTGCGGTGTTTGAGAAACTGGCCCGCGCAAACAGCCGTTCCCCGCGCTGAAGCTGGAGATTCGTGGACCTCCAAAGGGCTTGGCCGTTCCGCGCCGCACGGCTGATTGCCTGGCGGGCAGCTACACCGCCATACCCCTGCGCCATCAGGCGTTCCTGCAATTCGGACGAAGTCAACACTTCCGCCGGACCGATCACATCGATCGGTCGTATCTTCCGGGTCATGACCGCCACGGCTAAAACCCTCGGTTGGGAATGTCACGCTGCCCACATAGCGTACTCAGCCTTCACTCCGTGAAGGAGGCGAGAAAAGCAAAAGCCCGACGGTTGTGGCGTATGGACTTGCATCGAAACCTGAGCCGGATTTTGTCACGCTGGGACGATTTTGGCGGTCACGCGAGCTGGCAAATGGCGGTGGCGTGCCCATCCAACCGGGCCAGGCCGGCATTGCAGATTGGCAGGAAAAAAGGCCGCCCCCCAAAACAGCCGGTTGGCCCAGGCGTTGGCGGCCGGGTGACGCGGCGGTGCAGCCTGGCGCTGCTCAATCAGGCTGCGCGGGCGACCGGCGATGACTGCTTCGGCCTACGCTTCGGCAATGCGCTTTCCCTCGACCAGTGCGGCGCCTGGGGAAAGGCGGTCAAGGAGGCTCCCACCCTCCGCGCTGCCCTGGGTGTGGTCTGTCGTCGCATGAACATGCTGCACACCGGGACCAAGGTCGAACTGTACGAGGATTCGCGCCGGACCTTGCTGAGCTTCCGCTTCGTTGGTCGTACCCACGAAGATCCGCGCCACTATCTGGAAGGGAGCCTGGCCGTCGTTCGGAAAGTTGTGCAGCTGGCGGAGGCTGGCGCGGTCTCTGTCTGCTTCGAGCATGACCGTCCGCCCCGTGTCTCTGAGCTGGAACCAGTGCTCGGGGCGCGTATTGCCTTCAATCGACCAACCAACGGAGTCACAGTCGAGACTGCCCGGCTGGATGAGCCACTCTCGAAATCGACCACCACGACCCACGGGCCGATGGAGGCGCTTGCCCTATCCGCATGCGAGGACCTGGTTCAGGCGGTCGTTCAAGCTATCGCGAAGTTGATCCCGTACGGATGGTTGACGATCCAATCCACCGCCGCGGCAGTCGGCCTGCAGGTACGCACTCTGGAGCGCCGACTCGACAAATGGGGAGTTCCCTACAAAACTCTTCTCGACGAGGTACGGCGTGCCCGCGCGCTGGAATTGATGCGAACCGGGGGCCATTCGATGACGGATATCGCCCTCCTCCTGGGCTATTCCGAGCAAGCGCACTTCACGCGCGCATTTCGCCGCTGGACAGGCATGTCACCCCGCCAGTATGACGTAGCTGATTAACGAGCCCCGCAGTGAGGGCAACAATGCCCCGGACATTATCGTGCCTCCGCGGACTACTGCGGGCTGTTCGGGAAGTTGCCTTGCCAGACGCTCGACGCGGATCATCGATAAAATATGGGGCCACTCATGAACAGGAAGTTACTGAAATTGACGGCACTGGCATTTGCCGCCATGTCCCGCATATGGGCTGTGCCGCAACGAGCCCGCCTACCCCCATCCCCAACGTCAACACCAACACGATCACTGCTTTCACTTTGCTACGAAACATGGATTTGCTTACTCCCAGCACCAGGCCCGCCACTTCCGCCGAAGCCGCGTCGGTGACGACTCCCCCGCCGACCGCAACCTTCATGGCGGCCTGGAGGGTCGAATCGGCCAGCGCGGCGGATACCCGGCCCGACGATGAGTCGAGCGCCAGGGCGGTTGCTGCCAGCGCGGTGGGGATCTCGATGCCGCGCCGGCGCAGCCGGCCCCGCAACAGCTCGCGGCCGCGCTGCAGCCGCCCCTTGACAGTCCATTTGGACCAGCCCAGCAGGCGTGCAGCTTCGTCCAGTGACTTCTCTTCGAGACCGCAGAGCACGAGGGGACCCCGGTACGTTTCCGGCAAGCCTTCCAACTCCTCGAGCAACGCGGCCCGCACCTCGCGCAAACTCAGGTCGAGTACAGGATCCGCCGACGGCATGGTGACAGCCCTTCTTTCGACGACCCTCCGGCGGGCAGCGTTGGCTCTCGCCCGGACCGCCGCGTGGTACGCCACGTCAGCGTACTTGATTCGGCAGCGGCGCAGGCCCACTCTAATTCAACGGCCTTGTTCCCGTTATTCGGATTAGCTCAAATAGTTGCGCGAGAAGAGCGAATGATTGAAATTTCTGACAATGCCACTGCCTGCAGGGTAGCCCGTCGCTCCGGAACCCTGTGGAACCTGTCGATGGAACGGCTTACCGGCGTAGTACCTATAGAGAATGAGGCCTATCCAGGCCGGACGGAACTTGGGAAAAACCCAAGACGGTGCAGCCCGGCGGCGACTTATCTGTAGAGAATCGGCCAGAAGGAGGCGAAATGGGCAGCACAGCAATGAGAACGATGGTTCGCTACGTCCGCGGATTGGCCACGTCGGCAGCGGCGCGCGGCTTACCCGACGCCGAATTGCTGGAGCGCTATGTGCGCCTTGCCGACGACGACGCCTTTGCCGAGCTACTGCGCCGGTACGCCCCCATGGTGTGGAGCGTTTGCCGGCAACTGCTCTCGGACGCGCAAGACGCGGAGGACGCATTCCAGGCCACCTTCCTCCTACTGGCGCGCCGTGCGGCCAGCGTCCGCAGCCGGGAGGCCGTGGCCGGCTGGCTGCAGGGGGCGGCACATCGTTGCGCCTTGCAGTTGCGGCGGAAAGATGCTCGGCGGCGAACGCGGGAGGGAAAGGCGGCGATGAATAGGCGACCGACGACGGCCGGGTCCGACCTGGCGTGCCGGGAGCTGCTGGCCATCCTCCACGAAGAAGCGAGGCGACTGCCGGCGGGGCAGCGCGAGGCGTTCGCACTGTGCGGCCTCGGGGGGCTGCCTGTGCGGGAAGCCGCCGCCCGGTTGGGACGGCCGGAAGGCACAGTGTCATGGTGGCTGGCCGAGGCGCGGGGCCGACTCCGCGGCCGGCTGGCGCGACGCGGCTTCGGCCTCCCGGCCGTGCTAGGCCTGTTGGTGCTCGCGCGCGAGGAACAGGCGGCCGTGCGACCGGCTCTTGTCTGCGCAACGGCCCGCGCCGCGCTGGCGCTGGCCCGGTCCGGCGCCGTGTCAGGCGGCGGAGTGTCCGGCAAAGTGTTGACCCTGGCTCAAGAGGTAAGTCGATCCATGTGCTCAAGCAAATCCAAAGTGCTCGCGATATGTTTGTTGGCGGCATCCCTGGTTTCCGGGGCCGGCGGGCTAGCGTTCCGATCCGGAACGATAGCGGAGGCCCGAGCGGCAGAGGATGGGCCAGTTCCGGCCGCGCGGCCGGCACCCGCCCCGCAGGCGGCAAGCGGCGCATTCGGTGGAACGGTGGCCGACGCGACGACAGACAAGGTCGTCAAGGGTGTAGCCGTGCTGGTGCGGCGTTTCGCAGGGGGCAAACGTGCCGACGAAATCAAACTCGTCAGCGATGCGGCCGGCCACTTCCGATTCGACCTCCCCGCCGACTGGTCCAAATCGGCCGACGCCAAGGTTGCCGTCAGCGTCGAGGCGCCGCCCGGCTACGCCGGATTCCCCTATCGCACCCAACTGGGCACTCAGACTGACACTGGTGTGACGCTGGACGAGTTGCGGCGGGAGAAGGCGCTGGGAGTGCCGTCGTACTTCGACCGAATCCTCATGTTCCCAACCAAACCCGTCAAGGGCCGGGTGCTTGACCCCGACGGCAAGCCCGCCGCCGGGATGGACGTAGTTGTCTGCTCGGTCCACCTCAAGGACAAGGCCGTCGGGCCGCACCGGTTGGTGCGGCGAACGAAGACCGATGCGGGCGGGCGCTTCGACGGGGAGGTTCTGAGCCCGGGCCCGGTGGTGCTGTACCTGTTGCCGGAACGCTACGCCGCCCGCTACGTCAAGTTGAACGACCCGGAGGGCGACCTGGGAGACTACAAGTTGGAGGCAGGGATCGAGGTGGCCGGGAAGCTGCGCGACCTGAGAAATGACCCGCTACCGGGCTGCTGGGTCCGCGTCGGCACGTCGCCTGGGCTGGACGCCGACCGGGACCTGTGGACCGTGGGGATGGGCGGCTTTGCCCGCTGGTGCCGAACGGGCCCTGACGGCACCTTCCGCACAGCGCCCTTGCCGGCTGGCGAGTACCAGGCGTCGGCCCACGGCGTGAAGCGCAAGGGCGAATCCCTGTCGACGCCGTATGGGTGGCGCCAGGATCCGAGCTGGGATGGCCTGGCCGATCGCGAACGTGTGGGGGAGCCTTTGGAGGTGTGCATCGTTCCTCAGGCGGTATCCGTGCGGCCAGGCGAGATCCCACAAGTGGTCTTGCGAGCGGTGCCGCATGTCAACATCGAAATCAGAGTGGCGGACCGCGACGGGAACCCGCAGGAATGCATTGTCCCGTTCCGGTACACCTTCGACAGTAAAGAGTACTGGGATTCCCACGGCAATCTGGATACGCCCACCACGCGGGAAGGCCGGCTGGTGATTCGCGTGCCGCACGGCGCCAGCCGTCTCGACGGCTCAGTCATGGCCCGCGGCGCCATCTGCTTGTGCCAAAACTCCAAGGGGGCCAAGGACAACCAGTTCGCAAACGGGCCCATGTTTGCTTTCTTCAAAGGGATCGACGAGGACAAGAACCTGGATATCCTCTGGATCCGGGAGGCCGACGCCAGTCTCAAAGTATCCGCCAAGGACGGTTCGCCCCTCCCCGACGTGGAAATCGACCTCCGGCATAGCGGGCACGAGTCCGGCGGGGCAGCGCCCATGGGGAGCGAGATGTACCGGCTGTGGAGCGTCCAACCGGGCAGGCCGCTCAATATCCGGGTCGAGGCGGCTGGTTACGAGACGGTAACCAAGACGGTCACCGCACCCGCCGGGGCAGCCACGCGGATTGAGATCACGATGGAGAAGAAGAAGTGACGCCGGAGTTCGGAGCTGGGCCGGTGCCGGCAGGTACCGGCACAGGCATCGTCGGACGGAGGTCTGCCATGCGTCTACGGAACGACCTTCTCGCCGGGGCAATCCTCGCCCTGGCGACCGTCATCGCGACTTCGGCACCGTTGGCCGCGGGCGAGTCCCAGCCAGCCGGACAAGCCATGCCGCGGTCGATCGGCTTCGACCGGCATGTGGAGGGATTACTCGGCCGCCTCGGCTGTAACGCCGGCACTTGCCACGGCTCCTCCCGCGGCAAGGGCGGCTTCAAGCTGAGTCTCTTCGGGGCCGACCCGACCAAGGACCACGAGGCGTTGGCCGACGGCGGCCGCATCGATCTTGCAAGCCCGGCCGACAGTCTCCTGCTGCGCAAACCGACTGGGCAGGTCCGCCACGGAGGCGGCCGGCGGCTGGAGTCCGGCTCGTGGGAGTACCGGCTGCTTGCACGCTGGATCGAGCAAGGGGCGAAGCGCGGTCCGGCCGCCTCAGTGCGCCGGTTGGTAGTGCTGCCTGGCGAGCTGCGCCTGACCGGACCCAGGCACGGGGGCGAGCTGCGCGCGACTGCCGAATTCGCCGACGGTTCGCGGGAGGAGGTGACGGCATTTTGCACCTTCCGCTCCAGCGAGGAGTCGGTGGCCGTTGTAAATAGCTCCGGTCTTGTCCGGGGCTGCCAGCCGGGCTTCGCCTTTGCGGTTGCCGACTACGGAGGAGTCTGGGCCTCGGCCGAGGTGTTGGTCCCACGCTCGACGCCGGCCGGCTTCATCTACCCCGACGTGCCGGCGGACAACATCATCGATCGAATCGTGCTCGGACGGCTGCGGAAACTCAACGTCGTCCCCTCGGCGCTGTGCTCCGACGCGGAGTTCCTCCGCCGGACAACGGTCGACGTCACGGGGGCCCTGCCCGAGCCCGACGTGGTCCGCACGTTTCTGGCCGACCGCCGCGCCGACAAGCGCGCCAGGAAAATCGAGGAACTGCTCGTCCACCCGTGGCACGCGGCGCTGTGGGCAACCAAATTCTGCGACTGGACCGCCTGCGACAACGACGCGTTGGAGGAGCCCGCGGACCTCCGCCCGGCGCGGGCCCGAATGTGGCACGACTGGTTCCGCAAGCGCGTGCAGGACAACGTTCCCTACGACCGCATTGTCCGCGGCGTGTTGTGCGGAACTACCCGCGACGGCCAGGAGCTGTCGACGTGGACAACTGCCGAGATCACTCACCTGGAGGCCGCCCGAGTTCACGGTATCGACCCCAGCTACGCCAACCGGCCGTTCCTCGATTTGTATTGGCGAAGGCTCGGAGGGATGGGGCCCGTTCCCCCCGAGCGCATGGCCGAGCTGACGGCAGCCGCCTTTCTGGGAATGAGGCTGCAATGCGCCCAGTGCCACCGCCACCCCGCCGACCGCTGGACCCAGGCTGACTACCGCGCCTTCACGAACACCTTCGCACGCGTGCGCTTTGGCCAGTCGCCCGAATTGCGTGACGCGGTCGTCGATCTCCTGGAGGCCCGCCGTGCCGGCGGCCGCCCCGCCGGGCCGCTCCCCCGCCTGCAGGAGACGTACCTCGAGTCCGGGCGGGACCGCTACCTTACCGATCCGGCAACGGGCAAGCCGCTGCCGCCACGGCCGCCAGGCGGGCCGGCGCTGGACGACAGTGCCGACCCGCGCGAAGCGCTTGTCGCCTGGATGGTCTCGCCCGGCAACCGGTACTTCGCCCGCAACTTCGCCAACCGGGTCTGGCAGCACTACTTCGGCCGCGGGCTGGTCGAGGCGGCCGACGAATTCTCCGACGCCCGCCCACCGGACTTTCCGGAGCTGCTCGACGCCCTCGCTGCCGAGTTCGTGCGCAGCGGTTATGACATCCGCCGACTGGAGCGGCTGGTTCTCAACTCGCGGACGTACCAGCTCTCGATCGCCCAAAATGAGACCAACGCGGAGGACCAGTCCGGCTTCGCCCGCTTCCGGCCGCGACGGCCGATGGCGGAGGTGGTGGCCGACCTGCTGCACGACGCTTGCGGCGTCGCGCCGGACTATTCTCCGGACGCCCTCGCCGGGGTGCGGGCCGTGGAGGTGGCGACCAGCCGGCCGCGAAACCCGCTCCTTGTCCGGGTGGCCAAGGCGTTCGGCCGCCCCGCGCGGCGACAACTGTGCGACTGCGAGCGCCGCGCGGAGCCGGTACTGGCTGAGAGTCTCTTGTTGATGAGCGACCCGACGCTGCTCGAGCTGGCGCGCAAGGGGCGCGCCGCCCGGCTGTGCAAGGGCGGCGCCTCGGACGCCGCCGCGGTAGAGGAGCTGTACCTGGCTGTGCTGTCGCGGCCACCGGACCCGGAGGAACGTGCAGCGGCTCTCGATTATCTGGACGCGAAGCAAGACCGGCAGGCTGGCCTCGAGGGGTTGCTGTGGGTGCTGGTCAACACGCGCGAGTTTATCCTCGTACATTGACCGGCCCTGAGCCAAAAGTCGAGAAAGGGATGAACAATGGGGACAGGACGTGCTAGCGCTGGCGGCCGCGGGGACCGACGGACGTTCTTGAAAGTGGGGTCAGCCGGCCTGCTGGGGCTGACTTTGCCCAACCTTCTCCGGCTGGAAGCGGGGCAGACCGGCCGGCCCGCCGGCCGCAAGAAAGCGACGGGCGTGATCCTGATTTTCCTGGACGGCGGCCCATCCACGATCGACATGTGGGACATGAAGCCAGACGCGGCGGCGGAAGTGCGCGGCGAGTTCCGGCCGGCGGCAACGGCCGTTACGGGTGTGCGGATCTGCGAGCACCTTCCGAAGCTGGCTCGAGTGATGGACCGCGCGACCCTGGTCCGCTCGCTGCACCATGTCATCCCGGACCACTTTGCCGGGTCGCGCTACGTCCTGAGCGGGCGCCTGCCCGACCGCGCCACCGACCCACCGGCGCTGGCGTCGCTGGCGACCGCCCTGTTGCCGCCCGCTGTCGGGGCACCGCTGGCGGTCAGCCTCGCGCTAGGATACGACTTCGGGCTGAGTGAGGGCTCTGGGCCCGGCCGACTGGGTGCCGCATTTGGGCCGCTTCGACTTGAGCTTGGGTCGGGGCTCGCCGCAGGGGCGCCCATCGAAGGAGTATCACTGCCGGACGCCCTGCCGGTAGCTGAGCTGAACGATCGCGACCGGCTGCGCCGCCGGCTGGACCGGTCGTTCGCGGCCCTGGACCGATCCGCTCTCCCGAAACAGCTCGACCGTTTTCAGCAGCAGGCGCTCGATGTCCTCCGCTCGGACAAGGTCCGCTGCGCTCTCGACATCCGCTCCGAGCCGGCGACCATCCACAAGGCCTACGGCCTGGCGGACAACACCTACTTGTCTGGCGATTCCCCGGACCTAGCGCGTGCGCTGCTGGCGGCGCGGCGGCTCATCGAGGCGGGCGTGCGCTTCGTGACCGTCGGCGCACGCAGCGGCTGGGACACGCACCAGAACCAGTTCACCCGCATGCGCACCGAGTTGCTGCCGACTTTGGACCGGGCCCTCCCGGCCCTGATCGAGGACCTGGACGCGCGCGGGCTCCTGGATGAGACGGTGGTCTACTGCGTAGGCGAGTTCGGGCGGACGCCGCGGGTCGATGCCAACGGCGGCCGCGACCACTGGCCCCAGGCCATGGCCGCGCTGGTCGCGGGGGGTGGATTTCGTCGGGGGCATGTCCACGGCGCGACGGACCGGCACGGGACGGCCCCCAGCGAGGGCGCTTGCACCCCCGCCGACGTCGCAGCAACGGTATTTCATCTGCTCGGCTTCCCGCCTGACCACCGCCTGGCCACGGTCCGCGACACCACGATTTTCCCCGACGGCCGGGTCCTCGACGGTCTCATCGGGGCGTGATCCGCGCGGCCAGGCGAATGGAAAACAGGGGCTCCTCTGCGTCGTAGGCCAAGTCTGCCGGTTTGGTCCATGGCACTGCTTCGCCCGCTTCAACGATGGCGATGGTGATTAGATGTGCCGTCAGTGAACTCGGAGATGGCTATTCCTTCGACTCCCTCGAACGCAGCTCCCTTCCCCTTGGAGCGGGTTCTCAATGTGACGATGCCCGGTCACTTAAGGCCACTCATGGCAAGCTCTTGCCTCCGACGCTCCTGTGGGTCAAAACGCCTCGTCATAATGCCTCGACCGCATGGCCAGCGCCATAAGCGTGGCGTGCGTTCCCAGGCTCTCGGGCCCGTCAGGACGTTGATTCGGCGCTGGCACCCGCTGGGTAGCTGTCTAATTTGTGAAGCCGGTATTTTCAAGGCTGGCTGGATTGGGTAGCATCGCTCGGGCATGGATGCCATCGAAACGCTCAAAAAGGATCTGCAAGAAGGGCGGATTGACGCCGCACGACTCGTTGAGTTGGTTGCGTCTCTTCAGCGGCAACTCCAAAACGCGCTCCAGCAACTCCAAGCGGCCCAGCAACGCATCGCGGAACTCGAGAAACAGCTCCCAAACTCGACAAAACCCAAAGTCGCTGAACCGTTTTCCATGCGGGCCGAGGAGAAACGGCAGGAAGCCCGCGGCAAGAAATCCCCCAAGGGCAAACGCCGAGGCCGACGCGGTCGCTTCAAAACCCAGGACAAGATCGCGCAAGCGCAGCGAACCGAAGCTGTTTTTCCCGAAGGGGTCCCGCCAGATGCCTGTCAACTGTCGCACGTGCGTCCGCTGTGGCGGTTGGAAGACGGCCGGGCGGTGCTGATCGCTTACCACATCTATCGAGGCCCCAACAACCAGTATGGCAAGATCCCCGGCGTCCTGGGCCGTAGCGAGTTTGGCCTGGAGATCGTCGTGGCGCTTGCCCAACTGGTCTATGTTGTCGGCCTGTCTTTCGACAAAGCCTGTCTGGTGCTCAACTTTTTTCAGAATCTGAAGCTGAGCAAAGCGCAGGCCGATGCGCTGCTCCGGCAGTTGGCGCGTCATTGGCAAAACGAGTTCGAGACGTTGTGCACACTGCTGGCGAACTCATTGGTGGTGCATGCCGACGAGACGAGTTGGAGTCTTTCCAGCGTGTGGGCGTTTCTCTCGGAGAAAGCGCGCGTACTGTTCTTCGGCGTGCACAAGGATGCCGACACGCTCAAGCAGATTCTCGATCCGGCGACGTTTACCGGCATCGTCATCAGCGACGATGCGGCGGTGTATGCAAACTTCACGGCGTCACAAAAATGCTGGGCGCATCTGCTGCGTAAGGCGATCAAGCTGACGCTGCAAGATCCGGACAACGCGGCATACCGAGCCTTCACGGATCGGCTTGTGGACATTTATCGGGCTGCTGGCCGCGTGCAGCGGGACGGCCGTCTGAGCGACGCGGGGCGGACGCGGAAAGTGGTCGCCCTCGACGACGAGATTTTCGATCTGTGCGCACCGACGTGGTTTGCCGAGTTGCCGCCGCAGCAAGGGCTCGTCCACGATTTTCGCCTGCTGGTCCAGGAAATCATGCGGCTGGCACTGGCCAAGCAATTGTTCACGTTCGTGACGGCTGAGCCGGTCGAGCAGCCCAACGGTGCGACTCATCCGGTGGCTGGAACGAACAACGAAGCCGAGCGTACGCTCCGTTCACCGGCGGAGGCCCGCAAGACGGGCCGCACCAGCAAGACGTACGCAGGGGCCCGCCGACAAACGATTCTGACCAGCGTCCTGGAATCGCTGCGCTTGTACTTGCCGATCTTCACGCTCTCCAGCGTGCTTGCGGAGATTCAACGCTGGACGGCGAGGGGGCGAAGTTGCTTCACGGACCTTTTGAAGAAGCTCAAGATTGAGCGGCCGCAGCGATCGGTCTTGGATCAGCTTCTTCCCCATCCAGGCGGCTGACGGCCCGCCGTCACACGTCTCCCATTCGCTTTTCTTGGGCACGAATGTCAAGCTGAGGTAATCTCAGACGGTTCTACCCTGCGCACAGATTCGACAGCTACTGAGATAGCCCTAGGCCGTAGCCGCATTGGCTAGAATGCGGGCCGTTTCACGAGGTTTCCCCGCATTCTGGCGAACGCGGCTACCGGATGGTCAGTATAAGTGGGAAGGCGTCGACGCACGCTGGGCGATCTCGAACGCAAGGATTTCCACCGCCGCGCAAGCTGTCGAGCTGGTCATCGGGTTGGAAGTACTCGAATTGCTGTACCATCCGCTTTCGAGATTTCCCCGACGAGGGTGGCGGCGCCTACCCCGGCTCGGCGCAAGGCCGCCACAGTTTCTTCCGCCAACGAAGCAGGTACGCTGGCTAGCAATCCCCCCGAGGTCTGGGCATCGCAAAGGAGCAATTGCTGTTCCTTGGTTATCCCCGGATCGAATGCCACCCAGTCCACGAGGAATCGCAGGTTGGCGTGCGTGCCACCCGGTGCGATGCCCGCTTTCAGGTATTCGCGGCTAGCGGGAAGGACCGGCACAGCGTCCGCCCAGATGGTGGCGCTCACGCTGCTGGCGGCGGTCATGTTACGCAAATGTCCCAGAAGCCCGAAACCGGTCACGTCGGTCAAGGCGTGCACGTCGAACTGGCCTAGCACCTCGGCGGCGACGCGGTTGAGCGTGGTCATGACCCCAATGGCCTCCTGGATCGCGCCGAGCGAATCTTCGCCGTTTTTCGCGGCGGTAGTGATGATGCCCAGCCCAATGGGTTTTGTGAGAATCAGCAGATCGCCCTGCCGAGCGCCGCTGTTGGTGAGTGCCTTCTGAGGGTGGACGGTGCCAACCACGCACAGACCGAAGATCGGTTCTTCCGACTTGATCGTGTGCCCACCGACAATGGAGATGCCAGCTTCGGCGGCCTTGTCCGCTGCGCCGCGCAAAATCTCTGCCAAGACCTCGACACCGAGTTTCTGATCGGGGAAGCCAACGAGGTTGAGGGCAGTCAACGGCTTGCCTCCCATCGCGTAGACGTCGCTGAGCGCATTGGCGGCAGCGACCGCGCCAAAATCGTAAGGTCGATCGACGATGGGAGTGAAAAAATCGGTGGTCAGCACGAGTGCAAGGTCGTCGGTTAACTTGTAGATCGCCGCGTCGTCCGCGGTGCTACTTCCCACCAGCACATTTGGATCGATCACGACCGGTAGCTTGCCCAGTAGCGGCAGCAGATATCCCGGCGGCTGTTTTGCCGCGCAACCGGCCCGCTTGGCCAGTTGTGTAAGACGCACCGTATCGACTTCGCTCATTGGTTGCTCCTCACCTGCGTCAGGGTTCCGGCAGGCTTAGCGACTATCCGTCCCATTAGCCGTATTCCTCTCATCTGTACCAACCGGCTCCCGGAGCATGCCCCAGATTTTGCCCGGATGGCCGGGAACCTGGGCTTCGCACACAATGCGGAACCCACAGCGGTCGTAAATCACCGTGTTGGATTCCTTGTGCGTTTCCAAATAACAAGGAAGCCCAGCTGCGTCAGCCTGCGCAAAAATCGGCTGCATGAGCTCTCTGCCGAGGCCCTGGCCCTGTCGCCCCGGCTCTATGCCAATCGCCCAGAGATACCAATGTGGCCCAGGGGCATGCTCATGGTGGATCTTCTCGGCGATGGTGTCGAAGGCGCTCAAGCGTGAGAAACCGGTCCAACCAAACTGAAAGGGCAGCTTGAGCATACCTGAGCGGACCATTCGCAGAAAGGTTGGGAAAGGCCGATGGGGTGGCAGCCAGCAGGCGGCCCCGGCCACATCAGGTGTGGTATACACCTCACCGGCGGAGAGGCAGTAGCGCATCACAGAACCGTACAGTGCGCATGTCGCCCGAGGTCGCCGGCGATCATCCGGGGCCACGTAAAGCAGCAGGGGATAATTCTCAAACGCCCGGCCCATGACGGCTTTAGCCTGTGCAAAATCTCTGTCGGTCAGAGCCCTCACTTCAGGATGCTGCAAACGTGATTCCTCCCTCGGATGTGTAAGCATGGCTCCGCCCTACTTGGTGGTCGTTTTCAAGCGCGCTTCTTCCAGCTTTTTGACACTCGCAAGGTCGAGAGTGACGGGAACGTCCTTTAGTTTTTCCGAAGTGATCCCTTGCGAGTTCGCACAGCTCATGTCCACGTCGAGACTGGCCTTGTACACGTTCTTGACCTCACAGAGTCGCTCCCAGGGAACGTTTTTGAAGTGAAATGCGAGATGGGCAGTCTCGCTGGGCTTTATTTCTGCAATTTGGACGGGCAGGCTTTCTTCAGGTGTGATTGCTTCAAGCACGAGCCTGGTATAGCGGACATTCGTCAGGGAAAACTTGCCCAGGTTCGTGAGGTCAAGCGTCAGCGTCGTATTCCCTGCCGTACAAGAGGCGGCCCAATGTTCTTGCTTGGGAAGTGCGGAGCTGCCGCGACTCAAAGCCCGCTGCATCTCGGCTGCCGACGCCGGACCGAATTCGCTTTGCAGCTTGTCTTCCTGCTTCTTTTGCCACATGCCTCGGGCAAAATAGGCAATGCCGGCACCCACCCCAAGACACAGAGCGATATAAAGGACGCCTTGCAGTTTTTGCATCAGAACTGTCTTGAACGGCCCTTGCACTTTCCGCATCGATACATCCTCTGGGCGGCCAACCAGACTTTACGATCTCTCCACAGGCTAGTGTCCCCCCGGCATCAATTTTCTCGTAGCTCAAGCTTCAGCTTGAGCCACTACCCTCGTGCTGTCTCGGATTGCAATCCGGTATCAATTCTCTCGTAGCTCAAGCTGCCAGCTTGAGCTACTGAATCTTTTCAGAAACTCCCGATCTGATCCAGCCGGGTTCAGTCACTATATAAAAGTAGTCGCAAAGACTGTCCCGGATCGGTCCCCTCACGGCAACTCGCCCCGAAACTCCTGGTCAAGGGCAGCCAATTCCCGTTCCAGTTGCTGGAATCGTTGGGCCCAGGCGGAACTCTCCGTGAGTCGCTCGCCGTTTGCAAAAACAGTCGCATGGGCCAGCTCCAGAATCGTGCACTGGCGCAGTTTGGCCCGTTCGTAGCGCCCTTCCAAATCGCGAAGCAAGTCTTTGTAGCCATCAGCAGTTTGCATTGCCCCCGCATGTTCGGCCTGGAGTTGCGTGAGCATTTCCTCGTGTTCCTTCTGACGAGATAGCGCCCGGCGTGTCAAAACTTCGTCCCCGCAGGCGGAAGCGGCCCGCGCCCGCCGGCGCCACAAATCGGCTTGCGTGCGCTGGGTCTTGAGGTTGCGCACAAGCCGGCGCTGCCGGATGAGCGCGGCGACCGTGATTCGCCTCACATCGTCCAGACATTGCTTCATGTCTTCCAGGATGTCGGCCAGCACCTCGGGCACGCCGCCCGGCTCATTGGGTGAATCGTCGAGCGCCGAGTCGAGCAGCTCAGCGATACGCGAAAGCAAATTCATGGCTGCACCTCCGTTTAACGCCGTCAGCATCCAAGGATAGAAACCAGCGTGATCGACCACGGCACGCAGATCAGGTAACCGCGACGGCTTGCCTCGATTAACCGGTGAAAGGTTCTCCTTCGCGCGGTTAATCCGTCGAAACATTCGCGGTTCATAACCCAGTCGACCTCCCGCGTTCTTCAGAAAGGAGATGATTCATGTTTCGCACCAGGCTGCGTGCCAGCTTTGCGCATATCAGCCAGGCGCTCCGCGAACCCGAGGCGTTCGCGTTGCGCTGGCATCACGAAGGCGCCCCCTATGACTGGTCTGTTTTCCTCGCGCTGTCTCTGACCGCGATTCTCGGCACCACCACGTATGGCATGATCATGGGGCTGCTCGGCGGCACTCGAGAGATGCTTCTGGACAGCCTGCGCTGCACGGCCGCAGCGGGAATTGCGTGGAGTCTGCCGCTGCCCGCACTCTATGTCCTGAACAGCCTTGCCGGCTCCCGGCTACGAGTCAGCACTACGTTCCTTGCCGCCCTCGTAACCACAAGCTGGGGCGGTTTGGCAATGATTGCTTCGATTCCTGTTGCCTGGTTTTTCAGCGTGGCGTTGCCGACACATGGCGGCGTGATCCTCCTCATCCACCTGACCGTATTTGCCGCGGTGGGTGTCGCAATGATCGACGTATTCTGCCGGGTCCTGGCAGCGCTGGAACCCAACCGCGGCAAGACGCCGGGTTGGTGGCTGCTGCTGGTCGGCGCGATTGGCGGCGAATTGTTTTACGCCTTCGGGCTCTTTCAGTTTTCTGCCCTGGGCGACGTGCTTAACCGAGTGCACCAGTTCTTCGTCTGAGACCCCGGCCCCCCCTCCATAACCTCACACGACGATTATTTGAAAGGAATATCCATGAATACCAAAGCGACACAGGAACCGTCTCATCGTTCAGGATGCTCGAGGGATCCTTCCTGGTTAGCGGAGTCATTGCCTGAAGCCTTGCCGGTAGACCCAGAGCCGCCGCTCCTCGTCGAGGGTAATGAGCGCTCGGCCTTTGGCCTGGTCGAGCTGGTCCTCAAGAGCCCGGCCCGGCTCAACGCCTTGATGAACCAGGATGAACGAGAGCCGATCCAGCTCATCCCGAAACTACTGGGCATCGCACTGGTCAGCTATTTTCTTTATGCGATCGCCATGGTTGTCATCTTGAACACGGCGCCGCCGGATGCCTACCCGGCCAGGGAGCCGCTGCCCGCGCCGCCTGCAAGCTGGTCGAACGGCTCGGCGCTTGCTCTGGTCGTCGCCTACATCGTCGGCCTGGTCGCAACTACCTGTATCTGTCTGCCGAGCTTCTATTTCTTCAGCCTGCTCGCGGGCGTAAAGCTTTCGATGCTGCAAGTCGTCGGCCAGGTGGTGCGCAGCAAGGCGTCGGCTGCCATTGTGCTCATTGGCATCCTGCCGATCTACGTGGCTGTGATCTTGGGGCTAATCGTTTTTCAGGCGCGTGCCCCCTATCTGGAAGTGTGCCTCTACCTGGGGCTGATCCTGCCATTCATCGCCGGACTCGAAGGCGTGAGGTCCATCTACCGGGGCGTGCGGAGCATGGCCTATACGCTCCCTCCCGAAAGGCGCGAGCGTCGAGAATGCTTCCTGCGGCGCTTGACCCTCTCCTGGGCCGCTGTGTACACGGCAGTGTCGCCGGTCATGATCTACGTGTTGTGGGACTATCTTGCCAAGCAGTTTACGTGAGCGGCAGCGGCATCCCTGGCCTTCCAAACTGAAAGGAGAGCACCCATGAGCCTGGGCCCTACAGTTCTGATCTACTTGCTGCTGGGATTCGGAGTCGCGCTGGCCGTCGTTGCCTACGACAATAGCAAGGATGCAGCGGAACGCTGGTTCTCCTTCTTCACTGCGATTCCCTTCTGGCCGATCTACGTGCCCATCCTCCTCGCCCGCAAGAGGGTGGTCGTCGAAGAGCCCGCTCAACCAGCGCCGCCGCCGGCAGATGATATGACAAACGCCATCCACCAGGTGGACGCGGAGCTGGAGGCAGCGCTCAACAGTTTGGACGGCTGGGCCGAGGGTGTGCTGGCGCGTGAGAAGGACCGCATTCACGAGTTGCGCACGGCCTGGACGGCCCAGGGCGAGCGCATCCGCGAAATGGATCGCTTGCTGGCGCTGCCGGAATATGCGAAAGCGGAGGAACCCGTTCCGGGCGACGCTCTCAGCGGCCCGTTGTCAGCGCCCGCTACGGATCGTCTGCGGCACAGCCAGCAGGTGCGCCGCCAGAATATCGAGCGCCTTCGCCACGTTCGCCGGCGTGCTTACGAAGACCTGATGGGAACGCTCGCCTGGGTGCGCGAGTTGGTGTCGATGATTCACCTGGCGAAATTCACGGGAGCGCCGGCGTCGCGTGCCGAAGAGCTGGTGGCCCAGATCGCAGCGGCGGTTGAGGGATTGTCCGAGCTTACCTGGCAAGACGAGACGACTGTTGCCGCTGGCGATAGTACTTGAGCCCCGGAATGAAGAAGCAAGCTGCGGACACCAGGCCGAACATGAAGAGGCCCACTTCCGGGAAAACGGCCATGAACGCCGCCGTCAGAAACGAAGCGGCCGCGGCCACGTAGAACGATCCCGAAAGCATGCCTGCCTTGATCAAGAAGACCATGCCCGCGAGCACCGCCAAGACTGGCGACAGCGTTAGCACCTTGAGACCCAGCAGCAGCTCGACGCCGAAAAGGCTGATGCTGCCGAGCGTGCTCGCGAGCCAGACGTGCGCGATCTGCCGCTCGATGAAAGTCACCGGCCCCGCCCGCCGCCGCAGTGCCCAGAAGATCGATGCCCAGGTGCCGAGGCCGACGCCCCAGATTCCCAGATAGGGAAATACGCTCTTCACATCGTTCAGGGCGATCACGTTCGTAACGGAGCAAAGCACGATGAGCACCAGGCTATGCCACATCCAGAGCAGGCCCCAGTTTTCCAAGACGGCAGCGTGGTGCGTTTCGCCTAGCATGCGGCCCAGAAAATGGACGACGCTCAAGGGCCGCGCGGCAATCGGCTCGCCTTGCAGGTAAGATTCCAGGTCTTCCTGGAGAAGCTTTGCCGTGGGGTAGCGGAGATCCGCCGGTTTCTGCAGGCACTTGAGGCAAATCGTCTCCAGATCGCGATCGACCTTGGCGTTCAGCATGCGCGGCGGCACGACGTCCTGTTCCAGCACCTGCAGGACCGTATCCAGGGGCGTGGCCGCCTTGAACGGCGGCCGGCCGGTGAGCGTCTCATAGAGAATTGCGCCGAGACTGTACACATCGCTGGCGCGGCCGAGGACGCCACGGCTGCCGCTCGCCTGTTCGGGAGGCATGTAGCTGGGCGTGCCGACGATCGCTCCAGTCTGCGTGAGGCTTGCCCCACCCTCGACGCGCTTGGCAAGCCCGAAATCGGTCACATGCGGCTGGCCATGCACGTCGATGAGCACGTTTGACGGCTTGAGGTCGCGGTGCAGGATGCCGCACTGGTGGGCGTATTCGACAGCCTGGCTGATCGCGGCCAGGTGCCGGGCCGCTTCGCACTGGGGCAAGGGGCCCTCGGAAATCAGCTTGGCCAACGTGGTTCCCTCGACGTATCTCATGCTGAAAAACGGCTGGCCGTCGACCTCACCCACTTCATGCACGGCCACCACGCTGGGATGAGCCTCCAGCCGAGCGGCGGATTGGGCCTCCGCGCGAAAACGGGTCAGGTCGGCCTTGGAAGCAAGTGCGCCGCGCAGGATCATCTTGATCGCCACGGTCCGTTCCGGGTGTCGCTGCCGGGCTTTATAAACCACACCCATGCCGCCCCGGCCCAATTCTTCAAGAAGTTCATAATCGCCAAACGCGCGTGGCAAAGGTGAGCTTGAAGGGGCATGCGCGGGGGCAGACGCGAGCGCGGCCAATTCCACGGTGGATCGGGAGCGAGAACCCTGGTGGGCGAACTGCTCGGCAATCTGCGCCGCGGCCCACAGCTCGCGCAGCTCATCGGCCACCACGGGATGCTGGCTAGCCAGCGTATCGATATCAGGCTGGCGGCCGGTGCGCTGTTGTTCGGTCAGCTCGCCAAGAAGCTGTGCCAGCAGTTCATCGCGCCCGGCTTCTTCTTTCACTCCGACAGATCCCGACATACCTGGTCTCCCGAGTTCAGATCAAGCCGGCGTCAGCCGAGCCTTCAACCGCCGCAGCGCACGCAGATAGCGCATCGAGGCCGCGGCTTCGCTTAGCCCCAGGAACAGGGCAATCTCCTGATTGCTGAGCTGCTCATAGTGTTTCATCAAGATGATCTCGCGATCGCCCTCCTCGAGGTCCACGATCGCAGTCTCCAGCCGCTTCTGCAGCTCATGACGAATGGCCGCCGTTGCGGGAGTCAGCTCCGGATCGACAAGCTGTCCCGCCAGCTCGGCAGACGAATGGTCCGCAAGGTGTCCGGCCAGCATGGGCTGCTCACGGTCCAGGCTGCGCCGTTGCGTTTGCCGATGCCGCCGGTAGGCATCGATCACGTGATCGCGGGCAATGTGCCGCAGCCAGAGGTGAAACGGCATGGCCGGTTTTTGCAGGTAGTCCTTCAGCCGCCGGCTGGCTTCAAGCAGCACGTCTTGCACGACGTCGCTGGCATCCAGGCGCGCCGCCAGCGCCGGATCGAGCCGCAGGCCGATCATGCGTCGCAACGGTTCGCGCTGCGCGCCCAGCAGACGATCGACCGCCGCGGCGTCGCCGTCTTTCACCTGGCCCAGCAGTTCCTCAGTTTCCGGAGAGTTCGGCAGCATGCCGCCCCCTTGCGCCGGTACCCGACACGATGGAATAGTGCGTTTGCCATCTTACCGGGAGATTGCCCGGCGGGGTAGTTGACTGGGTGGTGCTTACGTGGGAGACGCGTCAGCGAGTGCGGCGGCTCATTCGGGAAGTTGGGCGATTCCAGGGTACACCCCCTCCCCCCAAGTACGGGGACGAGGGGAGAAAGGCAGACTCCGTTTGCCCCTCGTTCTCAAACGAAGTTTCCGTCTTGTCCAGTGTAGACAATGAGAAGGTGCGCAGGTTTTTCGCGTTGGAGCCCGAGAGAAAGCCTGCTGGCGATTGCCTCGAGGGTGATCCCATGCCCCCTGGATGGCTCCTGAATGCGGATGGGATTATCCATATCAAGTCGCTCTTGGCTCAAGGACTTTGCCCTCTACCCCGGTCAGGATGTTACCAATTGCCTCTCTTCCAGTCCTCCCGATGAAAGTGACAGTCTCGTCAGAACCACCGAAAACCCGCCCTTGACCATCCATCAACAGCATACAGGTTCCAAACAAGTAGTGTCCGATCGGGCAAAGCGGAGTGTATTTTGTTAGCGCGTCCCCCTCTGTCCCAGGTTGGGTTTGCTTGCAACTGGCGCAGCTGAACGGCGTTGTCGTTGCTAGCATGAATGCATGGATGTTCTT